>ERZ1673962.1206-NODE-1206-length-13160-cov-5.508432_pt1 | contig 13160 bp, 13 predicted proteins | sample MGYA00580188_ERZ1673962 | MGnify/ENA primary metagenome ERZ1673962 (study PRJEB41334, sample SAMN05608104) | rock metagenome | biome: terrestrial subsurface; feature: shale formation; material: shale | place: USA: Pennsylvania ... | reverse complement strand
AGTATTCGATACGCGACCAGGACAGGGCGCGGTTCTGGTCCGGATCCTCGAATTCCACGCCTTCCGGTCTGATTTCAAGAACCCTTATGTCGCCGCGCTCCTGAAACTTATCCAGAAAATCCTGCCGATACTCTTTGCCCATGAAGCTTGCCGCACTGCCGTAATCCTTCCATACCAGACGTTTGGCGAATTCCTTGTGCGTCTCGCCGAAAGAGTGGACAGGATTCGATTTCAGGCCGGGCGAGCAGGCCGTGATACACAGGATCAGTAATAAAAGGCATATTCTTTTCATTTTCCCTCGCTGTATAATCGGCAGGTGACCGGTATCCTCCTTGAATCAGCGAAACCGATTTACCCATGAAAAATGGAAATCTAAAGTAAAAGCCATTGTCGCTATTGTTGCCGGATCAAGAAGCTTTTGCGTCGCAAAGGGGGCCGCTTTGCCGAGCACGATATTTCCGGCGACATGGCCAGAAAAAAGGAAATACGAGAGCGTTCGGCCTGCAGTGCCGCATCAGCGACCATGTCCGCATGGGCGGATGCGACGATCTGATAGCTGTTGACGGACCGATATCAGTTGCCGCGTATCGTATCGATGAGGGCCAGGGCGACATCGACCTTGCCGAACGGCGGCATGAGGTAGAATCCGTCAACCCTGTCGCGACCGGCCGCGACGAGTTCCCGGGCGATGTCCAGCCCCTTACTGACTCCGGACTCGCCTCGCGTACCGCGCATGCGTTCTCGCACATCCTTTGGCAGTTGAATGCCGGGCACCTCGTTATGCAGAAATTCAGCGTTGCGTTCGCTGACCAACGGCAGGATACCCACCAGCACCGGAATCCCTATATCCACAAGGCAATCGAGCATGGCGTCGAGCAGAGCGACTGAGTAGACCGGCTGCGTCTGTACGAAGCGGGCACCGGCTGCGATCTTTTTTTTCAGTCGTCGCAATTGGCCGTTCATGTCGGATACATTGGGGTTGAATGCAGCCCCGGCCTGAAAGCTTGTGGCTTCTCCCAGGGCGCCACCCATGAGGGTCTGTCCGTTATTGAGAGCCGTAAGCAGTTCGAGCAGACCGATGGAATTGAGGTCGAAAACACTGCTGGACCCTGCTTCACCGCCTACGGATACGGGGTCGCCGGTTACCGCCAGGACGTTGCGCAGGCCGAGCAGGTGGGCGCCCATCAGTTCGGAATGCAGACCGATGAGATTACGGTCCCTGCCGGTGACATGAATAATGGTTTCGATGCCTATTTCGCTTTGAATCCGCTTTGCCAGGGCGATATTCCCCATGCGGATGCGGGCAAGGGGGTTCTCCGCAATGCTGATGGCGTCGGCACCGGCATCCGCCAGGCGGCGAGCTCCCGACAGTACCTTGCAGCAATCGAGGCCTCGCGGCGGATCTATTTCCACCGTGATGATGGGGCGCTGGCCCCATGCGGCTAGAAAACCGCGTTGTCCCGGTTCTGCCTTGGGGACGGGAAAGGCAGCTTTGCGCGTCAGGGAGGCTGCTGTTCGTATTCCAGGTTCGAGGCCGGCGACGGCTTCGGCCAGGGCACGGATATGATCCGGTGTGGTTCCGCAACAGCCACCGAGCAGACGCGCTCCGGTTTCAGCCATTTCCCTGCCGCGCGCTGCAAAATACTGAGGTGTCGCCAGATAGATATAGCGCCCGTCGACATATTCGGGGAATCCGCTGTTGGCAAAGCCTGACAGGGGGCGATCCGTTTCCGTCGCCATGGTGCGCAATACCGCGAGCACGTCTCTGGGGCCGGAACCGCAGTTGGCACCGACAACCGATGCTCCAGCAGCTATCAGGCGCCGGGCGGCTTCAGGAGCGGCAACGCCCTCGCGGGTCCTGCCCCCTTCGAAAAAGGCCATTTGGGCGACGATCGGCAATCCGATGTGGCGGGCTTCGACAACGGCCAGTTCCAGTTCCTCAAGGCTGGCGAAGGTCTCCAGCAGCAGCAGGTCGGCCCCACCTTCGGCGAGCCCCAGCATCTGCTCCCGGAACAGGCTGCGGCGTTCTGCGTTGTCGAATTTTGCGGTTTCGCCCGGCAACCGTCCCAACGGACCGACGGCGCCTGCCACCAAAGCGTTGCGGCCGGCCGCCTGCCGCGCCAATCTAGCGCCGAGTGCATTGACGTCATGAACCTTCTCTTCCAACCCGGCAGCGGCCAGGCGCAACCGATTGGCGGCAAAGGTATTGGTTTCCAGCAACTGGGCACCGGCGGCCAGATAGTCCCGGTGTACCTGACGCACCATATCCGGTTGCTGCAGATTCAACACTTCAAAACAAGCGGACAAGGGGACGCCGCGATGATAGAGCAGGGTGCCCATGGCTCCATCGCCGACGATGACGCCTTTTTCCAGACGCTCCAAAAAACCGATTTCAGCGTGTTTCACGGTCTGACTCCCAGTCCCGGCGGCCATTGGCCGATACGTTGCAGAAACTGTCGCAGGATAGCGCCGGTCAGTCCCCAGATCTGATAATCTTCAATGGTGAAAAAACAGACCGGATAGAGACGGCCGAGGTGTTCCCAATTTTCGGTGCGGTAGATGCGGGGATCGCGCAGGTGCGCCACGGGTACTTCAATAACCTCGGCGATTTCATGCCGATTGACGCTAAAAGGGTAGCCCGCAGGTATGGTGCCGACAAAGGGTACGACATGGAATCCATACACGGAGATAAAATCGTCCAGGCGTCCCAGGATCGTGACATCTTCTTGGCGAACCCCCATCTCCTCTTCGGTTTCACGCAGGGCCGTGGCGCAGAGACCGTCGTCTGTCGGGTGGGCCCGTCCGCCCGGGAAGGCGATCTCTCCCGCATGATGCGGCAGGTGTTCGGCGCGGCGAGTAAATAAAATGGTGTCGACGCCGTTTTTGGGGTAAAACAGCAACAATACCGCCGACGGCTTCAAAACCCCCTGATCGATACGGCGGCAGGTATGCCGCGACAGGTCGCGCCTGACCTGCTCGGGGTCCAGAATCAACGTGCTTCTCCGGCAGCCGCTTTCAATGCGGCAATTGTGGCAGCATAGTCATCGGTTCCATAAACGGCACTCCCCGCGACCATGACTTCCGCTCCCGCTGCGGCGATACGTGCGATATTGTCGCGTTTAATCCCACCGTCCACTTCAAGTTCGGTCTGTAGGCCGCGCCGGTCGATTTCCTTGCGCAAGCTTTCGATTTTCGGCAGGCAGGCGGAGATGAACTGCTGGCCGCCGAATCCCGGATTGACCGACATGATCAGTACCAGTTCCAGTTCTGCCAGAATCACTTCAAGCGTGCTGACCGGTGTTGCCGGGTTGATGGAAACGCCGGCTTTTTTGCCCAGGCTGTGGATCAGTTGTACGGTACGATGCAGATGAGGCACCGCTTCGTAATGCACGGTGATGATATCGGCCCCGGCTTTGGCAAAGTCAGGGATATAGCGGTCCGGGTTCTCGATCATCAAATGCACGTCCAAAGGCAGGTCGGTGATGCGGCGGGCGGCTTCCACAACCAGTGGTCCGATGGTGATGTTGGGTACGAAATGGCCGTCCATGACATCGATATGCACATAATCGGCCCCACCCTTGTCAATGGCGGTAATTTCGTCGCCAAGGCGGGAAAAGTCGGCGGACAGAATGGAGGGAGCAATTTTGATCATGATACTCTCCGTAACATGGGAAGATTCAATTTTACAGCATTTACAGCATTAAGGGCGTTTTTCAAAAGCGACGGCAAAAAAGGCATCCATGGCATCGTGTCGATGCGGCATGGTGCGCAGAGAGCCATCGCTTTGAAACAATTCGTGCCATGCACTCGGTGTTTCGCTACGTAAATCGTAACGGACAAAGTCGGGTTGGTCGTGCAAAAAGTTCTCGACGACACCGTCCGTCTCCTCCGGGCTGAAGGTGCAAAGGGAGTAGACCAGACGCCCTCCCGGGCGCAGCAAGGGGGCCACGTTGGTCAGGATGGTATGCTGTAACCGGGCCATTTGCTTCAGGTCGGCAGGTCGGCGGCGCCAGCGGATTTCCGGATTGCGCCGCAAGACGCCGAGGCCGCTGCAGGGGGCATCGACGAGGATGCGATCGAAGCTCTCCCGACTGAGAAAATCGGGAGTTCGGGCCAGGTCCCACGCGTGCCCTTCGATACCCCGGCAGCCGAGGCGATGCGCTCCCTTGAGGATCAATTCGACCCTGTGAGGGTGCAGGTCGAGCGCGACGATTTGGGCCCGATTATCCGCCAGGGCGGCCATGTGGGTGGTCTTGCCGCCAGGGGCGGCACAGGCGTCGAGAATACGCTCCCCCGGTTGCGGGTTTACCAGGTGGCTTATCAGCATGCTTGCCTGGTCCTGCAATTGAAAGAGCCCTTCGGTATGGCCGCTCAAGTGGCGTGTTTCCCCCTGATGAATGCATATCCCCTCAGGGGCAAAACGGGTCGGTTCTGCATCGCATCCGCAATTGCCCAGTGTCTCCAGCAGAGCGTCACGTTGAATTTTCAACAGGTTGGTGCGTATCGAATAAGGCGCGGGCTTGAGCATGGTTTCCGCCAGGGCACAAGCCTCTTCGATCCCGTAGTCATCCAACCAGCGTTTGGCGAGCCAGTGCGGCAGTGATAGCACATTTTCCAGGTAGGCCAGCGGTTCCCGATTCCAGTCGGGCCAAGGCACTTTCCCGTCCTGGCGCACCAGGGCTCGCAGAATGCCATTTATGAAGCCGGTCGCCCGGTGCAGGTGAAGTCGTCGGGCCAGTTCAACGGTTTCATAAACCGCTGCATGGGGGGGGATGCGGTCGAGTTGCAGAATCTGGTAGCAGCCGAGCCGTAACAGGTTGAGGACCCCTGGTTCAACCTTGGTCAGGGGTTTGCGGCAAAGCTGTTGCAAGGCAAAATCGAGGCGGCCGCGGAACCGTAGCACGCCATAGACGAGTTGCGTGGTCAGTGCGCGGTCCCGCCCATCCATCTCCGGTAGTTTTTCGAGGGCTCCGTCGAGGACCAGGTCGGCGAAGGCGCCGTCGCGTACCCTGTCGAGCACTTCATAGGCGATATGGCGAGGATCGTTATGGGGCACAATAAATCCCTGTGGCGGATAAAAGGCGGGGGCATGTCATGCATGCCCCCGCCGAAAAAAATATCTGCAAGCGAATGCTACAGTACGTTCATGCTTTCAAGGCGCCGAATGCGTTCCTCGACCGGGGGATGGGTCGAAAAAAGAGACTTCAGACCGCCGCCTCGCAGCGGATTGACAATGAACATGTGCGCCGTGGCTTCGTTGACCTTCTGCATGGGCCTGTGGCTGTTGGCCATCTCGAGTTTGCGCAGGGCGTTGGCCAGATAATGGGGGTTGCCGCACAGGGCTGCACCGCCGCGATCGGCAGCATACTCCCGCGAACGGGAGATGGCCATCTGTACGAGCATGGCCGCCACGGGAGCGAATATGATCAACAACAGCAAGCCCAGGGGATTGCCGTCATCGTCATCGCGACCGCCGAATCCGCCGAACAGGGCCGCCCATTGGGCCATGTGCGCCATGTAGGAAATGGCGCCGGCAATGGTGGCGGCAATGGACCCGATGAGGATGTCCCGATGTCGCACATGGCTCATTTCATGGGCCATGACCCCCATGAGCTCCTCCCGGGACAATATCTGTAAGATGCCCTCGGTGGCGGCTACCGCCGCGTGGCGCGGGTTGCGGCCGGTGGCAAAAGCATTGGGGGTTGCCTGGGGCAGGGTATAGACCTTGGGCATGGGCAAACCGTTTCGCAGACACAGTTCCTGTACCACATGGTACAGCGGTCCGGTGGTAACTTCACGGCCTCGGTACATGGCAATGACGATTTTGTCGGAAAACCAATAGGAGCCAAAATTCATAATTGCAGCTATCACCAGAGCGAACAAAGCCCCACCGCGTCCGCCCAGCATTCCGCCGGCCCACACCAGCAACAGGGTGAGCACGGTCATGAGCAATACCGTCCTCAATGTATTCATAATATACCTCTCTTAATAACGTTTTTTGACGGGGTTCTGACCTGGGTATCTTTCAATTTCCCAACGCAGGGCCAGCGTCGCTGCCACACGACAAGACTTCGGAATCGAAATCGCTGCCGGAAGAGGGCAATGCTAAAGCGAGCTGGAAATGCGTGGTTAGATTTTGGCTGCGAGTCCGATGCATTGGAGCGCAGTGTCTGAGCACAAAGCATTTACTCGCTGATGACATGGGCATCCAGTGCGCGGCGCACGGCATCGATGTCGATGCGGGTATTGAAGCAGGGACCCTCCGGTCGGGTGTTGAAGACCCCGATGACCGGCAGTGGATAGGCGTCCCGAATGCCGGACGTAAGATCGCGTTCGCAGGCCACAGCCACCACCAGGCGGGGTCGTTTTTTCATTAGAATCTTGCGGGCCAGAGTGCCGCCAGTCGCCACTGCCAGGGCCACGCCTCTTTTTTTTGCCAACTCCGCCAGGTCTCCGATGTCGCAGCGTCCGCAACGGGCGCATTTTTCCACGTCACCGGTAACCTTGATGGCACAATCGAACAGTTGCAGACAGTGGGGCAGAAGAATCATGACCTTGCCGGCCGGTACCCTCGGGTTTCGGGAGCGTACCAGTTGGTTGTTGAGGTTGATGAAACAACGTTGCAGGGCATCGCGATCGAGACGCATGGCGACACCGATAGCGATCACCGCCGGCATCAGGTATTTGATCACGACACCGCGCAACTGGGGAAAGACGAACAGGTCACGTCCGGTAACCAGCGTCAAGGCAAGCAGGCTAAGACCTCCCAGTATCACAACCGCCAGGGTCAACACTGTCAGTCCGAACCAGTAGGGCAAACGTGGATGAAGGGTAGACAGGCCGACGCTCGGCAGCCACCAGACCAAAAATGCTCCGGCCGCAAACAGACCGCCGACCAGGGCCAGCAGGATCAGGAACGGACGTTGTTGTGTCAAAGACGACTCTGACTCTTCGGTTTTATCACCCGCCTTCGTGCAGGCATGGTCACAGGCCTTATCGGCGACCTTGCGGCAAGCCATGTCAACCCCCCAGGCGCGCACCGACCGACAGGCTGGTGCCTCGTAAAAAGTCTCCTGCCGGAAGTTTTTTCTTGCCGGCCAATTGGAGTTCACACACCCTCAGCACGTCCCGACCGCAAGCGATGCAGACGCCCTCGATGTCAGCGGATACAACGGTTCCGGGGACGGCATCGGCACCCTTTTCCGCTTGGGTGCGACCGATTTTCAGCAGCTGGCCGTTCCAGTAGGTGAACGCACCCGGCCAGGGGCTCAACCCCCGTACCTGGTTGTGAATCTCTGCAGCCGGACGACTCCAGTCGATAAGCCCATCCTCTTTTTTCATCATGGGGGCATAGCAACTCTTGGCGTCGTCTTGAGGTTCGGCCTTCAGCGTCCCGTCACTCAATCGTCGCAGTGTTTCCTCCATGGCTTCGCGGCCGAGCAGAGCCAGCCGGTCATGCAATTCTCCGGCGGTTTCCTCGCTACCGATTTCCGTGGCACGTCTTACGAGTATGTCGCCGGTATCGAGGCCCGCATCCATGAGCATGGTGGTGACCCCCGTAACCTGTTCGCCGTCGATCACCGCTTTATGGATGGGGGCCGCACCGCGATAGCGGGGAAGCAGAGAAGCATGTACATTGATGCAGCCGTATTGCGGGATGTCGAGAACGCTCTTGGGCAGGATCTGTCCGTAGGCAACAACAACGATAAGATCGGGCCGTAACTCCCGGATCTGTTCCACCGCTGCAGGGTCTCGCAGTTTTTCAGGCTGGAAAACCGGCAGATCGTGAGCGAGGGCCAGTTTCTTGACAGGCGGCGGGGTAAGCACTTTGCCGCGGCCGCGAGGGCGGTCGGGTTGGGTGAAAACTCCGCGGAGATCGACGCCGGCTTCAATCAACCCTTGCAAGGTGGGCAGGGCGAAATCCGGCGTTCCCATAAAAATAGTGCGGATGTTTGCCGGCTCTATCACAGCTCCTGCTCCTGTTGCCGCTGGATTTTCTGGTATTTCTTGCGAAACATGTTCTTTTTAAGCGAAGACAGGTGGTCCACGAACAGCACACCATGCAAATGGTCGATTTCGTGTTGGAATGCAATGGCAAGCAGGCCGCTGGCTTCGCGCTCAATTATCTGCCCTTCAATGTTCATATACCGAACCTTGATATGGGCACTGCGCCTGATGCGGGTATAATATCCCGGTACCGACAGACACCCTTCCTCTTCGTAACTTTCACCCTCTCGTGCGACGATTTCAGGATTTATGGCTACAATAAGTTCCGATTCTTCCTTGGGTGCGCAATCGAGAACAATGAGGTTCTGGTTGATGCCAACCTGGGGAGCTGCCAGACCCACGCCCGGCGCGGCATACATGGTCTCTGCCATGTCTGAGGCCAGGGTCCTGATCTCCTCGGTGATATGCCGAATCGGCTCCGATTTATTTTTAAGAACCGGATCCGGATAGTGTCTTATAGGTAAAATAGCCATGATATTAACCTGTTGCAAAACCGTTTTGGATAAAGATGGTACCGTCGTCGATCTTCCATGATAATGGGAGCTCAGAGACAAAGTCAACTGTCATGGCCAGCGATATCTGCGGATCGGAGCGCCTTCTGCATGACCTCTGCCATGAGTGCCGGGTTTTCTGCGACTTCTACCCCGCTGTTGCGCAAAGCGGCGATCTTGTCGGCAGCACGCCCCGAACCGCCACTGACGATGGCACCGGCGTGTCCCATACGCTTGCCGGGGGGAGCCGTTACCCCCGCAATATACCCCGCCACGGGCTTGCGCATGTTCTGCCTGATCCATATGGCGGCCTCTTCTTCGGCCGTTCCGCCGATTTCTCCTATGAGAAAGACTCCCTCGGTGTCGGCATCGTCGTTGAACATGGCCAGAACATCGATGAAAGAGGTGCCGATAATGGGGTCTCCACCGATGCCGACACAGGTCGATTGCCCCAGGCCTGCATTGCTGAGTTGCTGTACCGCTTCGTAGGTGAGGGTGCCGCTGCGGGAGACCACCCCGATGGGACCCGGGCGATGAATGTCGCTGGGGAGAATGCCGACTTTGCACTGTCCGGGGGTAATCAGACCCGGGCAGTTGGGTCCGATCAGGCGCATGGAACAGTCGCCCAGAGCCCGGTTGACAAGTACCATGTCCTGTACCGGAATCCCTTCGGTGATGCATACGGCGAGGCGGATGCCGGCATCACCTGCTTCCAGGATTGCTTCCGCCGCTGCCGGCGGGGGGACGAAAATCATCGACACATCGACCTGGCAAAGTTCAACCGCCTCGGCGACGGTATCGAATACGGGGATGCCATCGATATTCATGCCCCCTTTGCCGGGCGTGACGCCGGCCACCACCTGGCTGCCGTAGTCGCGGCACAGCAGACCGTGTCGACGACCGGAACTGCCGGTCAAACCCTGTACCACGATGCGCGAACGACGATCAATAAGAATTGCCATGCTGTCGATCCTTCAAACGGCTGGAGAGAGATGCCGGACAATGGCTGCGGCAGCCGAAGCCAGCTTATCCTGCCAAACGATATTCAGCTCAGCCTGTTCCAGCAGCTGGCGTCCTTCTTTGCGCCGGGCACCGGCCATGCGGACCACGATAGGCAGGCTGCAGCCGACTTCTTTTGCAGCGGCGATAAGGCTGGCGGCTATCAGGTCGCAACGCATGATGCCGCCGAAAATGTTGACCAAGATACCCTCGACGGTGGGATCCTCCAGCAGGATACGGAAGGCTTCAACCACCTTGTCCTGGTCGGCACCGCCACCGACATCAAGGAAATTGGCCGGTTTTCCACCGCACTCGCTGAGCATGTCCAGAGTGGCCATGGCAAGGCCGGCTCCGTTTACCAGGCAACCGATGCGTCCGTCCATTTTGATGTAGGCGATATCCGAGCGTGCCGCACGTACTTCAAGAGGGTCGAACTGGGTTTCGTCGCGCCAGTCGGCTACTTCCTTCTGGCGAAACAGGGCGCTGTCGTCGATGGATACCTTGGCATCCATTGCCAGCAGGTGGCCTTCTTCGGTGACGACCAACGGGTTTATTTCTACCAGCGACGCATCTCTGTCGAGAAAACAGCGGTTAAGAGCCAGGATGAGCGCCACAGCCTCTTTGGCGAGCGGACCGTCGAGGCCGAGGAATCGTGCGACACCGCGGGCATGGTAGGCGCGCAAACCGATCAGGGGATCGATGGTCAGGCGGCTGACGCGTTCCGGTGTATTGCGAGCAGTCTGCTCGATGTCGACGCCCCCCTGAGCGGAGGCGATCAGGCAGTAGCGCCCGGAGCTTCGATCGAGAGTCAGGGAGAGGTAAAGTTCTCGTGCAACGGGGATAATTTCTTCAACCAGCAGGGAGTTTACCGGTAATCCATGCGGCCCTGTCTGCGCTGTTACCAGGGGACGATGCAGTAAACGACGGGCTGCGTCACGCGCCTGCCGGCTGGTTTTCACCCGGACCACACCGCCGACTTTGCCTCGGCCGCCTGCGTGAATCTGGGCCTTGACGATGCAGGATCCGGCCAACGCATCGGCTGCCTGGCCGGTTTCCTCAATGGAGCGGACCAGATGGCTGTGCGGTACGGCGATACCGTATCGGTGAAAAAGCTCTTTGGCCTGGTATTCATGCAGTTTCATAGCCAGATGACTCCCGGTATTGGGGGATCCCGGGGAGCAGGTCCTGTCGCAAGGGCAGTCCCTGCTCCGAATGACCTATTATTTCTGCGATTTTTCCCAGTCCGCTAAAAACCGCTCGATGCCGACGTCGGTCAAGGGATGTTTGGTGAGCTGCATGATGACGTTGTAAGGAATGGTGCAGATGTGTGCGCCAAGCATTCCGGCCCTCAGAACGTGCAACGGGCTACGGACCGAAGCTACGATGATTTCCGTATCAAATCCGTAGTTATCCAAAATAGTCAGGATCTGATCGACGCCTTCCATGCCGTCATGGCCGACATCGTCGAGTCGGCCGACGAAGGGCGAAACGTATGCGGCACCGGCTTTAGCGGCTAGCAAGGCCTGCAACGGAGAGAAAATCAGCGTCATGTTGACTCGTACTCCGTCCTTGGCCAAAATGCGGGTAGCTTTGAGTCCCTCGCCGGTCATGGGCACTTTGATGACGATGTTGGTCGGATGATACTGGGTCAATTCGCGTGCCTCGGCTACCATGCCTTCGGCATCGGTGGCCACAACTTCTGCGGAGATGGGACCATCAACCAGTTCGACGATATCCTTAAGTACGTCGGTGAATTGACGACCGGTTTTGGCAACCAGGGAGGGGTTGGTCGTTACGCCGTCCACCAGCCCCATTTCATGCGCGGCCTTTATCTGCTCGATATCGGCTGTGTCGATAAAAAATTTCATGCGGGCCTCCTTCCGCGACAGGCTTAATGAAGCCTGTTGTTTAAACTAGTTGAAATACAAAAATATCGTTTATTCGTATTTTTTTTCCTTCTCGTACTTTTTCATGCATTCTTCGGAGCAAAAATAACAGGTCTTGCCTTTTATAACCTTTTTCACCGCCAGGCTGCGTGGTACGAAAGTGCCGCAATGGGGATCCCGAACCATGGTTTCTCCTTCCGGGCGTTTTTCCGGAGGCGGACGGTGGGGTTTCCCCTTGAGTAACCCGATAATCGAAGTGATCAGGTAGTAACATAACAGGAAAAGAAAAAACAGCCAGAGAAAACGAATCATAGGAAAATCACCAATGGCCGGACAGGCGTTCGATACCTGCAGTGGATGGCAGTTGCGCCAGCATTTCCGCCACGGTTTCCCGGAGAAGGGGATGACCCAGGTCGGGAGCAATATCCATCAGAGGTACAAGGACAAAAGCTCGCTGATGCAGGCGCGGATGGGGGATGACAAGATCTTCAAACTGAAGGATTTCACTGCCGTAAAAAAGCAGGTCCACATCGAGTGATCGGGCTCCCCATCGTTCCTGCCGCCGGCGACCGAATTGTTGTTCCACGGCCAGTCCGACAGCCAACAGGTCGTGAGCTGTCAGGCTGGTTTGGATTTTGAGGACGGCATTCAGATATGGGGGCTGCTCGGCAGGGCCTCCGACCGGTTCGGTTTCGTAAATGGCTGAAGCGGCCAAAACCTGTATTTCCGGTACGCTGTTCAATGCCCTACGAGCGCCCTTGAGAGCGGCCAGCCGGTCGCCGAGGTTGGAGCCGAGGGCAAGAAACGCCGTGGTTGCTTGGCAGTTATCTTTCATAGAGAAACATTTAACCACAGCGGTTCTTTACGAGTCAATCGGGGAGCTTGCCTTTCATGGTGAAACGTAGGCAAAGAAATTTTGTGCCGATGCAGAAAAAAACGGCCGGGAAAATCCCGGCCGTTTTTATTCAACATGCTCGCTGGCATCGAAACAGGCCGAAAGGCGGTCTGTCGAAGCCGCTGCGGGCAATGATTACATGGCAGTTTTGTAGATGTCGATGACCTGGTCCAGAGTGGCCTTGCGGGGGTTGGTCAGCATGCAGGCGTCCTTCTGGGCGTTCTCGGCCATGGTTTTGAGGTCCTCTTCCTTGACATCCAGCTCTTTCAGGCCGGCGGGGATGCCGATGGAAACGGACAGTTCGCGGATGGCGTCGATGCCGGCTTTAGCCGCTTCGGTAACGGGCATGCCGGTGGTGTCAACACCCATGAACTCGGCGATGTCGGCGAAGCGATCCGGGCAGGCGATCATGTTGAAGTCGCAAACGGACGGCAACAGGATGGCGTTGCAGACACCGTGGGGCAGGTTGTAGAAGCCGCCCAGCTGGTGAGCCATGGCATGAACGTAGCCGAGGGAGGCGTTGTTGAACGCCATGCCGGCCAGGTACTGAGCGTAGCACATGGCGTCGCGAGCTTCGATGTTGGCACCCATGGCGACGGCGGGACGCAGCCACTCGGCGATCAGGCGGATGGCTTTTTCGGCGCAAGCGTCGGTGATCGGGGTGGCGATGGTGGAAACATAGGCTTCCACGGCGTGGGTCAGGGCGTCCATGCCGGTAGCGGCGGTCAATGCGGGGGGCTTGCCCAGCATCAGAACGGGATCGTCAATGGCAACGATCGGGGTCACGCGCCAGTCAACGATAGCCATCTTAACATGGGTATCGGTGTTGGTGATGATGCAGAAGCGGGTCATTTCGGAAGCGGTACCCGCGGTGGTGTTGAT
>ERZ1673962.1205-NODE-1205-length-13164-cov-5.432375_pt1 | contig 13164 bp, 15 predicted proteins | sample MGYA00580188_ERZ1673962 | MGnify/ENA primary metagenome ERZ1673962 (study PRJEB41334, sample SAMN05608104) | rock metagenome | biome: terrestrial subsurface; feature: shale formation; material: shale | place: USA: Pennsylvania ... | reverse complement strand
CCATTTGGGAGCTGAATTTTGACTTTATGCCGTCTATAAACTTTCCCAAATTTAATTCCAAGACTGCAAAAGAAAGCTCATACATTTCTAAAATTTCAAGTGAGTTTTGATTAAGTGGTACTTTTACTTCATTTCCTTCTGCATATTTTATAGCTTGTATGTTTTTGCTTAGTAGTAAAGTAACTAAATTGATAAAGTCATCTTCATTTACTTTATCTAAAATACCACCTATGCTTTGAACGAGTTTTACAACGTCCATTTGCATTAAGTTTTGTAAGTCGTTCATATTGACATTATTAATGCCACCTAAAGATGATCCTATTAGTTTAGTAACTTTTACTTGAAGTTTAAAAGCGTCTATTGCATTCCATTTTGTAAGTAGATACTTTTTATCGTTTAAAGTTATTTCTTTTGTTTCCATTTTTTCTCCTTTTTTATACTATCAAAAAAACCCACGACGCTCTTCCGATCTAAGGAGAGTAACTATGGGCTTATTTGATAATATAAGAGGCATTATAACCTCTTATATATAATTTTTAGCTTATTAGTAGCCATAGGACTTTCACCTATGGATGGATTGCATTTTTCATGACTGGTAACACCAATACAGGTTCATCTAAAGTCTTATTATTCCTTTAGCTTGTTTCTAACCAAAGAGTATCAATCCTTACATCATTCAGCGTCTATCTTCCGCCACTACTATTTAAATAAAATATCTTAGCTTATTAGTGGAACTGCTACATCACCCTCGAGCACCCAAGACATATCGTTTTGATTACGTCCTCTTGTTACTGTTGGCATTTCTGCTATCCATACATTTTTAACTATGTAAGACTCGCCAGTTTCTTTATTGGTATAAATAAAAGGTACTACGCCCAATCCTGTTTCTCTATCTGCTGTTTCTAAAGTTTGTAGCACTGCATTTGTAGATGATGTTTGAAGTAATTTAAGAGTGATTTTAACACTCATATCATTGCTTTGACTTCTTGTAACATCACCTTTTGCACCGACTACCTTTGCAAATCTTGGAGCGGCTGGTTCGATTACTAAACAATCATCACCATCAGCCCAACCCTCAACCTCTTCAATTCCTACTATCGCACTTACATTTTTAAACGACCATGATCCAAACATATTTTTTCCTTAATTTAATTAGTAAGTGTATTAAACACTAACCTTACCCCTGACTATTACTTTACCAACTGCACCCGCTAAATCTGCTGTGAAGTCAACATCTCTTAATATTCTATCGTCTCTGTCGTCTGATGTTGTATCAGCACGTTTAGGAACTGAAATAACAATTGAACCATCTACTAAGATACCTTGATCAACTCCGTAAACTTCAAGTAAGTTTCTCAATCTGTTTTCCATCATAGCGATACCCGTATCAGTATAAGGAACTTTTGACCCTGCTGCTGATTTTTCAAGAAGTAAACTTAATAATCCCTCTTCAGTTCTTGCTTGTAAGAAGTCAATACCCCTGATAATATCAAACCATTCACCCTCTCTATCAAGATTTTTACCACCAGCCATAACTCCAGGATAAAAGAAAACTTGACCACTTTGTCCAACCATACAGTTTCCATTATTTGCAAATAGATTGTCTTTTTCTACTTCTGTGATTGAAGCCGCATCTATAAAATCAGCACCACTTGAAGCGTCAGCTAAAATATGATATGCCATTTGAGATTTACCAGGACCTAATGGTAAAAATTTACCCATAATACCCCAAGAAGTGTATTTAGTAGCGTCATCATGATAAGTTACCATAGTACGCTTATAACCGTCTGTATCCATTAATCTAAGCGTATAAAGGATTGATGTTGTATCAGTTAATAATAATGTATTTGCATCATTACTATCTATAATTAACACTTTTCTTAATGCTTCAATTTCAGTTGCTAATATTGTTAAGTTTGCAATATCATCACGTATAGCCGCTGTAATTCCCATTACATACCAATCATCATTCTTATCTCTAATCGCTTGTAGTGCGTCATCGATTGTTTCTAATCCCGTTTCATCCCAACAACCTATCAACATAGACTCGGGTTGATTTTTGTTAAAAGCATCTTGACTAAAATAAGCCTTTGCTGCTTTGTACTCGTCTGTAGTATCTACAAAGTCAAGCTCAACCGCTGCTAAACTTAGATACTCTTTTACACGTGTAGTAGTATCGATTACTGATACGTCATTTGTTAATAGTATAGGAACTCCAAATCCTGCAGCCGTTAAGAGTGCTGATGTCTTTTTGATTTCGACATCTATATACCTTTTTATTGACATAATTTTTCCTTAATTTAAATTATAGATATTTTATCACATATAGGAGTTTTTAATTTACTGTGTAATCAACTCCAAAGCCATTCCCCGCTATTCTCATAATCGCTTCAACATTTATCACGTCATTGTCATTTGCATATATAAAAAAGTCAGCTTGTCTTCGCTCTTCGTAATTGTTATCTACTAAAGAGGTTAAATCTCTTATTTCGCTTGAATTAATTATGCCTATCTTTGCGGATGTGAAAACCATTTGAGTATCCAACCTATTAAAAGAGCTTACCAATTTAGCCATTTGTTCCATAGCTGATACCGTATCATCTTTGTAGATATTTACGCTTACCATTATTTTTCTCACACCTGAGTAGTTTAAATCAACTGTATCAAGTGGGGCGTTTGTAGTTGTGTAAGTGTCGTGTCCTATAACTACACCATCATAGACTTTTATAGTAGCATATTGAGTTGTTGGTCGTCCATGATTATCATTTTGACTTATCACATTTGCATTGCCTAAATCTGTTACGCTTTTAATCCATGTTTTAAGTACTATTTCAATTGCTTTATAATCTATCATATTCTTATTCCTATCGCTTTAAAATAACCGCCATTTGTTGCACGATTAAATACCATATTGATTTCGTAGTCGCTACCTTGATAAGTGATTATATCAGCATCTAATAATAAAGCTTCGTTTAAAGTTCTTAGTTCTGTTTTACTATGGAATTTTACCGTTTCTTTAGTTCTTGCGGCTTCGGGTAATGCTAGTCTTTCATTAGCTGTTAAAGATTGTGCTACTACTTGAATGCTTGATGATGTTAAAGTACCATCTACCCAATCCCCGTTGTCATCACGCCCACCTGCTGATTTTCTTTTAAGTGTAACTACTTCTAAAAACTCGCTTAATGCTTCTGATACGTCTATATTCATTTTTTAACCTCCCACGTAATTGACTGTCTAAGACTTCCACTATCTATTAAAGGCGTTGAACTTCCTTTTTTTGCTACTGTATAAGGCGCATTTGGCGTCCAATCATTATCACGAAACTTTTTTAATATTTCGCTTTGTGCTTTTATGCCTACTCTTTGGATAGTTGTATTAATTGACTGTTTACCCTCTAAACTTTTAGCGGCTTCACTTCCCATAAACTTGATAAAAGTATCTCTTTGTTCGTTGAATGTTGAACGTATAAAACTTCTTTCTGGTATTCGTGCTGTTCCAAATTCATTATAAAATGCAACTTCTGCGATTGTTGAGCCATCATCATAACCACCAGCACCCTCTGGAACTCCTACTTTTATAGTCGTAGCTTTTAACATTTTTTTTAATTCTTGAAGTTTTTTAGTGTCTAGTTTTACTTCATTCATACCAGCTTAACCATGCCCACTTTAACTCTCTTCTTGAGTTGTAAGTATCTTTGACCATATGAAGTACTTGATAGGTATGTTGAGTCGTTTGCATTTGTAGCGTATGATATAGACACGCCCTCAACGCTTTTTGATGCGACTTGTCCTATGCTTGATGAGCTTGTAAGTGATTTATTTGATAGTGCTAATAAGTGAGCTGTTAAGTATGATACTCCGATATCTTGAAGCGTTCCCCATGATGTATCAACTTCTAAATAAGCGTCTGTTATAAAGAATTCTACTCTTTCATCTGTTTCACTTGTGAACTCTGGAAAGCGTGTTTTAAAATTTAGTGAGGTTACCATAGAATGCCTTTTTATTTAAATTATAGCACTCTATGATATTGTTATTTTGCGGTTATGCTGTAAGTGACTCTTGTATAGCTAAGATAAGTTCATCTTGCTTAAATTTTCCATAGCCTTGTATGCCTAAATCTTTACAAATTGCTTTAAGTTCTTTGACTGTGTAAGCGTCTGCGATTTCTTCATCTGACATAGATAAAAACTCTTCTTTGTCAAACTCATCTTCGATCTCTTCATCTTGAATAATTTCAATCTCTTTACGTTTAACGTAACCTTTAAATCCTAAGTGAGCGTTTAACTCTTCTGCTTGTTCATCTGTAAGTTTGTTTTCACCTGGTGCAATTTCTATTTTACCGAATGATACAAATCTTACCAACTTTGAATTTACTATCATTTTAACTCCTTTTTTTGTTTATTATAACATAATTGTTTTAAGTTTTATATTTGAGTAGTTTTTATGAGATATAGGGGGAGTTTCACCCCCTCGATTAATTAAGAGATTGAATAGTCTAGGTATTCAAACGCATTTGGATAGCGAAGCCATACTCCCGCAACTTTTGCGACTGTTGGAACTCTGAAAGAGTTGTCTCGTGGTTGTGTAGGCTGAAACTGCAATGGTAGCGGCTCGTTAAAGCGAACTCTCCTAGTTCCTCTATCGTAAAAAATAGCTCTTACAATACTACCAGCTCCAGCCGTTTCAAGTTCATTAGCAACGATTACGTCATTCATTGTTAAGCCTGTAATCTCTAAGATACGAGCTAACAAAGTTTGAACAGTTAATCCAGATACTACGCTATAAGCTGTTTGATTAAGATACAAGAAAGTAGCAGTAGAAACCGCCAAGGTGTTAGGCTTAATCTTTTGCTTAGTTGATGTATAAATCTTGTTATAAGCACTTACAAAGTATTGAACCTGCTCTTCTGCTGTGAAAGTATTAAGTGCTGCACCTGCTGTTGTTGTGATAATATCAACATTCGCATTGTTTGCAAGTCCGGTTAAGCCTACATCAGATTGACCTACCCATATAATCTTATTAACCATTTCTTCGTAAGCTTCTGCAACTGCTTCGGCTTTCATTGAGTCTAAGTTCATGTTAGCTTGTTGTGCCGCCCATAGTTCTTCTATGTCATACTCAAATCCACTTTCTGAAAAGAATACCGGAGCGTCTACGTAACTACCGCTTAAATCGATTAAGTTATAATCTTCTGCTTTGTTACTTCTAAGCTTCATAACACCTGCACGATCAAGAACATATTGTCTTACTGTAGTTGTACCACGTCCACCTTCTGATACAGTTGTGACCGCTTGTCTACCCGTCATCTCACCGTATTCTACTTTCTCCACTTCACCTAAAACAAATCTACGTTGCTCTTCGAAAAATAATGCTTCACTCATTTTAATTCCTTAATAAATTGATGGTAGTATAACTTCTACCAATTCACCAGCACCTGCCGAAGCATTAAATCTAGCACCTGTGATCAAGTCTGCTGTTGCTGTATCAGCGTCACTTCTAAATGCACCGATAACAGTACCACCTGCACCAGCTGTATGTCTAAAGAATACTGGAGCATCTTTAACAACTGCTACTTCTGTTTTAACAATAATTGTTCCAAAGTTTCTCAATGTAATGAAGTCGTCAGCTTGATACTCAGCTACTCCGCTTTCATTATTAACCACTTCAAGGTTACGAACTGTAATGCCTCTAAATGTACCGCCCGTTGCTGTTGGAGAGACAACCTGTCCATCTGTTGCACCTTGAACTACTGCAAGTCCAAATCCTACGTTCCCATCTTTTAAAACCGCTGATATATTATTTCCGATACTAGCCTTAGATATTTGACCTTCTAAAACTTCATCCATATACTGTGCATATGATGATTGTATAATTCCACCCATGTTTAGTTACCTACCTTTCTAAATAATTTTTGTTTTTTAGCAAAAATAGACTTACTAATTTCTGCGTCTGTTACCACTTTATTATCTGACATGTCTTTAAAAGCGTCTTTTTGCGATTTATCAATAGACTCTTTTTTCTCATCATTAACTTTTTTAAGATCGATAAGAGCATCAAATGAAGCGTCTATATAAACTTCTGATTTATCAGTTAAATCAACTTTTGAAGCTGAAGCTATATAAGCTTTTTTCATTTCTGAAATTGAACTTTTAGAGTCAATCGTAATATCAGCGTCTTTTAAAATTGATATTAATTCAACTTTAGCGTCTACTTGCTTTTTGATTTCCTCTTCATCCATTTCCTCTTCTTTAGCCTTTTTCGCCTCTTCTTCTGCCATATCTTTAGCAGCTTGAAGTTTTTCTTTTTCTTTTTCAGCTTCTGTCATATCAGCGTCAAGCTGTTTGATTTTAGCGTTCAAAGAATCAATATGCTTCATGGTAGCGTCACAAATTTCTACTTCCATGTCACCGATTAGTAACTTAGCCATATGTATTCCTTTTTTTGGTTTGTTTTCATTTACAATTATAACTTTATTATCTGATGTTATTTTACAACCATTGCCACATCGTCCAGCGTCCACTATGGCTATATGATTAATCCTTATATCTGTTTGCTTATATTGATAAGGCACTCCTTGAAACTCTCCATCTTCTTTAACTAAGTTTTGAGAGTATCCTGCACTTATCTCAATCTTGCCATCTTTGATTTTTTCTATCAAATCTTTATCAGTAACTATCAATTTAGCTTTTACAAAATCAATTCCATCTTTATTAAAAGTTTCGTAACTTGCTGAACTTCCTTTGTGTAACTCTTTGATGTTATCAACTGTTACAAATGTATCAGGATGATTATCTGTTAAAGTAGCGTTGATATAAGTTTTTAAGCTGTCCTCGTTTAATACCTCTTCACTAGGACGAAATACTGCATACCTTTTCATTGGTTCAGCTTCATCTGATAATTCAAGTCCGTAATACTCTTGGATACCTGACCTTGCTATAACTCCATTAATGTGCATAAATCCAGTTACTTCGTCTATGTGTTTTGAGAAGTCATTGAAACCTTTGTCAAGTGTTATCATATAAATCCTTTCTGTTAATTATATCTATTATTCTAGTATAGGAATTGCAACGCAGCGACAATTAAAATCTTGTCCTACACTTAACCACTTACCATCACAAGAAGAATATAAGCCTTTTTCTAAGTCGTATTCTTTTCCATCTCGCACCTTATGACATGATCTTACTCTCTCATCTCCACTCGTTTGCCATATAGCCCTAGTTATTCCAGCGTTTTGATATCTTGCCTTGTTTACATTAGCATTTATACTTGCTACCTCTGTCCTTACTATTGTTTTAACTCTTTTATCAAGTTTTCCAAATGTAGAACTAATATTTTTAATACCTAAAATTTGTCCTTCAATTTCTTTGTATCCAAGCCCACTCGATACTCCATTAGTCACTACCGTTTCAATCGACTTGATAAACTCTTCTGGTATTGTTTTTATGAGTGATTTATTGCCAGCTTTTTTTAATGCGAGTATATCGTTAAGTCCCTCTTCGTTTAACACGTTTTGCAAATCTACCCCAACCGTGCTATTGACATTTTTCATAAACTTTTCACGACTAAACCTATTCACATTTTCAACAACTTCACTAGATACCCTTTGAGCTAACATTCCAACATTGCTGAATTTTTGTCTAAATATTTCTAAGGCTGTCATTAATTCAGATATACCGTCTTTTACTTCTACTTTGTTTGTTTTTAAAAGTGGTATGATATTTTCTCTAACTTCTTTTTTCATAGCATTAGTTAGTTTAGTTAGTTCTTTATAATATTGTAGTTCTATCGCTCTTGGTGTTTGTATAGGTCTTAATTTAGCTTTTTTAATCTTTTTATTTTTCATTATTTCTTTAATCATATTTTAAAGTTCTTTCCTATACTGTCTTTTTTTAATAAAAGTATTTGATAATCAAGGTATGCGATACCTCCTATTTGTGCATATGCAATAGGCTTGAAGTCTGTTTTTTCATCAGCTATCAAAAACAAATCATAGAATGAAGACTGAGCTTGAAAAGAAGACAATGCCTTAGTGAATCTAAACACTCCACCAAGTTGCCTAGTTAAAGCTACTCCTTTTAAATCCATTCCTTTATCTGCTGTTATTGAAGCGTTTGTTATAAGTGCTATATACCCTCTTGGTACTGAAAATATGCCCGTTAATGATTGATTGCTAGGAAAATTATTTGTAAGTAATGCCATTTGACAAAATATACTTCCACCACCATTTTTTATATTTATAGTTCCTACTTGGTCTATTCCATTATTATTAAACATTCTAAAAACACAATATACGTTAGTTCCTAAAGATACATTAGTAGTACCTGTTAATGTCTTTGTTACTGTTTGTATATCTCTGTTTTGGTAGAGGTATTGAATTTCTACTTCAAAGGTATCACTTGCACTTGTTGAATTTAAAAACAATTCAGCGGGAGTATCTAAAAAAGGGTTATCATTATTAAAAGAACTAAACAATACGATATCTCCATTAGGAGCATTTACCCTTGAAAACTTATCAATCTTAATCGCTGTATCACTATCTATATATCCAAGTGCTGTATTGAGTGTTAAATTCTCTAAGCTTCCTATATATTGTTTAATGTTACTCATTAACTACTCCTATAATTCTTCTATGCCCTCATTTTCCAAAGAGCTGTATAACTCTAATTCCTCTTGATAACTTTCTGCTGTGATTGTTGGATACATGTCGTTTTCTATTAACTGTGCCTTTGCTTCCATTTCGTTTACTAAACCGTTTCTTAAGTCTATCTCACGTGTTTGAGCGTCACGGTTATTTATAATACTTCTTTCATCATCTGACATTTGGAATAGTGATGGGAATTCCCATTCATATTCTAGCAACTGACCAAAGGTATTCATCATTATAATTTTGTCGAGCGTGTCATATACTTTATTTAAGCGTTTACGTTCTGCTATTACTTTATCGTAGTAGTTATTCATCTCGCCGTTGCCAGTTGGATTAAGCCCGTTTAAAGAGGCTCCCATGAATCTACTAAATGGTATATCACTTGCACCCGCTACTATTTGATAAAATTCTTTGTTTAAATCTCCAAGCCCTGAAAAGTTTTTCGATATATTTGTATAAGTGTCTTCTTTGTCAAGTGCTAATCCGTTAAAGATACTTTTACCTTTTTGTAGTACTTGCAATCGCTTAGTTACTAAACTGTCTTCACCGTCTTCAAGGGCGTCGTTTAATCCATTGATATTATATACATCTAAATTAGATTGATTTAGTAAATTTATAAGTAATTGAGGTGACATATTAGCTCTCATAATCACGTCGTATAATCTCTCAAACGTAGAAAGTCCGAAGCCTTGTAATACTTCTTTATCAAAGTTTGTAGTAGTTACACCATCTAATTGAATTACTCTTGAATGGTGTATTCTTTGACTTCCTTTGCTTATTGAGTAATAGTCTGGTTTTAAATATCTTTTGCTTAGTGGATCACGATTAAGAATAGTTGAATAAATATCAAATCTATCTAGGACTACTATATTTTTAAGGCTACCTTTTCGCATAGTTTCCATAACAAAAGGCTTATCCATCTCATCATCATTTGACACTATAACCATCACTGCACTTCCAAAGACTTTAGCCCATCTTGCTAATTTATCTATTTTGTCATCTATTTCAAAGTCTGATAGTTGTTCTTTAAATTCTTTCAATTGTTCAGCGTCTTCGCATGTAAAATCTCTATCATCTTTTAAAGCGTCGTCTATTGGAATGTCTATTGTTTTTGCTGCAATCCAATTTTGAGAGTATAAAGAATTAAGTAAAAATCTAAGCAATGTTTTATATGATGTATGTGCATATTCTGATGTAGTTGTAATGTCTTTTTCGCCACCTAAACCGTTTAAAACATTATTCCAACCGTCAAAAGTAGCTTTGTTTGTAATTTTACTATGTATGCTCATTTAAAAGCCTTTTTTATTATTATTATAGCTTAATTAATCGAACTGATTTGAAGATAAACCGCCCGACTTTTTAACTATACCTATATCTATTGCATCAAATAGAGGGTCAAGACAATTATGTGAGATATATCCACTCGTGGTAAAATTATGAGTTGTTTCTATTTCGAGATTATACATCTTCTCCTTTTTGCATATTTCTTTTTTATTATAGTAACGCTCTCTATCTTTTCTTTTTGTGTTTTCACTCCTACAATATTCGGTGCAAAATTGCTCTTGATATTTTCTTGTAAATTCTTTTCTACAGAACTTACAAGTAGTGACAATGCTAAGCTTTCTTCTTTTAGCTGAATGATATTGCTCTCTACATTGTGATGAACAAAACTTACTGTCAAGTCTTGACCTAATATTAAGTTTGAATTTTTGCTCGCATTGCTCACATTCCTTATAAACTCCATTAATAATTCTTTTCTTTCTTTGTTTGTTTTTACCTTCATACAATCCTTTTTTAGCCATAACTGCAAGAGGTCTAATCTCTTCAAGATGTTTAAGTTGCTTATCAGATTTGTTTCGCTTGCTATTATCTTTAATATGCCTCTTAATATGCTCTTCTTTTGATAATAATTCAAGATTTTTAATTGAATTATTGAGTCTATTGTTGTCAATATGATGTATCTCAAAGCCTTCTGGTATTTTTCTCTTGTGTTCTTTTTCCCATTTATATTGGTGAATCCATCTTCTTTTTCCATCAATGTTATTAGTTGATAAAAAATATTTTCCAGATTTAGTAAATCTTTTTCCTTTGTATATTTCTTCCATTGAGCAACCTTTAGTATTTTTGTATTAGAAATATCTATATTGTTCGCTCTCTTCCATCCTTTATTCGTCATATATGGATGATTTAAAGACGATTCAATAACATCTCCATTAGATAAATAGAACTTTAATATTTCTTTCTCTCCGCTCATTATAACACTTTTTACATTAGCGTAAACATAATCATTGCTCAATAATGTCAATATAGTGTCATTTGGTTTTATGTCTTCTATTCTTTTTTGCCCGCTAGGAGTATCTATCATCGTATAGTAAGGATGACAGTCGTCATGTTTTCCATTTGGAAATGCTACCGCCTCAGATATTAACTCTTCTATGCCTTTTATGTTCTCATTTAGGTACACTCTTCCAGCTTCAATATGAGGGCTTAAGTCATCACATCTAAACACCTTGTCAGTATTTCTTTGAACTGCTCCTATCTTCATTTTATCAGCTTTGAAGTCTTGTATTAGTGAGCTTCCACTTGATTTATCTTCTATATACATTTTTCTAAGTGAGCCTATTTTACTATCGTTCCATTTAGTATAAAATATTTTAGCCATTTTTCTAAGCTGAGGTGCTTCAAATTTACCTCGTAGCATATCAAGTAAGTATATATCCTTTTCTTTTGATATAGCCCAGCACTCCATAACTGTAAAATCGTTCTGCTCTTTTGTTTTTTGTGCTGTATCGACTGTTATAATTAAGTGGCTTATATGAGGTAAAACAGTCCACCATCTAAACCAATCAAGCTTCATTTTATTACCGCCTTTAATAACGGGGTTTTGTTGATATAGTGCCTCAAAATTAACACCCATTATAGATTTACGCTCTTGCAAAAACTCTTTTGATTTATGTTCAGGAATTAATGCCTCTCCCTCCATTCTATGATCTTCGTCTTGTTCTGCGAGTGCTTTATATTTTAATACTTTTATTCGTGGATTGTTTTTTATAAGTCTTGCCGCAGGGTCATCTATGTGCCACCGTGTAAGTATCATTAAAAATCCAGCGTCTTCACTAAAACGAGTAAAAAAGTCATCTGTAAACCATTCCCACGTCTTATCTCTTACCGTTTGGCTATTTGCAGCTTCTCGTCCTTTAAGTGGGTCATCTATCACACCTAAATCTAAGCTCTCTCCTGTGATACTTCCTTGAACCGTTGTATTTCTAAAGTATCCATCTTGATTAATGTACTCTAATATCTCTCTATTTCTTAAATAATTAGTTCCGGTAACTACGTTCTTTTCGTTTATTGAGGTATAAGGGAATATATCTCTATATACTTTCCTGGTGTATAATCTTTGAAGACTTAAGTTAGCTCTTACCCCTAGTCTTTCAGAAAATGAAGCGTAAATTGTTTTTTTTGAGGGGTCTTTTCCAGCTAACCATGCTATAAAATCTTTTACTAAGTCACTCTTCCCATGCTGAGGTGGTGCTTCTATAATTAACATAGGCTTTTTACCAGCTACTAAATCATCATAAAATACTTGGAGTTCATTTGTAACCTCTTCCACAAACCAATTAAACCTTAGCTTAGGATTGATTAGTTTTCTGAATGATAAAAAGCAGTTTCTTGACTTTGCTACTTTGAAGTTATATATCGCTCTCAATTGCTCTAATGTGTATTTCAAATTAATGCTTCAAGTGGTACACCAAGTTGCTCAGCTTCTCTTCTGGCTTCTTCTTCGGTTAATATTATGTTTGTTTGTTGATTGTTTTGATTGTTTACAGTTACTTGACTGTTTGCGTGGCGTTGATTTACTCCTAGTGTTATTGAGGCTTTGTCTATTGCATCGATATAATCTCTTATATCTTTTGCTGAATGGTCTATTGTTTCTTCTGTCTCATTTCCTAAGTCATCTTTTATTTTAATAGTTTTGTCTAAAGTATTATCAATTATCTTTAATGCTTTTTCAGTTATTCCAAATACTAAATTTTTTCTTCTTATGTTATCTTCTGCAATATTATCAGCTATTTCTAATGCAACTGTTCCTGACTGTTCTAAAATCGTTCCTTTTTTTACTGATACAATTTCTTTAGCCTCGATATATTCGGAGTTCTTTCCCTGTTCCCATTGTTCCCTTTTGGCTCTTTGAGATATTGTGTTTCTTGCTATGCTTGTTTTATCTTTTATCTTAGATAATGATAGTCCAGCTTCATAGTACCCTTTTGCTTTTTCCCATTGGACTTTTGTATATGCCATTAAAATACCTCCTAACTAAATATGTCCTTGCATAGCTACTTATAAAAAATATTATAGTCGATATTGTAGCTACGTATTCTTGCTTTAAATGATTAAACAATGGAAACAGTGCATAAACTATCATCCATCTAAGAAATAAGCCTATGCCTTGATTAACTATCGTTTCTAAGTGGCTGTGCTTTTTACTTTGCAAATTAGTGACTATTCTTGGTCTTTTTT
>ERZ1673962.1203-NODE-1203-length-13167-cov-2.928691_pt1 | contig 13167 bp, 10 predicted proteins | sample MGYA00580188_ERZ1673962 | MGnify/ENA primary metagenome ERZ1673962 (study PRJEB41334, sample SAMN05608104) | rock metagenome | biome: terrestrial subsurface; feature: shale formation; material: shale | place: USA: Pennsylvania ... | reverse complement strand
TGACGGGCGGAGGAGGTGGCAAGGCCGCGCGCTTCTTTCCCGGGCTGTCACCCCGGGCTTGTCCCGGGGTCCATGCGGCCTCCTCATGCAATGGTGAGGGCAGAAAGTGCGATGGGCGCAACGGCCTGCTGGCCCCTTTCTTTTCCCTTGGGTAAAAGGGGGGGCAACAGAAGGAGGCCTTATGCGTATCGGAACACCGCTCAGCCCGTCGGCGACGAAGATCATGCTGCTCGGCTCGGGCGAGCTTGGCAAAGAAGTGGCGATCGAATTGCAGCGTCTCGGCGCGGAGGTGATTGCCGTCGACCGTTATGAAAATGCCCCGGCGCACCAGGTGGCGCATAGGGCGCATGTGATCGACATGACGGACGGAGCGGCCATCCGCGCGCTGGTGGAAAAAGAGCGCCCGCATCTCATCGTGCGGGAGATCGAGGCGATTGCAACGGACATGCTGGAGGAGATCGAAGCGGAAGGGCTTGCCGAGGTCATTCCGACGGCGCGGGCCGCGCAGCTCACCATGAACCGGGAAGGCATCCGTAAACTCGCCGCCGAAGAGCTCGGCCTGCCGACTTCCGCTTATGCGTTCGCCTCGAGCGCGGAAGAACTGAAAGCGGCGGTGAAGGGCGGCATAGGCTGTCCCTGTTTCGTCAAACCCGTCATGTCCTCTTCCGGCAAGGGGCAATCCTTTGTGACGCGGGAAGAGGACCTCGAGGCCGCCTGGGACTATGCCATGGCGGGCGGACGGGTGGCGCGGCCTCGCGTCATCGTCGAGGGGCTTGTGGATTTCGATTATGAAATCACGCAGCTCACCGTACGGGCGCTTGGCGCCTCGGGCGAAGTGGAGACTTTTTTCTGCGAAGCGGTGGGGCACCGCCAGGAGAAGGGCGATTATGTGGAAAGCTGGCAGCCCCAGGTAATGCCGGTGAAAGCGCGGCAGCGGGCGCGGGAGATCGCGCGTGAAGTGACCGCCAATCTTGGCGGGCGGGGCATTTTCGGTGTCGAGCTTTTCGTCAAAGGCGAGGATGTCTGGTTTTCCGAGGTAAGCCCGCGCCCCCATGACACGGGGCTGGTGACGCTGGCCACGCAATATCAAAGCGAGTTCGCGCTGCATGCCCGCGCCATTCTGGGCCTGCCCGTCGATGCCTCTTTGCGCGAGCCGGGCGCCAGTGCGGTCATCTATGGCGGCATGGAGGAAAAGGGCATTGCCTTTGAAGGCGTCGAGGAGGCGCTTGGCGTTCCCGGCGCCGATATCCGGCTCTTCGGCAAACCCGAAGCCTTTGAGCGGCGGCGCATGGGCGTGGCGCTGGCGCGCGGGAGCGATGTGAACGAAGCGCGCGCCCGTGCCGTTCTTGCCGCAAGCAAGGTACGTCCGGTGAAAGGGTCGGAATAGTCATGGAAAGAGAGATCGCCGGCATGGGCGAGGGGCTTTGGCGGTTTTTCACCGAAGGGGGTCCGCAGCTTCTCAATACGCTGATCCTGATCGGGGCGCTTCTGGCGATCCGCGCTATTGCCGGGCATTTTCTGCGCCGCCGCCAGCGCCTGCCGCGGCAGATGAAGCGCCGTATTCAGGACCAGCTCCGCCTCGGCCTTTTGGTGATCGGCGTTATCGGCATCGTCATCATCTGGGCGCCGGAGCTGCGCACCTTCGCGCTCTCGCTTACGGTCGTTGCCGCCGCCATTGCCATTGCGACGAAAGAACTTCTCATGTGTTTTGCGGGCGCGGTGATCCGCGGCAGCGGCGAGGCGGCGGAACCCGGGGAGGTGGTGCGCATCGGCGAGCACCGGGGGGAGGTGCTGGAGCGGCACCTTCTTACCACCACACTGTTGGAAGTGGGCCAAGGCTCGCAGATCGGGCGTTATACGGGCCGCATCGTCACGCTGCCCAACAGCGTCTTTCTGACCTCGCCGGTCAAGCGTTACAGTTTCGTCGGAGATTTCATCCGCCATAGCGTCGAGTTTCCGCTGGCCGATGAAGTGGATCCGGCTGCGGCGGAAAAGGGGCTGCGTGAGATCGCGGCCAAGGCCGTCACACCCTACCGCGCGCAGGCCGAGGCCCATGCCAAGCGCCTTGCCAAGCGGACCGATTCCACCGTCTTCTCCGTCGAGCCGGAGCTTAATCTGCATTTGACGGCGGCCGGTCAGGCGGTGCTGGAGCTTGGGGTCTTCCTGCCGGTTTCAGCCGCCGCAGAGGTGGAGCAGACGCTGCTGCGAGAAGGGTTTTCCCTGCTCAGGCGCCTGAAGGCGGAGGCAAAAGCGGCGGAAAACCTTGCCAAAAACCCCGATTCCGTCTGATTTGCATAAACGCATAACCTTTTTTGCAAAAATCGAGTGAAGAGGCTCGGCCCGCGCGCTAGGCTTGCGGCGGCACGATCAATGAGGGCCGGGCAATGAACTGGGACGATTTGCGGTTTTTTCTGGCAGTGGCAGGCGCTGGCAGCCTGTCCGGCGCGGCGCAGCAGCTCAACGTCAATACGACCACGGTTTTGAGGCGCGTGTCCTCGCTGGAAGAGGATTTGGGCGCGCGGCTTTTCGAGCGCGAGCGCACGGGCTACCGGCTGACCCCGGAAGGGGAAAAGCTGATGGAGGCGCTCGATCCGGTGGACCGGCGGCTTTCTTCCCTGCAGCGCGATTTCACGGCCTCGGCTTCGGCGGGCACGCAAGGCACGGTGCGCCTTGCCTCGGGCGAGGTGATTGCCGCCTCCGTCATCGCCCCGGCGCTGCGCGCCTTCCGCGATCAGCATGACGGGCTCGATATCGAGCTTTGACCGACCCGATGCTGTCGGGCGCTTCCGCCGCCCCGCGCATCGCCAACCCGCTTAAAGACGTGGATGTCGCGATCCGCGCGGCCCGGCCTACCCAGGGCGACATGCTGATGCGCAAGGTGGGCGATCTTGCCTTTGGCCTTTATGCGAGCGCTGAGTATCTGGCGGAGCGCGGCCGCCCCGGTACGATGGGCGATCTGGCAGGCCATGATGTGATCGGTTTTCCCCGCTCCGAAACCCCGCTCGGGCCGGTCTGGTGGCTGTCACGGGCCGAAAAGCCTGCCAATACGCTCTTTCGTTCCTCCAGCGCGGCGGCGCGGGCGGAGGCGGCGCGGGCAGGCTGCGGGCTTGCGGCGCTCCCTTGTATCCTCGGCGACAGAGACCCGGGGCTTGACCGGGTCTTCGGGCCGGAGATCGTCGGCGCGCTCGAACTTTGGCTTTTGACGCGCAACGATCTTGCCCAGCTTGGCCATGTGCGCACCGTGATGGACTTTCTCGTCGGCCAGCTCAAAGCGCGGCGCGGGGAGCTTGAAGGGCGCGGCCAGGTGACGGAGATTCCGATGGTGAGGGAACGGGGACGGGGCGGCGGCCGGCAAGCGGCATCCTGATCGCGCGTGCTTCTCATGATCGTGATGAGCGAAAAGTAGAAACACAGGATTCTTTTTCGCCGGGGAAGATAAAATCCGCTGGCGGCCCTTTTTATGCCGTCTTTTTTAGCTTATTAACCAATTAGCCACCATAATTGCCGAAACTGACTCGCAATTTACGGCGGTCCACTCCGTCTGTCCGAAGGCCTGCCGGGCCATCAAAATTTGGGGAACGATAAGAACATGCTCTCCGGTCTTCTCGGAATGCTCTCCGCCGATATGGCGATTGATCTGGGCACCGCCAACACGCTGGTTTACGTGAAAGGACGCGGAATCGTTCTGAACGAGCCCTCCGTCGTTGCGATCATCGAAAAAGGTGGCAAAAAACAGGTTCTGGCCGTCGGCGACGAGGCCAAAATGATGCTGGGCCGTACGCCCGGCAACATTCAGGCGATCCGCCCCATGCGCGACGGGGTGATTGCCGATTTCGAAGTCGCCGAGGAAATGATCAAGCACTTCATCCGTAAGGTGCATAACCGGCGCTCCTTCGCCAATCCGCAGATCGTGGTCTGTGTGCCGTCGGGCTCGACGGCGGTGGAACGGCGCGCCATTCAGGAATCGGCACTGTCCGCCGGCGCCCGGCGCGTGCATCTCATCGAAGAGCCGATGGCGGCTGCCATTGGCGCGGGCCTGCCCGTGACCGAGCCCACCGGCTCCATGGTCGTCGATATCGGGGGCGGGACGACGGAAGTGGCCGTGCTCTCGCTCGGCGGCATCGTTTACGCGCGCTCCGTGCGTGTGGGCGGCGACAAGATGGACGAGGCGATCATCGCTTACATCCGCCGCAACCATAATCTGCTTGTGGGCGAATCGAGCGCGGAACGGATCAAGAAGGAAGTCGGCTCCGCCGCTATCCCCGCCGATGGCGAGGGCATGGCGATCGAGATCAAGGGCCGCGACCTGATGAACGGCGTGCCGAAGGAAATCAAGATCAGCCAGCGGCAAATTGCCGAAAGCCTGGCAGAGCCTGTCGGTGCTATTGTGGAAGCTGTGAAAGTGGCGCTGGAAGCCACGCCGCCGGAACTGGCGGCCGATATCGTGGATAAGGGTATCGTGCTGACGGGCGGCGGCGCTTTGTTGACCAATCTGGATCAGGTGCTGCGTGAAGAAACGGGCCTGCCTGTTTCCATCGCCGATGATGCGCTTTCCTGCGTTGCGCTCGGTACGGGCAAGGCGCTGGAGCACATCAAGACGATGAAACATGTGCTTAGCTCCGTTTATTGACGGGTAACTGATCCTCATGCGGGCCCTCGCTCGGGCCCTGACCCGGGGAAGGCCAGCCGTTGTTTCCTGATAAGCATGGGGGATGGTGATCCGTGCAGGATTCATTTAGCCGGCCAGCACCGCCGATCCTCGGGGTTTCCAACCGCGTCTCGTTGATTTTCATGGTGACGCTGGCCGTGGCGCTTTTGCTGCTGGGGCGGGCGGAAACCTATGTTTTCGATCAGGCCCGACAGGTCGTCACCGACCTTGCCGCGCCGGTGCTCGAGCTCGGCTCGCGCCCCGTTGCCGCCGGCCGCCGCCTTGTCGAGCGGACGGATGAGTTCGCCTATGTCTTTGACGAGAACGAACGCCTGCGCCAGGAAAATGCCGAGCTTTTGACTTGGAAAGAAAAGGCGCTGAAGCTGCAGGCGCGCCTTGCCCGCTATGAAGCGCTGCTCAATGTGCAGCTGGACCCTTCCATCAATTATGTCACGGGCCGCGTCATCGGCGATACGGGCGGGCCTTTCGTTGAAACCTTTATCGTCAATCTCGGTCATGAGCACGGTGTCGAAAGCGGTCAGGCGGTGGTCGATTCCGAAGGGCTTATCGGGCGTATCGTTTCGGCGGGCGAGCGGGCAAGCCGTATCCTTTTGCTGACCGACCTTAACAGCCGGGTGCCCGTCACCATCGAGCCGACGCGCCAGCGGGCCGTGCTTTCCGGCGACAACACGGTCTGGCCGAAACTGGAATTTCTGCCCGCCGGTTCCGGCGTCGTGCCGGGCGATCATGTGGTGACCTCCGGCCATGGCGGGCTGATGCCGCCGGGACTGCCGGTGGGCACGGTGATTCAAACCGAAAACGGCGATTTGCGCGTCCAGACATTCTCGAACCGCAACCGGCTCGATATGGTCCGTGTGCTGCAATACCGCTTCCCCATGGACGTGCCCGAGCAGAACCCGCCGGCCAAATTGACCGCGCCGGTGCCGGGCGAAGAGAGTGAGGAAGGGCAACCTTCCGCTTCCGATCAAAACGGCGCCCTGGGTGGTACGGCGGGCGGTACTGCGGGAGGTACCGCGGGAGGCGTCGTTCGCGGCTCGCTCGCCGGTGCCGGAGGAGCGGGCGAATGAAGCCGAAAGAGACAATAGGCCCGACACCTGCCGCGCGGGCCGGCAAGCTGGCGCTCTTAACCTTACCGTTCCTGGTGGGGCTCTTTTGCGTTTTTCTGACCTTCGTGCCCATCGGCTCGATCGTCGGCATAGAGGTGGCGCCGGCCTTTGCCCTGATGGCGGTTTATTATTGGGCGGCGCATCAGCCGGAAACTTTTCCCCCTTACGCGGTGTTCGCGGTGGGGCTTTTGCAAGATCTTTTGAGCGCCGGGCCGATCGGGCTTTGGGCGTTCACCTATGTGGTGATTTACGGGGTAGTGCAGACGCAGCGGCTGGTTTTTGCCGGGCGCGTGCCGCTGGTGCTCTGGACCGGTTTTGCGCTGACCGCGCTTTTGGCCGGGACCATCGCCTGGAGCGTTGCCTCGCTCTATTATGCGCGGGTGCTGCCGCCAGGTCCGGTATTGTTACAGTTAATCGTCACGGTGGCGCTGTTTCCGATCTTTGCTACACTTTTTGCACGGGTCGAGCGCATACTGGCGCCGTCGCTGTGATGGGTAAGTTCAGGAGGGTCCGGGTTTCATGCTGATGGATGGCAAGGATAACGTCCGTTACAAGACGTTTTCCCGCCGCGCCGCGCTGATCGGCGGGCTGCAATTTGCCGCCTTCACCGCGCTGGCAAGCCGCATGTATTACCTGCAGATCATCAAGTCCGGCGAGTACACGATGCTGGCCGAGGAAAACCGCATCAACAAACGCCTGCTTGCCCCCTTGCGCGGAGAGATCGTCGACCGTTTCGGTGAGGTCTTGGTCTCCAACCGTCAGAACTTCCGTGTCATGCTGGTGCCCGAGCAAACACCGCATATCGAAGCGACGCTGGAAAAGCTGTCGCGCATCGTGCCGCTGCCGGACCGCCAGCGCGCCCGCATCATCAAGGATGCGCGCACCTCTCCCTCGTTCCTGCCTATTCTGGTGGCGGAGAACCTTGATTGGGAAACCTTTGCGGAAGTGAATATTCACGAGCCCGATCTGCCGGGCATCGTGCCGGACGTGGGCGATACGCGCCATTATCCTTATGGTCCCGACCTTGCCCATGTGGTGGGCTATGTGGCGGCCGTTTCGGAAAAGGATCTTGAAGGCAAGGACGATCCGCTGCTCAAATTGCCCGGCTTCCGCATCGGCAAGAGCGGTATCGAACGCGAGCTCGATCAGGAACTGCGCGGGCGGGCAGGGGCAAGCCATGTGGAGGTCAATGCCTATGGCCGGGTGATCCGCGAGCTGGCAAAAGACCCCGGCGTGCCCGGCGCGCAAGTCTCCCTTGATATGGAAGTTCAGAAGCTGGCGACCGAGCGGCTGCGCGGGGAATCCGCCAGCGTCGTCGTCATGGATATTTACAATGGCGATGTGATTTCCATCGTCTCCGCGCCCGGTTTCGATCCCAATGATTTCAATATCGGCATCTCGCAAAAGAAATGGGATGCGCTGCTGAACGATCCTTATAACCCGCTTTTGAACAAATCGATCGCCGGGCAATATCCGCCGGGCTCCACTTTCAAGCCCGTGGTGGCGCTGGCGGCCTATGAAAGCGGGATGATCGATCCCAATCAGAAAGTTTTCTGTACGGGCAAATATTCCCTCGGCAGCCACGATTTCCACTGCTGGAAGAAGCACGGGCACGGCGCGATGAACATGCATGACGCGATCATGCATTCCTGCGACGTCTATTTTTACGAAGTGGCCAAACGCATCGGCATCGACCGGATCGAGGCCATGGCGCGCCGCTTCGGCCTTGGCGACACGTTGGGGTTTGAGGTGCCGGGCGAGAAAAAGGGATTCGTGCCGAGCCAGGGCTGGAAACGGGCCACGCGCGGCGAGCCTTGGCATCAGGGCGAAACGCTGATTGCCGGCATCGGACAGGGCTTCTTGCTGACGACGCCGCTTCAGCTTGCCGTGATGACGGCGCGCCTTGCCAATGGCGGCAAGGCCGTCACCCCGCGCATCGTGCGCAAGGTGGGCAGCGAGCTTGCGCAGAACGGCCCGCTCCCCGATCTCGGGTTTTCCCAATCCGGCCTCGCGCTGATGCGCAAGGCCATGGATTCGGTTTCCAACGTTCCGGGCGGCACCGCTTACCGTTCGCGTATTACCGAAGCGGGAATGGAGCTTGCGGGGAAGACCGGCACGGCCCAGGTGCGCCGCATTTCCCGGGCCGAACGCGAATCCGGCGTGCTCAAGAACGAGGATTTGGAATGGCGCCAGCGCGACCATGCGCTTTTCATCGCTTTCGCGCCGGTGGATGCGCCGCGTTATGCCATTTCCGTTGTCGTGGAACACGGCTCGTCAGGCTCCGGCACGGCAGCGCCGATCGCCCGTGATGTGATGAAAAAAGTACTGGAGCGCCACCCGCAACGCGAGATCGCGATGCGCCGGTCCAATGAATGGCGGGAGGGCTGAGATGGTCGATGCGTTTTTCTCATCCGGCGGCGGGCGCGATCTCAGCCTGAAAGACAAGTTCCTGGAGTTCAATTGGGGCTTTCTGCTCCTGCTTTTCGCTATTTCGAGCATGGGTTTTGCCATGCTCTATTCGGTGGCAGACGGCAGTTTCGATCCATGGGCCTCGCGGCAAATGGTGCGCTTCGCCATTGGTATCGTCATTTTGTTCGTGGCCGCTTTCGTCGATATCAGGCTCTGGATGAACCTTGCTTATCCTGCTTATGCGGGTGCTCTGGTACTGCTCGTCGCGGTGGAGTTTATCGGCTTTGCGGGCATGGGCGCGCAGCGCTGGATCAATCTCGGGATCGTTCAGCTACAACCATCGGAGCTGATGAAGATCACGCTGATCCTGGCGCTGGCGCGGTATTTCCACGGGCTCACCCATGAAGAAGTCTCGCGCCTGCGCAATCTTTTCGTGCCCGCCGTTCTGCTCGGCGCGCCTGTGGCGCTGGTTCTCAAACAGCCGGACCTTGGCACGGCGGTGCTGCTCGGGGCGGTTGGCGTTGCGCTCTTGTTCCTTGCAGGGCTTGCCTGGCGCTATTTCATCATTGCCGGCGTTGGCGCGCTTGCCGCGCTCCCCATTGCCTGGAACATGTTGCACGACTATCAAAAGCGGCGTGTTTTCACTTTCCTCGACCCGGAAAGCGATCCTTTAGGGGCCGGCTATCACATTCTCCAGTCCAAGATCGCGCTCGGCTCGGGCGGGCTTTTCGGCAAAGGTTTCATGGAAGGCACGCAGGCCCATCTCAACTTCCTGCCGGAAAAACACACGGACTTTATCTTTACGATGCTTGCCGAAGAGCTCGGCCTTGCCGGCGGTATCGCCCTGCTCGGGCTTTACATGATGGTGCTCTTTTTCGGGATCAGCGTCTCGCTGCAGACCCGCAACCAGTTCGGCCGGCTCATCGCCATGGGCGTGACGATCAACTTCTTCCTTTATATCTGCATCAATGTGGCGATGGTCATGGGGCTCTTGCCGGTAGTGGGCGTGCCGCTGCCGCTCGTCTCCTATGGGGGGACGGCCATGCTGACGCTGATGTTCGGCTTCGGCCTTCTGATGAGCGTCTATATTCACCGCAATATGGAAATCACCAGAAATCCCAGCGCCTTCTGGTAAGGCCGGTCCGGCTTTCATCGCTGGGGAGGGAAGTGGTGGGCGCACAAGGACTCGAACCTTGGACCCGCTGATTAAGAGTCAGCTGCTCTACCATCTGAGCTATGCGCCCCCATGCCGCGAAAGCGGGCGGAGAGGCACGCGATATAGCAAAGGCGCGGGGCGCTGTCCAGCGGCCTGTGCCGGGGCGCGGTTTGGCGGCCTGCAGGCGCCGCTTAGGCGGGCAGCGCGGGGGTCATGGGCTTCGTTCGGGCCGGCGCGCCTTCTTCCTCCGCGCAGAGCGGGAAGGTGAGGATGGCCGTGGTGCCTTTGCCTTCCGTGCTTTGATAGCTCACCGTGCCGCCGAACTGGCTGGTCAGCTCGCGGATCAGCGGCAGGCCGAGCCCCGTTCCGGGAATATCGGGGTGGGTGTGCTCGTGAAACCGGCGGAAGGGTTCGAAAATCTCCCGCAAACTTTTGGCGGGAATGCCGATGCCGTTGTCGGCGACGATGATCCGGGCGCGGTTGTCCGGCGTCACGCGCGCGGTGACCTCGATCTCCGGCTGCCTATCGCAATACTTGATCGAGTTGGAGAGGCAATTCGTCAAGATTCGCTCGAAATCCTGCGGGAACCCCTTGAGTTCGATCTGCGCGGGAATGTCGAGCGCGATGCGGGCACCGCTTTCCTCGATCGGCCCTTTCAGCATTTTGACGGCGTTTGCGGCCGCCTCCGCAAGGGAAAAGCGCACGCCTTCCTTGATCACGCGCGGGCTTTCCTTCAGCCGCTCGATTTCCAGAATTTCGGTAACGAGCCCATTGAGACGCAGGCCCGCGGCGCGGATGTCGCTGAGATAGTTGCGGCGCCGGTCTTCGGGCAGCTTGTCCCACATGGTCTCCAGCATGTCGGTAAAGCCGACAATGGCGTTGAGCGGTGTGCGCAGCTCGTGGTTCATCGTGGCGAAGAATAAAGTGCGTTCCTGCGCGCTTTGTTTGGCCTGAGCGAGCGCTGCTTCGAGCTTTTGCGATGTTTCCTGCAGGGCCTGCGTGCGCTCCTCGACCATGCGTTCCAGGTTTTCGTTTAGCGCTTCGAGGTCCGAATGGGCTTTTTTTAATTCGTCGCGCGAGGGCGAATTTAAAAACTTCGGGAGAAGCGGCCAAAGCACGATGGCGGTAACGACGGAGATCGTGGCGGTGATGACTTTGCCCACGCCCTCGGCGGCATAAAGCGCGCTCCACATAGTGGCGATGCCGAAGAGATGCGTTATGCCGCAGGCAATGATGAAGGCGCTGAAAAGATAAAGAACGCCGTGCGGGTTCAAGTCCGGGCGGCGGCGCGCGGCGATGAACAGGACGGCGGGAATGGAGAAATAGGCAAGGGCGATCAGCGCGTCGGAGACGACATGGATCCAAACGAGGGCCGGGTCCCAAACCAGGCAAAACCCATGAGGGGTGTACCCTTGTTCAGCGGACAGCCAATTCCATAGTGCCGAAAGCATGACATTCTCCCAAGGGCGCCCAAATGGTGCCGCTTGCCGGATAGTTTCGATGCCCCCGCTTTAAACCCTCGTTGAAATTTCGGTTGCGCTTTGCCTCATGTGAAACTGTGATTTGCGATGGTTTACTAATGGTTAAAATTTTCACGCCGCCGCGTTCATCCTGTCGCAATCCGCGCATTTGTCGCGTTACGCAAAGGAATGGCGGCTTCCGTAGAAGCCGCCATTCACAATAGGAATAGAAATCGTGGCTCAGTCGGCGGCTGCGCCGATCTGCGCTCCTTGCGGACGGGGCCGCGCCCCGCGCAGCAATTTGCCCACCAGCGCGCCGGTCGGTTCGCCGTTTTTGAAGGCGAGGGTGCCGGAAATGATCGTTGCGGTATAGCCTTCCGCCTTCTGAATAAGCCGCTTGCCGCCGGCAGGCAGGTCGTAAACGATCTCCGGCGCGCGCAGCTTCAGCCTATCGAAATCGATGACATTGATATCCGCCTTCATGCCGGGCGCAAGGACGCCCCGGTCGAGAAGACCCACCAACTCGGCATTGGCCTGTGTCTGCCGGTTGATCAGCCATTCCAGCGGCAGCTTCGGCCCGCGCGTGCGGTCCCGGCCCCAATGGGTGAGAATGGTGGTAGGGAAGCTGGCATCGCAGAGAATGCCCACATGCGCGCCGCCATCGCCAAGGCCGAAGGCGGTGTGCTTATGGGTCATCATCTTATAGACATCGTCGAGGCTGCCGCCGGTGTAATTCATCAGCGGGAAGTAAAGCAGCGCATGGCCGTCCCGTTTCAGCATGAGATCGAGCAACACTTCGCGCGGCGGCTTGCCGTCCCGTTCCGCCATGGCGCCGACACTGTCTTCGGGCGAGGGCTCATAATTCGGCGGATCGCCGAGCTCATACATCTTGTGATAGGCGGTGCAGAGCATGGTGACGATTTCACCGGCCGGATAGTCCGGCTCCTCGGCCAGAAGCCGGGCGCGGAAGGCGGGATCGCGCAATGCCTCGACCTGCTTTTCAAGCGGGGCGCCCCAAATCTCGCGGAAAGTTTGGTGCATCAGGAAAGGATTGAGTGAGGAAGAAAGGCCGAGCAGCACGCCGGTCGGGCGCGGCGGCACTTTGACGGGAAGGCCCGCTTCGGCGGCCTCTTCGATATTGCGCAGCACGTTCTTCCAAGTGTCGGGATAGCGGTCGTCCTGCTCGATCGTCATGGACATGGGCCGGCCGGAGATTTCCACCATGCCCCGCAGCATGGCGAATTCCTCGTCCACATCGCGGAAGTCGGCAATGAGTTGAAGGACGCCCTTGCCGCTTTCGCCCATGGCTTTGGCGATGCCGTGCAGCTCGTCCCGCTCGGCTTTATAGGTGGGCGTGTGCGCGCCGTGTTTGTCGCGGTGCTTTTCGGTGCGCGAGGTGGAAAAGCCAAGCGCGCCGGCTTCCAGCGCTTCTTTCACGAGGCGGGCCATTTCGGCGGTGTCTTCGGGCGTTGCCGGTTCAAGCCGCGCGCCGCGCTCGCCCATCACATAGGCGCGCAGGGCCCCATGCGGCACTTGCAAACCGACATCGAGGGCAAGCGGGGAGGCGTCGACCGCATCCATATATTCCGGGAAGCTTTCCCAGTTCCATTTGATGCCTTCGACAAGCGCCGTGCCCGGAATATCTTCGACGCCTTCCATCAGGCCGATGAGCCAGTCATGCCGGTCCGGGCGGCAGGGGGCAAAACCGACGCCGCAATTGCCCATCACCGCCGTGGTAACGCCGTGAAAGGTGGAAGGCTGCAGATAAGGGTCCCAGGTGACCTGGCCGTCATAGTGAGTATGCACATCGACAAAGCCGGGGGTGACGATCTGGCCCGCCGCATCGATCTCTTCTTTGCCCGTGCCGGCGATCTCGCCGATTTCGGCAATGAGGCCGTCTTTGACGGCAATGTCGGCCTTAAAGGGCGCGCTGCCGGTGCCGTCATAAACGGTGCCACCCCGGATAACCAGATCGTACATGAAACCTCTCCTCCAATAGGCGCCGGTGACCGGCTGCTCTGTTTGGGGAGAGTTTAAAGGAAATAGGGCCGAAGCGAAACGGGCCGCCTGGAAGAGGCGGCCCGTATGGCCCGGAAGGGGCAGATTGACGCTGCGTAAGGCAGGCGCCTTATAATGTTCAGGCTTGTGATTTCCCGCGCTGGCGGATGCCTTCGCGGCGCTCTTCGATGGCGGAGGAGGACACTTTTGTGTTCGCCTCGCCGGAAACCCGGGCTTCCGTTTTTAGTCCCTCGCCGAAGCTCTGGGCAAAGCCTTCATCGATCAGCGCTTTATAAGCGGGCAGGCATTCAGGCACGACCGAGAGCATGTCGGTGGCAAGCTGGCGGCAGGTGGAAAGCAGTTCGCTAT
>ERZ1673962.1202-NODE-1202-length-13195-cov-11.064155_pt1 | contig 13195 bp, 13 predicted proteins | sample MGYA00580188_ERZ1673962 | MGnify/ENA primary metagenome ERZ1673962 (study PRJEB41334, sample SAMN05608104) | rock metagenome | biome: terrestrial subsurface; feature: shale formation; material: shale | place: USA: Pennsylvania ... | reverse complement strand
AGCCGGAAACAGACGCTATCGGGGGCTCGGGTCAGCGCGTCCGCTACGGCAGTGTTCGGTAGGCTAGGCATCCCCTACCTTGTTTTTGCGTCAACGGGCTAGGCATCCCCGGCGACAGGCTGCGGAATTATCCGGATTACGAGCCAAATAGCAAGCAGCTTCTCGCCGTTCTGAGCAGGCGGCGTGCCGCGGCGAAATCAGGGAGCTGCTGCCAGTAGCCGCCTACCGCGACGAATACCCCCGCGCCACTGCGAAGCAGGAAACTTATCGCCTGCGCTACCATCCCAACCGAGATCTCTTCAAACGCAAGGACACTGCATGGAAAAGCGCCAACTAGGCCGTACTGATCTTGACGTCACGGCGCTCTGCCTGGGCACCATGACTTGGGGCGAGCAGAATAATGAAAGTGAAGCTTTCGCCCAAATGGATCGCGCGAAAGCTGCAGGCATCAATTTCGTCGACACCGCCGAAATGTACCCAGTACCGCCGAAGCCGGACACCTATGCCACCACTGAGCGCTACATAGGTAACTACTTCAAGGCACGCGGTAATCGTGCCGACTGGATCCTGGCCAGCAAGATCGCCGGCCCCGGCAACGGCATCAGCCACATCCGCGACGGCAAGCTGAAAATGAATCGTCAGCACATCGTTGCTGCACTGGATGCGAGCCTGCAGCGCCTGCAAACGGATTGGATAGATCTTTATCAGCTGCATTGGCCGGAGCGCAGCACAAACTTCTTCGGCCAACTTGGCTACCGTCACCAAGATCAGGACTTCACGCCGATCGAGGAAACGCTAGAGGTGCTCGACGAGCAAGTAAGAGCCGGCAAGATCCGCCATATCGGTCTATCGAACGAAACACCATGGGGCACCATGAAGTTCCTGCAGATCGCGGAAGCCCGAGGCTGGCCGCGCGCCGTATCCATCCAGAACCCCTACAACCTGCTCAATCGAAGCTTTGAGGTCGGGCTCGCCGAAATCGCCATGCGAGAGCAATGCGGACTCCTCGCCTACTCTCCGCTGGCCTTCGGCATGCTCAGCGGCAAGTACGAGCAAGGCGCACAGCCAGCCGGAGCACGACTGACGCTATTCAGTCGCTTCGCGCGCTACGCCAAGCCGGAATCGCAGGCGGCTTGCTCACGGTATGTGGCGCTTGCCAAGGAGCACGGACTGGACCCTGCACAAATGGCCCTGGCCTATGTAACCCAACAGCCTTTCGTAACCAGCAACATCATCGGCGCAACTTCAATCGAACAGCTAGAAAGCAATCTCGCAAGCTCGGAACTGCATTTATCAGCCGAGGTGCTCGAAGCCATAGAAGCCATTCACACTGCGCAACCCAATCCCGCACCCTGAGGGATAATGGACCAACTACCCGGCAATGGCAGCACTGCGCAAACCTTGCCGGCGCCACCACTCATAGCCTTTGGCGCAAGGAGCGCATAGATGATCGCTGCCGAATTGCTTGCCCCGACCAGCCTAGTGCTGGGGTGGCTGCTCTATGCCGCCGGACTGATATGGGCCTGCATGCGTGCACCCTGGGTCGAGCTGTTTAGCGATACGCGGCGCCAGCACCTGCTGTTCGGCGCGGTCCTCGCGGTCTTTCTGCTTTGGCTGGTCCGCCGAGACTTCGATTCGGGTTTGTCTTTCCACTTCATTGGACTGACTGCGGTCACGCTACTGCTCGACTGGCCCTTGGCGATTCTCGCTGCCTTTGTCGCCCAACTTGGATTGACGGTCACAGGCCACCAGCAATTGGTTGCCCTCGGCCTGAATGGCGTGCTGCTGGTATTGATACCCGTGACGGTCACCGAAGCTTGCGCGATCGCCGTGGAGCGCACCCAGCCTCGCAACCTATTCGTCTATATATTCTTCTCAGGTTTTTTTGCGGCCGGCCTCGCGACCCTGGCCTGCATCTTGGCAGGGCTCGGAATCTTGCTAATCGACGGCCTCTATCCAATGCCTCCCTGGCTGGATGACTTCGCCGGGTACATCTGGCTGGTGATGTTTCCCGAGGCTTTTATCAACGGCGCGGTCGTCAGTGCATTAGTGGTGTTCCATCCGGACTGGATGGAAACCTTCAACCGCAGTCGTTATCTGCAAGCCCCATGGAAGGATGACGGCAGCGACGAAGTTTGAGCGAGCCTCTCAAACCGAACCCATACTAGAAGCTTCCCCCACCGCCAGCTCAGTGCTGGCGCGGCGGCATGTCATCCGAGAAAAGATCATCCTCAAGCTCATTACCCGGGATCGCATGCTCTTCCGATGCCCAGGCACCCAAGTCGATCAGCTTGCACCGTTCCGAACAGAAAGGTCGATTCGCACTTTTGACACTCCACTCGACCGGCGCGCCGCATGTGGGACACTCCACAACCGCAGTACTCATTCCTGACCTCCTCGTAGCGTCAGATAAAAATCATGTAAACGTTTAACCTCACTCTCCAGCCAGGCTCGATCCCGATCATTAACCAGCACGTCATCAGCATGACGCAAACGCTCTTCGCGGCCGATCTGTGCGTTGAGAATGGCGCGGATCTGCGCTTCGCTGGATTGATCGCGCTGGATGGCGCGTTCCAACTGCAGCGCCTCTGGCACATCGACAACCAGCACGCGCGCAACCTGCTGGTGTTGACCGGACTCCACCAATAATGGCGATACCATGATCGCGTACGGCGAGGTCGCCCGAGCAAGATGCTCAGCGACTTCCTGGCGTATCAGCGGATGCAACAGTTGCTCAAGCCATTTGCGCTGTTCAGGCTCTCGAAACACCAGCTCGCGCAGTGCCGCTCTATCCAGACCACCGTCAGACGCAAGAACACCCTCACCGAACCGGTCAACAATCAGCCCCAGCGCCGGCCGGCCTGGCTCGACGACCCAGCGTGCGGCATGGTCAGCATCGACCCAATGCACCCCGAGGCGGCCGAACGCTTCCACAACCGCGCTCTTGCCGCTGCCGATACCACCGGTCAAACCAAGCACCCAAGGCTTCATCAGGAACCGTCCAAAAGGCAAAAACGACGCGCAGTAGTAACGTTTGAATTGCGAGGATGCAAGAGCAAGGTCAGCGAGCTCCTGCTGCCTATGGGGCCAGCCTATCACTCCCCCGCTAGTGGGTGGGGTGGCCAATTAGCGGAACGGGAAACCGCTAAAGCGAACCAGCCCCGGATATACCAAACGCTAGAACCTGGCAAATTGCAGGTAGGCCGACGTGATCTCATCACCCCAGAGCAGCGCGACCCAACCTGCTATCGCCAGGTATGGGCCGAAGGGAATGGTTGTGCCGCTGTCCGCCTTTTGCACGCGCAGCATGACAGTGCCCAGCACCGCACCCACGACCGAAGAGAGAAGAATGGTCAGCGGCAAAACTTGCCAACCACCCCAAGCGCCCAGCATCGCCAGCAGCTTGAAGTCGCCGTAGCCCATGCCCTCTTTGCCGGTCACAAGCTTGAACAGCCAGTACACCGACCACAGGCAGAGATATCCAGCAACCGCCCCCCACACCGCATCAGGCAACGGAGCAAACAAACCAAAATAGTTAGCGATCAAGCCCAGCCAAAGCAGCGGCAACACAAGGGAGTCGGGCAGCAATTGATGGTCGACGTCGATCATGCTCATCGCCAGCAGGCCCCAGGTCAGCAACAGCATCGCCCCGGCCTGCCAGGAAAAACCAAAGTGCCAGGCCACATAGGCGGACAAGAGGCCACAGAGCAGCTCAATCAATGGATAGCGGCGACTGATCGACGCCCGACAAGACGAGCACTTACCGCGCAGCGCCAGCCAGCTGACCAGGGGAATATTCTCCCAAGGACGGATCTCATGATCGCAATGCGGGCAGTGAGAGTTGGGAAGAACAAGATTGAAGGTCGTAGTCGGCTCGACCGGCAACTCCAGAAACTCACGCGCCTGAGCGCGCCAGTCCCGCTGCATCATGATCGGCAGGCGGTGGATGACCACGTTTAGAAAACTGCCCACCAGCAGCCCCAGCACCAGTGCGCATAAAACAAAGGCCAGCGTGTTGCTGGCCAAAATGTCAAAAATCATCGACTTATCCGACCACGCTGCCCAGCTGGAAGATGGGCAGGTACATGGCAACGATCAGGCCGCCCACGAGCGTACCCAGAACCACCATGATCATCGGCTCCATCAAGGTCGTGAGGTTATCTACCATATTGTCGACTTCGTCCTCGTAGAACCCGGCGACCTTGTCCAGCATCTCATCCAACGAACCGGACTCTTCGCCGATAGCCGTCATCTGAATCGCCATGGACGGGAACACACCGGTGGTGCGCATGGAGAAGTTCAGTTGCACGCCGGAGGAAACGTCATTGCGTATCTTGGCGACGGCGTTACGGAAGACCACATTGCCAGTAGCCCCGGCGACTGAGTCCAACGCATCTACTAGCGGCACCCCTGCAGCGAAGGTCGTCGACAAAGTTCGCGCATAGCGAGCCACCACCGCTTTGTACAAAATATCCCCAACGATCGGGGTCTTCAGCAGACCGCGATCAAGCGCATCGCGGAACTTCTGTGAACGCTTGTAGAAATGTTTGAACGTGAAGGCGAACAGGAACAACCCGATCCCCACCATATACCACCATTCCTGCAGCCATCGGGACAGCCCGACCACCATTTTGGTGAACGCCGGGAGTTCGGCGCCAAACCCTGCGAAAACACTTTCGAACTGCGGAACCACTTTTATCAGAAGAACGGCCGACACAATAATGGCCACTAAGATGACCGCGATCGGGTAGGTCATCGCCTTTTTGATCTTTGCCTTTAGTTGCTCGGTTTTCTCCTTATAGGTCGCAACCCGATCCAACAGGGTTTCAAGCGCACCCGATTGCTCACCGGACTCCACCAGATTGCAGTACAGATCATCAAAATATTGTGGTTTCTTGCGCAGCGAGCCAGCAAAGCTGTTACCCGCCGCCACCTCCTGCTTAACCTCGTCGACCAACTTGCGCATGTTGGGATTGTCGAAGCCCTCGCCAATAATGTCGAACGACTGCAACAGCGGCACGCCCGCCTTCATCATGGTCGCCATCTGCCGAGTGAACAGCGCGATGTCCATGGGTTTGATCTTTTTACCAGCACCGAATAGCGAGACGGCTTTCTTGCGCACCTTGAGCGGATTGATACCCTGCTTGCGGAGTTGCGCCTTGATCAGCGCCGGGCTTTGGCCGGATAGCTCACCCTTGATCTTGCTGCCCTTGCGGTCAGTCCCTTCCCAGGTGAACACACTGGTTTTCAACGCTTTTTCCGCCATGGTTAATCCTTGGTCACGCGGTTGACTTCTTCCAGGCTGGTAATGCCATTCATGGCTTTAACCAGACCGGAAATGCGCAAATCATTGAAACCATCTTTGCGCGCCTGAATGGCGATATCGATGGAGTTACCTTCCTCCATGATAAGCCGCTGCAGGGCTGGCGTGATTTTAACCACTTCATAAATACCGACACGGCCTTTGTAGCCGCCGTTGCAATTATCACAACCCACCGGCCCGTAGAGCTGGAACGTACCAATCCGGTCTTCCGGGATGCCTTCCTTCAAAAGCGCCTCGCGCGGCACCTCCACTTCTTTTTTACAGCTAGAGCAAAGCTTACGAGCGAGACGCTGGGCAATGATCAGGTTGACGGAGGTAGCGATGTTGAAGGCCGGCACCCCCATATTACGCAGACGGGTGAGCGTCTCCGCAGCACTGTTGGTGTGAAGGGTCGACATCACCATATGGCCGGTTTGGGCAGCCTTGACGGCGATCTCCGCAGTCTCAAGGTCACGGATCTCCCCCACCATGATGATGTCCGGATCCTGGCGCAGGAAGGCGCGCAGCGCCTGGGCGAAATCCATGCCTTGCCGCGGATTGACGTTGACCTGATTGATACCCTCGAGGTTGATCTCCACCGGGTCTTCCGCGGTGGAGATGTTCACGTCCACTGTATTAAGAATGTTCAACCCGGTGTACAGGGAGACCGTCTTGCCCGAGCCGGTCGGGCCCGTGACCAGGATCATTCCTTGCGGCTGCTTCAGGGCGGCCATGTACAGCGCCTTTTGATCTTCCTCATAACCCAGCGCGTCGATCCCCATCTTGGCGCTGGAGGAGTCGAGGATACGCATCACGATCTTTTCGCCCCACAGCGTGGGCAGACTGTTAACACGGAAGTCGATGGACTTGGTCTTGGAAACCTTCATTTTGATCCGACCGTCTTGCGGCTTACGTCGCTCCGCAATGTCCAGCGCCGCCATGACCTTGAGGCGGGCCGATATCCGACTGACCAGCTGCACCGGTGGCCTCGCAACCTCATGCAGTATCCCATCAGTACGAAAGCGGACGCGATAGGACTTTTCGTAGGGCTCAAAGTGAAGGTCGGATGAGCCGCGCTTGATCGCATCCAGCAGCATCTTGTTGACGAAGCGGACTACCGGCGCATCATCCGCCTCGTTGTGCTCACCCTCCTCTTTCGGGGCCGCACCGCCGCCCACTTCGATGTCCAGATCGTCCAGATCGGAGTCTGATAGCCCATCCAGTGCCGTATTGGCCGACTCGAATAGCTTGTCGATGGCCTCACCAAGCTTGTCGTCTTCGACCAGCACCGACTCGACCGAAAGACCGGTATTGAACTGGATATCGCTGATGGCCTGGTGATTGGTTGGATCAGATACCGCCACATACAATTTATTGCCACGGCGCTGCAGGGGCAGGACCCGGTGCTGACGGACCAGCTTTTCACTGACGAGATCTCGAGGCTGAGTTTCTTTGTCCAACGTCGTGAGATCGAAGTACGGAACGCCGAACTGTTCCCCCGCAACCTCGGCTATGGCACGGCCTTTCACCAGCTTGTTCTGCACCAGCCATGAAACCAGCGGCACCTGGTTGCGCTGGGCCTGCTGCTGCGCCTGCAGCGCAATCTTTTCATCAAGCTGACCAACCAAAACCAACTGTCGAGCCAAACCACCGAGAGGAGCGTTTTCGTTCATTGAACTGCCTATACAGGCTGGAGAAATGTGGCGCCCTTATAACGCAGTTACAAAGGCCTGCCAAACGCGCAAAAAGAAGGTGGCAATTTTTGTCACTTCATGACAGCAGACGCTGCTCGCCAACCAAAACGACCTGACTAATCACTCCCAAATCTACAGCGTCACCCATAGGAAAACTGTCGGAGGCGCGCCATTGAGGCATGACGTAGCCAAGTACTTAGAACGGGAAAGTAACAGACCTAGGCTGCGGCACCTCACACAAACTCAACCCCCCCGAAGCGCTCCCCAAGCCTTGAAACGCGTCAGCAAACTCACCCGCCGTGAAAAGCACGCCCCGCAAAAATAAGACATCTCGACAGACCAACTACCAATCCCACCATCAGCCCCACACAGCTTCCAAAAAAGCGAGCCAATGCACAGTTCCCACCCTTCACTCACCCGCACCGCCTTGTTTGGCACAGAAGGTGCTCCAGTATTGCCAGGTCCAACGACCTCACTAACAAGGAGCTTTTCAATGAAGTCCATCAAGAAGCAAAAAGGTTTCACCCTAATTGAGCTGATGATTGTGATTGCGATCATCGGTATCCTCGCAGCCATTGCCATCCCGCAGTTCAACGACTATCGGGCTAAAGCGAATGATTCTACCGCACTGGCAGACGCCAAGAATGGCATCACCGCACTTACTGCAGCTCAGCGATAAGGGAGATATCAAATGAAAAAGAATATTGCTCTGTGCGTTAGTATTCTGGCTTCCAGCCTGATGATTTCGAGTTACGCTAATGCTGCACCAGCAGCGCTGCCCGCCGACGGAAAGGTCGATATCTTGACCTGCACACTGCTGAATGAGGACGTAACGATTCCTCTCTCTAACGGTGTCATTGCTTCGTTTAACTGTGGCGGGACCGAAAGGGCCATCCAAATAGCTACCTGCTCTACAAATGGGCGCACATCTGAGCGTACGGTCCTTACTCCTTGCGGAGAAACAGGGCAGCCGGCATGCGCCGTAGCGCCTGCCCCGGCCCTTACCACTGTCGTTTCTGGTGCAACCATCTACACCGCTCGCTCGAACGGCGGCCAGGTCGGGCCAGCTACGTTTGACGGCGCTGCTTGTGACACTGCCGGTCTTAACGGCAAGATTCCCGATCGCAATATTTGAGTTGTATAACGCTCGGCAGGGGGATCTAGCGCCCCCTAACTGGCCATACGAAACCCTGCTCCTTCGGCGGGGTTTTGTTTATTTTATCGACAAGCAGGGCCACGAGCCGTGTTCGTGATAATGCACCACACAGCCCCCGAATAACCTCGCTACAATTCGTATTCTGTCTCACGTTTCACATCTCGCACTGCCGCCCACCTTTGCGACGAATTACAATCGAACCAGCAACTTTAGCCGCAATGGTAGATAAACTTTAATGCAGCCCTCACGGAACATATTATCCGGACTCTGCCTCGCCTTTCGCGCCCGTCTTGGCTGGCTAGCTACCGGCTCGATGCTTGTGCTGGCGCTCGTAGCGCTTTCAGCCGCTCAATTTAGCGGTCATCAACCCGCTACCGTCGCGATGGATATGGGCCTGTCGGTTATTCGACTGCTGTTACCTACCGTGTTGATTTTGATGACCCAGGAATTGCTTTCTCGCGAGTTCGAGCGCCGCTATTTCCTCAATACTCTGTCCTACCCGCATCCTCGGCATAGCCTGTTGCTCGGTCGTTTTATGGCTGTAGCCCTTCTGACACTTGGACTACTGCTGCTGCTTGCCGGCATGCTGGCGTTACTGGTTTGGCTGATCGGTCAAGGGTACGCACAAGGCACCCCGGTTGCGCTGGGCTTTCATTATTTGATAACCATCGCATTCATTGGTTTGGATCTGCTGCTGTTGACCGCTGTCGCCACCCTGCTCTCGGTGATTGCCTCCACACCCAGCTTTGTACTTATCGGTACTTTCGGCTTTATGCTCATAGCTCGTTCGTTTAGCGCCGTACTTGACCTGCTGACCAGCAACGCAACGGTAGTGAGCGACGCCGATGGCTACCGTTCCGGTGTCGGTCTGCTTAGCTACATGCTGCCAGACTTGGGCGCGCTGGATGTACGTGCGATTACCCTCTATGCCCGGATAGATTTGCTGCCTGCCGACTGGCCCTGGCTAGTGCTGTCGAACCTGACCTACACGGTCGGCTTGCTAGCTCTGGCAGTTTGGGCACTGCAACGCAAGCGTTTCGCCTGATATGCGTACGCGTTACTCTCTCTTGTTCACCCTGCTGAGCTTCGCCCTGTTTGCAGGAATCGCCGCCTGGCGCGCTCAACAGCCGGTGGCATTGACGGCGCAACCGTTAACTGACCGTGTCGTAGTTCCCGCACCTCTGCTGATCCCGCTGCACGGCGGCGACCGCTTCCTGGCAGCCAATCTCGAAACCATGCGCCTGGCCGCGACTGGCCTGGATGACCGAGGCGTCGACACGGGTTATCTGGTCCGCGCCCAGCGTGAGGTCGCTCGACTCAACCCTTGCCACGAAGACAACTACTATCTGGCCAATGGCTTGCTGACCTGGGGCGGCGCAGTGGAAGAAGGAAACGACGTGCTGCGCGCCGCCGTTGAATGTCGCTTCTGGGATGAGATTCCACCGTTTTTCTATGGCATCAACCTGGCATTCTTTCAGCGAAACAACGAAGAAGCCGCACGGGTGTTGGAAATCGGTGCGCAGCGATCTCCGCAGAACGCCGCAGCCATGCGCAAGCTGGCAGTGATGCTACGCGCCGAGCAGTTCGCCGATGAGCGCCTTGCCCTCAATTACCTGATCCAGCAGCGCGACAGCGCCGCCGATCCTAAACTGCAGGACATGCTCGACAAGCGCGTCATTCGCCTGCAGGGTTTGATTGCGCTTCGCGAGGCTCAGAGACGCTACGAGCAAGAACATGGCCCGCTCACAACTCTTGATCAGTTGGTCGCTCAGCACCTGATCGAGAGTCTGCCAACCGATCCCATGCGCCTCGGCTACGAATTGCGTGATGGGCACATCGAGCTAAAAAAACTGAAGATTGCCGGACTGGAGGAACAGCCTTGAGCGCAGCCGTAGAGTTTCAGGGTGTCAGCCATACCTACAGAGCCAAGGGCAAACAGCTTCAGGCTGTGCGGGATGTAAGCTTCAGCTTAGCCGAAGGCGAGGTGTTCGGCTTTGTCGGCCCCAACGGCGCCGGCAAGTCCACCACCATCAAGATCATGCTGGACATCATCAACGACTATAAGGGCAAGGTGACGCTGTACGGCATTGATGCGCGTCGGGCCGAAGCCCGCCAGGGCATGGCCTATGTGCCCGAAGCGCCGGCGCTGTACGACCAATTCACGCCGTTGGAAATACTGCGCATGGGCCTGTCCATGTACGGCATCAAGCGCAGCGACGCGGATGCCTGGTGTTTGCAGTGGCTGGAACGATTCTCCGTGGACGGCACCGGTAAGCGGCGGATGCGCGAGCTCTCCAAAGGCAACGCACAGCGGGTCGCGCTGGCACATGCCATGGCTGTCGAGCCACGCCTGCTGATTCTCGACGAGCCGCTGTCCGGCCTTGACCCGGTGGGCCGCAAGGATGTGGTCGAAATCCTCAATGAGTACAAGAAACAGGGTGGCGCGATTTTCTTCACTTCTCACGTGCTGCATGACGTGGAACGAATCGCCGACCGCTTCGGCTTTATCAACAAAGGCCAGCTGGTCACCGTCCGCTCACCGCGCGAATTGGCTGCTGAGCGCGCTGATTGTTTTATCCTGCGTTACCAGGCGGATCAGTCGCTGACGCCAGCGTGCATCACACTTCGGCCTGGCGAGTTCGAGTGCGAGCTTGAACAAAGCGAGCTTCCGGCTGCCATCGCGCAGTTGGGCAACACTGGTGGCCATCTAGTGACCGTCAAGCCTGCCGTATCGCTAGAAACCGTGTTCTTCCGCATTCTCGCCGAAGCCTCCTAGGCGTAATCGTACAGACCGCCTTTTGACGGGATGCACGTTGTTGCGCCGACCATAGGCCCCATTCGCCGCGAGGCGCGCCTCCTACAGAAGCTTGATCATCCGCTGAGCATTTGCCAGTGGCTGGCCTTGAGGCGTCTACCGGGCTAGCATCGAGCCTTCTTTGCCAAAGCGCAGCGCAGCCCAAATCTCAGGAGGATTCATGAGCTTTACCGTTTATCTGTCCGGCGAAATTCACACCGACTGGCGCGACGAGATCAAGCGTGGCGCCGCCGCAGCCGGATTGGATGTGCTATTCACCTCCGCCGTAACCGATCACGAAGCCAGCGATGCCGCTGGTGATTGCCTAGGCGCCGAACCCAACGCCTTCTGGCGCGACCACAAGTCGTCCAAGGTCAATGCAATCCGCACCAAGACGCTGATCCAGCAAGCGGACCTCGTGGTGGTGCGTTTCGGCGACAAGTACAAGCAGTGGAACGCGGCGTTCGATGCCGGCTACTGCGCGGCGCTGGGCAAACCTTATGTCACGCTGCATGACGACGACATCGTGCACCCGCTGAAGGAAGTCGATGCGGCTGCCATGGCTTGGGCCACCACCACCGAAAAGGTCGTGGAAATTTTGAAATACGTGGTGCAGTAAGCCCCGGAGCGGCTTGCAAGTGCCACCGATCAAATCCGTGGATCATTCTTAAGCGATCCGCCTGCCCCAACAAAAACAAACCCCGCCACTTGGGCGGGGTTGATCATCAGCTGAACGCCCAGGCTACCCAAGGCGGAATGCTTACTTCATTGATCAGATAGCGCCACGCTTACGCAGCAGATCGATCACCTGCTTGGCGCTCTCCTCGACCGTAAGCGACTCCGTGTCGATCACCAGATCAGCGTTCACCGGCACATCGTAGGGGAAGGACTCACCCGGAATGTTGTCGCCGCCAGCTGCATACAGCCCCTGCGGATCGCGCTGCTGGCAGGCCTGCGGTGAAGCCTGAACATAAACGGTGATAGCCCGATCAGTGCCAATCAGCGCCTTGGCCTGCTCGCGACCTTCGGCATCTGGAGCGACGAACGCAGCCAGGGTCAGCAGACCGGCTTCGTTGAACTGACGGGCCACATGGGCGGCACGGCGCCAGTTTTCGGTACGACCTGCACGGTCCTGCGGCAGCCCCTTGTTCAGGTCATGGCGCAGGTTCTGGCCGTCCAGCACGTAAACCGCACGGCCCATGTCGAACAGCTTGCGTTCGACCGCATAGGCCAGCGTGCTCTTGCCGGCGCCGGACAGTCCGGTGAACAGCACAGTAGCGGGCTGCTGTCCGAAGCGGCTTGCACGCTCTTCAGTAGAGACATGGGCCAGCGCACCGTGATGACCGGACGAACCATGAGCAACAGGTTCGGCGATGATCATGCCCGCACCGACGGTGCCGTTGGTGAGGCGGTCAATGATGATGAACGAGCCGGTAGCTGGGTTCCTCGCATATCCATCCAACGCAATCGCAGCGTCCAGGCTGACCTTGACCCGCCCGATCTCGTTCAGCTGCAGGCTACTGGCCGGGCCATGCTCCAGCGTGTTCACATCCACCCGATGGGTGATGCTGGCAATAGAGCCGGGCACGTAGCTGGTGGCACGCTTGATGTCGTATTTCTTGCCCGGCAGCATGGGCTCTTCGGCCATCCACACCAGCATGGCGTCGAAGCTGTCCGTGATGCGCGGCTGGTTGTCAGCGTGCACGAGCATGTCGCCGCGCGACACGTCGATCTCGTCTTCCAGCGTCAGCGTGATGGCTTCGCCCGGGGTCGCCTGCTCTAGCTCGCCATCAAACGTGACGATCGATTTGACGGTGCTGCGCTTGCCGGACGGCAGAACAACGATTTCATCGCCCTTGCGCACGATGCCGCTGGCCAGCGTGCCAGCAAAGCCGCGGAAGTTGAGGTTGGGACGGTTGACGTACTGCACGGGGAAGCGCAGGTCGTCGAAATTGCGGTCGCCAGCGATCTCGACGCTCTCGAGAATCTCCATCAGCGACTGCCCTTCATACCAAGGCGCGCGCTCGGAACGGTTGACCACGTTATCGCCCTTGAGCGCGGACATCGGCACAAAATGCAGAGACGACGGTTTGAGCTCGATACGTTCGGCAAAGGCCAGGTAATCGGCCTTGATGCGCTCGAATACGGACTGGTCGAAGTCCATCAGGTCCATCTTGTTGATGGCCACGACGATGTGCTTGATGCCCAGCAACGAGGTGATGAAGCTGTGGCGCTTGGTCTGGGTCTGC
>ERZ1673962.1201-NODE-1201-length-13196-cov-3.282399_pt1 | contig 13196 bp, 11 predicted proteins | sample MGYA00580188_ERZ1673962 | MGnify/ENA primary metagenome ERZ1673962 (study PRJEB41334, sample SAMN05608104) | rock metagenome | biome: terrestrial subsurface; feature: shale formation; material: shale | place: USA: Pennsylvania ... | reverse complement strand
GGCCCTGATCCGAAGCTTAAAAAAAAGGCAGGCGAAGCGGTGGAGGTTATCGCCAGGAAGATGACGTCTGTTCAGGTGGCAGCCGCGGGTAAGGCGGCTCGGGAATGGGCGGCAAGCCGCGAAACCAGTCAGGCTGAAAGAACAATTCAATGATGGGCAGGATGAAGACGCCTCTCCTATCTCGCCCCGCCGCTGGCCTTGTTATGCTTATTGCCGCGGCTCCCTTTCTGTCTGGATGTTTTTCTACCGGGCTTGCCGTGGCCGGATTGCTCTCGGGGCTGGTGGATGGCCAGCCAGCGCGTGTCTCCCATGGAACCCGGGCACAGAATGGCAAAGGTTTCGACAAATCTATCGGTCAGGCTTTAGCGCAGGCTGATGAGGAGGTCTCACCCGCTTGCCAGGCATTGTTGCCGGAACGTGATGCGGACGGCGGAAATTCAACCAGTTGCAGCTACAGGATGGTGTGCTTGCCCGGCGCACCACAGCCTATTGAGATGATGATCTGTAAAAAGAGCGAAGTGAAATTTGATTGACCCGGCGGTATGTCCGGTTCGCTTTGCAAAGCACTAAAACGGGTTAAGTGAATCCACGTAAGCACTCATTCGTATTCACGAGTGTTGAGTTATCTGCGATGCTTACTTTGGAAAAGGCACGTTGGAGCGCAACAAATAGGATAATCGTCTAGACGGGGGGGTGCATTGTGAGTGCACATGATCTTCTTGTTGTCGACAGGAGCGCGTTATTCAGAGAAGGTCTTTCGCTTCTTCTGGAAAATTCGCTTTTCCATGTCGCCGCTCAAGCGACCAGCTTGAGGGAAGCGGAGAAGATTATTATCGGCAAATCGCCGCCCTCAATTGTGCTGGTGGAATGGCCTGCTGACGACGGCGTTTATCGGCACAAGGATGAAATGGCCCACCTTGAGCGGATATGCGCACAGGCCCCTACGGTCGTTATGTCGGATGTTTTGTGTCAGGAGCGCGTTCGAAACGCTCTATCCGCGGGCGCACGGGGTTTTTTACTCAAGGACATCTCATCGAAAATCTTGTCACATTATCTTCTTCTTGTTCTGCTGGGTGAAACGGTTTTGCCATCAAGGGTGGCGCAGGCGTTTCTGGAGGAGCGCGGGCCGCAACTTTCACAGGAAAAAGCACTCAATCAGCTTCCTCACAATTTACGCGAGCGGGAGAAGCAAATTCTTCTGCGTCTTCTTTATGGAGATTCCAACAAATCCATCGCTCGCCGGCTGCACATGAGCGAAAATGCTGTCAAAGTCCAACTCAAATCCATTCTGCGGAAAATTTCTGTCCGCAACCGGACTCAGGCTGCGGTCTGGGCCATGTCCCAAGGTATTACTCCGAAGGATTTGGAAGCGGCATTTGGAAGCGCTCAGTGGAGAGAAAGAGATGGCACCGCCTCGCTAGGCGGGGCAGAACTCCACATATTGTGAAAGAGGCCGCTTCGCTCGCCGGAAACTTTTATGCTCGATTTTTGCGATCTGAATGAGCTGCTTGTTGTGCATTTGCCGAGTATCCAAGGCGGGAAGATAGAGAAGATAGGATTATCTACCCGAGTGTATCGCGCAGGCGCGCAGGATAGCTGGCGTCTTCTCTGATCGAAAACGGATGCAACACAAATTTTGATCTCCGTCAAATCATCGATGGCAGACGGTGTTAGAGTTCAAACAAGCAGCACCAAATGAGTGCAGGTTCCGGCATGGCCACCTTTTACACGGCAGAAGAGGCGCAGAAAGCGCAGCAAGTGTCGCTGACTAAGACGCTGCGCGCGCATGTGGAACCGCTTCCACCTCCTGAGAATGCAGAGGCTTTTGGATGCCTTTTTTCCCGCTTTGGTGCGGCTCGTGTGGTTCTGCTTGGCGAAGCAACGCACGGCACGGCCGAGTTCTATAAAGCGCGCGCCGCCATTACCCGGGAACTCGTCCAGAACCACGGCTTCAATATTGTCGCCGTTGAAGCAGATTGGCCGGATGCGGCGCATTTGGACCGTTACGTCCGTCACCGCGCCCCGCGCCCGGGCCGGAGCAGAGCCTTCAGCCGCTTCCCCTTTTGGATGTGGCGCAACCGGGAAGTTATGGACTTTCTCAGCTGGTTGCGTGCGCATAATGAACGCAGAGATGTGAAAGACCGCGCTTCGTTTCACGGTCTCGATGTCTATAGCCTCGGGGAATCCATTCATACCGTACTGGCCTATCTCCGGAAAATCGATCCGCTAGCGGCAGAGAGGGCGCGCATGCGATATGGCTGTCTGACGCCGTGGCAAGATGATCCGGCGGGTTACGGCCATGCGGTTTTGTACGGAAGGGTAGAGTCTTGCGAAGAGGCAATTGTTGAACAGCTGATAGAAATGCTGTTCAGTCGGCTCGACTACATCCGCCAGGACGGAGATGATTATTTCGATGCAGCGCAAAATGCGCGCGTCGTCCGCGCGGCGGAGCATTATTACCGTATCATGTATCGCGGCGGCGCCGAGTCCTGGAACCTGCGGGACAGGCATATGTTCGATACGCTGGTATCTCTGCTTGATATGCGAGGACCGGAATCCAAGGCTGTCGTCTGGGCGCATAATTCACATATCGGCAATGCCGCGGCTACCTCCATGGGATGGGCGGGCGAGTTCAATATCGGTGAGCTTTGCAAGAAGTCATTCGATAAAGATGCCATTGCGATCGGCTTCGGCACGGACCGGGGCCGTGTCATGGCGGCAAGCGATTGGGGCGGTCCGGCGGAGATCAAGACGGTGCGTCCTGCGCGCGAGGACAGCTATGAATTTGCTTTCCGCAAAACGGGGGTCACCCGTTCCTTGACCGATTGGAGCGTACCGTCGCGGCGCGCACTGGCGGATACGCTAAGTATGCCCTTGCGCGAGCGGGCAATCGGCGTGGTGTACCGGCCGGAGAGCGAATTTTTGAGTCACTATTTTCAAGCGGTGCTTTCCGATCAATTCGATGCCTATGTCTGGTTCGAGGAAACCTCTCCCGTAACTCCTTTGCGGATGGAACCTTCACATGGAGAGCCGGATACTTATCCATTCGGTCTTTGAGCGATGATGAACTTGCAGGGTCAAAGCGAAGTCGAGTTCGGTTCCATGAAACTGAAGGGACTTCTCGGCGTGCCGGAAAAAGCTCAAGGCGTCATTATTTTCGCCCATGGCAGTGGTAGCGGAAGGTTGAGCCCGCGCAACAATCATGTAGCAGCAGCTCTGAGGAAAGAGAAATTTGCCACGCTCCTTCTCGATCTGCTGACGGCAGAGGAAGAAGAGGACCGGCGGAACATATTCGATATTGCGCTTTTGGCACGGCGTCTGCTGCTCGCGACGGCCTGGGTAAGAGAACAGAAAACATTAGACGGATTGAATATTGGCTATTTTGGAGCAAGCACGGGCGCAGGCGCAGCGCTTGTAGCAGCAGCGGATCCGGCAGCTCGTATCGCCGCGGTTGTTTCGCGTGGCGGGCGGCCGGACCTGGCAGGCGATGATCTCTTGCAAGTGCATGTGCCGGTGCTTTTGATCGTTGGCCGGCGCGACGATGTGGTGTTGGATTTGAACCGGCAGGCTTGTAAACGCCTTCCTGGTACGAAAGAGCTGCGTATCATCCCTGGAGCAGGACATCTTTTCGAAGAACCGGGAACGCTTGACCAGGTGGTGGATCATGCGGTGCGCTGGTTCCGCGCCTTTTTGCCGCCCGAGGCGGTAAGGCGCCCCGCAGCCGGGAGACATACATCATGAAAGAGTACTTTGAGGACAGGCGGGAAGCCGGCCGGGAACTTGCCAAAGCGCTGCTCGAATATAAAGACAGCCATCCGATTGTGCTGGCATTGCCGCGCGGCGGCGTACCCGTTGCCTTTGAGGTCGCCAAGGCGCTTGAAGCGCCTCTCGATGTACTTTTCGTTCGGAAGATCGGTGCCCCCGGCCAGCCCGAATTCGGCATTGGCGCGGTCGTGGATGGCTTCAACCCTCAGCTTATCATGAATGAGTCCTTGGCGTCGCTTTTCGGTGTCACCTCCGCCTATGTCGATATGGAAATGGCTCGGGAGTTGCGGGAAATCGAGCGCCGCCGAGCGCTTTACCGAAGAAATGCCCCGCCGCTCGATCTATGGGGACGGACAGTCATTGTGGTCGATGATGGCATTGCAACAGGGGGTACGGTAAAGGCGGCGCTAAGTGGTGTGCGGCGTAATACCCCTCTTCATCTGGTTCTGGCTGTCCCCCTTGCGCCTGCCGAAACGCTCGAAGAATTGAAGCCGTTGGTAGACCGGATTATCTGTTTGATAACGCCCCAGCCTTTTCAAGCGGTGGGGTTGCACTACCGTGACTTTACACAGACCAGGGATGAAGAAGTAATCGCCTTGTTGGAAGCGGCAAGCGCTTGGACCCAAGCTGTGTGAACGGCCCGGCGGCATCATTGCCGGCCCCCCCAAAAAAGTTAAATGGCCGCTTCCCGGATCACGGTCAAAAAGGCCGCGCCGTATTTAGCGCGTTTGGATTCGCCGATGCCGGAGATGAGTGACAGATCGCCATTGTTCTGGGGGCGCATCAGGGCCATTTCGGCGAGCGTCTTGTCGTGGAAGATGACGTAGGGCGGCACGCCCTGCTCGCGGGCAAGGGCAAGTCGGGTCTCGCGCAGTTTCTCGAAAAGCACTTGGGCCTCTTCCGGCAGCGTCATCAGCGCCTCGCGCCGCGCGCCTTTCTTGCCTGTGCGCTTCTTGGGTTTGCGCAGCTCGAGCGTTTCTCTTTCTTTGAGGAAAGTGCGGCCCTTCGGCGTGATGGAAAGCCCGCCATGGCCGGTCACATCGACCGCGATCAGCCCATGCGCCACGAGCTGGCGCAGGATCGAGCGCCAGCCATTGGCATCATGCTCGGTGCCGATGCCGAAAGTGGAGAGCCGTTCATGACCCCATTTCGAGGTGCCCTCGGTCTCCTTGCCGAGCAGCACATTGACGACATGCGCCTGGCCGAAGCGCTCGCCCGTGCGGTAAATGCAGGAGAGAAGTTTCTGCGCGGCGATCGTACCGTCGAAGGTTTCGGGCGGCTCAAGGCAGGTGTCGCAATTACCGCAAGGCGCGCACTCATCGGAAAAATAGCGCAATAGAGACTGGCGGCGGCACTGCGTAGTTTCGGCAAATCCTAACAGCGCGTCGAGTTTTTGATGTTCCATGCGCTTGCGCATATCCGGCGCATCGGAATTGTCGATAAAGCGCCGCCGCAGCGCCATGTCGGAGGCGCCGTAAAGCATCAAGGCTTCGCTTGGCAGCCCGTCACGCCCGGCGCGTCCCGTTTCCTGATAATAGGCCTCGATGCTGGCGGGCAGATCGAGATGCAGAACGAAGCGCACATCCGGCTTGTCGATACCCATCCCGAAGGCGATGGTTGCCGCCATGATGACGCCGTCTTCAAGCTGGAAGCGGCGCTGATTTTCCTCGCGCTGACGCATGTCGAGGCCGGCATGATAGGGAAGCGCGGTGAAGCCGTTTTCATTCAGCGTTACGGCGACTTCCTCCGTCTTCTTTTTGGCAAGACAATAGACGATGCCGCTTTGGCCTTTGCGGGGGCCGAGAAATTGCAGCATCTGTTGCGTGGCGCTCGTCTTTTCCGCCGCGCTATAGCGGATATTGGGCCGGTCGAAACCGGCGATGAAGGCGTTTTCCTCGCCGATATTGAGATGCGAGAGAATCTCCGCGCGTGTCGGCGCATCGGCTGTGGCGGTGAGCGCCAGGCGCGGCACGCCGGGAAAGGTGTCCGCCAGCATGTCGAGGGCGCGGTATTCGGGGCGGAAATCGTGCCCCCATTGGGAAAGGCAATGCGCTTCGTCGATGGCAATGAGCGAGAGCGGCAGGCGGCGGAGGCGCGCCAGCGTGCCGTTTCTCAGCAAGGTTTCAGGCGCCATATAAAGAAGATCGAGCGCGCCTTCTTCCGCCTCCCGCCAAAGTAGATCTTTCTGCGCCCCTTCCAGCCGTGAATTGAGCGCTGCCGCCTTGACGCCGGCCTGATTGAGCGCGCTCACCTGATCTTCCATCAGCGCGATGAGCGGGGAGACGATAAGCCCGAGGCCCGGCCGGCAAAGCGCAGGGATCTGATAGCAGAGGGATTTGCCCCCGCCTGTCGGCATCAGCACGAAGGCGTCATTGCCGGCAATCACATGATCGATGATCTCGGCCTGCCGCCCTCTAAAGGCGTCATAGCCGTAAACGGTCTTGAGAATTTGGAGGGGTTCTGGGGGCACGAAACTACTTTGGAAGGAGAAACGGAACGTTCCCCCTCATAGCCGGTTTTGGCGGTGGATGCACCCCATCCGCAAAAGTTTGAACGCGGGTCTGCGCGCGTGATCCGCAGTTCCCTTGAAAACCGGTAAGGTTTTACGTTCGGGCGGGCCCGACCCAGACTTGCTGCGCGTTGACGAATTCCTTGATGCCGTGGGGACCGAGTTCGCGGCCATAGCCGGATTTCTTGATGCCGCCGGAAGGAAGACGCGGGTCGGTTTTGACGATGCCATTGACCGAAACTTGCCCGGCCTCGATCTCGCGGGCGATGGCCTCGCCCCGTTTGCTCTCCGTCCACACGCTCGCGGCCAGGCCGTAGGGCGTGTCATTGGCAAGCTCGAGCGCGCGCTTTTCATCCGGCGTTTTGATCAGCACGGCGACGGGCCCGAAAGTTTCTTCGTTAAAAGCGCACATGCCGGGTGTGACATCGGACAGTAATGTCACCGGATAAAAGAAGCCGGGTCCCTCCGGTATCTTGCCGCCCAGGTGAAGGCGCGCCCCTGCCTTCACCGTCTCGCTGACCTGGCGGTGAAGTTCATCGCGCAGATCGGCGCGGGCGATAGGGCCGATATCGGTGGCCGGATCGGCAGGATCGCCGACTTTTAGAGCCGCCAGACGCGCCTGCATCTTTTCGGTGAAAGCGTCATAGACCGGCTTTTCAATGATGAGCCGCTTTGCGGCGATGCCGGACTGACCCGCATTGATGATGCGTGAAAGCGTCAGCACCTCGGCGGCTTTATCAAGATCGGCATCAGCCAGGACGATGCTGGGATCTGAGCCGCCAAGCTCAAGGACCGCCGGTTTGATTTCCGAGGCTGCAATGGCGGCAACCGCCGCCCCGCCCCGCGCCGAGCCGGTGAAGGAGACGGCCCGTACGCGGGTGTCCCGGATCACCGCTTCGACGGCGGGCGTTTCGATCCGCAGCGCTTGAAAGAGACCGGGCGGGGCACCCGCCGCCTTAAAAACATCCGCGATCGCTTTCGCGCAGGCGGGCACATGCGGGTCGTGTTTCACGAGACAGGTATTGCCCGCCATGAGCGCGGGCGCGGCAAAGCGGAAGGCAAGCCAGAAAGGCGCGTTCCAGGGCAGGATGCCGAGAACGGGGCCGAGGGGCAGATATTGCACATATGAGCGGGTGGCATCGGAGCCGATTTCCTCGCGGGCAAGATAGGCTTCGCCGTGCTCGGCATAATGCTCGGCGCACCAGGCCGCCTTTTCCACCTCCCCGCGCGCTTCGCGAATGGGTTTACCCATTTCCTGCGTCATGAGCGGGGCAAGCTCTTCCACCTTTTTTCGCATGATGCCGGCCACGGCGCGCAGCAGATCGGCCCGCTCGGCAAAAGAGGTTTGCCGCCAGGAGATGAAACGTTTCTGCGCCGCCTCGAGCGCGCTTTCGACGCTTTTTGCGCTGTCCGGTTCGATCTCCTGAATGATCTTTCCCGTCGCCGGGTTCGTGACAGTGAGCATGAATTACTCCCCGCTTTTTTGAATTTCCTTTTTTGCCGCGCGCCGGCGCGCGTCCTCGATCGTGTCCACATTGGCCGCGCCGCCGCCGCTCGCCGCGCCGCTTTCCGGTTTGACGGTGAACTCCCGGTCCATGGTGAAGAAGGATTTGCAGCCATCGGCGGTGACATAAACCGTGTCGGAAATACCGACGGTCTTGTTGCCGTCCACCCCCCAGACCCAGGGGATGAGATGGAAGGTCATGCCTTCCTTCAAGGTGGTGGAGACGCCCTGCATTAAAGAGACGATGTAGCCTTCATCCCAGCTTGGCGGAAAAGCGATGCCGATGGAATAACCCGAGCGGGTGATAAGAATACCTTCATCCTCACTGCCCGAAATGATATCGCGCACGATATTGTCCGCATCCGACACGGTAAGGCCGGGGCGGATGGCGCTTTCGACTTTCTGCAAGGCCTCCAGCATGCGGTTCTGCGCCCGCTCCATGGAAGGGGAAAGCTGCCCTAGAACGGCGGTGCGCATCATCGCGGTGTGATAGCGCCGGTAGCAACCGCCCACTTCCAGAAAGACATGCTCGCCGGGCTCCACCCGGCGCCCTTCCCATGTCGCATGGCCGATCATCGAGCGGGGGCCGGAGGTGACATAAGGCATGACCGCGGGCGGCTCGCCGCCTGCCCGGAACATGGCATTGGAAATCGCCGCGCCGATTTCGTTTTCCGTCACCCCGGCGGCAACGGCATCGAGGCCCGCCTGCATACCCGCTTCCGTGGCATGGGCGGCTTTGCGCATTACTTCGATTTCGGCTGGCGATTTGCGGATGCGGCCTTCTTCGACAATGCCGAAACAATCGAGAAGATGCCCGCCATTATAAGCGGTGCGCAGTCGGTCCTGGTGATAGGCGGGGAAGAAATAGCTGTTGCGCTCATAGCCGATCGAGGCCTTGGCAAGACCGGATTCCTTCAAGCTGCCGACAAGACGCTGGATGGCATCGCCATTATCCTCATAAGGGCGCGTCTTCTCCACCCAGGTGCGGGCATAGACATTCGATTCTTCCAGATGCCGCGTCACCATGAAAGGCTCACCGTCGAGCGGCACGATCAGCGCCTGAAAGAAGGAATAGCCCGTGGTTTGATAGTCGGTCAGATACATGATGTTTTCCGGATCGGTGATGATCACCGCATCCAGAAGCCGTTCCTTCATCCGCTCGCGCAGTGCCCGAAGGCGGTTTTCATATTCCTCGAACGGAAAAGTCATGTCATCGCGTTCGATCATGTCATGCTGCCTCCCTGCCGACGGCGGTCAGCGCCGCTTCCAGGATGCCGAGCCCTTCATCCAAATCCTCATCCGGCGTGGTGAGCGGGGGAATGAGCTTGAGCACGCGTCCGCCCGTTCCGCAGGCACCGATCAAAAGGCCGTTCTTGAAAGCATGGGCGACGGCGGCTTTCGCCACATCGCCGTTTTTGACGTCGAGCCCGTAAAGCATGCCGCGCCCGCGCACTTCCGTCCCAAGCGCTTTATGGGATTTGGCAAGGGCATTGAGCCGGGCTTCCATTTCCTTGCCTTTGCGTTTCACGTCTTTCAGGAAATCGTCATTCTCGAAATATTTCAGCGCCTCGCGGCCCGCGACGAAGGAAAAACCCTGGCCGCGGAACGTGCCCGTATGCTCGCCCGGCTGCCAATATTCGTCATGCTCCGGCTTGATGAGGTTCATGGCAAGCGGCGTGCCGAAGCCGCCAATGCCTTTGGCAAGGCAGACGATATCCGGGTCGAGCCCCATATCATCGAAACTGAAATAGGAGCCGGTGCGCCCGCAGCCGGCCTGAATGTCATCGAGAATGAGAAGCGCACCATGTTTGCGGCAGAATTCCTGAAGGCCTTTCAACCATTCCGCGCTTGCGAGATTGACGCCGCCTTCCGCCTGAATGGGCTCGACAAGAACGGCTGCCGGATGCGCATAGCCGGAAGATGAATCCGCATAACGCGCTTCAAGATCATCAATGTCGCAGCCGAAAGGAAAGCGCGTCACATGTTCGAGCGGCACGCCTGCGGCATTGCGGAAATAGTCATTGGCTGTGCAGGCGAGCGAGCCCAGCGTCATGCCGTGAAAGCCATGCGAGAAGGCAATGACATTGGTGCGGCCCGTGACGCGGCGGGCAAGCTTCAGCGCCGCTTCTACCGCATTGGTGCCGGTCGGCCCGGTGAACTGCATTTTATACTTCATGTTCCGGGGTTTCAGAACCGTGTCCGCAAACGCCTTCATGAAGTCGCGTTTGACGCTGGTGGACATGTCGAGACAATGCGCCGGCCCGTCCGCTTCGATGAAATCGATAAGCGCGCGTTTCATATGCGGGTTGTTGTGCCCGAAATTCAAAACCCCCGCGCCGCCGAAAAAGTCGATATAGGAGCGCCCCTCTTCATCCACCTGCCGGGCATTCGATGCGGATTTGAAAATGGTGGGGAAGGTGCGGCAATAGCCGCGCACATTCGATTCCCATTGCTCGAAAATATCCATGAAAGCCTCCTGCCAATAGGGGCGCCGGGGCGCCCGGTCGCGTGTCCACACTCAAGAAACGCCCTGCCGCACCGTCGGTTCGCCCGGCAGACCGTTCTTCTTCAGCCCTGACGGCTTAAGCCCGCGTCAGGGAAGCGGCGCGCCGGCAAGGCGCGCATAAAGCCGCGTGACAATAGGAATAAGGCTATCGTTAAAATCGTAGCGCGGGCTGTGGCAGGGCACATCGTGTCCTTTGCCGTCATCCGCGCCGATAAGCGCGAAGGCGCCCGGTATTTCTTTAAGGTAATAGCTGAAATCTTCCGACGCCATGATGGGCGCGGGGATGGTATCCGCATGCCAGTCCGCGCCGAGTTCGGCGCTGAGCGCCGCGCGCATCAGCGCAGCTTCTGCGCCATGATTGACCGTTGCATCATAGCGCGGCTGAAGCGTCACCTCGGCTGTGACGCCATAAGCAGCGGCGGTCTTCACCGCCACCTCTTCGATCAGCGCATTGATGATCTCCCGGTCCCCGCTTTGCGCAAGGCGGATACTGCCGCCCATTTTGGCCGTATCGGGAATGACGGTCGGCCCGCTCGGCGCTTCGATGGAGGTCAGGCTCACCACGGCGGCATGTTGCGGGGCAAGGCGGCGGGCAACGATCTGCTGCAGGGCAAGCGTGATGGCGGAGGCGGCCAGCACCGGATCGCGGCAGGCTTCCGGCTGGCTGGCATGGCCGCCTTGGCCTTTCAAGAAAATCTCGAACGTGCCATTGCCCGCCATCACCGCGCCGTCCGGGCAAAGCGCCTGGCCGAAGGGGATGGCCGGCCAATTGTGCCAGCCATAGATGACGTCGATGCCTTCGAGCGCGCCGTCCTCGATCATCTTCTTGGCGCCGTGGCCGCCTTCTTCGGCCGGCTGAAAGAGAAGCGTGACGGGACCGGGCAATTGTTCTTCATGCTGTTTGAGCCAATAGGCCGCGGCCATCAGCGTGGCGGTGTGCCCGTCATGGCCACAGGCATGCATGCAGCCCTGATTGGCGGAGGTCCATGGCCGCCCGCTTGCCTCGGTAATGGGCAGGGCATCGAGATCGGCGCGCAGCGCGATGTGCCGCCCGGCAGCCTTGGGCGCGAGCGTTGCAAGCGTGCCCGTGCCCGCGCAGGTGCGCCAGGCAAGGCCCGCGCTTTCAAGGCCCGCGCGCACGGCGGCAGCGGTCTTTTCTTCCTGCCAGGTAAGTTCGGGATGTGTGTGAAGCGCGCGCCGGAACGTGGTGGCGGCATCCATCAAGGCCGCCCAGTCCCGGCCGGTCATTGCAAACGGGGCATGCGCTTCCGTCACAGACATATTCATGAGAGTAGCGGTTTGGGCAGGCTTAGCAATGGATTATCACCGGCTTTGCTGGATTTATGCGCGCTGATCAGCTCCATTTCTTAGCTATATGCCGGTGGCCAGCGGCGTGCGGCCAGCACACGTTTTGACACACGGTATGCTGGACAGCGGCGGCACGTCCCATATGATGAAACATGTCGTTTAATTTTATTACGGATTGCATATGGAGATTTTAAGGAGCGGGCGCTCCGGGGTTTTGTCCTGGCCAGGACACGCGCAGCAGAGGGCCTGGCTAAAATCATCAGGCAGTTTGTTGGGGGCAATTGCCCTCTGTCTCATGTTGAGCGGCTGTTCCAGTGCTGGACTTGTTTCAATCCTCGTGCCGACGGCGAGCGCCGAGGACAGGCGCATTGCTCAGCAGGAGCTTGATGAATTCTGTAAAGAGCTGAACGTCGGTACGCACATAGATAAGCGTATCTCCGATGTTGAGGACTTTGAGGTGTTGGCGAACGCTACATATGACAACGGCCGCGACGAGCCTTACACCGACAGCGCGTTGGATGGGTGTTCCCTCGGTTGTATCTATTATCTGGTCAAAGGATATGCATACGTTGAAAACCATGTTGAAGAGGGATGGAAGTCAAGTGCTATTGGAATAAAGGATTTCCATACGGAACCTGGGAAGTACCGGCACGCCATTGTCCCTCGCACGCCCGAAGCTTGTGCGGTGCACGACCGAATTATACGAACCAGTCAGACCCTGCGCGGGTATGTGAATGATTATCCCGAGCTTTTCAAAGATAGCTGCATAGGCATTGAAAAGGTTTCGGCTTTCCAGTCCCGCTATGCATATCAGATGCATTTCCGGGATCAAGCGGTTCAGCTGCCAAGCGGTTTGGTTGCCCGTCCTGCTGGGACCCGGGTGATCGACAAGATCACGGGTGAGGAGATTGCGGTTAAGCTGGGTGTTGCGGGGTATGACACCCGCGTCACCAATCAATATGTCGCCGCGTGCAACCGAAACTTCGCATTGGACGTGGCGGAAGTTCTTCTGCCTCTGGCGGGAAAATGAGGCTCGCGCAGCGCGCTTTTCATCGTCGCAAGGCGAGTACGGACAGATTTTCCTTGGGGGCAGGCATTGGTATTTTGCTGGGGTTCGCCCTGCCGGTTGCAGCCTCTGCTGAGTAGGAAATCCGGGGCATGCACATCACCCCGCCGCGATGCGCGTGACGGCCTCCACCACATCCTTGTCGAGCTGGCGGGCGGGCATGTCGAGCCGCCCTTCCACGCCGCGGAAAAGCGAGAGGCCTTCCATCAGGCTCATGATCAAGACGGCGCGCCGCCGCCGCGCGCCGGGGGCAAGGCCGGGCACGGCTTTTGAGAGCACATATTCGACCTGCTTTTGGTACTGCGCGTAATAGCGCGCCATGACCGCGTTGATCTCTTCGTCCCGCGCGGCGAGCGCCCAGAGCTCCCAGAACATCAGGCAGTACTCCTGCGGCTGCTGCTCTTCCAGGATGAAGCGGATCAGGTCTTCAAGGCTGCCCTGTGCCGGGCGGCTTTTGAAAGCGGCGATGGAGCGTTCCAGCGCCCGGTCGAAAAGCGCGCTGAGCAGCTCCCCTGGCCCGCCGAAATAATATTGAACA
>ERZ1673962.1199-NODE-1199-length-13212-cov-6.470396_pt1 | contig 13212 bp, 13 predicted proteins | sample MGYA00580188_ERZ1673962 | MGnify/ENA primary metagenome ERZ1673962 (study PRJEB41334, sample SAMN05608104) | rock metagenome | biome: terrestrial subsurface; feature: shale formation; material: shale | place: USA: Pennsylvania ... | reverse complement strand
TGGGTTTCTAGAGTTATATTCTTCAGAATATTCATTGAAAGTGTTAGCTGTCATAATTAATCTAAATTCTGGGTGAATTGTAACTTCTTTATCAGGGAATTGGAATGTCTTATTCTTTAATGCATTCAAACATAGTAATGTGTTACCGTTACATGCGTCTGCTTCATCTAATATGAATACCTTTCCGTTTTCTACTGCATCTCTTAGTAGTGATGGGAAGTACTTTCCAGTTGTAATAGATTTGTAGCCTAGTAAGTCATCAACTGTAAGTTGAGATGTCCCTTGCTGTAAGATGTATTTTTTACCAGTTTTTTCTGCGTAGTTAATTGCTAGTGTTGATTTACCGCTACCACTAGGTCCCCAAATGTAGGCCCATTCTTTTCTTGTTACGTTTAATGGGTGGTCTAATGTAATTTTTAACTTTTTATGCATCTCGTCATCTTGGGATTTTAATTCAGTTAATGCTACATTAAATGTTCTAGAGATTTCATGATGCTCAAAAGTTAAAGGGTCTTTATAATGTGATTCAATTTTAACGCCTTCTGGTAATTCTTTTAGAATTTTCTGAGACTTAGTATCAAATAGAGTTCCACAAGCATATTCTTCTAATTCAATTACTTGAATTGCTTTATTCTTTTCATCTGTAACTCTCCATACTGAGTCATATGCCTTAGATTTATCACCTTTATTTTTAATTACAGACCATTCATTTCCGTTGCAGATAATATCGCCTACTTTTAAAGGCTGCTCTGGTTGAAGCATGTGAATAGGATATTTATTTGCGATGTCTCCAGTGTCTTCTAGAGCTGTTTGAGGAAAAGGTTTTCCATCTACTAAGAAGTACATTCCTTTTTTAATTGGTTGTGTGTTTTTCTTAGTAGGTTTAGGATTTTTCCACACTGGTTTAGTAGCAGGTGGTCTAAATGATTTTTTTATTTCCTCTATTGTGACTATACGTTTATCGGTACCATTCTTGTAGAATGATAGATCTGACCACGAATTGTGATCTTCTAATAAGATAGGTTTAGACCATTCTTCAACTTGTTCTTTAAAGCCTTGTTCAGACATAAGTTTTTCTTGTATACTTACTCCTATAGATTCTAAGAATAGTGCATCTTCGTGTGAATTCAGCTCTATTAAGCATTCTATAGAGTTTAAGTAGTTTAGAGTTAATATAGGTTCTGATGGATTTGCTATGTCTGTCATTGGAAGAGACGACCTTAATAATGTAGCATCCTGAGCTTGTGCGTAATTAAAAAGAGCACCTTTTAGTGTCTGATGTTCCCTGTCTTCAACTATAAACCAAGACTGCTTAGAATCAGTGTACACGTACTCATTTCCATTAGACTTAAGTATATATCCCTTACTTATAGTATCCTTTAAATATTCCTCAGTAAAAGGTCTAGGGATTTCAATCCAATCAGTCATGCTTTCTAACTGCTCATTAGAGTATTGTGGTTTATTTGCTTTTTCTGTCATCTTTATTCCTTTTAAGTCATTAAGCTGTATTAATGGGTATTGAGTCGGGTTTATATCTGGTAAGAGCATTTCCAGGTCTTTATTTATTAGTATGTACTTTATAAATGACATATACTGTTCTAAGTATATACCTGATCCTGTCTATTCATATCCTAGTGCAAACAATGCTGTCTGTACATTATTAAATTCGGCCTCTGAATTAATAGGCACTGCATAGTAATCAGTGTTAGAAAAGTCTAATGTAGTCATAGTAATTTCTTCTACCCATTCTATAGGTAGTGACCTAGCATATCTACTACCGTTGTCATAAATCCTTATATCTGTACCAGAATAGTCCAGTTTAGCTTTTACAATATCCCCTATGTTGTAGTAGTTACTGTTATGGATTACTTTATACTTTTTAAGTTCCATTATTATCCTTTATTAGAGAGCCTTCTTAAAAGACTCTGTGATAGAGGATTATAATAATCCTCCGTCCTTGTTTTCTGGCTTATCTGCAAGTGCTCTAAGTACAGCGTTAGACGCAATAGATTTTGCAACTTCAACTTCCTTATCAGCACCTTCTTCAATTGGTGTATTTACTATTTCAGTATATGCTTGAATAGCATGTACCCAGAATTGTTTTTTATCTACGGCAACTGCCATAGTTAAGTCCATTGGTCCGTTACAAGTTTCAACTTGTGGTACTTCTGGTTTTGCAGCGTTGTATTTTTTTACAGCTTTTGCAACAGTTTCTCTTAGTAGTTGTTTATTCTTTTCTCTAATAGCTTTTGAAATTGACATGTAGGTCTCCTTTTGTTTTGTTTGTTTAATAAAATAAAGAGACTTCCACTCTTAGTCCAGTTCATATCCTGGTCTGGTATTCAGTACTTAAATCTTAATGGTGGAGAGGTTAGAGATCTCACACATTGTTTCAAAATAGTGTTATACCTACTCGTATTCCTTCCCAAATTTAAGCTTTACTATTCACTGTCAGCGCCCTTAGTATAGTTAAAGTCATTCTAGCTAGGCTTGTGCGTTCTTGACTACTGGTTCCCTTGCTCTTTAAGGCTGCGGATGATCCCAGTAAATTCCCATTCCTACACTTGTTTGTCTATTTGTATACCGCATCTGGAGTGTGTTATGTGGTCCAGTTAACGTCAAAGGTGACGGAGTTTAATCTGCTAGTAAGATTTTATCTGATTTAGGATTAACAAACATTTCTAATATTTTTAAATTTTTATTAACTAGCTCTGGATAAGCTTTTCCATTCATATCTATTCTGTACTTATATAAATCAATAAACTCTTTTTTAGTGTCTTCTTTATTAAGTTTTCTACAATTAGTAATTGGAAATATGTCCTCTATGTTAAACATTAAGTCATTTGGTAGTACTTTTGAAATACCTCTTACAGCACTTGTATCATAACTCCCTGCGTAAGTTTCATTTGTCTCTTCTGCATATTTTTGTACTATTTCAAATACAACTTCCATAGAATACTTTTCTGAGTATCCTATATAAGTTCCGTATTTTTTTGCTACACCTATAGATTCAAAAAAATCCGGGTTCTCTCTATGATATCCGTAATATGTCATAATTAATTCCTTAGTTCATTTAGTACTTCATTGATTTGAGCAATTGAAGCATTGTTTGGTAATTCTAGAATATCTTTGGTGAAAAGCTCTGTACTTCCTCTATGAAGGAGTTTAGGACCTTTATATTGGTATTCTTTAAATCTATGTTTAATCAGTTTCTCTGTTTTATATGCTTCTTTAGCTGTACTGTAAGGTAGTTCAAAAAGAATTTCCATTTGTTCTAATTCACATTGAAAGAAACGTTCCTTAGTTGTTTTATTAGTTATTCCTATTTTATAGTACACTTGACCAGGATCTGGTTCAAATCTGATATAGTACAGCACTGCAGGTGAAGTATAATTAATACCATAGTGTGCACATTCTGAACAGCCGCAACCATAAGAAGTATGTTTAACAGGGGTTTGCCAAAATGGCCCATGCTTAGGACATATAATCTCTACAGGCAGTTTAGCTGTTTGGTATACCACTTTTGAGTAATCGTATTTGTTCCCATGCACATTTACAGCTTTCTTAGTAAAACTTTCTATTGTTTCTCTTTGTTCATTTGATGTACGTTCCATCACACAGTAAGGACATCCTTTTCCTGTTAGATGTCTACTAGGCACTTGGGTAAACTCCCCATGAATATTGCAGATCATTTTCATGGGTGTTTTCATTTTTATATAATTTTCTTTTGGATAATCTATGAAGTCACCAAATTTAACTCTAGCTCTTGTCACAAAAGAGTCGTAACTCTTATTAAACTGTTCTTCAGTCATTTTATCTTTCTGGTATAAATATTTGAGAGGTTAAATGAAGTTCCAAAGTTCGCTAACCTTAAGTTCTCAATAAGATGCAGGTTAGCTGGTCTTTGGAAACCCTTCACTACATCTAATTGAAAACTTAAGGTAATTATACCTTAAGTTCACTTAGTATCTCTTTAATCCGCTCCAAAGAAGCTCCATGTTCTATAGTCTCAGTATCATACAAATTATGACCTATATCAATTTCTGCTTTAATATCGATAGCTTGATTATGTACAAACTTCTGTCCCATAATAGGTGGTAAAGTATCATTCATCCATTTGATAAGCTCAGGATCATTATCGACCTCATAATACAAACTATCGTGAATCGTATTAATTAGTTTAACACGTTGAGTTAGTTGCTTTTCTTTAATAATCTTATCAAAGGATACACCAGCTATAAGGGTCAAGTCTGAGTAACTTTGCATAGTTGCGTTACCAAGTGTACGGATATCTTTTTTAACATTGTTAGAGTATAATCGTAAACCCCAGTTCATATGTAGATATCCCTGCTCAGTTGCTCTGGGTAATACATAATCTTCTCTATAAGCTGTAACTCCAGGATATAACACATTATGGAAATTATTAAAAATTCCCTCTGCTTCTTCTAAAGAACATCCTGCTTGTTTGGCTACTTTAGGTGGATATGCTCCATAAGCAAGTCCAAAAGTTATACCTTTGGAGTCACTACGCAGTTGCTTGGCTTCTGGGTGTGTTGAACAGAATTTCTTATAAGCTTTGTTATTATCTAATGAGGTTTTATCGAAGGGTATTCCTGTGATAGCCTCCCATTTATCTGTCCAATATGCTGCTGAATGTAGCACATGGGTATCAAAATTTTGTTTAAGGTTTCTAACTGAAGTTTCATCCTTAGTAAGAATTGCTGATATATGTCCTTCAAGGTTAGAGTAGTCTATTTCAATAACCAACTTACCTGGAGGTGCTTTAAAGAATCTCTTAAAAGGTTTAGCAAATGCTGAACCTGAAGAAGGTTGAGTAAGTAGCGGTATACCAACTTTATGTTGTGCTTCTGGCTCTGACATCTTAGGAGCTTTACTAGAAAGTCTACCACTAATGGTACCCATTAATCGTGCTGAACCATATACTCTACCCTCGAAGTAAGATCCTTTGAGTTTAGGTATATACTGAGTTATAAGATTCTTAGATTCAGCCACACTAATATAATGTTTAATAATCTCTTGAACATCCCCAGTAGTAGTTTCTGCTAACTCTTTAAGAACATCTGAACTAAAGGACATTTCACCTGTTTGTTTAGAAACTTCATCTGATTCAAGTCCAAATTCAAGCCACATCTGTTTAAGTTGCTGGTAATTCCAGGGATTGAATCCAATTTGGATGTACTTTTCTGGATGTTCAATTTTGTCAATTCGATTAGCATTGGTGTTCTGTCTGGCACACTCAGCAAGTTCATAAGCATCTGCTCCAGCCCTTACCATTGGGTCATCAAATTGTTTGTCTAATAACAGTTTAGCAATTTGTGTGTTCATAGACTTAAGGTCGTTAGCTGTGACTTTATCAAAATCAGTTCCATCATAATAGTTTACAATCCAAGTTCGCATTGCTACATTGTTTTTGTAACCTGTATACTTGGGTTTCTTCATAGACTTATAAACAGGTGCTAAGAATTTGTCAATACGTTCCTGATCAACACGGTCTTGGAATTTCTTAACTAATGGATAGTTAGAAATCTTTTCCAAGGTCTCCTTATTAAACGATTCAACTTCTGCTTTAAGTTTGTCAACTTTAGATAAGTCAATTGCTTGACCATTCATAATCATCTCAAGAATTACAGGAATTGCTGGTTTAAGGATAAACTCATAGTAATATCGTTGATTAAATCCTTCGGTGTTGTGTTTAGGTTCAGATGTTGGCATAATCCAATGATTTGGGTGTGCTGGTTCAATATCGTACTTTTCCCAAGCTAGTTTTGTGGCCATGGTGTCAATTCCGGCATACTTAATTAATGCCAGGTTATAAACTGATGGGTCATTGGTTCCGTGATAATTCAAGTTAGTAACTGTTGGGTTGTTAGTCGTATCGTATAAGTCAAATGATGATTTGTCATTTGCCCAATCCTGATATAAGGATCCTGCTAGTGCTTTAAGTCCAGAGATACGCTTAGATGAATCAACATTGTTGTTATACACTGCTGCCAATAATTGGGAATCCTCTACACTCTTTGGTAAAGACTTGGTATAGTAATGTACAAACTTGAGGTCGAATAAAGAGTTGTGCCAAACTTGTCTACATTTAGTTGTAACTAACCAGTTAAGTACGTAATCTCTGATAGCTTGGTCTTTGAATACAATAACAGTAGACTTAAGTAGATTCCATCCAATGGACAGCATAGTAAGTTTATTAAATTGAGGTAAAGTTAAATCTTTAGCCTCAAAGTCAACTGCTACTGTGTGGAAGTCAGAATCATACCTTGCTAACCATCGTTTAGCTACATCAAGTTGATCACAAAAGTTTACTACTGGTTCAATATACTGCGATGCAATACATTCAGCAATTACTGAAACATCAGAGCAATCCTCAACTCTAGTTACTGACTCACCCTTAATCCCCCAATAGTCGCATATTATAGGAGTTGGTAAATGGTGAATTTTATATCCAAGGTCTGAGTATGGTAATTGATGGATTAGTTTGATTCTAAAGTTGGCTTTATCAATGTTAAACCTATCCAACAGTTGTTGTTTGATAGATTCCTCATAATTCTCTGGTAATTCAGTTAATAGTATTGTCATATCTAATCCTTAATGTGTAAAATCTGCTCTTGTTCAGACAAATAATCTGATGGATTAACCTCAAAATCCACATCATTTTCTGATACTGGATCAATTAACCTAATAGTAAATTGGTTGTCTGGTAATTCTCCAGTAGACTCAATATACTCTATAATTTGAGCTTCGATTTCTGGTGTATCAGAATCGTCTAATTCATAAAATACTGCTAGTGTTCCTCTGTTCCCATCAGCATCAGCTCCGTAGTTATTATCAACTTGTATTATCATATTAATCCTTTAAACCAATTAATTAAACGTTTAAATAAAGAAGATTTAATAAGGTTTAAATGATACATAAGTTAATCCTCAGTTGATACATATTGATCACATACTTGTTTAAATTTACAGTACTCACAAAGCATGTATTTTGGAGGTACAATTACTTCCTGATCACCTAATCTACCTTTAGTACGAATAAATTCAGCAAGTTCTGCTGCTGAATTACACTTAGATCCACGAACGGTTTGTGCTTTACCAGTAGACCCAACTCTAGTTAGTTTCCATTCACCTGGTTTGTAGCCACGCTCTTCATCAGAACAAAGTGGTAAAGTATCAGTAGCTAAATAGTCCTTCATTTGTTTAATTTGGTTGGCAAGGTACTCTTCAATCTCTTCCATAGGTCTTAGTGAGAAAGTAACTTCTTGGTCAACTGTGTATTTACCCATATCAGACCCGTTGTTAAGTGAAAATAGAATAGACCCATAAGGTTGTACTTCAGGATCATTTAAAAGCCATCTATAAATTGATAGCTGAGCTACATACTTAAAGTAAGTTGGTACATTAATGTACATTTCTTCAAGAGTCCATTCAGGTTGTAGTTTTTCTTTATCCTCAATTAATTTCTTGATGTTGTAGTTTGATACAAACTTAAAGTCTTTTATTTGTTTATTTGGTGTTAATACATCAAATTCACCTGAGATCTTCCAACCGTCAAGTTCACGTTCAATACGTTGCTCACAAATATACCCAGAATTATGTGCTTGTAATGCTTGAGTTAATCCCTCATGCATAATAGTCCCTTTAGCGGAAGCAAGTAGATTTGCTACATCTTGTGGTCCAGTATCAGGATACTTAATAGCAAGTAATGCTTTCCTTAAAGGTCCAATAATAGTGGTAGTTGATAACTTGCCTTCTCTAGGAGGGTTTCCTGAATACAAGGTTGAATGGTACCCTGCCATTAGTGCGTGTTCAAACGGTATGTTTGAATTATTTGTAAATGTAACTCCATTGATTGTAATTTCATTACTCTGTTTTGCTGCTTGTGCAATTGTGCTCATTTAATACTCCTGTGTATAAATTAGTTAATTGTTTTAATTCTTCTATTGTTTTATCATGTCTTAATTGATTGAATTCAATTGCTTTAGCCAGTTTACTATTTGGATTATGTTTTTCAAGAAATAGTTTAGCTGCATAATTGTCATAAGTAAAAATTTTAAGTTCTTTAATATAAAAATAGTAACAAGTCACTGGATTACTTAACAATTCTGTTAAATTATCTATTCTATATAGTTTTTTTAAATAACGAGGTGTAAAAATTAATTTATTATCCCAATACTTAAATATATCTACTGTATTTGATTTGTCTACCAATGGATTTGATATGATAAGTTCTTGAGAAGCCCTTATAATATTTTCTCTAGTACACTTAGGTATTTGTTTAATTGATTTGTCATAAGTAAGTGCTCTAGAAGCTAACATAAATGCATACATTTGAGTTAAAGGTTGTTCTTTATATTCATTTGATTGACTTAAGAAGTTATTACTAAGTTCTGCTAACTCTTTAATAAAATCATGAATTGGTTTCTTGGTTCCTTTAATGGACTCAAGTTTAGCTAATAGTGCTGTGTATTTGAACTTATCAATTGCTTCCATTAAGCATCCTTTAAAAATATTGGTAACTCGCCTATAAAGGGTTCACAATGTTTAAACCATTCACCGTCTTCAATTTCATACTTATATTTATATGCAGCTCCCGTTCTTTCTGTCAATGATCTTTCTCTTTTAAATCTTGCTAAGAAAGGTTGTGGGGTTCCTTCAAACCAACACCATTCGCCTGGTTGTGGTTTCCAGGGCTCAAGTCCTAAATAACAAGTATCTTCAGTAAATTGGAATGTTATTAAGAAAACATAATCATTATCTGAGTATAGTTGGTCTACATTTTGTTCTTTCATTTGGTTATTGTACCAATTTTTATGGTTTAAGTTAACTACACTAGGTGGTAACATTTTATCTACTTCATCATTTGTAATATCTTGTACCCTGACAACTCTAATATCAACACACTCTTTAAGAGTGTAGGTCTTTTGTTCTTCTTTCAGATATTCACTAATATCCCCAGGGTTAATATAGTAGTTTTGAGCCTCTTTTTCTACCCATACCACATATTCACTATTTTTAAACCTTTCTATTACCCCATTTAGTGTTATTTCTACTAATGGTTTATTTGGTAAGTTATGGTTTATCCTATATTGTTTAAATTCTATAGTTTTACCTATAATAGACTCTTTAACAAATATATTTTTATCACCCTTTTGAACAGGTGAATGACATTCTATTAGCATAGAGTTATCCCCGTATATTTTATATTCTTCTATATGTTCATTTGTATTTGAATCTATTGGGAATATAAAAATGGTAGCCTTATTTTCATAAACCGTAATCTGGCCCCTGGTGAATTCTAGTACTTCACTCATTCCTGCACCCGTTACAAATTTCTTCAACTGCATGATCTATTTCAAATAAAGTTCCATCTTCATACTGTTGTTCTAAATGTTCACTGGTTGTAGGCTGTGTTATATTATTCATTTCAGCTTCCTTAGGGCAGTATACCCATTTTTGCAGTTGAGTGTCATACTCGATTTGTTTTTCAGCACTCAAGCCTCTTTTTGTATATACAAATGCGGAGTTTGGAAACCCGTCGTACATGACATATACTAGGTTATCTGAGGTCTCCAAGTGTGTCTGCTTGCCTGCCTTAATTAGTTTGTCGTAGTGTAACTTACTAGTTAGACAGTAGCAGTTCTCTAATGTCTTAGGAACAGCATAATAATAAAATGTAGAGCAGTAATCTTCAATAAAATGAGTTTCTAGTGACATGCCTGGTTTGTTGGTAGGACAGTGTACTTCGCAGCCATTTAAGTAAGCTTCAAGAATGTGCTTATGCTTTTGGTGGATTAGTTTGTAATCACCTATACAATCAAAATTGTCTACAATTCTCCAAGAGGGTTCATGTTGTAAACCTAGTTTGATTGGGTTGTGTACTATTACCCACTCTCCGCTTTCATGTAGGTTTTTTTGGTTTTCTATATTCACATCAATTCCTTGTAAAGATTGGTAGTTTATTAGTGTACGGTTCACAATCTCTGTAATACACGTCCATAGAGTGACCATGTGAAGTATACCCTATTACATCCTCATACAGTTTAGATTTCTCATAGCTAATTTGGATTAGTTGTTTTGATTTTATGTGCCAACACCATTCTCCTGGTTGCGGTATCCATAATTTAAGCCCTAAGAAGCAAGTACCTTCAACAAGTTGAAAAGGGTCTGATTCAGTTTGTGTTACCCAATCTCCGACTTTAAATTTAGGTTCATCTGGTTTGACACGTATTTTCGTAACTGACGTATAGTGAAAAGGGTACTTAAGATCGTATTCAATCCAGTGCCCTCCACCAGCAGCCCATTCGAGTGTTTTACCTTCAGCTAGTGCTTTACGAAATTCTACGTATTTATCATCGATAACTATTTTAATACTATTAAGTTGGTCTTTAGAATAATCTGTATTTAAAATATCTTCAAAATTATCTTTACCTGTTTTCTTAAAAGCTTCTTTATCAGTGGCCCACTTAGGAATACTATCGCAGTCAAAATAAGCCTGTACATTTCCACCATTTAACCAGAGGTCAAATTCTTTTTTTATACTTTTTAATAAGTTCTTTATTCATTCCTATTCCTTAATAAATAGTCTAGATTGATCTACTAGAGAATTATCAACTAGTAGAATGCCTTCTCTGGTAATAGCTTCAACGGTTACTAAAGTTTCTTTATCCAACCAGAACTGTTCACCAATCGCATTAATACATGCTTTGGTTATAGATCTAAATTGTGGTTTAGCAAGTTTTCTTGCTGCTTCAATAATTTCTGTTTTAGACATACTTTCTCTTATATTGAAATTATGCTTATCTTTAATAAAATTAGTTAAAAATATGTAAAATTCTGGTTTAGCTTTTCCATGAAAACCCATACATAGCATAACCGGTAATTCAAGTGCTGCTAAATGACGATTGATTTTGATAACTCTTTCAGATAGTTTAAGATATTCTTTATGAAAGTTCATGTTTAGTCCTTTTGAAGCTTGTTGCAGTATTTAATAAACTCTAATCTATCGAATGAGTTTCTACTAATATCCTGTAAAATTTGTTTTTCATTGTCTTTTTTAATGTGTTTAGCACAGTAATACACAATTCCAGGTTTTACGCCTAGAAAGTTTGCAATATGTTCCATTTTATGTTTAATAAGCTTCTTAATAAACCCAGAATTTGGTGTATCCCATTTGATAAGAGGTAAGACTGCATTAAGTTGGTTATTAACAGACACATTTGGTAACTTAGGCATTTTAGCATTGCTAAGAATCTGAAATGGTTTAGATCCAAAGAATTTACATGCTTCAGTATAAAGTGCCTCAGATGAATCAAATTGCATAAGCTTATATTTAGATTTAGTAATATCATCAAATAAAGCTAAGGCTTTCATATGCTCCTTAGAAAATAGTATAGTAAGAGTATTCATTAGTTTATGTTCATCATAAACTGGTATCATTTCAGATGGTTGGTGTAATGTTTTCACATCATAAGCAGTTATGCATCCACAAGGACATTTCTGGTACTTAGTGACTAAACCAAGTCCAGCGTCTTTGGTCTTGTACTTAAACTCCCAAGAAGGATACGGTTCACCACAGGGTTTGCCCTCAATAATTCTATAATTGGTTATAAAAGGATTCTCAGTATGGTGATAAGGTTGCTTACCATCACAAGTTACTACAATTGGTTCACCTTTACAAGATTCAATACAAAAATAGAGTTGCATTGGGTCATTTCCATATTGTTCTAAGCACTTTTCCCTACAGGAATACTTAGGTTTTTGCCAAGTGTTGTCAAATGGATTGACTTTATTAAGCATCCCTGAATAGTCATATACTACTGCTTCTTTATCCCCATACTTAGTTGAAGCCCTAAATACTGATTGAAGAAATAGTGAGTGTATTTTAGTAGGTAATAGATAAACCACAGTGTCTGCTGAAGGTATGTCCACTCCAACAGTTAACATACGACAATTTACAATAATCCCATTAGTTGTGGTATCAAACCAGTTTTTAGTAGCTTGTAGTTCCTTATTTGTAAGTTTAGAGTGAATTCCGCGTACATTAGGAGAATTGAATTTGTCTACTATACGTTGAGTAGTTTCAATAGAATTAGTGTACATAATTGTCTTATGTTTAGTTGACCAATTATATTTAGAATCATCTGCTATGACCATATTGATTAAATCTGTTTTATTAATTATTCTGTCAATATCTTCATTTAAATAATCTCCTTGTTTAACTTGCATAGAAGATTCGTCAGATAACATATTACCCAGTATACGAAAATGTGTTTTTGCTAAATATCCTTGTTCAATCATTTCTGGAATATTAATAAATTCAAGAATTTCATCAAATTCCTTAGATAAAAATGTATTATTAGAACGTAAAGGTGTGCCAGTGAAGAATACTCTAGTACAAGACAGTTTACGAATTTCTTTTACAATGTTTGTATTAAACCTCATATGTGCTTCATCGATACAAATTAAATCATACTCTGTTAAATTAATTTCTCTTCGTTGAAGAGTTTGGAATGTCCCCAAATGTATATGTTTAGAGTGATCAAAAGACTTACCTGCTAAGATAAAAGTATACTGTGAATCATCATAGTAGTCTGCTAATTGTAAAATAACTTGTCTAATACCTACTAAAATCAGTACTTTACCAGTTGGGTGGTGTTTATCTATAATCCCTTTTAAAATTAGACTCTTCCCACTCCTCATAGGAGATATAATTAAATTAGATTTACCAATTTTAACGCCACCAATATATTGTTGTTGGTATGGTCTATAATTCATTAAGTTGCTCCTAAATTTAGTTATGGTAAAATATGCATAAATAAAGCCATAAAGGATTAAATATGTATAAAAAGAAATATGTTAAAGTTACTGTGACAATGGATCCAATAGTATTAAATGATATGAAAGAATATTTAAAAAATATTAATTCAGATCCAACAATAAGTCATGTAAGTCAATCAGACTTTGTGACTGAAGCGGTTAAACAATTGCTTAGCAAGGATAAATAAATGGCTAAAAAACTATCTACTGAAGAATTTATTAAAAGAGTTAGAAACGTACATGGAGATTTATATCAATATAATAAAACTGAGTACTTAGGTAATAGAACTAAAATAATAATTACCTGTCCAATACACGGAACTTTTGAGCAAACTCCTAATGCTCATATAAGAGGTCGAGGTTGTCCAAA
>ERZ1673962.1196-NODE-1196-length-13253-cov-25.739961_pt1 | contig 13253 bp, 11 predicted proteins | sample MGYA00580188_ERZ1673962 | MGnify/ENA primary metagenome ERZ1673962 (study PRJEB41334, sample SAMN05608104) | rock metagenome | biome: terrestrial subsurface; feature: shale formation; material: shale | place: USA: Pennsylvania ... | reverse complement strand
GATTCATTCACTAAAACAGTCTTATTGATTTGAGATTTAACCAAGTCACGGATAAGAGATTTATTCATATGTCACCTCAATCTGCTGGAATGGTATCAATGTCAAACTCAGGAGTGTTAGTCGGTTCCGCTGGTGTCACCCAACCATCACCAACCACTTCAACGGATTCACCGCCACCGATCATACCATCAAGGCCAAGTTTCATTGCTAGGTTGCCGAGGAACGGAACAGCCATTGGGCCAACAAAATGAATCACGGCGGCAGCGATACCAACTCCAGCTAGAGTGATCAGACCATATTTGCGAATGTATGACGCAATCTTTTGGACTGATTTGGATAGAAATTTGGCAATTGCAGATTTGTTCTTCACTACTTTGAATCCGTCTTCTTTCATATCACGGACATATGTGATCACTTCACCGCGAGTGTTAAACTGTTTGCGTTCTTCAGAAGCTAGATCGAGAGCCTCGTGTTGTTTGTTGTTACTGATCACCATGATTCGGTGATCACCTTTCTCTAGGAACATGGTTTTTGTTTTATCCATGTTCTTTACGATCTGGGGATTCATTGTGGCATTTTCTAGGATGATATCATCCATTCCACGGAAAGCGTCTTTTGCTTCACTAACAAGAACCACCATTGGGTCTTTCGGTGTTAGTGATTCTGTCATCATCTGTTTTACAACTGCACTTACAGACTCTTTATTCATTTCTATATCTCCAGTATTGAGTAAACGTCTAAGATATTTATCAATAGCTATAAATAGAATCTGAAGAGTTGCAACTTTTTTCAATACGAGGATATATCATAATGGCAACAACTATTCAAAATGTACGTGAAGTGACCAACCCGCAGCGCATGTATGAGTACGAAGTAGAAGTGCTTGGTTCTACTTCTAGTGGCACGTTCCCTCTACTCACTCAGCGTGTTAAGGACGTTACCATCCCCAACCACAACGTCGAAACCTTTGAGATTTCCTACAAAGGAAAAAAGACTCAACACTCAGGTCGAGATGCAGCAACTAAAACTGTTACTATCAACTTCTGGGAAACCGAAGAACGTGACATGTATAAGTTCTTCTATGACTGGATTGGCACAATCAATGACCACACCGCAGGTGGTGGTGTTACTAAAGACCTTTATAAAGGCGAAGTGATCATCCGTACCTTTGCTGCTGATAGTCAAACTGTTACTGGTACTAACAAGCTTATCAATGCTTTTCCGACTGAGCTTGGTGATGTCTCACTTGACTACACCAGCTCTGATGCTATGAGCTTTGCCGTAACATTTACGTTTGATGAAAACATCCTAGAGTGATAGGGATGGGATAGAATAAAAAAGGAGCCGAAAGGCTCCTTTTTTATTGACAAAAATATTTTCTGGTGGTATTGTGATATTGTCAGTGAGGCTAACAAACTAATCAATTAACAGGAAGTATTTATGTCGCACGAAATCACACAATTCGAGTTCAATGGATTCAGCATCCGCTCATTCATGAAAGATGGCGAACCGTTCTTTGTTGCTAAGGATGTAGCTGATATTCTTGGGTATCAGAATCAATCGGAAGCTGTCCGTGACCATTGTCGGGGGGTCACAACAATCTCAGGTAGCGAATTGCTAGGTGCCAGCGATTACAAGTCATGTAGGGATAGTGGTCACTCACATAACGATGCTGTAAGAAAATGGCAGGTTATTCCAGAACGAGACGTGTACCGTCTCATCATGCGGTCGAAACTACCATCTGCAGAGAAGTTTGAAGAATGGGTTGTTGGTACTGTTCTACCGGCAATCAGAAAGACGGGAGGCTACATTCAGGGAGAAGAGAATGTAGAAACCGAGGAGGAACTAATCTACCGTGCAATGGAAGTGATGCAGAAAAAGATAGCAGCGATGAAACCAAAAGCAGACTATCACGACACATGGATGACTGCAGAAGGAAGCTACACTACAACAGAAGTTGCCAAGAAGCTCGGCATTAGTGCCATGAAGCTAAACAAGTTTCTCCGAGAACAGGGAGTCAAGTTCAAAGGTAAGGATGTACCAAAGGCAGGGTACGAAAGCTGGTTCAAGATCATTGACCGGACAATAAAAGATCAGTTCGGTATGGATCATGTAGTGTCTCAGTGTAAGGTGTCACCGGAAGGTGTAAAGAGTATTGTTGAGCTTTACGAGAACATGCATTGAGAAAAGGAGCCGAAAGGCTCCTTTTCTACTTAACTTTAGCGTATGTAATCTTACCCTTTATACCAAGATCACATAATTTCATAATCACTTTAAACTCGTTTGGGTCAAAGACCTGTTTGTTTGATGACGCAAACTGTTTCAAACCCATAAACTCTCGAACAATCTTACGGGTGGCATCTTCATATTTCTTGTCGTATGACCTGATAATGGATTCATCAGGGTCTTTCTTCTTTGATAGCTCATTCAGCATCTCGTCTCTCTTATGGACAAGTTCAATTGCCTTTTCACTCATAGTGATGAACTGCTTCTTCAACTTACCTTTGTCAGTTTGCACTGACTCTTCAAGCTCGCCCTTATAACCTTTATAAGACCCATAGATTAAGCCACTGGCAAGACCAAGCTTGGCTGCACCGAATACACCCAGACCAATAGCTGTAATAGGGTTTGTTAACCCCAAAGCCCAGAAGATAACACCACCAAGAATACTCCCAGCGACACCAAGACCGAACCCACCGGTTGCACCAATAGCAGCTCCTCGACCCATATCAATGATCGTATCAAACGCTCCGAGGAGAGTGCCTTCTGTCACAGTGGCTTCTTTTACAACTTGCTTTATAATAGACATATCAGTTTCCTTTAGTTCTTTCTTGATGGGGGCAGTCTACCAACCACCCAACCATCAGCCAAATATTGCGGGATGTCTTCAATTTTAACTCTCTTACTGATAAGACCGTTGTTAATAACTTTCTCACCAGAAGCACCCGTTTTTACCCCACCAAAAGACCATCCATTCTCTAGAAATGTTGGCACGTCTTCGACGGGGATAACCCGAACGTCTCCGTCTTTATTCATTTTGCGTCTTTTCCCTAAATTTTTCCTTTTTAGAGATCCTCGACCAAGGCACCAACCATCTGAAAGATAATCGTCCTTTTCTTCTTCCGTGATCATTTTTGTTTTCTCCCCGTTGTTAACCCAAATAGTTCCTTTCGTATGGGATGTTGCTTCCCAACCCTGTTCGATGAATGAGGATAGTTCTTCTTCTCGGCACATTCTCTCAACACCGTCTTTTGTAATAAACTTCATTCCTTTTGTCAGTTCGTTTCCCTTCATTCTTTCCCTATTGATGGATCTGCACTTTTCTGTCTGCACACCGTAGTCCACTCCATGATTCACCCTTGTGGTTTTTACGATTTTGTCAAGAACTTCTTTGTCTTGGACTGGGTAATCAACACCACGCCTCTCCCTATTTGTCCGTGCTGTTTTTTCTTTAACTTCTGGTGACATGGAAGCGAAAGGAACCCCCCAAGCCTTCATGTTTGACTCTTTGCTTTTTTCTTTAACTTCTTCCACCTGAAAAACATTAACAATCCCTTCCCCGTATTTTTCCTCTAAAGTGTTTCTGACTGTTGTTTTTGCATAGTCGGATGCGAAGAAGTGAGGAGCATCCCACCTCTCAAGAGACAACTCTTTCTGCTGCTTCCTTCCTTCTGGTGTGTGAATATGAAACCAACCCACACCACCCCCGAGAGTCAGATTGTAGGTGTCTTCCCTAAGAACATACTCCTCGTTTACAAGTTCTCTTTCCTTTGCCAACATATCTTCCCTATTATCAAATATAAAAAGAATATCTTTCTTGAAATTTTCTACCCCGTATTTTTCAATCGCTCTCTTCAACCACTTACCACTGCCCATATACCCATCGTCAAGTTTTTCCGTTATATGGCACCCAATGTATTCTTTGTCATTGATCGTGTTGGTTATTTTGTAAATAGTAAAATATTTCATCATAAGACCTCATAGTTGTGGTATATCTATTTAGTCTTTTGGTTGCATTTATCTTTCGTTTAATAGGTAAAAACCCCCTCAACTGAGGGGGTTTTTACTATCCATAGTAGTTTGTAAGACCGTTTTCAAAACCTCTAGATTTGCTCCACGTTAGTGTTTGACCCCGTTGGTTTAATTTGAGCCTGTCATGTGAAATATGCAACCACGGCCCTGATCTGCCGTGTTCGACGATGAATTGATCAAACGGTAGGTTGATGCGTACCCATTCAATTATGGGGTTATACCCAGCAGAATTCGGTATAGATAAAGCAGGAAATTGAATATCAACCGCCATCCCTTTATTATGCTGACTACCACTAGACCCCCTACGGAACCCACTGTTAATATTGAATCCACTGTACTGTTCTCTCAGTGGTTCAAGGATGTTAACGCACAATGCTTTGAGGTTGTTGATGATGTCATCAGTAGACAACCCGTTCTGTGCGGCAATTGTATGAGGGAACACGGCCCCAGTAGTGAGATCCTTGAGTTTGTAATTTGGGCTTAACTGCATATTGTAATCAATATCACCATATGTCATCGCGTCCACTGGAACGACTGGAGATGGGTTTGGTGTGCCGCTAATGGTTGTTCCTCCAGTCTCAGGTACGTTAGGGTTGGTGGGGTAGCCTTGCTCAATGAGGGAAGAATACTCTCCCGCTTCCGAGGGTTCATCCATCACCGCCTGTGTAGCAGTTAATGCTACTAGAGCAGATGCATTACTGACAGATCTTTGTTCTGCTTCACTAATATCAAAAGAAGCACCAGCCTTGTTCAGATCGATTCTATTGGCACGAACATCAAGAGAACCGAGGGCATGAGACTCTTTGTTCCCCTTAACATACTCTTTCAAATCTCCAAACACCACTCGTGTGAGGTTTCCTGCAACCCGCTCATACACGTCACCATTGTCATACATAATGATCTGTGTACCACTCTTATGAGCGATACGAACACGAGTATTCCCTTCTGTATCATCCAGTTCAATTACATGACCAGCCTTAGTCGCAATGGCTTTGTTTCTTGGGTATGACAGATCTCCCCTTGATTCAGGCTGTCCTGAGTTTGTAATCTGTTTAGGGAATGCAGCGCCAGAAGGGGCACCAGCAAAATACACTGGTTGCATATGATTACCATTCTCAAAGAACACCCAAACATCGGAACCAACATCAGGAACAAACACACCACCAAGAGCACCCTGTCCTCCCATAAAAGGGTCTGAATACAATGCCCAAGGGATTGCGTCATCAGGAACATCATCATAAAAGCCATGCACTCTCACCTTCACTCTACCAACTTGAAGGGGATCAGCATCACTAACAACAGTGCCTCGATAGTTCCCAAAAAACTTCTTTTCTACGTCTGAAGAAACACTATGGTTATACACTTCTCACCACCCTTGCATCATATTCTTTTCGATCCCCGATGAACTTACCAGCTCTTGACTTAACATACCCTTCAAGCTCTGCTCCATCAAACCCCTGTCGAGCAAGCTCCATCTTCGTAACAATGTTTGCGGTTTTATCCAAACTCACAACATGTGTGATAGCAGCAATCAAATAGAAGCCAGAATACATAACAGAGAATGGAACAACCATCTTGAATGGGGAGGGAACAATCACTTCCACCATATCACCAACATGACTGCTAAGAGATGCCTCTGTTGCAACGGAAAACTGGTTTGTTGACAATGCTACAGAAGACACCCTAGAGATGGCTTCATTGATTGTTTCCACGTCCCTACCACCATACATTTTATACTTGGTAGTCTCATTGGTTTGCTTTATAGCTCCCCAATCACTAAGTTGTAATGCATTGGTGTTACTTGGCGTTACAGTTGATTGAAGAAAGCTTCCTGTCTGGAAATCATAATACATTGCATTGACGCCACCAGCGCCATTAACAACAGAATCAAGATAGTATTCAGTTGCATTATAGTTGGTAAAATATGTCGGGGTATTTAGGTTTTGCTCTTTGTCAATGACTCTCTGCTTATCATCACTAACATGTCCATTTAGTTTTAAAACAGGTATGTCACCATTCTCTGCCTTTTCTGCAGATTCAGAGATCAGATCTGATACACTCTTAAAGAAAAATGAGTTATCAATCTTACAAGCAAACTCAAAGTGGTCGTCATATTGTTCTGATACAGTACGTGACTGAATCCATTTGAGGAATACATGGTTTGTCCAATGGGGTTGAATAACACACTCAGGAATTCCCCTAGAAGGTGTTGTGTCAACAGAACCATAACCAACAGACGAAGTGATTTCAGAAACAATATCGCTGTACTTAGTATTCGACCAGCCACGGTTGAAACGAGTGTTCATGAACTCATTCCATCCATAGTGGACAAACGACACTTTGAATGCCACTTGCTCGGACTTACCGGCGACTGTATTCTTGCACTCAAGCTTTGAGATTCTGAGTGGTAGTCTCTGTACGTTCTTGATGAGATCACCATCGCTCATGGTAAGCCAATACACAACGTCTGGGGACAGTTTGAGGAGGTTGGCATAAACGCCATCACCATCAACAAACGTAATGGATACGATAGGACTACCATAGGAGAACCCCTCAGTGACAACAAGAGTTTGGGGGGTAACTTGAGTGAGACCAGTTTCAGTCTCAGAAGAAAACCGAATGAAGATTGAGTCATTCTGATTCTCTTGGACAATCATCCTCTCGAATATAATTGACTCTTCTGCCATCATTCACTCCACGGGTTGTCAATAGGGATAACATCAGCTTCTTTATATACAGGAGTGAATGCTACAGGTGTGTCATTCATTTTGTTTCTGTTATAAAACTTGTAGTAGTCATCAAGAGAAGGAATATCAATCACCCTGCCGATATAATAATCTACAAAAGGGTTCATTATATTATTGTGAAGCGAGATAAGCCATCCGAAGTTATATGACCCATACGCCTGTTGTGATATAAGATCCGGTCTGTCAACGAAAGCAGCAGTGATTCTAAATTTAGAAACAGTACGAAGATCCATCTTGTTTATATTTGTGTTAACATAATCAGCTTCAATGTCTCCATCGCTACTGATACGCTTACGATAAAAGCTTTTTCTATCATCCATAGACATTATTGATTCTCCACAATATCAAAGAATTGATATACATCATCGGCAACAGGCGCTTGTTCTAATGTAGCTGTAACAGAGCACTTACAACTCATTGGTACGCCATCGGGGTCGAGTACGTTACTAAAGCTTGTGGCAACAGACGTGATATAACACTTAGGCAGCACCATGAAGTCCCCAAATCGAATTTCTGCTGATGGTGGGCCTTGAATAATGCCAATAAGCTCCATTAGCCGTGATGCACCCTTTTCGATTTCGGCATCTGTTGCTACACCTTCTGTCTCAGTATCAGCACCAAGATCAAACCCAGCCGCACTCGCACCAGTGTTAGCCAAATTGGCCATCTTAGTATAGAACCCTTTGATCTTTCTGTTGAGTTCTTCGTATGTAAGAACACGACCAAGAGCCATACCCATAAGAGTTACAGCAGGAACAACTACCTCAGATTTTGGGTCATACCATGCGTAGAATTCCATATCAAATGAAATCTCAGTAGGCTCTGGGTTCATATACACTTTCTGCATACGAATGCCAGCCTTCTGCGAGATACCACCAATGGCGAATAGTTTAGCTAGTGTATCGTTCACACCACCAGTATCGAATGGTGTGCCAAACTCACTCCCAACAGTCATACCGAATCCGTCAGGAAGAGGAGCAGCCACTTCCCAAATCTGTTGAGCATCGGGAGAGGTGGAAGCATCATTCACACCACCCCCTCTCTGACGGATTGTGATCAACTGCTTAGGAGAAATATTCTCTTTTTGCCAGTTCCTTAAAGCCATTAGAAACCTCCACTAGCGTTCAAGATTGTTTTGTTGTCTGGGTATGGGTCAAATGGGGCACTCGTCGGAGCAGACTTATTGGCTTCTTCAAGCTGTTTGATCATCCTATCCATCTTTCTGTTCATAGCTGCTTGTTCCGCAACCATAGGATCAATTGATATTGGGGTTGCTGGTTTTACTGTTGATGTATCGATCGAAGGTCTATTGATTGTTTCAGGGTTATTACTAATCCCCATCTTCCGGTTATAGTCGGCTTGAGCAGCAGCAAAACCACCAGTCCTCATCTGGCCAATCTGTTCACGGTTCTTAGTGTATTCGATGTTCTGCTGTTGTCTTGCTATTGTCTCCTGTACCTCTCGCTCATCTTGGCTACGCTGAAAGTCACTGTAGCCACTAGATACACTTGATCCTGTTTCTAGAACATCTTTAATACTTTCAGGTCTCCCCCTAGAAATAGGGCCACCATTGTATGAGGTGAATCCTGTTTGATCAGGGGCTTTTTTAAACATCCCAGTAACTTCATCTTTTACATAGTGATAACCATCCTTTAGGCTCTTCCAAGTTCCGGTTGCTTTATCGTATATGTAATCACCAATAGACTGAGCAGCAGAAACGGTAGCATTACCAACTGCGACCGCAGTATCTTTGACTTTACCGCCAATATTTGTGGGTTTACTACCTCCCATAGCTTCCAACCCAGTCTTCACTTTACCTAACTGTTCTTTCTGGGAAGAAAGACTGGCGAGTTCGCTGCTATACTTTTTTGCTGTCTCATGCTGACCTTGGGATACCAAATTAGGGATTACTTGCTGTAGCCCTGCAATCTTTGAATCGATGTTGGTAATAGCTGTGTCCACTTCCTCTACAGAATTATAAGAGGATGCCATTGCTGCATCTTTGGCCTCTGCTTTTCTTTTTGCACCAGCCAATAGACGCTCTTCCCCTCGAATACGTTCTTCTGCTTGAGCAATCTCATCTTCAGACATAACACCAATGCTGAGCTTTTTCTGTGCCCAATTCGCATCTTCCCTTTTCTTCTTTTCTTCCTCAAGATCATCACGAGTCATCGTCATGATTTTATCTTTTGTCCCATTGAAGAAATCATAGATGGCTGTGCCAAGGGTTTCCCCCTCTTTACCAGTTAACCACTCAGACGCAGGATTGATAATATTGTCATTCAAGAAGTTACCAATTTCAGTACCAACGGCGAATGCACCACCAACGGCAGCACCTTTTATACCACCCACCATCAAACCGCCAATAACAGAAGAAAGCGTATTCGTGATACCGATACCTTCGCCAGACTTCAACTTATCCCAAGAGCTATAAAGCATCTTGGCGATGATACCAGCACCTATTCCTTTTGTTAGGATACCACCAACACCACCAAGACCTTTAAAAAAGCTACCAACAGACGTTAGAATGCCCATCATCTTGGACATCAATAGGTGTCTGTTGGTCTTCCTTGATTCTTTAGCAGTGTCTTTGGTGCTGTCGCCAATTGACTCTAAGAATTCAATTGCCTCCTCATGTTCCCTTTCTGAAAGAGACTTCATATCTTTCAAAAGTCTGTTTGTGTTCAGACAGCAATCGGATGGTTCATCTTTTTGTTGACCAATTCGCTCACGTCTTACAATTTCATCACCAAAGATCTTATCCGTTAAGAACCCAGCAATACCACCAGCAACTTCTTCCCCCTGAAGACGGGCATCAGCTCGCTTCTGGGCTTCCGACTGAGTGATACCAAGCTTACCTCCAATAGATCTACCGATAAGACCCGCAACACCACCAGACGTAAACTGTTGCCACAAGTTCTTTGTCTGATCGATTTCACCAGTGAGCAAGAACTCGGTTTGTTTTTTGGTTTCTTCTAGGATCTTCTCATCTACTGTTTTCTTCTTACCAAAGCCAAACAGAAGTTTGAAACCAGAAGATGCCACCATCTTTCCGAGATCAACAACGAGATTTGCTACAGCAGAAAGAGTATACCAAACGGGGTGGCGCATAAACTGCTTGTAGGCAAGAACAATACCAATTGCATTCCTCTCACCAGAGCGATCCAATCGTTCCAACCCCTGAACAATCTTCTCGAACCATTGACTATTCTCATGCTGGAACATAAGGTTGTCTTCACGAAGACCAAGGAACATCTCCCTGAATGCAAGCTGCATTGGGTCAACAATGTCAAGTTCAGCATTGATAAGCTCAACTTTGAATGTTGACATTCTCATACCATCGAGTAAACTACCGCTCGCTTCTGTATTAGCTTCCGAGAACTCGTCAAACTCTGTTGGGAAGAGAGACATCAAGTTGTCGTTGTATGTTGCATCGTTATCACGGATTTCGGAAAGTACGTCACCCCCGTCACCGAGCAAACTCCCGTCATCAGCATAGTCATCATCCGGTGTGATGTCTTTACCAAACCCCAAACTCCCTCTAACAAGGTTGTTCAGAGTTCCAGATAGGTCTTGGTACGAATCTTTATTTGTGAACTTATCAGCCAGCATATAAGCGGCTGAATTTAAGAGCATACTCATAGTACATGTACCCTATGTAAATTCTTCATTACCACTATTTAAGGCAAAAGAAAACCGCCCGAAGGCGGTTAAAATTTACACGGTATGCTATTTACTCAACCAACAACACCAGCAACCTGCAGCAATGCCTGTTCTGCGTTACGTAGATAAGGCATAGAGCCTCTAATCAACTTAGGAGTACCAGAGGTCACATCAAACAGGTAAAGCCCTGCAATCGTCTTGTTAAGCACCTTATCGCCATCGTAATCAGGGTTGGCTTGGGTGATTAGCCACACCTCATAGAACACGCGATCATCGATTGAGTATCCCACTTGGAAGTCAGCACGTTCTGTCTGTCCCATGAAGAATTTTCGCACCTTGTTATAGATGCCTTTGTTGATAGCATGTTTACCAAGGTATTTGCTGATCATGTTATTGATCATGTTTGGCTTGAGCTGTGTGTCATAGTATTTTGTAATACTACCCATCACCATCTTCTGAATCATTTTGAATGTTGCTGATTCTCTACGAGCCATTTCACGAGAGTTGTCCATCTGGCGTTGGAACTGGGGATCGTTCACAGCATCATCAAACTGGGCACCAAGTTCATTCATCCTTTCAGCGTGTGATAGGAAATCCGTGCTTTCAAACATCCCCATTTGCTCTGGTTCAGAATTCGCATTCTTAGCTCGTTCACCATCGCGTAGCCTCTGTTTCTCACTCATGGTTGGAACATTATATGCCTTACGTACTCGATCCAACACTTCACGAGGAAGCTCGTCAATAGTGTCATGTGAACGCAAATGATGGGAAATGACAGACTCACCTTGTCTAGCAGCCATATTGAACTCTGCAATCATGATAAGAAGACCTTTGGCAATCTTAACATCCTCTTCAGACAATTGGCCCTGATTATATAGTTTTTCCACGATATCCGGTTTGCTTGACTTAGCTCTCAAACCAAACTCAAACACACGCTTCACGCCATTGCTGTACCCATCCCAGTCACGAGCAGAGGGACGAACCGGAGCAATGTTCTGATAAGGAACAGGTGTGTCGTCATTGGCATTATTAGAAGTTCTACCACCACGCATTAGCGATTGAATATCTTCTCGCTCTTTTTCAATACGATCTTTAACGGCTTGTTGTGCTGCAGACATATAAGGCTTTGCTGCAGATGCCGCGCTAGAAGCACCAGAAGCTGCACTAGATGCCCCAGAAGCTGCAGCAGACTTAACACTAGCAAATCCACGAGATGCGGCAGACTTCACCTTACCGCGAAGTTCTTCCCCTCGTTCTTGACGACGCTTGGCACGTTCTCGTGCAGCTTCCTCATCAGCCTTCTTAGTCTCCTCCCTAGTGGAGCGCATAACAGCAAGCTCTTCCTGCTCCTTGTTATACAGCGCCTGTTCACGAGCAGACATATCCTTGACATATTCATCAGTAGAAGAAATCAATGGACGGAAGAAAGAGTCAGCGATTGAACGGTTTGCTGGGTTCTTGAAGAACTCAACATCATCGGGAGAAAACTTAACAGCAGCAAACATCAAACGGCGTACAGCTTCGTTCATTGTTGGGTAACGTTTCCCGATTGTGTTACCAACATAGTCATGAAGAGTATAAGAGCTATCGATGGTGTTATACCAAATCTCGAACAGGGTGCGTTCTTCAATCTGATAACCCATGATAAACACTTTCTTCCATTCAACTGATCTGAACCCATTACGTTTCTTGTCTGGTGATAGACCAAACCGCTGCACTTCCTTCTTGAACAGGTTGGCCCAACGTGAAGCAGCAGGACGAGGGATACGAGAGATGTTGGTGTATAGCTCACCAGCCATCAAATCCATATCGTTGATCTTCTGAGCAGTGCGTCCGGCTCTGCTATGATCCTGTCCACGTTGACCACGATCAATCGGGTTATCAGCTTTACGATAACCATAATTGACTTGTTCATCGCCATGAAACACTTGTTGATTCAGTACAGCATCAGCATATTCGTCTTTCTGGTTAGTGCGATTGCTTCTATCATCAAGTCCGTCTTTGTTGAATACAGCAAATGTCCCAGATGGATCATAAGAGAACAAACCGGCATTCCACATTTCAGTGTAGCTTGTAAAAGCATTTGATGTACCGAAATTACAAATGTTCTTTCGGTCTTTAAGATCCATCGGGATAGGTGGTAGTTGGTTTGGGTTGCTTTTCTTGATACTGATGTTGTACCATTCCATCAAGCTCTTGAACATTGAACCAGCATGTTTACGACCATCAACGGAAGGAATCTTGAACAGATCAGTGACAAGTTGGGCGGCAGTTACATTCTTGAGGTTGTCCCATGCACCAAAGACATTCTCGATTGTAATGATACGTTCGTTGCCATAAAAACTAATCTTCTGGGGGGATGGGTCTTGTGGGTTGATTGACTCACTCAGAACAACACCACTCACCTTGCCATACTCAATCTCTGCCAAAGCAGGAATACGTTTGGCTGTTGATTCTGTAATCACTCCCCCTTCTGTAAGAACAGACAGAAAACTGTTTACAGCCTGTTCTCTTAACTCTTTGTATTCTTCATTCATTACTAAGTCCTATTCCGAATAGTTATCTCTTCTTATTTACACTTCGATTGATTGTCACTGAGAATTCCCCAGAATCGCTGTATAAAATTTGACCAATTGTATCTATTTGAATGATAATCTAATTGATAATGATTCTTATTCAAACGCTGATTTGCTATAGAAATCCTATCAAAATTGCCATAGGGGCATTCCTACTGTGGTAATCCCTCTAACTCATTGAAATCATTAAGGAAATTCCCCTTAATCTCCGTTAACGCAGCGTAGCGTAGTCGCG
>ERZ1673962.1195-NODE-1195-length-13255-cov-3.667273_pt1 | contig 13255 bp, 8 predicted proteins | sample MGYA00580188_ERZ1673962 | MGnify/ENA primary metagenome ERZ1673962 (study PRJEB41334, sample SAMN05608104) | rock metagenome | biome: terrestrial subsurface; feature: shale formation; material: shale | place: USA: Pennsylvania ... | reverse complement strand
GTCTTACAGACCTTGTACAAGAGCAGGCAGAAGGGTGCCGGCCGTGTCCTCCTCCAGCCCCCTCGCAGACAGAGCCTCTGGCCAGCGACAAGGATCTGGTTTGCCTCATGGCGGAGGCCTCCCCCACCCTGCAGCGCCAGCTTGAGTCAGCGCATCTGGAGGAGCTGCTTTGCGGAGAACCCTCGCATACGGCCCTGCAGGACGTATCGCGGTCCATCGGCTGGCTGGTGCGCCAATACGTGCGGATCAGGCCGGACGCCTGGCAGAAAGCCGTCGAGCGGCATGGCTGGGCGGCGCTTGCGGCCGTTCTGGTGGCCGTGGACCGGCAGGGGATCAAAAACCCCGGGGCCTACCTCTTCTCCATGCTGCAATCCTCGATTTTGAGACAAACGATCCATCACAACCTGCGATCGCTTTGCAGGCAGGGAGGCGGCAATGCATGAGCTTGAGCATATGCTGCGCGTGGTGAATCCTCAGCTTGAGCTGATGCGGATGCTGGTGCTGACTTTCTCCAAGGTCTCCCGCTGGCAATCCGATGAGGAATGGCACCTTTTGACGCTTCTGGTAACGCTCGAAGAGGATCAGGAGAAGTGGCGCCGCCGGGACCTGGTGATTCCGGCACGGCTTCGGTATTGGAGCGGGCTACACCGCAAGACACCCAAAGCGATCCGCCGCACACTGCGCCGTCTCGAGCGGCGGCGATGGCTGAGATGCATCTACGACCGCTCAGGCAAGAACCTTGTGGCGGTCGATCTGGACCCGGTTCTGCAGCGCCTGCCCCTGCTCTGGGAGCTTGAGGAGCCGCCTACCGAGGAGCGGGCGGAGGAGAAGGCCCGGATCGATGCCATTCTGCGCGAGATGGCGCGTAGCGGGCCGGAACGGCCGGTTGGCTGATTATTTCTCATCCAGCCTCTTGCCCCATGCCTCGCCTATGCGTCGTCGTGCTGCTTGCCGCGATCTGGTCAGCAATTCCGCTGTCGGGCTCATGTCAGCTGCGCCTCACATCGGGCTGTCCGTCCCGGCTTGTCTGCTTGGGCGCTCCCGTGCCGGTGCTCAACCCCAAAGAGGCGCCCCGTGTTGCGGCCGTTCCGGCCGCTGCCCGCGCCAGGCGCCATTTTGAGGCCGCTCCTGCCGTCGCTTGAGCCCCGTCCCGCTGTCCGCCCTTCCGGCAGCCATAGACGGACACCCCATTCGATGGAGACGAACATGAGCGACAAACCGACACACCGCGTCTTTCAGGTGATCGAAACCGGCAAGGGCAAGAAGTTCTGGAACCGCATTGGCGGCGCCTGGGAGCATGAAGACGGCGACGGCTTCAATCTGAGCCTGAACAGCTTTCCTCTCGACGGCCGCATGGTCATCCGCCGCATCGAGAAAGACGACGAGGAATGATCAGAGCCTGGCCCCGGAGCTTGTCTCCGGGGCAGTTTCTAATCTCCCGGTACTGCCAGATATGTGTTGCGCAGAACTGAGCGTGCGGGCGCCGGACGCTTAATAACCTCTCCCGAAGATGTCTTGCCGACATACGGCCAATCAGCATGAACGCGCATGTAAAACTGAAGCCATTGTGCAGGCGGTTTGAACATGATTTCAACGTGCTCACCCGTCCGCTTGTCCTTTATCGGCGTGCACACAATCTTGTCCGTGATTAAATGCAAAAGCATCCGAATTGATGCAGCATATTTGCGATTACCCCACTCATATCCAATCACATCGACCGCGCGCACAAGGTGACGCTTGATTGTGGTTGTCGATACGCCAGCCTTTGGCACTGGCGGCAATGCCAAAATATAATCACGTCGCTCCTGCAGCTCCGTCAGCCGATTATAGTCAACTTTGACGCCATGCTCGATAGCATCCAGAAGCCTGGCAATACGAAGCTCAAGCGCTGCCGCCTCCTTTTCCAGCTCACGCCGCTCTCTTAGCTCTCGTTCAATACCGCCCGAAAACATCGCATTCCAATCATCGACACTGGCAATAAAGTTGGAAAGTTCAGCAAGAAACACCGACGCGAGCCGGTCCTCTCGCCATCCACGCGAGTTTTTGCATTTCTTCTCAAACCTATGCGTCACACAAACATATCTTGTGCTGTTAGCCAGGTTCTTTATACCACCACACCATCCACACTTGACCAATCCCGTCAGAGGGCGAACATTTTGCGCACCCTTGACGGGCACCTTATGCCGCCTAACAGAAGCCTTATTGGAAACACTTCGATTTCGCCGCCGCTCTCCAATAATCTTCTGCGCCTTTGACCAAAGACCATCAGAAACAATCCGCAATTCTGGAACCGGCACCTTGACCCAATCTCCGATTGGATTGACAACATACTTTTTCCGCCCGGTGCGCGGGTCCATGACTCGATGCGTTCGGTTATATACCAGCAATCCACGATAAAGATCATTATACAGAATGCCGCGAAACCGGCTTGCCTCCCCACTTATCGCAGCCGTACGCCACAATCCTCCACCCGGCGAGGGAACGCCCTCATCATTCAGCGATTGCACAATCTGCCTGACAGGGATACCGGAGGTAAATTCTTCAAAAATTCGGCGCACAATCACAGCCTGATTTGGGTCCACCTCGCGCAGGCCATTTACGTATTTACCGCGCTCATCCACAACCCCGCGAACAGCTCTATATCCATAAGCCACACTTGAGGTTGCCCTTCCGGCCGTCGCTATCGCTCTATGTGCTCTGCGCACTTTGTCTTTCATGTCGCGCAGATAAAGCGCATTCATCGTTCCCTTGAACCCAACATGCAGATCACTCACCTCACCCTCGTGTGCCGTCCAAACCTTTACGCCATAATGCTGCAAAAGCTCATAGATCGACGCAATGTCCGACAGGGATCGCGATATACGGTCAAGCCCTTCAGCAACAATAAGATCAATGTCACGGTTTTCCGCAGCTTCAAGCAAAGCAGTTAAGCCAGGGCGCGACATTGTAGAGCCAGAAAGCGCCGCATCACTAAAGACAGCTTTGGCTTTCGCTTCGCCGAAATGACGCTCCATCAAGGAGGTACAAAGGGCAACCTGATCCTCAATGGATGCAGGATTCTGAAGGTCACTCGAATATCGAGCGTAGATTGCAATGCGCATGGCTTCACCGGCCCGGATTACGCTGGGCCACAACTTGCTTTTGATGTGATGCCTGGCTCATGCAGCGGGGGTATGAGCTGGGGACGTGATCCTAAATAAGCGATTCCGCTCTGATAGGGAAGATAGGTACCAAACAAACCCACCATTGCTTTCGAATTTTCTAAGCACGCTTTCCCGAACCCATTGAACGAGTTTGCACAAGATTGAATGTGCTTGCATGAGTTTGCATGTCATTGCACGAGATCACGGTCCGTTGCGCACGATATAGGCAGCACACCAGAAAGTGTTCAGAGCTATTCCCATGAGGAGTTCGCACTTGCGACCGTTAGCCACAGCAAAGGACTCATATTGCTTTTGGCGGGCTGCTGCGCATAATGATTGCCATGGTCAGGCTAACCTCTAGAATCGTTATGATCAGCATTTTGCTCAGCCTGCTTTCGCTGGCTAGCGCGCATGATGTGATTCTTGACGGAACGACGCAGGGCTTAAGCGCCAGTGGCGAAAGTGTTGACCACAGCAATGCTGCGCCCGGTGCCCATAAATGCGAAGTCTGCCACATTTTCCAGCACATGGACGTGCCGGCCCCGCAGCTTGCGCGGGCTTTTTTCGGTGAAGCCTGCGTATCCCCAGGTCGTGCAGCTGATGCTGAAAGCCTTGCCCACACTCCCGATGGGCCACCTCCTCAAGATTTGATCGCCTGAATGCACTGCGCCCCACGCTGGGCGCTCTGAGATATCCTTCTATCTACAGGTGATCCATGAAAGCCAGTACCCGCTTATTGCGGCAGGGGCTGCTTGGCGCGTGTCTGCTCTCTGCGCAGACAGTTCCCGCGCTTGCCGCTGACCCCATCACTCTCTCTGAAGCCGTCCGAATTGCCCTCACTCAGAACCTCTCTGTTGAAAGAGCGGCACAGGGACTTGAGGAGCGCAAAGCCCTCTCCCAGCAAGCTGCCGTGTTACCCAACCCCGAAATCGGGGCAGAGGCGGAAAACATTCTCGGCTCCGGCCCTTATGAGGGCCTGGACGAAGCTGATTTTACCGTAAGCCTGTCCCAGCGCATCGAGATTGGCGGTAAACGCGCGGCGCGCGTGAAAGCGGCACAACAAGCCGAAGCCGTATCGCAAGCGGCCCGGGACGCAACCGAACGGGCCCTCCAGAAAGATGTCTCGATTGCCTTCAATCACCTGCTTGCCGCCCAGGAACAGGTAAAAGCCGCCAAAGAAGCAGCGGAGGCCATCAAGCGTCTCTTGCCTGCCTTGCGCGAAAAGGTGGAACGGGGCGCATCTTCAGAAGCAGACTTGAACCGGGGACAGCTCGCGCTCGATCTGGCCGAAATCCGGTTATCGAACAGCGAGACACAATTGCGCACAGCGCAGCAGGCGCTTCTGGCCCTGTGGTCCGAGCCTGCCTACCGTCCCGTAGAGGCAGCCGGGACCTTTGGCGTGCCTGACAGTAATCTACCGTCTTTTGAGGAACTGAATACGCGTCTTGAAGAAAACCCCCTGCTTGAGAGTAGACGCGCGGAAGTCGAGCAGCGCCGGGCCACGTTCGACCTTGAACGGGCAAAGGCTGTACCGGACCCCACTATCAGTGCCGGCACGAGGTATTTCAATGCGACGGATGAAAGCGCTTTTCTGGTTTCCTTCTCGATCCCCCTCACCGTTTTCGACCGGAACAGAGGCAATATCGATGCAGCTGCGAGCCGCATTACCCAAGCTGATCTTGGTGCACGGCTTTCTCACGCAGAGTTGAGCCGGAAACTGCAGGAAGCCTATCAGGCCTATACCGGTCGGTGTGGTGAAGCGGAGCGCCTGCACCGCTCTGTCCTGCCTGCCGCAGAGCAGACGTCTCGGACCATTCGCAACGGCTATATCCGGGGGCGCTTCGGCGTGCTCGATCTTCTAGGTGCTACGCAAACGGAGATAGAAAGCGAAATTCAGGCTGTAGAGGCTGTGCTCGCTTGCCGCAATGCCGCTGCCGAAATCGCCGGGCTAACCGGTCTCGACCTTCTGAATACCGGCGCCGCATCCCGCCGCAAAGCCGGAGAGTAATTGACATGAAAAATACCACCCCAAAGAAGATGTTCCTGTTCCTCAGCGTTCTGCTCCTTCTTGCCGCTCCAGCCTACGCCAGCGGGCCACACGAAGAAGAAGAAGAGCACCACGAGGATAAGGAGCATGAAGAAGAGCACAAAGAAGGAGAGCATGAGGAAGGAACAATCCATCTCTCCGAAGATCAGCTTGCAACGGCGGAGCTCGGCATCCGCCGGGCCGAGGCAGGAACAATCACCCCCTCACTGAATGTGTTCGGCCTCATCCGCCCCAATCAGGAGAAACTGGTTCACATCGTGCCGCGCTTTTCGGGTGTCGTTCTGGATGTGAAAAAACGGCTCGGCGAAAAGATCGAAGAAGGCGATGCGCTCGCCGTGATGGAAAGCAATGAAAGCCTGCGCGCCTATACCCTGCGCGCGCCAAGCAGCGGGCAGATCGTACAATGGAATGTTGCACCAGGCCAATATGCGGGCACCAGCGACACCTTGATGGTGATTGCCGACCTCGGTTCAGTCTGGCTTGATCTTCAGATCCACACGCATGATGCTGATCTCATACGGGAGGGGCAGGCCGTCACCTTCGAAGGGCGCGTGGATGACAAGCCCGTTACATCGGAAATCGGCTACGTATCGCCAATTGCCGCGCAGGACACGCAAAGCCTGTTAGCGCGCGCTGTTATTCCAAATGTTGAAGGCCATCTCAATCCAGGTCTTTATGTCACCGCCAAGGTTAGCTTGCAGCCGGTCGAAGCTTCCATCGTGATTGCACGCAGTGCTGTCCAGTATGAAGGGCCGGATCCCGTCATATATGTGCCTGCCGGAGCGGGGGAATTCGAAGAGCGCCGGATCACACTCGGCCAGGCGGACGACACCCATGTCGAACTTCTTGATGGTTTGGCGCCTGGCGAGCCCTATGTGGCGGACAACGCGTTCATTCTCAAAGCCGAGGCGGGCAAAAATGCCGCCTCCCATTCGCATTAAGGGAGGCGCGCATGATTTCCCGTATCGTTTCCTTCTGTGTGGCACATCGCTGGCTGGTCCTGTTGACCACAGCATTTGTCGCCGCCTTCGGCATTTACAACTTCACACGCCTGCCCATCGATGCCGTGCCGGATATCACGAATATCCAGGTGCAGATAAATTCCGCCGCTCCCGGCTATTCCCCCGTGGAGGTGGAACAGCGCGTGACCTTCCCGCTTGAAACGGCAATGGGCGGCCTTCCGGGGCTGGACTACACAAGGTCTCTTTCTCGCTACGGCCTTTCCCAGATTACGGTTGTCTTTGAGGACGGAACGGATATTTACCGCGCGCGTCAATTGATCGGCGAGCGCATTCAGGCTGTATCAGGCGAACTTCCTGCCGATGTCGAAACCTCCATGGGGCCCATCTCAACAGGCCTGGGCGAAATCTACATGTACACGGTAGAGGCTGAACCTGGTGTGCTGACTGAAGAAGGCGTGCCTTATACGCTGTCGGACCTCCGGGCGCTGCATGACTGGGTGGTGCGCCCGCAGCTGCGCACCGTAGGCGGTGTCGTCGAAGTCAATGCGATTGGCGGGTATGAGCGCCAACTTCATATCGTGCCAGATCCTTATAAACTCACCTCATATAATCTCAGTTTCCACGACGTGGTGCGTGCGCTCGAACAGAATAATGTCAATGTCGGCGCAGGCTATATCGAGCGCAGCGGCGAGCAATATCTCATCCGTGTACCGGGTCAGGCAGAAAAGGCGGATGAGTTTGCCGAAATCCTGCTCGGTACACATAAAGGACGCCCCATCTATGTGCATGATGTGGCGGACGTTACGTTCGGAAAGGAGCTACGTACCGGCGCAGCAACGCATAATGGCAAAGAAACGGTGCTGGGCACCGCGGTCATGCTGATCGGTGAAAACAGCCGGGACGTGGCGGCGGATGTCGGCACGAAGCTCGAATCCATACAAAAGAGCCTGCCGCCCGGCGTGAAGATCACCACGCTCTATGACCGAACCTCTCTGGTTCAAAAAACCATTGCCACGGTCCGCACCAATCTGGTGGAAGGCGCAGCCCTCGTCATTGTGGTGCTCTTCGTGTTGCTGCGCAATTTCCGTGCAGCGCTCATTACGGCAGCGGTTATTCCCCTTTCCATGCTCATTACGGTGAGCGGCATGGTGGAATACAAGATCAGCGCGAACCTGATGAGCCTCGGCGCCATCGACTTCGGGCTAATTGTCGACGGTGCCGTTATCATTGTCGAAAACTGCCTGCGGCGGTTGTCGGACGAGCAGAAACGGTTCGGCCATACACTGAGCATGAAGGACCGCTTTGCTGTTGTGACGGACGCAACGCGGGAGGTGATGACACCGGCTATGTTCGGTTCGTTCATTATTACGGTGGTCTATCTGCCCGTCCTCACCCTCACCGGCGTTGAAGGCAAGATGTTCACCCCCATGGCACTCACCGTCGTGATCGCGCTTCTCTCGGCCATGGTGCTGGCACTCACCTTCGTGCCAGCTGCTATCGCCATCTTCATTCGCGGTGATGTGGTGGAGAAAGAAAGTCCTGTCATGCGCTGGGCGCAAAGGGGTTATGACCCGGCGCTTGGATGGGCGATGCGGCATCAGAAGGCCGTGGCGGCCGGAGCCGTCGTGCTTGTCGTTATCGCGGCGTTGGGTGCAACACGCTTTGGAACGGAATTCATTCCCCGCCTCGATGAGGGAGATGTCGCTGTCCAGGCGCTGCGTGCACCGGGCACCAGCCTCACCCAATCGGTTGAGATGCAGCAGAAAATCGAAAAGGCGTTGCTGGAACTGCCGGAGGTGCGGGAAGTCTTTGCAAGAACCGGCACGGCTGAAGTGGCAACAGATGCCATGCCCCCCAATATCTCCGACGGCTATGTCATGATTAAGCCGAGAGACGAATGGCCGGACTCCGGCAAGTCTAAGGAAACGCTGCTGGAAGAGATAGATGCGATCCTGGCAACACTGCCTGGCAATAATTACGAAATCTCCCAGCCCATCGAACTGCGCTTCAATGAGTTGATTTCCGGCGTGCGCGCCGATCTCGGCATCAAGATCTACGGCGATGACATGGACACGCTTCTGGCCTCAGCCAATGAAGTCGCAGCGGTCATGCGGCAGATCGAGGGCGCCTCGGGCGTCAATGTGGAACAGGTTTCAGGCCTGCCGGTGCTGTCCATCGAGATCAAGCGGGACATGGCGGCCCGCTTCGGCCTCAATGTGGCGGATATTCAGGAGGTGGTGCGTGCTGCCATGGGCGGGGCGCGCGCGGGCACGTTTTATGAGGGAGATTGGCGCACGCCCGTCATCGTCCGCCTTCCCGAAGATCTGCGGGAAGATATCGACCGGTTAAGGGATCTGCCCATTCCCCTGCCGCCGGAGCATCAGGATGAAACGGTGCGGCCTGTCTCCTATTCACCGTTTGACGGCGCGATGCCGCGTGTCGTGCCGCTCCAGGCCGTGGCGGATATCCGCCTCGTACCCGGCCCCAACCAGATAAGCAGGGAAAACAGCAAGCGCCGCATCACCGTTTCCGCCAACATCAGAGACAGGGACCTCGGCTCCTTTGTCGAGGAGGCACAAGCCGCCGTCGATGCCCAAGTAAGCCTGCCCCCCGGCTATTGGTTCGAATGGGGCGGGCAGTTCGAGCAACTCGTCTCGGCAGCGCAGCGGCTGAGCATCGTCGTCCCGGCGGCCCTGGTGCTCATCTTTGCGCTTCTTTTTGCCAGCCTTGGCAACGCAAAGGACGCGCTGCTGGTCTTCTCCGGCGTTCCCCTCGCCCTGACCGGCGGGCTGGCCGCCCTCGCCTTGCGGGGCCTGCCGCTTTCCATCTCGGCAGGGGTCGGCTTTATCGCGCTTTCCGGCGTTGCCGTGCTGAACGGCCTCGTCATCATCAGTTTCATCAAGAACCTGCGCCAGCAAGGCAAGGAGCTGGATGAAGCGATCTGGGAGGGTGCCGCCAAGCGGCTCCGCCCGGTGCTGATGACAGCGCTGGTTGCCTCGCTCGGCTTCGTGCCCATGGCGCTCGCCACAAGCGCAGGCGCCGAGGTTCAGCGTCCGCTTGCTACCGTGGTGATCGGCGGGATCATCTCCTCGACGCTTCTCACGCTTCTCGTGCTCCCTGCCATCTACCGGCTGGCTCACGCCAGGGAAGCTTGAGTGACTTATGGGAGGGCTTGGTCAGCAAATCTCGCCCTCCCTTTCGCTTTGCGCGGCCGCTGACGAATAGCTAGCCCGTCTAAAGCCACTCAAAGCTCTAAGTGTATGATTTTCCATGCGATTGAATGAGTTTGAACGAGTTTGCATAGGTTCGCACTAGATCGCACGAGTTTGAACGAAATCGCACGAAATTACCCTGTCGTTTCGGGGGCAGGATATGGCAAGTGATATCACCTGCCGCGCCGCAACGCGGCTTCTTGCTTAATTCGCACGGCTGCGCCGCGCTCAACGATTACACGACAGATCTGCCCGGTAAGCGTGAGCAAGACATCTTGTTCGATAGCAAAAGCAGCTTTTAGATTTGGTGACGACAGCGAAAGTTTAGCTGACGGTGCGCGCGGGTGCGCTGCTTTCGGACTTGGCCTGTCTGCCAAGGATCTGTAAGACTTATAGAAAAGTAATCCTAGCTACCTTGAGTCTATGCTGACGGGTGGCGATTTTGGGGCCAGGGCGAGGGGGACATGGCGACAACAGAGCACACCATCAATGATGCACTGGCTACCGTGTTGCGTAAGACCAAGCGGGCATGGTCTGCCGCTGGGGTGGTTAGCTCGGAGAACACAAAGACCCTGAAAAACTCGCTGGGACGGCCCGACATCCTGATCCAAGAGCCGGGCATTGCCCCGGTTACCATCGAGACCGAAGTCTTGCCGGCCACCACGGTTGAGTCGGAGGCGCGGTCACGGCTTGGCTGTCAGGTGGCGACCACTGGCAGGCCCATTCTGGCAAGCATCGCGGTGCGCTTGCCGACGCGGTTGCGCACGATGGCAGATTCCATCCTCGCCGATGAAATCGACCAAGCACTCGACCTCGAGTACGCACTATTTACCGGCAAAAACCACACCGAAGCGGATCGCTGGCCCTCATCAGGTTGGCTGAAAGGGAGCGCTAAGGACATCTCGATACTTACGCAATCTGCTGCCGTTCCGCCTGCACTGATAGAAAAGGCGGTGGATGATCTTGTTTCGGGAGTTTCGGAAGCCGCTGGTATCCTAGATCAGATTGCCGCTACGCACCCGACGGCATTGTCGAAGATTGCCACGGAGCTTTGCCAAGAAGATGGGGTGCAGACTCGCCGAATGGCAGCAACGATACTATCGGATGCTTTCGTTTTCCACGAGTCACTGGCAGGTGCGACCGATCTGCTGAAAGATGTTTACAGTCTTGACGAGCTTCGCAGTGCCAGAAAGCTTACCAAAACAAAGCTGCTCGCCGAATGGAGGAAAATCCTCAAAGTCAATTACTGGCCGATCTTCGACATTTCACGCCGCATTCTCGAAGCAGTCCCAACTGTGGAAAGCAAGGCACTTGTGGAAAAGTTGGCAGAGACCGCGGATCAATTGGTTGAAAACCAACTGATGCGATCACACGATCTCACTGGCGCGGTTTTTCAGAAACTCATTTCAGACCGAAAGTTCCTTGCTGCTTATTACACGACCCCCGCATCCGCTGCACTAATGGCCGGTTTGGTCTTGCCCCAAACAGATACGCTTCCGGGTGGTTCATGGGGTACCGATGCAAGCCTAACCTCACTTCGCATCGCGGACTTTGCATGTGGTACCGGGACGCTTCTTTCCACTGTCTATCAGCGTCTCGGCCAGATCCACGAACTTCACGGTGGCAACAGTAAGGCTGTTCATTCCGACATGATGGGAAAGGCTCTTGTCGGCTGCGACGTGCTACCTGCAGCCGCGCACCTCACGGCGTCCATGCTTTCTGGCGCGCATCCGGCAATTGTCTACAAAAATAGCCACATCATGACGCTGGCCTATGGAAAGCAGCCGGACGGTGGTATCGCACTTGGCTCAATTGACCTGCTGGACAGCCAGCGCCGCGCCGCAATCCTGACAATCACTGCCCAGAAGATTGAGGCTAAAGGAATGTCGCAAAGCGACACGTGGGAGGATTTACCTCATGAAAGCTTCGACATCGTTGTGATGAACCCGCCTTTCACTCGTGCTACCGGTCAGGAAGGAAGCAAGGTAGGCGTGCCGAGTCCTATGTTTGCCGCGTTCAGTTCATCCAACGAAGAGCAGCGTGCCATGTCGAAGGCGACAAAGCGCCTGACCGTTGATACCTGTTATCACGGCAACGCTGGCGAAGGATCAATCTTTGTCGCCTTGGCGGACCGCAAGCTTAAGGATCAGGGCAAGATCGGCCTTATCTTGCCTCTGAGCATGGTAACGGGGGACGCATGGGAGGCGTGCCGCCAGCTATTCAAGAAGAACTACAGTGACCTGATCGTTCTATCTGTCACGGGGCGCGACGGGGGCTTGATGTCGTTCTCAGCCGATACCGGCATGGGTGAATGTATGCTGGTCGCGCAGAAAAAGAAGTCTGCCACGAAGGAGCGCCGTGCGACCTTCATTGCTTTTGATCAAACTCCTTCTTTCCCAATGATCGGCGCAAACTCAGCTCAACAGATCATGCAGAGCTTACGCGCTGGGGCTATTGCCAAACTGGAGGACGGACCGAACGGAGGTACCGACATCCGGTTTGGCGACGATGTGATCGGAACTTTGATTAATGCGCCATTGCCTGAGAATGGTGGCTGGAACATCGCGCGAATTGCCGACATGACCCTCGCGCAATCGGCTTACCAACTAACTCGCATGGGCCGCGCATGGTTGCCAACAATGGCGCAAGCACAAGCCATCTCGGTGCCGATGAGCACGGTCGAGAAGCTCGGTGAGATCGGTCCGTATCACGCCGACATTCAGGGTAACACTTCGAATGGCGGTGTTCGCGGCCCCTTCAAGATTTCAGAAATTGCCAATAACAAGGTCCCGACCTACCCAACCCTCTGGAGCCATGATGCAGAGCGCGAGCGCAACATGTCCTTCGACGCGTGGGAAGAAGCCGTACCGCGCGTGCCGATGAACCCCGAAGAAAAGGTTATGATTGACCGGAAAGTCGTCGAAGTTTGGGCAACTGCATCGCATCTACATTTCAATAGAGACTTCCGTTTCAACAGCCAGCCAACAGCAGTTCAGTTTACAAAACGACTTTCGCTAGGTGGTCGGGCTTGGCTTTCGATCAAGATTGGCTCAGTGGAACAGGAGAAACTGGCGACACTCTGGGGCAACTGTACATTGGGACTGTTGGCCTACTGGTACTTCGCAAACAAGCAACATGCTGGGCGCGGTTCCATTGGAAAGAGGCAACTTGCAACTCTTCCATATCTGGATGTTTCACGTTTGGCCGCGGCACAGGTCGCTGCAGGCCTCAAGGTGTTTGACGACACCTCCGCACTCGACCTGCAACCGCTGCACAACCTTGCAACAGATACCAACCGGCACGAACTGGATCGCCGTTTCCTGACGGAATGCCTTGGCTTCGATCAAGCCATCGTCTCTCCTGGTGGGCCGCTTGATCTGTTGCGCCAAAAACTCGCTGCTGAGCCGTCCATTCGCGGCGGAAAAGCCTAATCTTGGCCGATTGGTCGTCATTTGCAGTCTCGCTCGGAGACAATGAATGCTGCTTAGCCCAAGCATAAAGCGAGTGCGTGCTGACGCCTAATCGCTACGAAGCATGGTAGTGTCTCAGTTTGAGTTTCTTTCCTTGTAGGGGCCGCGCGGCCCAGGCTTCGGTGCGCGGGTGTCAATCAACCTTACAATCCATTCCATGTCATGTAGAGTATCAGAGACCCCAGCGGCCATAACAGGGGGCATTTTCAGGCTCTTGTGAATGCGGCAGAAATTGTAGTGCAGGAAGTAGAGCGCCAGCGCGTGGCAGTGATTTTCCACCTTCTTGGAGAAGCCGTTGGTCAGGCGGGTAAAACGCCGCATGGGTATGCGTATGGTGAGGTTCTGGCGCTCCACGTAGGACATTGAGATGTGCTTGCGGTCAGGATTGCCAGTCACCCGTTCCTTGCGCGCGCCGATGCAC
>ERZ1673962.1194-NODE-1194-length-13267-cov-3.643355_pt1 | contig 13267 bp, 13 predicted proteins | sample MGYA00580188_ERZ1673962 | MGnify/ENA primary metagenome ERZ1673962 (study PRJEB41334, sample SAMN05608104) | rock metagenome | biome: terrestrial subsurface; feature: shale formation; material: shale | place: USA: Pennsylvania ... | reverse complement strand
TTTAATTCTGAAATTTAAAATTGTTCTAAATAACATCAATAAAAAAACTTATTAAATATTTATACTTTCAGATATTAAATTCTTTTTATTTTAAAACTCAATTTTCAATAAATTATTTAAATCAGATTTTAGTAATTTCTTCTGATTATTTATTATTTAATGAGTATAGCAGTATAATATTAAAAAATGATTAAAAAAAACAGCCCTAAATTTAGGGCTGTTCAATGACAATCTCATATTAACTTTGTTTTTTTATTTTTCTGCTTCTATTACATCTGCACAGCGCTGACAGATATCTTCATGATTTTCAATTTCGCCAACTGTTTCATCATACTTCCAGCAGCGGTCACATTTATCTCCCTTAGCCTTTTTAACTCTCACTAAAACAGAACTTTCCTCACCCTGATGAACATTTTCGGGATTTAAGTCACTGTTTAATTCAGCTTGAGAGACAATAAATAAGTCAGCTAACTGGCCAATTTCTGATTCTAATAGCTGCTGCTGTTCTTCATCAGCACTATTAAGTTCTACCATTGCTTCTAAAGAATTACCTATTTTTTTATCCGCTCTTGCTAATTCTAATGCTTTAGAAACATCTTTTCTAATAGCAAGCAGTTTATCCCACTTAGCTGTTAGCTTCTGATCATAGTAATCTTCTTTTACCTCAGGCCAATTTGTTAAAAATACGCTTTCCTCAGACTTCATTTTCTCAGGTAAGAACTGCCACACCTCTTCAGAAGTATGTGGAGTTATAGGAGCGAGAGTTACTACAAGAGCCATCATAATATCATATAAGGTGCTCTGAGCAGCTCTACGGCTTAAAGAGTCAGTTCCATCAGTGTATAAACGGTCTTTAGTTATGTCCATATATAAAGAACTCATCTCAACAGTACAGAAATTATGAACATCATGGTAAACACGGTGATATTCATATTTTTCAAAAGCTAAAGTAACTTTTTTAACTAATTCCTGCAGGCGAATCATAATCCAGCGGTCTAATTCTCTACGGTCTTGATATTCAACATAATTTTCTTCACTATCAAAGTCGCTGATATTACCTAGAATAAAGCGATAAGTATTTCTAATCCTTCTATAGGCTTCAGAACTCTGCTTTAAAATATCATCTGATACTCTAACATCATTTTTGAAGTCAGAAGAGGCAACCCAGAGTCTTAAAATATCGGCACCATACTGGTCGATCACCTTATGAGGAGAAACAACATTACCTCTGGATTTAGACATCTTATTACCCTTTTTATCTACAGTAAAACCATTGGTAATTACCTCTTTATAGGGAGCTGTACCCTCAGTTGCAACTGCAGTTAGAAGAGAAGAGTTAAACCAACCGCGATACTGATCTGTACCTTCCAGATAAACCTGAGCCGGCCAGCTCAAATAATCTCTGGCTTCTAAAACAGCTTTATGGCTGGATCCGGAATCAAACCAGACATCCATAATATCTTCTTCTTTTGTGAAATGCTTACCACCACAGTGTGGACAGCTATAATTTTCTGGTAACAATTCTGCAGCAGATTTTTCATACCAGGAAGATGATCCTTCATCTGCAAAAATAGTTTTAACTGAATCTAAGGTATCATCATTAATAACTGCTTCTCCACAATCACCACAGAAGAAAATAGGAATTGGAACACCCCATTTTTTCTGACGGGAAATACACCAGTCTGAGCGCTCAGAAATCATATTGCTCATTCTCTCTTCTCCCCAGTCTGGATACCAGTCAACATCAGCAATTGCAGCCAGAGTTTCTTCTTTAATTGCATCAATAGACGCAAACCATTGATCTGTAGCTCTAAAAATCAAGTTGCTCTTACAGCGCCAGCAGTGGGGATAACGATGGTCAATAAAGCTTAGATCCATCAGCAGATTTTTTTCCTTCAATTTATCAGTAACCATTATATTTGCTTCCTCATAATGTTTTCCTGCAAAATCTCCAGCCTCTTCGGTAAAGTAACCTTTATTATCCATTGGAGCATAAACTTCTAAACCATATTCTTGGCCGACAACAAAGTCATCATGACCATGCCCTGGTGCAGTATGAATACAACCAGAACCCTGATCTAAAGTAACATGATCTCCAAGAATCAAAAGAGATTCTCTATCAAAAAATGGATGTTTAGCTCTCTTGTTTTCAAGTTCTTTGCCGCTGAACTCTTCACTAATAATCTCATAATCTTCAATATCAGTCTGATCCATTACAGAATCAACTAATTCTTCAGCCATCACTAATTTTTCTCCATCTACTTCTACAACAACATATGGATATTCTGGATGAAAGGCAATTGCCATATTTGAAGGGATTGTCCAGGGAGTTGTTGTCCAAATAACTATATAACTGTCTTTACTGCTTAAAGTAACTCCACCAACTTCAACCTCATCAAGCATCGGAAATTTAACAAAAATGGATGGTGCTCGGTCATCATCATATTCAACTTCTGCTTCAGCTAGAGCTGTTTCACAGTTCGGACACCAATGAACCGGCTTTTTACCACGATAAAATAAATCTTTTTTAGCCATTTCACCAAATACTTCAATCTGTTTTACTTCATAATTTGTGTTTAAAGTCAAATAAGGATTATCCCATTCTCCCCAAACACCAAGTCTTTTAAACTGATCACGCTGACGATCAATATAATTTAAAGCATAATTAGTACATTTTTCTCTTAACTGACTAACTGTAAGCTCAGCTCTTTCTTCATCACTCATCTCACTTGTAACCTGATGTTCGATTGGCAGGCCATGAGTATCCCAACCAGGCACATAAGGAGAATAATAACCTTTAAGTGTTGAAAAACGAGTAATAAAATCTTTTAAAACCTTATTTAATGCATGACCAATATGGATATCACCATTTGCATATGGAGGGCCATCGTGTAAAATAAAAGCTTCATTTCCTTCTCTATTTTCAACTGCTTTTTTATAAATCTCATTTTCTTCCCAAAATTTCTCAAAGTCAACTTCTCTTTCACTCAAATTTGCCCGCATCGGAAAATCTGTATTAGGCAAATTAATTGTCTCTTTATAGCTCATTTGCTTTAATAACCTCCTAAAATATATTAAAACTAAAAAAAGTCTCTTGCCCTGAAAGGGACGAGAGACCGCGGTACCACCCTAATTAAAATCAGTAAATAAAAATTTAATTAAACTTAAATTACTAATTTTATCTTAGCATCTTTAACGCAGAAATACGGATATACTAATAAATTCATATATCAACTCCAGGGTGATCTTCTCAATCTTTTTGTTTCCCGGCTTCCACCAGACCCGGTTCGCTGTAAACTATTAAAAATTGATACTGTCCCCTTCAACATCACTTTTTTATATAACATTTTTTTCAATTATAAACTATCATTCAAAATAAGTCAAATTTTACTCTAAATATCAGAGATTCTTTATTTTTTAAAACAGCAAAAACCCTAATTATTTTGACTTGATTCATCCTTATTAGCAAAATCATTTTCTAATTTATAATTATTATCTGCTTCCTTATCTAAATCTAATTCAAAATCAGAAGCATCATTAAAATCGTCTAAATCAGTTCCCAAATACTGCTGATCATCTTCTTTCAGCATTTCCAGATGGCTTTCTAAAAGCGTTTGAAAACGGATTTTAAAAAAGTTCCTCTGTTCTCGAAGCTGTTCTAATTTTCTTTTTTCTGAAAGAACCTCATCGTGAGCATTCTCTTTAATTTTTTTAGCTTTCAATCTTGCTTCTTTAACAATCATTCTGGCCTCATTGTCAGCCTGCTCAATTCGATCAGATATTGTATTCTGCATCGAATTTAAAGTATTCTGCAGCTGATCTTCCATCGCTTCAAAATCTTCAATTTTTTCTTTTAAAGCCCTATTTTCATCCTGTAAATTGTTTAAATCTTTGAGCAGCCTTTCATAAGCAACACCAACATCATCTAAAAATTCATCTACCTGAGTTGTATTATAACCAAAAGTAGATTTTTTAAATTCTTTATTATAAATATCTAGTGGGTTTAATTTCAAAGTACCCCTCCTTTTAGCTTAAGTTAATCTTTTTAGAGTTAACTTAATCCTACCTTTATTTGAAATGCCCCTTTGTGCCTCAACTTTAACTCTGCCTCTACCTTTAACTGAAATTAGATCACCAATTTCTACTTCTGCTGCAGGATCAGACTCTATTTTCCAGTTTAATTTAACTTTTTCACTCTCAATATCTCTTGCCATTTTACTGCGGGAATCTCCAAAACCAGAACTTGCTACTGAATCCAATCGCATCGAAGCAACAGTTGTCATTATTTCTTTTTCATGCTTTACAGGTTTTACAAGTTCAGATTCTTCAATTTCTTTAACCTCAACCGGGACCTGGTGCACCTGATCCAACTTTAATTCAATAATATCCTGAATCTCAGCCGCCGTAATTATTTGAGCAAAGTCTGAGTGGACAAGAATATCACCAATCATTTTCCTCTGCAGACCTAAGCCCATTAAAGCTCCCAGAAAATCTCTGTGAGTCAATCTTTGAAAGGCAAAGTTACCATCAAGCTGATATATTTTAATTTGCTTTTCCACTAAATCAGGAAAAAGATATTCTGGAAAAATCACCAATCTTTTTCTTTCAGCTCGAGGATAACCTCCCTCTTTTTTATAATTAATTTCTGCAATTTGTTTAATCAAAGGAACTGCTAATTCTAGCTGGTAGGGATTTAAAAAATCTGTAGCTTGAGTTTTATGATATTTTAATACCTGTTCACATTTATCTAAAATATGTGAACCCAGGATTCTATCTTCTTCTCTGTGCAAATGATTTAATAATTTATCTTCATCAAACATAAATTCCCACCTTAAATTATAATATTAATTAAAAAGTTTCTAATTATTGATAGAGCAAACAGAGCGATTAATGGCGAAAGATCCAATCCCAAAATTCCACCACTTGGTAAAAGTTCTCTAATTGGCCCTATAATTGGTTCTGTTATATCATATATATATGTTATTACCTTCCGCCAGCGTACATCACTTGGATTAGGTCTAACCCAAGAAATTATAACTCTGGCAATAATTAATAAATTCAAAATTTCAAAAATAGCGCTAATTGTTCTTGCTAAAATAAACATTAAATTTCCTCCAAATAATTAGTATTCTCTCTCACCAAAAATTGCTGTTCCAACTCTTACAATAGTTGCACCTTCTTCTATAGCTATCTGATAATCATTTGTCATCCCCATTGAAAGCTCATCTAATGGAATTACATTTGCTGAAAGTTTATCAAATAAATTCTTCATATCTTTGAAATAAGAGCGAAGTTTTTCTGAATCATCTAAATACGGTAAAATTGTCATTAAACCTTCTATCTGTAAAAATTCTAAATTAGTAATTTTTTTCAAAAATTCCTCAGCCTTGGCTGGAGTTATGCCAAATTTATTTTCATCACCTGAAATATTAATTTCTACTAAAACAGGTATTTTCCTATCATTTTTTTTAGCTCTTTTATTAACTTCCTTAGCCAACCTCAAACTATCGAGAGACTGAATCATCCGACAATTTTCCATTCTCATTAAATATTTTACTTTATTTCTCTGTAAATGTCCAATAAAATGCCAGTCAAGCTCTATCCCTTCAGAAAGTAATTTTTCATTTTTTTCTTCCAGTTCCTGAACTCTATTTTCTCCAAAAAAGTTTAGCCCGGCTTGTTTAAGCGTTTTTATTTCATCAATACTATGTTTTTTACTAACAGCAAGCAGTTTTATCTCTTTATAGTTTCGATTAGCTTTTGCTGCAGCCGCTTTTATGTTTTTCTGTACTTTCTTTAAATTAGAAATAAGTTTTTCATTCTTCATTAAAACTATGCCTCCCTGCCATAATCAAAGTCTTCTGGATTTGTGATAATTTCTTCACCAATCTTTAAACCACTGACTATTACATATTCTTCATTTCCATTTAAAATAAAAACTTCCTGAAATTCATATTTATTGTATCCCGTTACCTTAAGTACTCCCTGGCCTGATAACTGATTAAACACAGCTTTCCTTGGAATTTTTATTCCTCTGTAAATATTTTTTATAATATTTAATTCAATTCTTCTCCTATTAATCCACTGAGGAATGAACTGTTCAACTTTTATTTGAAAAAATGTTTTTTCTAAATTATGTCTAATATTAGTAATTCTTGCTTCATATAATTTTTTTGTGTTTTTTTCTTCTAAAAATATTAATTCCCCAATATTAAATCTATCTGATTGAGATTCCGGAACCTCTGCCAGCAAATATAATTTAAAATTATTAATGATCCTGTATAATGATTCTTCTTTTTTTATTCTATCTCCAGAAAGTAGATGTTTATAATTTCCTTGAAGTTCATCAAAATTATTTAAGTTAATTTGATTTAAACTATTAGGATTAAGCCTTGATTCTAAACCGTCAACAGCAAAACTTACAATCCCTGCCTTCTTATTAAATATTTTTTGGCTTTGAGCAGAAGATTTTATTACTGCCAACTTTTCACCTGAAGCAAGTCGATCACCTTCACCAACTAATAATTCAACTCTTCCTGTTATTGGAGAATTAATAAGAATTTCATCTCTAACAATCAAAACATCTGACCAATCCATCTATCACTTCTCCTTGGGCAGCCAAAACACTTTCAAATCTAGCAGCACCAAATATTTGAATTCCTATAATCAAAGTAATTATTAAAATGAAAATTAATACAAAAGGCTTAAAACTAATATTTTTCTTTTTTGCCATTCAAATCACCTTCAAAAGAAAAAGATAATTTAAATCCTGATGTTTAATTGCACCAGGATTAAACTATTATTATCCTTTTTTATTTCTTAAAAAAGCTGGTATATCAAGATCATCACCAGAGAAACTTTCCATTTCAAATTCTTCTTCCGGCATTTCATTTTCAGTATCTTTCTTTTTAACTTCCCTTTTTGGAGCAACATCAAAACCAGTTGCAATAACAGTAACTTTAACTTCATCTTCTAAATTCTCATCGATTACAGCTCCCAGAATAATATTTGCATCTGGGTCAGCAACTTCTTGAATTACTCGTGCAGCTTCATTTGCCTCGTGAATTCCTAAATCCATTCCTCCGGTAATATTTAATAAAACACCGCGAGCACCATCAATAGAAGCTTCTAATAGTGGTGAAGCAATTGCAAATTTAGCAGCCTCAGTTGCTCTATTTTCACCATCAGCTGTACCAATTCCCATTAAAGCTGAACCGGCATCTGTCATAATAGTTTTGACATCAGCAAAATCAAGATTAATAATACCTGTGATAGTAATCAAATCAGATATTCCCTGAACTCCTTGTCTTAAAACATTATCAGCAATTTTAAAGGCATCCATCAAGCTTGTCTGCTTTTCAGCAACTTCTAATAAACGATCGTTAGGAATTACAATTAAAGTATCAACTTTACTTTTTAATTCTTCAATACCAGTTATGGCATTGTTCATTCTTTTCTTACCTTCCACAGTTAATGGTTTAGTTACAACACCAACAGTTAAGGCTCCCTGGTTTTTTGCAGCCTCAGCAACTACTGGAGCAGCTCCAGTGCCAGTTCCACCCCCCATTCCAGCAGTAATAAATACCATATCAGCACCATCAATCGCCTGGGCTATTTCTTCTTTATTTTCATCTGCTGCCTGATAACCAATTTCTGGATCAGAACCAGCACCAAGACCTCTAGTTATTCTTTCCCCGATTCTAATTGTTACACCAGCGTTTGAAGACATTAACGCTTGAGCATCTGTATTAATAGCTACAAATTCAACTCCATCAAGACCTTCTTCAATCATTCTATTGACGGCATTATTACCGCCACCACCAACACCAATTACTTTTATATTTGCAAACTGTTCAATTTCTGTTCCAATATCAAACACTAATTTTCCCTCCCCGTTAAGGATATTAAGTAAGTTTAATTTTTTTTTAGAAAAACTCACTAAACCAGTTTTTTAATCTATTAAAAAATCCACTTACAATTTCTTTGCTATTATTACTGCTGTTACTGCTAACATTACTATTTTTGGCATCTCCATTTTCTAAAGCAAATTCAATCAAACCAACTGCTGTAGAAAAGATTGCCCGTGGTATAGTATCACCCTTTTTTATATATACGGGATTATCTATAACATTTGACAGTCCACTGACATAATCAGGTTCTCCAATTCTTACTGGTAATTCAGTTATATCTGAAGCCAATCTTTCCGATCCTTCTAACAAAGAGGCCCCTCCAGTTAATATTAACCCAGCTGGTGTTAAATCTGCAGAACCAGCACTATCAATTTCTTTTTTAACAAGATTAAACATTTCATTCATTCTGGGTTCAATTACCTGACACAGCATTTTACGAGAAAGTTTTTTCCTTTCTTTCCCACTTGCTGCTAATACCTCGATCTTTTCAGACTCATCAATTTCATCAGGTAGGACAGAACCATGCATGATTTTAATTTTTTCAGCCTCAGAAACAGGTGTTCTTAAACCTACTGCAATATCATTACTTACATGATTACCTCCAACAGGTAAAACTGAAGTATGAGCTATACTTCCCTCATGAAAAACTATTACATCTGTTGTTCCTCCACCAATATCAACTAAAACAGCTCCTAATTCTTTTTCGTCCTCAGATAAAACTGCCTGACTGGAAGCAAGAGGTTCTAAAACTACCTCATCAACACTTAAACCAGCTCTCAAGACACTTTTAACTAAATTTTGAATTGATGTTGATGCTCCCTTTATGATATGAGTTTCAACTTCAAGTCTAACACCTGACATTCCAAGAGGATCTTGAATTCCTGGACTGCCATCAATAATAAACTCTCTAGGAAGAACATGTAAAATATCCTCCTCAGCTGATACAGGAATAATTCTTGCTGCATCAATGACTCTTTTTATATCACTTTCTTTAATTTCTTTCTCATCTCCAGTAACTGCAACAACTCCATGACTGTTGATAGACTTAATATGTGATCCAGCAATACCAACATAAGCAGAATCAACCTTTTGGCCGGCCATTCTTTCTGCTTTTTGAATAGCGCTTTTTATTGCATGACTGGTTTTATCTATATCAACAACAATTCCCTTACGGAGGCCGTTAGATGGAGCTAAACCAATTCCAATAATTTCAACATTATTTTCTCCACCTATCTCTGCTATTAAAGCGCAAATCTTGGTAGTACCAATATCAAGTCCAGTAACTATTTTTCTTTTTTTCACAACAGTCTACCTCCTTTCTCACCAAAATATTTATTAATTTCATTTAAATATTATCTACTTTGGGCTTACTTAAATCAATTCAATATAAATACTTATTTACCTTCATATTTAAAAAAATAATTTTATTTGAATTTTACAACAGGATGTTTAACAACCTGTAAATTAATATAATCAATCTCTGTCTCCTGATTATTATCCAAAATAGAATTTAAGATAGCAAATTTTTCTGCTAACTGCTCATTTCTGCCAAAATTTACTCCAATACCTGACTTTAAATATAATTTATAAACATTATTTTGGAATAATATTTTATTAATTTTAGCTAAAAATTCAGCTTCTAAATCATTTAAAACTTTTAACATATCTTCAGTTACTGATGGTAAAACAATTTTTTTCTGTTTAAAGTAATAAGGAAAACCCTCAATCTGTGGTGATTTAAGCTCAGTATCTAAACTTTTTTCATTTAAGATAATACCATCAGCTGAAAAAATCAGTTTATTATTATTATTTTTTAACCAGGCTACTGCTCTTCTTTCTTCAATAACAACATGGACTGTTGAAGGAAAAGCCTTTTCGATTTGAACAGAAGAAATTAAATTATGTTTTAATAAGCTGCTTCTTAAATCATCCTCATTTAAAAATAACAAATTGTCTCCATAAAATTGATTAATATTTGTTCTTAGTTCATTTTTGTTAATTTCATTTCTTGAATGAAAAACAAAATCTCTAATATGAAAAAAAGGAGAAAAAAGAAATGATAAAAAAGTCAAAAATATAAAAAACAAAATCATTAAAACAATTTGATATTTTTTCTCCATTTATTATCCCTCACATACCTGAGTTTATAAATAATTAATCGGACTCTAATAAAAGTTTAGAGAACTCAGTAATATTTCCAGCCCCTACAGTTAAAATTATATCACCAGCTTCCACTTCAGATAATAATTTAGCTGCTATTTTATTAAAATCTGAAACATATTTACATTCAACTTCAGAGTTAGCTGCAATTTTTTTGGCAAAATCTTTAACAGAAATATTATAAGTATTTTTTTCAGAGGCAGCAAAAATATCTGTCAAATAAACTTGATCTGCATTAATAAAAGAATAACTAAAATCTTCTAGAAAAGTGTTGGTTCTGCTGTATCGATGTGGTTGAAAGACTACTCGAATTTTATTATAATCAAGATTTTTTACAGTTTTTAAAAGCTCTTTGATTTCAGTTGGATGATGAGCATAATCATCTACAATATCTACTTTGGAATTTAGAATTTTACCTTTGAAATCAAATCTGCGGCCAACCCCACTGAATTTTTTTAAAGCAGCTTGAATGTGCTTTGTTTTAATATTTAATTTATAGGCTGCTGCAGCTGCAGCTAAAGCATTATACAAATTATATTCCCCAGGAACTGAAAGTTTTATTTGAATAATAAATTTTTCTTGATGATAAAAATCAAAGCTGCTTTCAAAATTATTATATTCTATATTTTTAGCTGTATATTCTCCATTATGTAAAGAAAAGGTGCTGCTTTTTGCTCTGCTTCCAAATAAAGAATTTAGGTTCACATTGTCTTTATTATATAATAGAATAGCTTTTTTGTCATTCTTATCTGCAAATCTTTTAAAAATATTCATAAATTCATTCAAATTTTGGTAAAAATCGGGATGATCTAACTCCAAATTATTTAATAAAAGCAAATAAGGATTAAAATAGAGAAAAGAGCCATCACTTTCATCTGCTTCAGTAATGAAATATTCCCCAGCTCCATCTGCCATGTTGCCCTGCAGTTCTTCTAAATATCCTCCAACCATAACTGCAGGATCCTTTTGAGCTTTTTTAAATATTGCTGCCAGCATAGCTGTAACAGTAGTTTTTCCATGAGTACCTGCAACAGCAATTGTTTTTTTATCCCTCATTAGATAAGAAAGCATTTCTGCTCTTTTTAAAATTTTAATATTTTTTTGTCTAGCTGCTTTAAGCTCTGAATTATCATCAGGAATAGCGCTGGTCTTAACTATTAAATCAGCCCCTCTAATATTATCAGCATCATGACCAATAAAAACTTTTATCTTATATTTTTTTAATAAATCAAGATATTTACTTTGATTTAAATCAGAACCACTAACTTTATAACCTCTTTCAGCAAGAATTTCTGCTATACCACTCATTGAAACTCCACCAATACCAATTAAATGTATATGAGAATTTTTATTTAACAATTATGATCACCCTAAATTTTCAATGTTTTGTCATATAATTAATTATTTTTTTTATTCAAATTTTCGATAGCTTTAATAATATTTTTTAAAGCATTTTTCTGTGACATTGATTCTGCAGCTGCAGCCATAGACTGCAGTTTTTGTTCATCTTCAATAATATCAATAACTTTTTTTAGTAAAAGCTCACCACTTAATTCAGATTCTTCAATAACTGCTGCAGCTCCTTTTTTTGCAAGGGTTTTAGCATTTACAGCTTGATGATTTTCGGCAGCTGCAGCAAATGGTATCAAAATAGAAGCTTTAGCACAGCTAGTTATTTCAGCTAAAGCAGTTGCCCCTGCCCTGGAAATTATTAAATCTGCTGCAGCAAGTGCAAATTCCATTTCATCTAAATAATCAATTACTTTAATTAACGGATTTTCTAAATTCAAATTGCTGCTTTTTAAATTGTTTTTAACTTTTTCATAATTTTTTCTACCTGTTAAATGGATTATTTGAATCTCATTTTCAAGAGCATATTGATAAAGCTCTTTTATATTCTGATTTATTATCTCTGCTCCTAAACTTCCGCCTGTAATTAAAATTGTTTTTAATTCAGGATTTAAATTTAGACTTTGATATGCTTTTTTTCGATCAGTATTGATTATTTTAGGCCGCACCGGGTTACCTGTTATCTCAACTTTTTGAGTATTAACTTTTAAATAATCAGCTGATTCAGCAAAGTTTAAACAAACTTTATTAACAAAACGGGCCAGCAGTTTATTCGTTATTCCGGGATATGCATTCTGCTCATGAATTATAGTTTTGCGTCCAAGCATTACCCCTGCTAAAACTACAGGACCTGCAACAAATCCTCCAGTCCCGATAACAAAATCAGCCTTAAAACTCTTTATTATTTTTAAGGCCTTCAAAAAAGCCTTGAGGTTATAAAATAAAGAAGAAAATAATTTAAAAGAAATATTTCGAGGTAATGGTCTAACAGAAAGCCCAATAAAATCATAGCCTGTCTTTGGTACTATTTCAGCTTCCATTCGCTGCTTGGAACCCAAATATAAAATTTCCCAACCTCTTTTTTTTAATTCTTCTGCTATGGCTAAAGCTGGATAGATATGTCCTCCAGTTCCTCCACCAGTAATTACTGCTTTCATAAATTTATCATCCTTTAACATAACAAGAAATATTGAGTAATAAAGCTAATGCTGTTAAATTAATAACCAGTGAAGAACCTCCATAACTAATCAACGGTAAAGTGATTCCTGTTACCGGCATTAATGATGTAACTACCGCCATATTAATTAAAGCCTGAATAACAATCATTGAAGTTATTCCAACCGCCAGCATTGAAGCAAATGGATCATCAACTCGAGCCGCAATTCTAAGCCCCCGCCAGGTGAGTACAAAGTAAAGACTAATAACAAAAAGAGTACCAATTAATCCAAACTCTTCCCCCAGTACTGCAAAAATAAAATCTGTACCAGGCTCGGGCAAATATAAAAACTTTTGATGGCTGTTTCCAGCCCCAACTCCAAAAAGTCCTCCTGACCCCAGGGCAAGCAGTGATTGAATAATATGATAACCGCTGTCTAAAGGATCCTGCCAAGGATTTAAAAAGGTCAATAAGCGCTCCCGGCGATATGCTTCAGAAAATATAGCAGCAAATGAAATCAGGGTAGCTGAAACTCCTAAAATAAGGAATAAAGAAATTTTAATTCCTCCGACAAAAATCATTGCTGCTGCAACTGCAGATGCAATTTCTTTTGGTGTAAAAGTTTATTTTGACGCTACAAATAGAAATGTTACAACAACTTCTACTGACAATACTTTAGCCGGTCTTACTG
>ERZ1673962.1193-NODE-1193-length-13269-cov-3.548131_pt1 | contig 13269 bp, 12 predicted proteins | sample MGYA00580188_ERZ1673962 | MGnify/ENA primary metagenome ERZ1673962 (study PRJEB41334, sample SAMN05608104) | rock metagenome | biome: terrestrial subsurface; feature: shale formation; material: shale | place: USA: Pennsylvania ... | reverse complement strand
GCCATGTTCACGCTGGCTTGCATCCGCCGATGCTTCAGGCATTACTTTTCGTACAAAACGTAAGCCATGGTTGACGAGTCTACCATCCAGCTTTAAGGGGAGACTGGTCAATTTGGTATTGCCCCAACGGCGGCTAGTCAGCCTCCAGGTCGGGCTGAGAGAGTGTCAGAATTTTTTGCATCTTCTCTCGATATGTCGGAGAAATAATTGTAAGTGATTGTTTTTTTTGTTTTTATATTTTGGCACGAGATTCGCATCGTAGCTTTGCGACAAAGCAGACTAACGCGGATGACTTTGTTCTGAAGCCGCTGGCGACTAGTTCCGCCTTAAATAATCTAACGGTTTGGAGAGATTGCTATGAAACATTCACTCGCGAAGCTCGGCGCAGCTAGCATTATAGCGTTTGGTTTAACGTATCAGGCACAGGTATCAGCTGCACCAATTTTTACCGTTGATCCTACGGCATTAGGCTGGACATCCGGATCGACGTTTGACGCGGATCGAATTCTTGGCGGATCACAGACCCTGATTACGCTTAATTCGGCGACTAAGACTGCAACAGGTAGTGGCTGGATTCGATTCGATGCTTTTGAAAATTCAAACGTACCTTCGGCCATTAACAACTCAATAAGTGGTCTTAATTTCAGCGCAACCTTAAATGGCACAACTTACGAAGGCTATGAATTATGGGCCGAATTTGATTACTCACTGAGCTTGTTAAGTGGCAATTTTGGCCAAAATGGTAGCAAATATACCATGACAAGTATAAACTTTGATGTTTTCGGTCGAAACGGCATTGGTAACACGTATACTGCGGCCACTACTGCTGGAGGTATACCTACGGTAGTCACTCCTGGTTTGCCAGCAGAACTATTAGGCTTTGGCTCATTAGTTGCCGGCACGACAGAGCTAACATCACTTGGTGGTGCCGCATTTAATGCTATTACAACATTCACAACGACGGCACTTGGTGATAGCTATTTTGTAGCACCACAGCCTTTTTACACCTTGGCGTTTGAGAATTTCAACAATACGACTCAAGGCGTAACTAGAAATGGCGATTATATTGCCATTGCAGCCAACGGCAGCATTGATTTCAACGGAATTCCAGAGCCCGCTACTCTTGCTCTTTTGAGCATTGGCCTCATTGGCGTTGGTGCAGCGACACGTCAGCGTCAGGCTTAATCTTCTCCATTGATTCGCACGCTGCAAAAGCCCCGCCCCTTGGCGGGGTTTTTTCATGTGTGGGTGATGGAGGATGAAATATTCGCCAGATCGGGGCTTACCAACCCACCAAGCTTAAAAAACCGCCGTAAATCCTGAAAATCGCATTGCTGCTGCACATTCAACGATTGAAAAATTCCCTCGCATTTTTCGTGAACCATTTCGGACAGCGGTTTTGGTTTGCCACGCCAGATCACAAGCATCACTGGTACTGGCTTCATTGCTATTACCCGTGAACTCCGACCAAAGGCGGCCTCGGCCTCACATCGAAACTCCTCGACCGAAAACGCCGCCCGCAGCGAATTGAGAAAGTCAGTCCGGAACAGCTCCGACTGTCCGCGCGCGCTACGCTCAACTAGGTAGCGGCGGCTGCTGTCGTGCTTGAGCCGGGCAAAATCCGCCAAATACAGTGCACCGCCCGGCTTGAGCAGGCGCGCTGCCTCGCGAAAACTCGCCGCAAGCGTTGCCGTATCCGGCAGATGATGCAGCGACATGGTGGACATCACCAAGTCGAAGCCACCATCCGGCAGGTCGGACAAGGACTGAATATAACCCTCCATGAACTCGACATTCGTCAACGCTTGGCGCGCGACTGTCTCGCGTGCCAGATTCAGCATACTGGCGCTGGCGTCAACGCCGAGAAAATGCGCCTCAGGATTGACGCGGGCGACCTGCGCGAGTTGATTGGCGGGTCCGCAAGCCAGATCGAGCACACGATCACCAGGACGAATCAACTGGCTCAGTTGCAGGGTATGAAAGAGATAGGTTGGCGCAATCGGCCCATCCTCACGTCCAGCCTCCATGAAGGCCGCCGCCTGCGCGGGGTCGGCCATGACCAGATCTGGTTCAGGCGCGCGAGAAGCATGAGTTGGGGCAAGGATTTCGAGGGTCAGGTATTTCAGCAGTGTGAGCTGGGACATACTGGATTCCTCTGGTGAAAGGTGCGGCCTTGCCGTCGAGACTGGCGGCTGGCGTCATCACGCGGGGCGTAAAGTCTAGCCCATGAGACTTCGAGTGCGATATTGTTAATTATCACACCCAAACAAATTCCAATAAAAACAATCGCCTTATAGATTTGATTTCCCAAAAAACTTTTCCGGCATTTTTTTTGCTTATGAGATTTAAAGGCTATGTGTGCTACACAATGAGCAGGAGAGATGTAATGTCAAAATTTAAAGTCGCCTTGGGTTTTTTTCTGACGGTCGGGATGGCATGGCAGGTGTTCGCTACTCCAGTCAATGTGGGTTCGGGAGGGGGGAGTGCAGGAGACCCTGGCGTTATCAACCCTTGCGACACCTTCCGGGTGACGGTCGACTCTTATCAGCAGGTTCTCGGTGGTAGCGCTAGCTGGAGCGGTACGGCGAATGCAACCGGCTGTGTTGGCAGCTACAAAGGTAATGATAATCCGTATCCTGGCAATATCAATCTTGGACTTGCTGACGACGGATTTTTTAATGGTGAGGCTAATAAAAACATCGATTTTAACCCGGGCGTCTTTATCGGAGGCGAGTACGGACTTCAGTTACAAAGCATTGGCCAAAAAATCAATGGAAGTTATTTTGATGCCACAGGAAAATTCAACTTCGGTGGTCCCGAAGATGATCCAGGCTGGATTTTTCTCGGCAAGATTGACGATAATGGAACGACGTTAGGAAAGGTTCTCGGACAATCCATCATTACTTCTGATTTCTTTTCCTGTACTGCTACGAGCGGTGGAAGTTGTCTTGACGCAACATCTGGACAGTGGTCGTTGACGCCTCCTGCAGGTGGCCCGGCTTCTCTTGAGAGCTTGCTGGCCTCATTTGGATTCGATAACCAAAGCTACCAAATCGGTTATTTCGATGCCTTTGCCATCTCCCTGAAAGCGGGTAATGCGTTCGCAGCCTATCTTTTTACAGCTCAAGATTTTGGTATCAACTATGTAGATACCGTCTATAATTTTTCAGGTAGCTTCAATACGGGGGATTTTCTTAATAAAAAGGGAAAATCACAAGGGCTGTCCCACATCAGTTTCTATGCCCGTGATCCAGTGGTTGCCAGAACAACAACGAATGTTCCAGAGCCAGCCGTCCTCAGTCTGCTCGGACTCGGCCTGCTTGGTATCGGATTGTCCCGTCGCCTGAAATAGGTCTAATCGACTCCTGCGATAAATCGCCTCTGACGCCATGCTTCAGCGCGAAGCATGGCGTTTTGTCGATTCCAGGCAGTGTGAATGCAAAAGTTCGCCCTCGCATCCCAAAGACTATATTCCATCTGATCGCCTGGAATTGCGAAGGTCGTTTCTCACCCCTGGCGATCATTCCCGTATGCCGTTATCGATGCGGGATCGTAACGCCCCGGCGCAATGATGCTGTCTGGATCCAGCACCGCTTTCAAATTCAGCGTTGTCTCCCAAAAACAGTCACCCGCCTGCGGTGCCAGCCAATCCATCCCGTGCAGTGATGTCCGGTAAATAGGATATCCAAGACTGTAAAGTTTTCCGACACCCTCCTCGTAACAGGCCAGAGCACGGACGGTTTCCTCTGCATCCTCGGCATCGTAATCAATGGTATAGACCGCTGCCAGCGCCCGTTCGTTGATCATGTTGACCGTGACATGACAGTCAAAATCATACTGGGCGAACAGCGCATCCATCTCGCTCGTCAGATTCGCCAGATCCTGTGTACGAAACGGCAGAATAGGCGCCATCCAGAGAATTCCAACCTGTTCGCCAGCCAGATCGATGTCATCGCTCAGATCGGCAGGCCAGCCCTCCTGTTTGCGCCAAAAGGCACCACGCAGAAAGAATCCTGTCGGCTGTCCGCTGTGCATGTTGGCCAAGGCCTGCGCGGCGCGGATCTTTTTGCCAAGACTGGGCAAAATGCCGAGACGATCAAAAAAGCGCACCAAATGTTGAGCCAGGCGCAGTAGCCAGGCCGGCAAAAAGATGACCTTGGCCTTGATACCGCGCAAGGCACGCTTGAGCAGACGCCGATGCAGCCGCACCTGAGCGCGCGTGCCGTAAAAAGCACCCGACATGGCCCAGGCCCCGATACCGGCTTTTTGGCGCAACTCGGCACGCAGTTTCGGCGTGAGACGTGCTGTTCGAGGCAAACGGTCGCGAGGAAAAGGCTTGTCGGTCGAGAGCGCCCGCAGATCGTTGCCGATATGCGGCACGCTATGAAGGATGCGCTGCATCCGTAGCCGCTGAAGATCAGGCAAAACGCGAAAGAGATCTTCATCCTCCTGAAACAGCACCAAATAAGGACAGAAGGATTCAGGAATCGGCAGCAGCCACAGCCCGATTCGGGTGACGATACCGAAATTCGATTGTGTAAAGAGTCCGTCCATAAAAGGACCAACCCCATAAGGATAGAGATGGGTCGTCTTAGCGTTCGGATAATGCCCGAATCCGGTCAGCAGCACCTCGCCAGTACCGAGCACCACTTCCATCCCGGAGACCGTTTGCAGCCGGTTTCCATAGGGTGTGTGACCGAAACCACGCTCGACGATATTGCCGATGAAACTGGAGTTCGGCCCCGCACCGGTGCAGTCGCACCAAAAAGGGATCTGGTGTTCTGCCAAATAATCGGACAGTTGGCGCTGGGTGACACCGGGTTCGATGACCGCGTAGCCGAGTTCCGCATCGACCTCATGAATGCAATTCATCCGACTCAGATCCAGGATGACCTGGCCATCGTGCACCGGGCAGGCATCGCCATAACCCCAGTTTTGCCCCGTGCTGATCGGATAGAGGGGTATCTTGTAGCGCCGCGCGATCTTGACGATTTCGACGACCTCGTCGCGGTTCGCGGGCTTCAGGATAGCCAACGCTTGGTGCGAGCTGTTAGAGCAGGTTCTCGCATAGTGTGCGATATTCACTTCGCTGGTCAGAACCCAGTCATGACCGAGCAAGCCACGCCAGGCAGTCAGGGCGCCGGAGAAGTCCTGTTTCCTGGAACTGTCGGACTCTTTGGAATACTGCGCACTCTCTGACATGCCGGTGCCCTCAGTTAGGCCAATGATTACGGGTAGCGAGCGTCCAAACTTTGGTATAGTCGAACCCCTGTAAATCCGTCACTTTGCAAATGCGAATCCTTTTTGAATGTCCATCCAACTCAAAATCGCCTGCACCCCAAAGGAAATCGACGATGCACTGTGGTTGCGGCACGAGGTCTATGTCAAGGAGGAAGGCAAATACAGCGGCCGCTCCTGGCCTGACGAACGTCTGGTCGATCGATTCGATGCGTTTCCCAAGGTTGCACACATCATCGCCTATGACGCCGATCAGCCAATCGCCACGCTGCGGGTGAACGGCGACATGGGGCAGGGACTGCCGCCCGAGGCTCATTTCGACTTCAAGTCCTTTCTTCCAAATCAACTAGATGATTCGGCGACACAGCCGATCATCGGCGCAGCGGGACTGCTGGTCATCCGCCAAGACTGGCGTCGACGCCACAACCTGCTGCCGGCCCTATACCGCAAGGCCGCCGGCGTCCTGCATTCCTGGAATGTGACGCACGTCATCGCCATCGTCAGCCAGACCACGGCGCGATTTTATCGGCATCTAGGATTCAAGCCATTGGCCGAAGCCTTTGTCATCGAGTCGATCGGAGACACTGTGGTTCCGATTCTGGCACGCGCCGAGGATGGTTATCGCTGGGCTTTTGGCGATAGCGGCGCCCCCCACGAACCGGTTTGGCCAGAACGACGGCGCTCCCACCATTCAAGCCAACAAATCCATGTACCCTTGATCGCGACGAGAGACGCCTCAGGCCGTCGGGCCTCGAACACCTACACCTGAACCCCCAGATCCCCCGCGATCGCCTCCAGCAGCGCCAGCAGCGGCGGCGTCAGATGCTCGAAGAGCATGGCACGCGAGATATAGAAGGGCGCGCGTGCCCCGCGAAACTCAATGGCCTCCCCCACCGGCTCGAAATAGATCCCGCCAAAATGCAGATGCCGCGCCAAGCGCGGCTCCATCATGGCATAGACTCCCGACATGCCCTCGGAGAGTCCCGCCGTGGCGGCCGCCAGATAGAGCCCAAGGGCGATATGCGGAAAGCGTCGGCGGTCGTCCTGAGTCCAGTCGAACAACTCGGGCCCCTGACCATCTGGCGTGTCACGCTCACCCGGCCGGCGGCGGAACTGCTCGCGTAGCGCCAGACGCGAGATCTCGCCGAAACAGCCCTTGGGCTGCTTGAGCGGACTCTGATCCGAATTGAACAGCGCATGATCGTAGTGCGCCAACAGCGGCAGGCAGGGTTCGGGACTGTCAGGCGCGGGCTTGACCAGCCGCACCGCCCCGGCGTCACGCCCGGATGGACGATGGATCAGCAGACAGTGGATCGAGGTATCGTCGAACTCGTCCATCTCGCGCCCTTCCGGAAAGGCGGCCGGATCCTCCCAACCGAGCTCACGGCAGTAGACATCGTAACGCAGACGAAAGACCCGATCCCGCAACTCGTCGGTGTCCGCGAGTTTGATGTTGAAGAATTCGTGATAGGGTGTGACAAGATCAATGTCGGACACGTCTCTGTTCCCCAAAAGTCCTGGAAATCTCGCCCTTGCCGCACCTCATCATCCTCACACGAGACGAAGTTCAGGGCGCGGCGGTGTGGTCGGCGCTGATTGAAGGAGCATAATCCACCCTCACTTGGGGTCAAGTCTTCTCTCTCACAATAAATCGAGGCCGACTCGGACCCTGAGCCGCCTGCCCGGCCCACTCATCCATGATAGAGTGTCAACAATCTTTACTGGACGGCAAACCGGACCATCCTGGGGAGGACTGAACAGCCATGCGCTTGCCCCGTGCCATGCTTGCCCTCTCCTGTCTGATCGGCCTGACATCATCCGCCGCAGCTGCACCGCAAGAGCCATCGGGGGATGGTCTCATCCAGTGTTACGACCCGGCTCGCGAACTGGTGCGGCGAACGCGACCGGATCTGTGCCAGGGGCGCGTGGTCAGCGAGGCCGAGGCGCAACGCATCCGCGACAGGCGCCGCGACTATGTCAAGGACTCACTGACAGCCCATGTCAATCCTGGCATGCTCGGCAAGCGTCTGGTCGGTGCCGGCACCGCCTTCTTCGTCGACAGCCGGGGCACGCTCCTGACCAATGCGCATGTCGTCAAGGGCTGCTCGCTCCTCACCGTGTCCCGGCCCGAGGCCAGCTATCAGCCGGCGCAGTTACGCAAACTCGACTTCTCGCTCGACCTCGCCCTGGTCGATACCGAGCTTCGACCGCCACACTACGCCACGTTCGCGCCAGCGCATCAGCCGATCCCCGACGAGATCACCATCGCCGGCTATCCCAACCGCAGCGCGACCGCCTTGACACCCATCCTGACACAGGGCGCCATGCCCGAGAGCGGTGCTCGGGCCTCAGCGGCACGTCCCCTACCCCTCAAAGCCAATGTCCAACCCGGCAACAGCGGCGGGCCGGTGCTCGATCCGGCGGGACGTGTCATCGGGGTCGTCTTCGCCGCCGTCGACACCCAGCGCGTCTATCAGCAGACCGGCCAGATCGTGCGTAACGTCGGTCTGGCGATCCCCAATGCCATTGCGCTAGGCTTTCTGGAAAGAAACGGTATCCAGCCCAGGGTCGACGCCTCACCGCCGGCTTCCGAGCCGGCGCACGACCTGCCCGAAGCGACCAAGGGCTATCTGGCGCGCCTCGAATGCTGGCTCTAACAGACCATCGCCATACGATCCCTGTCATGACACAGACTCCTCTGCTCACGAGCCTGTTGCGCGCCCAGCGTCACCCCTTGCTCATCATCGACGCGGACACACGCATCCGCCTCGTCAACGAGGCCGTGCATCGGGTTTTTGGCATGACGCAAGCCGATCTGGCCGAGTGTTCGTGCTGCCGTCTGGACGTCACGGCACAGAGCGATTGCCGGCACCAGCGCTTTTTCCGTGATCTGGAACCCTATACCGAGACCCATGCCCTCATCGGCCCCAACGGGGTGGCCCAATTCGCACAGGTCCAGGGGTTTCCGGTGCTCGACGAAGAGGGGCGCGTCTATCTCGGTGAATCAATGCGACTCCTCGCGCCGGATACGGTCGTCCCCGATGGCGAGACCATCGTCGGCTCCTCGACGGTCACTCAGGCGCTCATTCGCTCGCTCGTCCAGTCGGCGGCAACCGATGTGTCGGTTCTGCTGCATGGCGAGACCGGGTCGGGCAAAGAGCTGGCGGCCGAATACATCCATCGTCACTCGCCGCGTGCCTCCGGCCCCTTCGTCGTCGTCGACTGCACGGTCCTGAGCGAGGACCTGGTCGAGAGCGAACTCTTCGGCCACGTCAAGGGCGCGTTCACCGGCGCCGTGGGCCACAAGACGGGCCTGCTGGAACTGGCCGACAAGGGCACCCTCTTCCTCGACGAGATCGGCGATCTGCCGCTTTCGCAACAACCCAAGCTGCTGCGTGCACTGGAGACCGGGCACTTCCGTCCAGTCGGCTCGACCCAGACGCGCCGCGCCGATGTGCGGGTCGTCAGCGCCACCCACCAGGATCTGGGACAGTTGATACAGCGCGGCGCCTTCCGCCAGGATCTCTTCTACCGTCTCGCCGTGTTCCCCATCGAAATCCCGCCGCTCCGGGCGCGACGGGAAGATATCCCGAAGATCGTGGAACATATCTTGCTGGGTATCTCATCGACCTCGGGAACCAGTTATCGCCTCTGCAAGGAGGCCATGCGCAAACTCCTGTCGTATGACTATCCGGGTAACGTGCGAGAGCTACGCAACATCATCCATCTGGCGGCCGCTATGAGTCCGAACCACGAGATCGTAGAGGACGGCATTCATCTGCCCATGGCCACGTCGACGCTCGCGCCGGCGCGCACCTGCTCCACGCCGCCCGGCTCCCCGAACTTCGGCCGCCGCAAGACGGACTATCAGCACCGCGAGCGACTCTCACCCATCGAAACCGCCGAGGCCGATTACATTCTGGATCTGCTGAGACAACACCACGGTCGACGCAAGGAGGTGGCCGAACGGTTATCGATCAGCGAACGGACGCTCTATCGCAAGCTCAAGCGCTATGGCCTCAATACACCCGGCGAAGCGATGCGCAACGGCTCTTGAGACGATGTCCATCGACATGGCGGCTCACCTCGCTCAATGGAATCTGCACAGCGCCTTCGATCGCGGCTGGGAGGCTCAGCATCCAATCATCGACATCCAGGCGCTGATTCGCGCCAACGACGACCTCCCCCCCCTGCCCGAGATCACGCGCCGTCTGCTGCATTTTCGCGATGACCCCAACGCGGATGCCACCGGACTCGCCGGGATCGTCGAACTCGATCCGCTGCTCGCCGGGCAGATGTTGCGCTGGGCCAACTCGGCGTACTACGGCCTGCGAACGCCGACCGAGAGTGTTCGCGATGCCATCGTGCGGGTGCTCGGCTTCAACAACGCCCTGGCGCTGGCGCTGGCGCTAGCGGCCTTGCGTCCGCTCGAAACGCCCAACCTGGGTCCGATCGGGCGCGATCGTCTCTGGCGTCATGGTCTGCAATGCGCGTCACTGATGCGTGAACTCGCGGTCGCCTTACCGGATGATCGGCGCCCACCGCCGAGCCTGATTCAGCTCGCCGGTCTCATGCAGAACATCGGGTATCTGCTGCTCGGACACCTGCTGCCCGATTCGTTCCGCTTACTGAGCCGTTTGATCGAACGCAACGCCAGCCTGACCCTGCCGGCGCTCGATCGTCTGGCGCTCGGCGTCGAGCATGGTCAGCTCGGACAATGGTTGTTCGAGGTCTGGGACATGCCGCCGGCCTTGCGGGCCGTGGTCCGCCATCACCACAATGCCGGTTACGCCGGCGAACACGAATCGCTTGTTTTACTGACCGCACTGGCCGACGGCTTGTTGAGCGATGTTCAACAGGGGCTGGGCGCCCCACCGAGCGAGACACCCGCCCGCGAGCGACTGCTGACGCGCCTGGGTCTCAATGCCGAACGCTGTGCGCTGGCATTGGCAAGAATGCGGACACCTGCGGAATAGACTGTGCGACAGGGGTTGGACTGCGCCTGAATCGGAGGCGCGAATACCGGGCGTTCCATATCGCCCTGAAACCTCGCCGGACGATGCGTCCGCTTTCGTTACACAGCCCCCTTGCCGAACAGCACCACTTCGACAGTCTGGAGCAGGATCAACAGGTCCAGAAAAGTGCTGTGGTTCTTGACATAGTAGAGGTCGTATTCGAGTTTGCGTAGCGCGTCCTCTTCCGTGCTGCCATAGGGATAGCGCAACTGAGCCCAGCCCGTGAGTCCGGGCTTGACCCGACTGCGGGCGGCATAGAAGAAGTTCTTCTGGAGCAGTTCAGCGACGAACTCCGGGCGCTCCGGACGCGGGCCGACGAAGCTCATCTCGCCCTTGAGCACATTGATGACCTGGGGCAACTCGTCGATGCGGGTTCTGCGGATGAAACGGCCCACGCGCGTGATGCGCGGATCGCCCTTGGTCGCCCAGCGGGCCCTGCCGTCGGATTCGGCGTCCATGCGCATACTGCGGAACTTCAGCACCTCGAACGGCAACCCGTTGATCCCGACCCGGACTTGACGATAGAAGACCGGATGACGAAAGCCGCTCTCCGCCGCGATGGCCAGGGCGGTGAGCAGCATCACGGGACTGAAAAGGATCAGAAAGACCAGGGCGGTCAGTACATCCAGGACGCGCTTGACGAACATGGTCATGGCGCCATGCTGGAAGCCGTCGGCATGCAGCAACCAGCTCGGATTGAGCAGTTCGAGCTTGACCATGCCGAGTTCGCGTTCGAAGAAGGATTGCGGCTGGAGCACCTGGATGCCGGACATCCGGCAATCGAGCAGCTCTTCCATGGGCAGGCTTCCGCGCCGATCGCGCACGGCGAGCAGGATCTCATCGGCCTGGCGTTCCAGCGCGATCTGGAGCAGGGGATGATCGTGCCGGACCAGCCACTCGGGGTGTGCGAGCCGCTTGGGCGGCTGCGTGGAAGCCGGAACAACACCGACAACCATGAGTTCGCCGCCACCGGCGTCGATCACCTCATCGATGAGGTCGGAATCGCCGAACACCAACACCCGGCGCCTGAACAACCAGGGTTTGGATTGATAGATCGCCACCCGCAGCCCGGCCACGGCGATGAAGGCCAGGATGACGGTCAGTGCCAGAATACTGCGCCAGAACTCCAGGCCCGGAAACAGAAAGGCGAGTGCCGCCAGGATCGCCGAGCCGAAGACGAGCGAGACGACGATGCGGATCAGCAGACCATTCAGGCCCTCTCGGGCGCTGGCCTCGTACAGGCCCATGGCCGCCATCGAAACCGTGAAGATCAGGGCGACGATGAGGGCATAGCCGGACAGGAGCAGCGGCTCGGTCATGTCCTCGCTGCCTATCAGCCAGAATCGCAAGTGCTGTCCCAGAACGAAAGCGACGCCGAACAATACCGCCTCTATCACGGCCAGCAGCAGCAACGGCAGGCGCATGTAGTGCCCGAATATGCGAATCGAATGCATCCGTCAGTCCAGTCAGATTCAGAGCCTTGTCGGTCGGCCCGCGCTTTGACGAACTCAGCGCGACAGGGCTTCGAGCTTGGCCAGACAGCCGGTGGCGATCAGACCGATGCCGACCATGAACAGCGTCATGGCTTCGTAACCGAGCAGGTAATAAGACCCGGTGAGTTTTGTGAGTCCCGCTATCAGACAGATCAGCATACCCAGTACGCCGATCGCCGAGCCTGCCGTGGATAAGTGTTGTTTCATCGGCATCACCTCTAGACGTTCAGGGAATTCTTGTGCTCAGTCCTTACAAGCGTTTCAGATCCTGCGGCGTCAGCTCCACACGCTTGGATACTCCACGGACTCTCAGCCAAGCTTTATAAGCGAGATGGCGAACCAATAACCATGGTGGCATACGCAGCCAGTGCGCCCGTACATAAAGCAGCCAGCGCGCCAGGGCAGCGCGCCGGAGCGGATGGTCCGGGTGTCCGGGCAGGATGGCCAACGGCACGAGGTAATCCATCAGCACGCGCAGCGGTCGGATCGGTGCCCAGCGCTCGGCGGCCTGAATGGCCGGTTCCGGGATCTCGCAGTCCAATAGCTGTCGCGCAAAGCGCACGCCATAGTATAGCGGACGACCGAGCCCGAAGGCTTCGGCGCGTGGAGCCAGTCCCTCCCAGAATCCCGGCTCGCGGCCGAAATGGTCGAACAGGTCGGCGACATCGACCAGATCGCGCAGTCGCAGACCTTCTTGCGGATCGCCTTCGAGAAAGAGGTGCACCAGGGCGTGCAGGACCATGTCGTGGGGGGCCAGCACCCGTGCGCGCGAGTCGGCGACCGGGCAGGTCTCCTCGAACAGAGGCGTTGGATCAAAGCTCAGGCGGCTGGTGCGTGGCAACAGGCGGTGGTGGATGTCGATCTCATTTTCACGCTCGCGATGGCGTAGCGGGGGGATCTCGTGCATCCAGACACGGTAGTAGCGGTCGTCGTAGGGGTTGATCGGCAACCGCATCCAGCCGCGCTCCAGCAGGCGTGTTTCGATCGTCGGGATGTCGGCGTGCGGCACCAGGAGATCCAGGTCGGCAAAGAAGCGTCCGCGCGCGGCGGGTAGCTCGGCCAGAACATAGGCCACGCCCTTGAGCGCGATGATCGGCACCTCGAGTCCTTCGGTCGCCCAGAGGATGCGGTTCGGCTCCCAGGTCAGGAGTGTGTGACGATGCTGGACCAGATTGCGTGCTGAGCGTAGATGATTGGCGGCGCGTTCGGGAATAGCGTCCAACCGGTCGAGGGCGGCGAGTTGGGCCTCCAGGCGTCCGAGCAGACGGGTGCGGCGAGCCACGCGTAAGAGCAGATCCCAGTCCTCCAGGCTCCAGTCGGGCAAGGTCTCCGGGGCGCGCAAGGCGGCCAGCAGTAGCCGATTGGCCCGCTCTGTCTGCCGTGACGATTCCGTCATGGAGTGATCCGGGTCAGTTCATCCAGCGCTTTGAGCGCTTCGTCGAGATCGGAATAGATCAGGGAATAGCAGTCGCAGTCATTGACCATTTGTCCGACGAGTTCGAATGAGGTTTGGCCGAGGACTT
>ERZ1673962.1192-NODE-1192-length-13272-cov-4.226526_pt1 | contig 13272 bp, 10 predicted proteins | sample MGYA00580188_ERZ1673962 | MGnify/ENA primary metagenome ERZ1673962 (study PRJEB41334, sample SAMN05608104) | rock metagenome | biome: terrestrial subsurface; feature: shale formation; material: shale | place: USA: Pennsylvania ... | reverse complement strand
GAGGCAACGTGGAAAACCGACCGATACAAGCGCTGCTTGGTGTCGATACCGGTGGAACCTTTACCGACCTGGTACTGATCGCCGGCGACCAAGTGCGTACCCACAAACTTCCATCGACGCCCGACAACCCCTCGAGGGCCGTCCTGGAAGGCATAAACTTCCTGCTCGGCACGCAGCAGGCGCTGGTGTTTCACGGCTCGACGGTGGCAACCAATGCCCTGCTGGAGGGCAAAGGCGCCCCGGTGGCACTGGTCACGACGGAAGGTTTCGGCGACATGCTGCATATCGGACGGCAACAACGTCCGCAGCTGTATGCCTTGCATCCCCGGGCCCGCCGTACCCTGGTGCCAAGGAAAAAGGTCGTGGAGGTACGGGAGCGGGTGCAGGCGGACGGCAGCGTGACCTGTCCCCTGGAGGAAGCCGAAATCCGGCGGATCATAAGACAGGTGACGGATATCGGCTGCACATCCGTGGCGCTGTGCCTGCTGCATGCCTACGCCAATCCGATCCATGAACGGCAACTGCAGCAGGCGCTGGAAGAAGCCGGCCTGCAGGTATCTGCATCCCATCGGGTGTTGCCGGAATACCGCGAATTCGAACGGGCTTCCACCACCGCCGTGAACGCCGCCGTGTCACCGGTCATGACGCGTTATCTGAAGCACCTGCAGACAGGCCTCGGAAACCGAACCTTGCGTATCATGCAGAGCAACGGCGGCGCCATCCACGCCGATACCGCCGGCAGCGAGGCGGTACGGACCATCCTCTCCGGGCCTGCCGCGGGGAAGGTCGGAGCTTTTGCAACCGCCGGAAGTGCCGGTTTCCAGCGTATCATCACTTTCGACATGGGGGGGACCAGTACGGACGTGGGGCTGTGCGACGGCGAAGTGCCCGTCACTTCGGAAACAGTGCTGGCCGGCTGGCCGGTCAAGGTGCCGATGATCGATATTCATACGGTCGGGGCCGGCGGCGGTTCCATAGCTCGCATCGATGCAGGCGGAGCGCTGAGAGTCGGGCCCCAAAGCGCCGGAGCCGACCCCGGGCCGGTATGCTACGGAAAAGGCAGCGATGTTACGGTGACGGACGCCAATCTGTACCTCGGCAGACTGCTGCCGGACCGGTTCCTCGGCGGCCGCATGCTGTTGGATGAAGACCGCTGTCGCCAGGCCGTCGAACAGCTGGCCGAGCGGGCCGGGCTTCCTCCCGCACGCCTGGCCGAAGGCATTCTGGAGGTGGCTGAAGCTACCATGGCCGGTGCCCTGCGTGTGGTGTCCGTCGCCAAAGGCTACGATCCGCGAGACTTTTCCCTGCTGCCGTTCGGCGGGGCGGGCGGGCTGCATGTCTGTTCCCTGGCAGACACGCTGGGAATTCCCCGCGCCCTGATACCGGCCCATCCGGGACTGCTCTCGGCCGTCGGCCTGGTGCTGTCAGACGTGATCCGCGATTATTCCCTGTCGGTGCTGCGCTCGGGAAAGACGTCGCTGACAACCCTGGAGAAGCTGTTCGCGCCTCTCGAAAAACGGGCGTTGAGCGAAATGGCGGCCGAAGGTGTAAGCGGCGAGGCCCTGCACCTGGAGCGGGCCCTGGACATGCGCTATCGCGGCCAGTCTTTCGAATTGACCGTTCCTCTGGACAAAAATTTCGATGCCGCTTTCCACGATCGTTACCGGCATCTGTACGGCTATCACGATCAAGGACGCGACACGGAAATCGTCACCCTGCGTCTGCGTGCCGTCGGCAGCGGCCCGCAACCGAACCTCGGCAACGGCTTGCATTCCGGGGCATCACCCCAATCGTTGGAGGCCAGAAAAGTGATCTGGAACGGGGACGTACAACCATGGCCCGTCTATCAGCGCATCGATCTGCCGGTCGGTTGCGAGCTCGGCGGGCCGGCCTTGATTGTGGAAGAAACGTCCACCCACGTGCTGGCCCCGGGTTGGCATGCCAGAACCGATGCCCGGTTCAATCTGGTCCTCGAAAGGAGACCGGCATGTCCTTGAGCATCGACCCCATCCGGCTTGAAGTGCTGAAAAACCGTTTCGCCTCCCTCACTGAGGAAATGGGTGCGGTCCTGCAGCGTACCGCCTTCTCCCCCAACATCAAGGAGCGGCGCGATTTTTCCTGTGCCCTGTTCGACGGCGACGGCGAAATGGTGGCACAGGCGGCACACATTCCCGTGCACCTCGGATCGATGCCGCTTTCGGTGGCGGCTGCCATTCGCTGCGTCGACCTTGCGCCGGGCGACATGGTAATGCTCAACGACCCTTACCGCGGAGGCACCCATCTCCCTGACATCACGCTGGTGATGCCGATTTTCTGCAATGCTTCGAAACCGTCTTTTTTCCTTGCCAACCGTGCCCACCACGCTGATGTCGGCGGTATCAGCGCCGGCTCCCTGCCGCTGTCCACGGAAATATTCCAGGAAGGATTGCGTATCCCGCCGATGCGCATTGTACGCGCCGGACACCTGGAGGAGGAAATGCTGGCCATGTTGTTGGCCAACGTACGTACACCGGTGGAACGGCAAGGCGACCTGAATGCCCAGATGGCCGCCAACCGCGTCGGCGAACGCCGCCTGCGCGAGATCGTCGATCTCTTCGGCCTTGATGAAACCGACCGTTACGGACAAGCTCTGCTCGATTACGGCGAAACCATGATGGCCGACGTCATCGCCACCATCCCCGACGGCTGCTATCGCTTCGAAGACCTTCTGGATGATGATGGCGCCGGCAGCGGCCCCATACCGATTCGGTGCGAATTAACCATCGCCGGGAGAGACGCCTGCGTCGACTTTTCCGCCAGTGCTCCCCAGGTCGCCGGTTGCGTCAATGCCGTACGCGCCATCACTCTGTCGGCGGTATTCTATGCGTTCCGCCTGCTGGCGCCTGAGGATATGCCCGGCAGCGCCGGCTGCATGCGCCCGATTGCGGTGCGCACCGAACCCGGTACGATCGTCGATTGCAAATTCCCGGCAGCGGTGGCCGGCGGCAACGTGGAAACCTCGCAGCGTATCGTCGATGTCCTGCTCGGAGCACTGGCCCAGGCATTACCTGAGCGCATCCCGGCTGCCAGTTGCGGTTCCATGAGCAATTTGACCATTGGCGGGGTCGATCCTCGCAACGGCAACCTGTTCGCCTATTACGAAACCATCGCCGGCGGTGCCGGCGGAGGCCCGGCCGGACCGGGGGCCAGCGGCCTGCAGACCCATATGACCAATACTCTCAACACCCCCGTCGAAGCACTGGAACATGCCTACCCCCTGAGAGTACGGCGGTATTGTCTGCGCAGCGGGTCGGGCGGAGGCGGCCAGCATCCCGGAGGCGAAGGCGTGGTCAAGGAAATGGAAATGCTTGATGAAACCCGCATCACTCTCATCAGCGACCGACGCAAGCAAAGCCCTTATGGTTTGGCCGGCGGCGAACCGGGGCGACCCGGACGCAATGCCTTGCTGCGCAAAGGACGGATCCGGGAACTGCCGGGCAAATGCACCCTGACCGGACACGCCGGCGACATCCTGATCGTTGAGACTCCCGGTGGCGGCGGCTGGGGCAGCAGTCAGTCCTTGCCGCCGGAAGATGATCATGAGCGATCCGACCGCAATTAGCGATCTGCGCCAGTTTCTTGCCCTGCTGGAGCAGCGGCGGGAACTGCACCGCATTGCAGTCGAGGTCGACCCTGCATTGGAACTTGCCGCCATTACCGATCGGGTGTGCAAAGGCGCCGGCGGCAGGCGGGCTCTGCTTTTTCAGCGCGTCCTCGGGCATCGGACTCCCGTCGCGACCAACCTGTTCGGCTCCTTCCGTCGAGCCGCATGGGCCTTGGGCGTGGAACGCCTCGAAACCGCGGTCCAACGCCTTGAGCAGGGGTTGAAATTTGTGCCTGGGGAGGATGCCGGCACACGGCTGCAACACCTGTTGCAAAAGCCCCGATTCGTCCCGAACTTGAAGGTTGGATGCCTTTGTCACGAAATCACCATGCCTTGCCCGGACCTGTCCCTGTTACCGGCCCTGCGCAGCTGGCCCGGTGACGGTGGCCGCTATCTCAACCTGCCGCAGGTCTTCACCCGCCATCCCGAAGGCGGATCTGCCAATTGCGGCATGTACCGGCTGCAGATTCTGGGACCGCAACGCGCCGCCGTACACTGGCGGGAAGCCAGCGATGCAGCGCATCACTGCCGTGCCTGGCATGCCCGGGGCCTGCCCATGCCGGTCAGCATCGCCCTCGGCGGGCACCCGACCTTGTTGTTTGCCGCGACTTTTCCTCTTCCTCCCGGTTGCGACGAAGCCGCATTTGCCGCGTTGCTGCACGGTCGGCCCGTGGCGATGACCTCTTCACTGACCAGCGACCTGCAGGTACCCCAAGGTGCCGAATTTGTTATCGAGGGGCTGGTCTATCCCGGTGAAAGAGTTGAGGAGGGCCCCTTCGGCAATCATACAGGCTTCTATCAGCCCTCCGTCCGCGTACCCTTGCTCCGCGTCAGTTCCATAAGCCACCGCGCCGACCCGATCCTGGCGACAACAATCGTCGGTCCGCCCCCCATGGAAAACTGCTATCTCGGCAAAGTTGCCGAGCGCTTGCTGCTGTGCCTGTTGCGCATCGATCATCCTGAGATTCTCGACATCAACATGCCTGTCGAAGGGATTTTTCACGGCGTCACCCTCATCTCCGTAAAAGCGAACACCTGTGGCAAAACCCTTTTGCATGGCCTGTGGGAAAAAGGTCCGCTACAACTGGCGCGCCTGTTGGTAATAACGACCGACGGCGACACCAGGGATCCCGCTACTTTTTTCTGGCGCACCCTTAACCGATGCGATCCACGACACGACCTGCTGATGCGGAACGGACGTGTCGGTATCGATGCCACAGCCGCTCCCCAAGGCTTGCAGGTCTTGCAGCCGGATGAGCATATCTCCGAAGTGCTTCGACAGCGTTGGTCCGAGTACGGTTTCGATTAAGGGACTTTTCCTCTGTGTGAAAAGATGCAGCAAGACGGGAAATGGGATACAATGGCTGAAGAAGGTTACAGCCCAGCTCTTTTTTTAGGAGAATGTCATGACACAAGGCACCCTGCCGGATAAAGTCGAGCACCTGGAACCGAAAGAACGCCATGGACTGATCGTGGTCCTTACCGGCAACGGCAAGGGCAAAACCAGTTCGGCGCTGGGAATGGTGTTACGCGCCTGTGGTCATGGCATGCGCAGTTGCATTATCCAGTTCATGAAAGGCGACCTGTATGCCGGCGAATGGGACGGAATCAAGAAGCTGGGGGACAACGTCGAGTTGTACCATACCGGTAAAGGATTTTGCGGCATCCAGGGCAATCCCTATCCCTTCGAAGAGCACCGGGCCAATGCTCAGGATGCCATCGATCTGACCCTGGAAAAAATGGCTTCTGGGGCGTTCGACCTGCTGGTCCTCGACGAAATTAACAACGCCCTGCACCTGAAGCTGGTCGACTTGCATCAGGTGTTAAATCTGCTCGATCGCAAGCCTCCGCTTCTGCATCTGGTGCTGACCGGACGCAATGCTCATCCGGATATTATCGAGCGAGCCGACACGGTCAGCGAAGTCCGGGAGATCAAGCATGCGTTCCGGCGCGATATCGAACCGCAACCGGGCATCGATTATTAAAGGCATCCGAAAACCTGCATATGCGCAAGCAAATTCTCTGTGAAAGGATAGGCGGGCACGCGAAATTTCCTCAAGGAGGCGGACATGAAAAAATCGTTATTCTGGTTTCTTCTTCCGGCCTTGCTCGGTCTGGTGGCGGGATGCGGATCGGTCCTTTCCAAAGACGCCCTTTACAGTGTCAACTACGAGGTGGAATATCCCCAGCTTAAATCCTCGCCTGAAACCTACATCGGCAAGACCGTCATACTCGGCGGAATGATTCTGACAAACGAAGTCACCGACAACGGCTCGACCCTGGAAATTCTCAAATACACGCTCGACAAGCGGGACAAACCGCAGGATCCCGATGAAGAGGCCGGGCGCTTCCTGGCCCGCAGCAGCCGGATTCTCGACCCGAGCATCTACAAAGAAGGCAAGCTCGTGACCCTTACCGGAACCTTGCGCGATGTCCGGGTCAAGCCGTTGCAGAAAGCCAGCTATCACTATCCTGTATTCGACATAGGCGAGTTGTACCTGTGGCCCGAAGAACGTTATGAGAGGGCTTATCCCTACTATCCTTATTACTACGACCCCTTCTGGTACCACTATCCTTATTGGCACCGCTATCCCTACTGGAGGTAGGGAAACCACCCCAAAAGGGAGGATACGAATATGATTAAACCCAATGGTCCCACAGGCGTGATGGCAGCCCTGCTGGCAACCGCGGTTCTGATTTTGAGCGTTCCGGCACACGCCTCCGAGCTGGAAACCACCGTTAAGCAAGCCACCGCCGTGCTCGATAAAATCATGGAAATCCCCGAATCGGCCATCCCCCCCAGCCTGCTCAGCAATGCCTACGGTATCGCCATCATTCCCGGTGTCGTCAAGGGGGCCTTCATCATCGGCGGTCGATACGGCGAAGGCGTACTGCTGATACGCAACCGGGGAGGAGGATGGAGCAACCCGAGTTTTCTCTCCATCGGCGGTGGCAGCTTCGGTTGGCAGATCGGCGGCCAGTCGACGGATGTGATCCTGGTGTTCAAAAGTCAGCGCAGCGTCGACGACATCAAAAAGGGTAAATTCACCCTCGGCGCCGACGCCGCCGTAGCCGCCGGACCGGTGGGACGACGAGTGGAAGGTGCCACCGACGTGATGCTCAAGGCGGAGATCCTCTCCTACAGCCGTTCCCGTGGCTTTTTTGCCGGGGTTTCTCTGGAGGGATCGGTATTGAACATACTCTGGGAGGATAATGCCGCCTATTACGGCCGACCGAACGTCACGGCCGATGATATCTTTTCCGGTCGGGTGCGGGGGCCCGCCTCCGCGGACGCATTGCGCAGAAGTCTGGAGAATTATGCGCCTTGAGGCGACTATCTTTCAGGATAGAAAAGCCGCGTTCCGCTATTAGCGGTCGCGGTTTTTTTATACGCTGTGAGAAGGAAAAGGCTGTCTGCCTTGCTCCTCTTCTTCAACTTCAACACGGGCGGGTTGCGTCCCGCCAGACGCCTTCCTCTTTTTGCTTGCCCAAAAAGAGGAAGCAGAAAAAGGGCACCCCGCTCCTGGCCCGCCTGCGGCGGGTACCCTCCACTGCGCGACCGCCGGGCGGGCGGAAAAGATTCGCTGCGCTCAGTTTTCCGCCTGTTTCGCCCGTCGCTCGCTCCGTTCCGGCAGCGTCGCAAGGGGGTAAACCTGTCATTTGTCATTGGGCCTTGGGCCTTGGGCCTTGGGCCTTGGGCCTTGGGCCTTGGGCCTTGGGCCTTGGGCCTCTATTCTACCCTTTGCACCGATACGCACAATATCCCGGCCGCGGACCGATCTGCGGGTGATTGCGACATGTGCCGGGACGCTTTGCATAAATGGTGCAGCGGCGGCTTTTCTGATCGAGGAAAATGCAGTCGTCGTTGGCCAGTCGTGCCAGGGTAAAGATTTCGCTTTTGAAATTGAAGTGGTCGATAAGCCCTTGCTTGCGCAACTTTTTGGCGACCTCCTTGGCCGGTTCTTCCGCCTCGAAGGCATCGATCAGATCCATGCGTACCAGATCGCCTATCGTGACTTCCACGGGCAGGCTGCAACAGACCGCCAGACAATCGTTGCACAAACCTTTGCGATATTTGACCCACGTCGACGGCATATCGACATGGCAAGCCTGTCTTGCTTGATGTCTCATAAGCTGAACTTCGGGATAATGGAATGGAAACGGTTACGGCGGGGTAGGGAAAGTTCTGTGACCCGGATCAGCCGCTGACTTTTACACAACGGCTCGAAACCTTAATAGAAAGCGTGGCGGTTTGCAAGGGGAAGCAATCAGTGGATTTAACCGGCAGAACGGCAAAACCGAACCTGCGTCAGGACAGGGGAACTTTCATGCAGAACCTTTTTTGAGCAGATCCTCCGGTTTGCATAAAAAGGCCCTGGCCTCGTCAGGACTTTCTACAGCGTAATGCGCCGCGGTGGAGCGGTTTTCCGGGTCGGGCTGTCCTCTTTCTCATATCGGTGGCAGCAACATCACTCGCTGACAGTCAGCCACTCATGCAATACGGCATAACCCCGTTGCCGTCCATCCCCCCGGAACCCAGGTTCTTTCTTAAGTTGACAACCGCCCGCCAGTTGGGAAAATTGCAGCACCTCCTCAGGCAAAGGAAAAAGAAAGTGGACAGAAAGCTATTTGGAACTTTGCTGGCCTACACCGCACTTCTGCTTTATCTGAGTGCGGTGATCGCCGTACTGTCCCCCTATGTACGCTCCCTGCTTTGGGCAGCCATCATCGGCACGCTCACCTTTCCCCTTTACGACAAGCTGTATGTCGCCTTTAAAAAGCGCAGAAACCTTACAGCCGGCATCATGACGCCCGTGGTCATGATGGTTCTGGTTATCCCCGTGGTGGCTCTGATCTTTGCACTGGCCAACAAAGGACCGGCTTTTTACGCAACCATTGAGCGGACTTTTTCCGGGGACCCTTCGGGCATCTGGCAGCGTATAAAAACATTCCCCCCCCTTGCATTGCTGCTGGAAAGCGTCGGCCCTCTCATCGACCGGCTGGGCATAGACCTGCAGGAATCCATGAAACTCACCTTTCAAAAATCCCTTGATCTTGTCGTCGGCCTTTCCACCACCATCGTCAAAAAATCGCTGTCCTTTACCCTGCAATTGGCGGTCATGGCCCTGACGCTTTTTTTCATCTACCGGGACGGAAAATCATTTATGACGCGGCTGACGGCTCTGGTCCCCCTGGAGGGCAAAATCCAGGGAGAACTTACATACATAGTGCAAAACGTTCTTGCCAAAATCCTGTACGGTCTTTTTCTGGCATGCGTCACGCAAGGCTTGATGGCGACTTTAGGTTACTGGATGGCAGGGGTTTCCTTCCCGCTGCTCCTCGGTGCGGCAACAGCCGTAGCCGCCCTGATTCCTCTTTTAGGAACCGCCCTGATATGGGTTCCCGCGGCACTTTACCTGTTGCTTCAGGGACAGTATTTTCAAGGTGTGTTTCTATTCGTCTGGGGAGGGGTTCTGATCGCCCCTTCGGACAACCTCATCCGTACCCTTTTCATGAGCGGAAGAGCCGGCCGCATTTACATCCCCCCCCTTGGTCATCATCCTGGGACTTTTAGGTGGACTGTCGGTTTTCGGATTCATCGGCATCGTTCTGGGCCCGTTGATACTCTCTCTGCTCTTTTCGGTTCTGGAACTTTTTACCCGCGAGCCTCCGGCAACGCGGCCAACCACCCATCCGTAGGCCCGGTTAGGCATGCATAAACCGGCTGAAGAGATTCGAGCTTAAGACGGAGAACGCCTTGCCTACTGAAACAAGGGACAAAAATCGGTCCGGATCCGGAACGATCAAACTGACCGTAGCGGTTCTATGCATTGCCCTGATGCTTAGTCTTTGGTACTTTTCCCCCCTCAGGAAATACCTTGAGGTGGACATCCTCGTGGCCTGGGCGGAAAGATTTCGGGAAAGCCCCCTGTCCTGGTTTTACATTTTACTGGGCTACATTGTCGGAGGACTGATCTGCTGTCCCGTAACCCTGATGATCGTGGCGACCTCCGCTCTGCTCTCCCCGCTGCCCGCTTTTTTTTGCAGCTACGGGAGCGCCCTCGTCAGTGCTTCCCTCACCTATGCCCTCGGCCACTGGCTCGGTCACGATACGATTCAAAGCGTCACCGACGGGCGCTTGAACAAACTCAGTCGACGGATTGCCCGCCGGGGGCTGATCACGGTCGGCGCTCTGCGGCTGATGCCTATAGCACCCTTCACCTTCATCAATCTGGCGGCCGGCGCATCCCACATCCGTTTTCGCGATTACCTGCTCGGAACGATGCTTGGCATGCTGCCGGGAATTGCCGGCCTGACCTTGCTGACCGAGCGCTTCAAGGCCACTCTTGTCGAACCGGGTCCGTGGAACATCCTGTTGTTTATATTGTTGCTGGTAACGTTCGGATGGAGCGCTTATTATCTGAGAAAAAAGTTCGGCAAACCGGATTGAACCGTTCGTTTTCAGGGTTACGAAGGAGAGGGTATGTGCGGGCAGGGCATCGCAAAAAGAAAAAAGGGGTTGGCTTCGGTAAGCCAACCCCTTGAATTTATGGTGCCCAGAGACAGAATCGAACTGCCGACACGAGGATTTTCAGTCCTCTGCTCTACCGACTGAGCTATCTGGGCAATTGCGGAGGCAGTTATAACGTGACGGCGTTGTTGTGTCAAGCGGGAAATGTTTCTTTTTCACTAACTTTTGCATTGAGGCAAATTTTTTGTTGCGCAATGCTCGGCGGTCATTTACATTGTTGGCCATTGAAAGATAATTAATCCGAGACCACAGGGATTGTAATGCGCTTTTATTTTTCCAGCTTTTTTAACTTTTACTTTTGGTGCGGCTTTTTTAGGCCGTCTGCCCGGGGTGAAGGTTTGCTGGCTTAGCGCAAAGCAGATTTTCTAAAAAACAGACCACGGGTAGACGTCAGGTTTCCCGTGGTCTTTGTATTTTTACGTTGTAACAAGAACTCCACAAAGGCCGTCGGGAAATCCGATGGCCTTTTTATTTCCCTGGATAAAATGCGGATGGTCCGTGACCGTGGTAGAGTAAGTGCTCATGCACATGGAGGAAATGGACAATGATTATTGTGATGCAACAGAACAGTGACCCGAAATTGACAGACGCGGTAGAAGCACGGATTCGCGAACTCGGCTATGAGCCGCATCTGATTCAAGGTTCCAACCGCCAAGTGATTGGCGCGGTGGGTGACGAGCGCGGTAAAATGGTGCTGCAGAGTATTGAATCGATGCCCGGCGTCGAGAGTGTGGTGCCGATTCTCAAGCCGTACAAGCTGGCCAGCCGCGAAGTGTGTCCTGAGCCCAGCCAAGTGGAGATTCAGCCGGGTCTGGTGTTTGGCGGCGATGAGCTGATTGTGATGGCCGGTCCCTGCTCTGTAGAAAGTGAGCAGCAGATCGTTGAAACTGCCCACGCTGTGAAGCGTGCCGGTGCCAAGGTGCTGCGCGGGGGCGCGTTTAAGCCGCGCACCAGCCCTTATTCTTTCCAGGGCATGGAAGAGGATGGTCTCAAATTGTTGGCGACTGCCCGTGAAGAAACCGGCCTGCCGATTATTACGGAAGTGGTTAATCCGCGTGATGTGGAACTGGTGGCTCGTTATAGCGACATCATGCAGGTTGGTGCGCGTAACATGCAGAACTTTGCGTTGTTGAAAATGCTCGGTCAACTCGATAAACCAATTTTGCTCAAGCGCGGTATGTCGGCCACTATCCAGGAATTTTTGATGAGCGCTGAGTATATCCTCGCTGAGGGCAACCGCCGCGTCATCATGTGCGAGCGTGGTATCCGTACCTTTGAGACGGCAACCCGCAACACCCTGGATATTTCCGCCGTGCCGGTGCTTAAAGAGCAGACCCACCTGCCGGTAGTGATTGATCCTTCCCATGCGACGGGGCATGCCAGCCTGGTGCCGTCGATGTGTTTCGCTTCTGTGGCCGCCGGTTGTGACGGTCTGATCGTTGAAGTGCATCCCAATCCGGAAAAAGCCGCCAGTGACGGACCCCAGTCATTGCGCCCGGCGGCGTTTGCCGATATGATGATGAAATTGAAAGCTTTTGCGGATGTTTCCGGCCGGACATTGCCCGCTGTTGGTGGCTCACTGTAATTGAGCTGATCGTGTTCCGGACATTCGCGCCCTGCGGTCAGGGTGTTGAAGAAGTTCTCTCAAGGACTTTCAGACATCCTGCCGGAGGGGAATGGAACAAAGGAGTCCCCATGTTTTTTATTCCATTATCGCAACTGGAAAGTGTTGAGCTGGTGGTGCATGCCTTGCGTGCGGCTGCCGGTGAGGCGGACTGTTCGGTATGTCCGGCACGTAAAGTGTGCATGAAACAATGTCAGGTGATTGCTGATTCGATTCAGGCCATGATCACCAACGGCACTCTGCCGGCGTTGGATCCTGATCCCGAACCGGAGGAAACGGCACCATTTCATGGTGAGCCGGCTCCGCAACGGGCGGAAGGGAAAAAGCCGGCAACGAAAAAAAGCCATCTTGAAATCGTAAAATAACATTCCCCTGTTATCAGGGAATATTGAATCTGACAAAGCCGACAGTAGCGACTGACGGCTTTGTTGCTTCCAACTGTTTGAAACAGCGTAAACCGCTTGAATTCAGGTGTTAATTGACAGATCGGCCGGATTCAATTTAGAATGCGCCGTTCACCACGGCAAGATTGTGGTGTTTACAGGTGTTTGTCGCTGTAGTCCTTATAATACTCGGGCCGCTGAGGCTGTGAAGGAGTCATGATGAAAGTAATAATTACCGACGAAATTTCCGAAGCTGGTTTGCTCACTCTTCGTGAAGATTCCCGTATTGAGGTGGATGTTAAGCTTGGGCTGAGTGTGTCTGAGCTGCATGAGGTGATTGGCGGTTACGACGCAATCATTACCCGTAGCGGGACGACGGTAGATGCGGCGCTGCTTGATTGTGCCACCAATCTGAAAATTGTTGCCCGTGCCGGTGTCGGTATTGACAATGTCGATGTTGAGTATGCCAGTAGCAAAGGGGTGATTGTTGTTAATGCGCCTTTCGGTAACACCAACTCCGCAGCCGAGCACACCATGGCGATTCTGCTCTCTTTCTGTCGCAATGTGACCATTGCCAACGCCAGTCTGAAAAGTGGCGAGTGGAAGCGAGCGCCGTTTACCGGTCATGAACTTAAACATAAAACCATGGGCGTCATCGGCCTGGGTAAGGTCGGCGGTCGCGTCGCACTGCGCGGCAAGGCCTTCGAGATGGACGTGATTGCCTATGACCCGTATATCTCGGAAAAGCGCGGCACCGATCTCGGTGTCAAGCTGGTCTCTCTGGAAGAGTTGATTCGTTACGCCGATGTACTGACCGTGCATACGCCGTTGAACGAAGAAACCAAGGGAATGATCACGGCGGAGCACTTCGAAAAAATGAAGGATGGCATCATCGTGGTTAACTGTGCCCGTGGCGGCATCATCGAGGAGGAGGCGATGTTGCAGGCCCTGGAAAGTGGCAAAGTGACCGGTGCCGCCTTTGATGTGTGGAGCAAGGAGCCGCCGGATACGGAAACTCTGAAAAAGCTCATCACTCATCCCAACATGGTTGTCACTCCGCACCTGGGTGCGAATACGTTTGAGGCCCAGA
>ERZ1673962.1191-NODE-1191-length-13277-cov-16.706020_pt1 | contig 13277 bp, 17 predicted proteins | sample MGYA00580188_ERZ1673962 | MGnify/ENA primary metagenome ERZ1673962 (study PRJEB41334, sample SAMN05608104) | rock metagenome | biome: terrestrial subsurface; feature: shale formation; material: shale | place: USA: Pennsylvania ... | reverse complement strand
CGGCCGACGCCTTCGGATACTTCGTCGTTCACCGCTTCCCGATCATCAAGCCCGCCACCTCAATCAACATGGGATTCGCCCGATAATGGCAGACGTTCAATACCAGCGCCCTGAATACGAGGCAGCGCAAGCCCGTTGGCGCCTGGTGCGCGACGTTTGCAAGGGCTCCGAGGCGGTCAAGGCTGCTGAGCGGCTCTATCTGCCGAAACCTAACCCGCACGACACGAGCAAAGAGAACGCTGAGCGGTATACCAACTACCTAGCGCGTGCTGTGTTCTACAACGCCACCGGCCGCACGCGTGATGGTCTGGTGGGTGCTGTGTTCCGTGTGGTGCCTACGCTCACTGCGCCCGCGCTGCTCGACTACATGCAGACCGATGCCAATGGTGCCGGGATCAGCGTTTACCAGCAGTCGCAGACGGTCCTGGCCGATGTGCTTGAGACTGGCCGTGCGCTGGTCCTTGTTGACTTCCCTGCGGTGGAGTCTGCTAGCCGGGCTGACATGCAGAGCGGCGTGGCGCGGGCGACCATCACGGCATACCCAGCTGAAGCGGTCATCAACTGGCGCACAACCAAAGTCGGCGCCCGTCACATGCTGTCGCTGGCCGTGCTGCGCGAGACGCACGAGATCGAAGACGGCTTCGGCATGAAGACCGAGCCTCAATACCGGGTGCTGAGCCTGCGCGATGGCGTTTACACCGTCGACGTGTGGCGCCAGGCCGCCGGCGAGGGCGCGTTCGAGATCGCTGAAACCTACAGCCCGCGCCGCAGCAATGGTGCGCCGTGGGGTGAGATCACGGCCTTTTTCGTGGGCGCACAGAACAACGACACGTCGATTGACGAATCCCCTCTGTACGACCTGGCCGAGATCAATATTGGCCACTACCGCAACAGTGCGGACTACGAGGATTCGGTCTATCTGGTCGGTCAGCCTCAGGTGTTCATGGCCGGGCTCGACGATCACTGGGTCAAGATGCTTGAGGAAAAGGGCATCTACTTCGGCTCTCGGGCAATCCTGCCTCTGCCTCAAGGTGGATCGGCCGGCATCCTGCAGGCTCAGCCGAACATCCTCGCCAAAGAGGCGATGGACGCCAAAGAGCGCCAGATGGTCGCCTTGGGTGCTCGCCTGATTGAGAAGGGCAGCGCCACGAAGACCGCCACCGAGGCCGCGTCGGATAACGCAGCCGAGCATTCGGTGCTGTCTCTGGTCGCGTCCAACGTCAGCGAGGCCTACACCAAGGCCCTGCAGTTCGCTGCTGAGTACATGGGTGCCACTGGCGAGTGTGTCTACGCACTGAATCAGGACTTCATCGAAGCCCGCCTTGATCCGCAGACCCTGGCCGAACTGGTCAAGTCCTGGCAGGCCGGCGCGATCACTGATGCCGACTTGTGGGCTCAACTGCGCCGGTACGGGCTGATCGATGCCGAGAAATCGGACGACCAGATAAGGGAAGAGCTTGCCAGCAGCACGTCTGGCCTGAACTTGGACGACGACGTGGTATAATTCGACTGTGCGGCTAGGGTAGCTCCCGAAGAGTCGGCCCCTAACCGGCCTGCCGCACCTCATCAGTTAGGGTTCGTACTGTAGGGGTATGAGATGAAAACGAATGCATTGAGCCATTTGGCGTCTCTGAATTGGGAAGCTTTCTTTGGTCACCGCACAGTCAGAAATGGCGAGTGCATCGAGTTCACCGGAGCGAAAGACCCGAAAGGATATGGCCGAGTCGGTCACAACAAAAAGGTCTACTTGGCTCACAGGGTCAGTTACCAGATTGTTAATGGCGACATCGCGCCGGGCATGTTCGTGTGCCATCGCTGCGATAACCCGTCCTGCATAAATCCAGAACACTTATTCGCCGGCACTCTGCGCGACAACACAGATGACATGCTTGCAAAGGGTCGCTCTCAGAAAGGTCGAGGCGAGACGCATAGCCAGGTCAAACTGAGCGCCGAGCAGGTGAAAGCCATTCGCCTTGATACGCGCATTCATCGAGAGATTGCCGAAGAGTATGGCGTGGCTACGTCTTACATCACCAACATCAAATCCTTGCGCTGCTGGACGGATATTGATTCGCCGGTTGTTCGGATGGGGTACGCGAAAGGCGAGAGAAATCCAACGGCAAAGCTAACCCGCGAGCAAGCAGAGCTAATCAGGGCTGACAATCGAACATTCACGGACATCGGTAAGGAATACGGTGTGTCGCGGGTGACCGTCAGCAACATCAAGAAAGGCAAAGTCTGGAGGCAGTGAATTCTTATGGCCGCGGCTGAATTACTCATTGAGATCGCGACCAAGAATTCTGTGATGCTCGAGCGCCTCAAGAGTGGAGAAGTCGAGAAGATCGACCCTTTCCTCCGGCGCATCGACAAGGATCTACGCGACAGGCTGAGCCGCGACACGCTGACCGACTACAGCCGGGCGCGCCTTGAGGGGCTGCTGAAGTCCATTGATGCGATGCTTGCCAAGATTCACGGCGAGTTCACATCGCAGCTGCTGCTGGACCTGTTCGACATCGGCGCCTATGAGGCCGAGTTTGAAGCCAGGTCGCTCGATCAGGTGCTAGTCAATATCACCGCGGCGGCTCCGACGGTGAAGGCGATACAGGCCGCCGTAAAGGCTCAGCCGCTCAGCGTGACCGGGCCGGATGGCGGCAAGCTGCTGGAGTCGTTCATTGCTGATTGGACCCAGGCCGAGCGCAACCGGGTGACTGGTGCAATTCGGATGGGCTATGCGCAAGGGGAAACGAACCAGCAGCTGATAAACCGCATTCGCGGCACCAAGGCGCTGAAGTACAGCGACGGCCTGCTAGCCATCACCCGGCGTAATGCTGAGGCGGTTGTTCGAACCGGAATCCAGCACGTCGCCAGCGTGGCGCGCATGGAGACGTGGAAGGCGAACTCGGATGTTGTCACCGGCTATCGCTGGGTCAGTACGCTGGATTCAAGAGTCACGAAAACGTGCATGGCGCTCGATGGACGCGAGTTCAAGATGGGCAAAGGCCCGCTTCCTCCCGCACACGTGAGGTGTAGGAGTACGACAGCTGCACAGCTTGACGCCCGCTACTCATTCCTCGATGAAGACGCCACCCGGTCTAGCAAAGATGGATACGTCGACGCATCGGAAACATATTTCTCTTGGCTGAAAAAACAGCCCGCAGAGTTTCAAAACATCGCGCTCGGTCCTGAGCGCGCAAAGCTGTTCCGCGACGGCGGGCTAAGCGCTGAGCGCTTCGCCGAGCTGCAGTTGGATCGGCAATTTAAACCACTGACCTTGGAACAGATGAAGGCCCTAGAGCCCGAAGCGTTCCGTAGGGCAGGCATCTAGCCGGCAGGGCCGGCAAACCTAGTCTCCGGGAGACACCATGCTCGACTACCAACGCGACAGCCTGGAAGGGCTGGACGAGGGCGCGCGCGCCTTTTACGAAGAGAAAGACGGCAAGTTTCAGCTGAAGGTTAACGGCATCCCGCAGGGCGAGGACGTCACCGGCCTGAAAGCCAAGCTCGAGGAACTGCTGGGCGAATCCAAGGCAGCGAAGGCGAAAGCCCGCGAGGCCGAGGAAGCAGCCAAGAAGGCCGCTGAAGAAGCCGCTCGCAAGAATGGCGATGTCGATGCCCTCGACAAGTCCTGGCAGGAGAAGCTGAGCAAGCGCGAGCAAGAGCTACTGGCTGAGCGCGAAGGCCTGACCGGGCAGATCAAGAATCTGACCGTTGGCCGCGCCGCTACTGACCTAGCCGCAGAACTCGCCGTGCAGGGCAGCGCAAAGGCCCTCCTTCCTCACCTTCAAGCCCGTCTGAGCATGGATATCCGCGATGGCAAGCCGACTGTGGTCGTCCTAGACGCCAACGGCAAGCCAAGCGCGGCAACCCTGGAAGAACTGAAAGCAGAATTTGTCAACGATCCGGCTTTTGCGCCGCTGATCGTCGGCAGCAAAGCATCCGGTAGCGGGGCTAACGGTGCAAAGCCTGGCGGCGGGGCCGCTAAGAAGTTCAACGAATACACCGGCGCAGAACTGTCGGCCATTCGCACAAGCGATCCGGCCAAGTACGAACGCCTCAAGACTGAATTTTACGGAGAATAGCCCCAATGGCCACCGTTCGCCTTTCCGACATCATCGATGTCACCGTTTTCCAAGACCTCCCGGCTGTGAACAGCCCGGAGAAGACCGCCTTCTACGAGTCCGGCATCGTCACCTCGAGCCAGCTGCTCAATGGCCTGGCCACTGCGGCCGGTAAGACTGCCGAGCTGCCGTTCTGGAAGGATATCGACCAGACCGTCGCGCCGAACCTGTCCAACGATGATCCGGCTTCCACCGCTACCCCGGCCAAGATCGTTCAGGGCGAGCAGATCAGCCGCAAGGCCTTCCTGAACAAGGGGCTGTCCGAGTCCGACCTGGCTTCCGAGCTGGTACTTGGCCCGAAAGCCATGGATCAGATCCGCGCCCGCATCGACACCTACTGGACCCGCCAGTGGCAGCGCCGCCTGCTCGCCAGCGTGAACGGCGTGCTGGCTGACAACGTCGCCAACGATGGCGGCGACATGGTTTTCGACATCGCAGGCGCAACCAACGCCGACGTGACTGCGAGCACCATCTTCACCCGCCAGAACTTCACCAGCGCCGCCTTCACCATGGGCGATGCGGTCGATGGCATCCAGGCGATCGCCGTTCACTCGGTCGTGTACAAGCGCATGATCGACAACGATGATATCGACTTCATCAAGGACAGCGCCGGCAACATGACCGTGCCGACCTTCCTCGGCAAGCGCGTGATCGTCGACGACAGCATGACCTACACTCCGGCAGCCGGTAGCGCTGGGGTCGACGCAGCAGCGCGCTACACTAGCGTTCTGTTCGGTCAAGGCGCCTTCGGCTTCGGCAATGGCCAGCCAAAGGTTCCGGTCGAGGTTGAGCGTCAGGCGACTCAGGGCAACGGTGGCGGTATCGAAACCCTGTGGACCCGCAAGACCTGGATCTGCCACCCGTTCGGCTTCCAGAACACCAGCACCCCGGCTGCGGAGTCCTTCTCGCTGGCTGAGCTGGAGACTGCCGCTGTGTGGGACCGCGTGGTTGATCGCAAGAACATCCCGCTGGCCTTCCTCGTGACCAACGGCTAAACGGATCGGCCCCCAGCAATGGGGGCCATCTTGGAGGCGCAGATGACAATTGCTGAACAGCTGCGATTGCAGCGCATGTACAACGAACAGATTTCGGGCAGGGTCGCGCAGCAAGGCGAGACGAAGCCAAAAGAACCGACCAAGCCACGGCGAGCCCGGGCCAAGGAATAACGCATGGCACTGATCACTGAGGACGGCACGGGAAAGCCCGATAGCGAGTCTTACGCCACGGCCGCCGAGCTGGTCAGCTATGCCGCGAACTACGGCGTGACCGTTCCCGCCACCGTAGAGGCTCAGGAAGCGCTGTTGCGCCGCGCTGCAATTCAGATGCAGGTCATGGGCTGGAAAGGCCGCAAGGCGAGCGCTGTGCAGGCTCTGGCGTGGCCTCGCTATGGAGCCGAGGTAGATGGCGAGATTCTCCCGTCGACCTACATCCCGGCGCGCATCCAGTACGGCCAGATGGCCCTGGCTGCCGAGATTCACGCGGACGACATCGACCCGCCTGCCCAGCGACAGGGGGCAGTGATCCGCGAGCGGGTAGAGGGTGCCGTCGATGTGCAGTACGCCGAGAACAAGTCGGGCTATCTGCTGCCGGCCGCACCGGATCGCCCAAGCCGGACACAGTTCGCTGATTATCTGGTCAAGCGTGGCCTATTTGCCGTGAGGGCGTGACATGAGCGCGTTCTATGATCGGATGAGCGCCACTGCATTAAACCTGATCGCCAGTTTCGGCCAGACCATAACCCTGCGCGACACGGTGCCGGGCGAGTACGACCCTGTGACGGGCGGATCGACGCCTGACGTTGAGGTCGACCAGCCTGCACAGGCCATCCTGCAGGACTACGCGCTGCAGCAGGCCGGCATGAGCTATGCCGAGGACACGGTCATTCGGCAGGGTGACAAGAAGATCCTCGTCGCAGCCCAAGGCATTACGCCGCCGACGCTCACCACGACAGTCATCGCAGACGGCGCAACGTGGACCATCGTCAACATCAAGGAGATCAACCCAGCCGGTACGCCGCTGGTGTATGAGATCCAAGGCAGGCGCTGATGGCATTCGCTGACGACGTTCGGAAGTTTGCGCTGAAGGCTGACGAATCAGTCGACCGAACGGTGCGGGCGGTGACGCTCTCCCTGTTCAACAGCGTGATTCGTGACACTCCAGTCGACACCGGGCGAGCAAGAGGGGCATGGGAAACCACTGTAGGCCAGCCGTCCAGTTCCGTGCCTGAGCGGCTCGACAAGAGCGGGCAGCAGGCAATGGCAGAGGTAGCCGCCAACACGCCAAAGGGCGCAGGACAGGAAACCTATATCGCCAACAACCTTCCGTACATCGAGGAACTGGAGTACGGCAGCAGTAAGCAGGCGCCGGCCGGAATGGTTCGGGTGAACTTCGCCCGAGTGCAAAAGAACCTGGCAGACGCCATTGCCAAGAACAAGGTGTGACCATGTCCCAAAAGCTGATTCGTTCGCTGCTTCAGGGCAGGCTGAACGCCTTTGCTGCTGCGCGCTCGTTGCCGGTAGCGTGGGAGAACATTCCATTCACCACGCCAGCGGGCCAGTACCTGCGCTTTAACCTGCTCAAGGCGATGACCGACAGCGCCGACCTGGCCGGAGCACACCGCGAGTACAGCGGCGTGTGCCAGATCAGCGTGTTCGTGCCGAAAGGAAAGGGTCCGACAGATGCGGAAACGCTGGCCGCTGATCTTGCCGAGCTTTTCCCGCTGAACGATCGCCTCACGTCTGGCAGCTTCGTCATACAGATCACGAGCCCATGCAGCGAAGGCCCGCCCATCACTGGCGACCTTCATTTCATGGTTCCGGTGAGCTTCACCTACCGAGCCGACACGATTTAGCAACTGATCACCACGATAGCCCGGCCTAGCGCCGGGCTTTTTATTGGCCGCTAGGCCGCAACACAGCGCCGCAAATGCGGCCTAGGAGTTCACCTTGAGCGTTAGCCTACCCAACGGCGCCGTAGTATCCATCGCTTCCGCGTATGCCGCGCCGATCACAATCACCGCCGTATCGAACGCCAACCCGGCCGTTGCTTCAGCAGTCGGTCATGGTCTCGCCAATGGCGATATCGTCGAAGTCACCTCCGGCTGGTCGCGCCTGAATAGCCGCGTCGCCCGCGTTGCCGGCGTGACTGCTGATACCTTCGAGCTCGAGGGTATCAACACCACCTCGACCAACCTGTATCCGGCCGGCGGCGGTGCTGGCTCGGTGCGCAAGGTCAGCACCTGGCAGCAGATCACCCAGGTTCTGGAGTTCACCACGTCTGGCGGCGAACAGCAGTTCGTCACCTACTCATTCCTTGAGGAGGACGTCGAGCACCAGATTCCGACCGTCAAAAGCGCATCCAGTTTCGCCATGACCATCGGTGACGATGCCGAGCTGCCCTGGTACAGCATTTTGTCTAACGCCAACGACGACCGTATCCCGCGCGCCGTGTCGGTCGTGCTGCCGTCTAGCTCGGCGATTTACTACAACGGCTACGTGACCCTGAACAAGACCCCGACGCTTACCAAGAACGAGCTGATGGGCCTGCAGAGCACCGTTTCGTTGACTTCCGAGCCAATGCGCTACGCAGCGTAAGGCAGACAAGGCCCGTCACTCGGCGGGCCTACTCTTTCCAGATAGGGACGATCCATGAGCGTTAAATTCACCCTGACCCCGAACCCTACCTTCAAAGCGCCGGTAGAAATCCCGCTGCCTGATGGCCAAGTTGCCAAGCCGGTGATGGAGTTCAAGCACCGCGATAAGGACAGCCTTGACGCCCTAGTGAAGAACAAGAGCATCAAGGACCCCGCGCTGCTCGGCGAAATCCTGGCAGGCTGGGATCTCGACGAAGAGTTTGGACCGGCCAGCATCGAACTGCTGTGCAAGAACTACGTGATGGCACCGAAAGCAGTCCTGACCGCGTATATCAATGCGTTGGTGGACGGTCGCCGGGGAAACTAGAGGGGGCTGTCGAGCGGCTGTATCGAAAGGGTGCCGACCCCGAAGAAATGGCCCGGTTCGGCTTACGCCCCGAGGACTACCCAGCAGAAGAGTTCGGCATCTGGCCAGAGAATTGGCAGGTCTTCGATGTCTTCCTGTCGATGCAGACGCAGTGGCGAACCGGCATGAACGGCCCGACTGGCTTGGATTACACGGCTCTTGAGTCCCTGTTCCGAATGAATGGCATCAAACGGTCACAACAGCGCGATCACCTCGAAGCGATGCAGATCATGGAGCGCGCCGCACTGAGGGCTATGGCCGAGAATCGGTGATAATCTGGCCCTTTCATACAGGGAGGGGAACCATGCGCAAGATTCTCATCGCGGCTGCGCTGCTCGTTCTGGTTGGCTGTGCTTCTCACGGCAAGCCGATCACGCAGTGGCAGATAGATCAGATCGAAGAGGGCGAAACCACTCGCCAGGATCTACTGGCTAGCTTCGGAAGGCCAGTCGTCACGTCTAGAAACTCGGACGGCTCGGAGATCATCGGCTGGGCCTATGCCAAGGTCGGGTTCGCTGGGTCGAGCTACCAGAACCAATCACTCACAGTAACGCTAGACCCTCAAGGCAAAGTCCTGAGGTACACGACAAGCGAGGTTGGCGATCCGCGCCGATAGTCGCAAAGCATCACAAGAGCCCGCCCAGTGCGGGCTTTTTTTATGGCCGGAGAAAAGCATGACCGAATACGCCCGCCTAGTCCTGAGCGTGGACAGCACAAGCGGCCTGAAGGCTGCGAGCGACTTGGATCGCCTGGAAGCTGCGTCCCGCAAGGCTGAAGGCGGGTTCGATCAGCTTGAGCGGCAGACCAAGCGCAACGCGATCGCTACTGGCCATCTCAAGACCGCCGTCGCCGCACTGGGTACAACCCTAGTCGCCGCTGTTTCCGCGTCGGCGCTGCGTTCCGCTGCCGGGCTGGTCCAGACCTATCAGGAGATGGCCGAGCGCGTGCAGATGGCCACGCGTAGCCAAGCCGAGTTCGAGCTTGTACAGCGTCGCCTGCTGAATACGGCCAATGGCACCTACCGGTCACTGTCCGAGGCGCAAGAGATTTACATCCGCACTGCCGACAGCCTCCGCAGTATGGGCTACTCGACTCAGCAGGCGCTGGACGTAACGGACTCGATGTCCTACGCGTTCGTGACAAACGCGACCAGCGCCGAACGAGCCGAGGCGGCCATCAGCGCGTTCTCGAAGTCGATGAACACCGGGCGCGTTGCTGCCGATCAGTGGGAGACGATTACCTCCGCACTGCCTTCTGTGATCAACGAGATTGCCGAGGCAACCGGGCGGTCCGCCACCGAGATTCGCGCGATGGGCGCGGCCGGCAAGCTTTCCGCCCGCGACCTGTCGGAAGGGCTGCGTAAGTCTCTGGACGACAACGCCAAGGCTGCGGCCAATATGGCGACCAACCTGAAGGACGCAGGGGTCCGGGCAGAAACGGCAATCACGTCGATCCTTGTCGCGGTCGAGAAGCAAAGTGGCGCAATCCAGGCTGTCACGAATAGCATCACGGCCGCTGCCGACTCGGTGCTCGAGTTCAGCGAAGACACCGAGGCGATGAAGAGCGCCTTGGACGGCATCAGCACCGCCGCCGAATACCTCGCTGTCGCCCTTGGTGCTCGCCTTGTCACCGCAATGCTGGCCTACACCACGGCACAGGGGCAGGCCGCAGTTGCGACAGTCGTCCGCATCGCCAAGGAGCGCGAAGCCCTGACGGTTATCGCTGCCCGTGCTGCTGCTGAGCGTCAATCGGCAATGGCAGCACTGGCTGTAGCCAAAGCAGAGTTCGAGGCAGCTAAAGGCACCAACGCACACGCTATCGCCGCGCGGAGCCTTTCGGCAGCCCAGGCCGTGGCTCTACAGGCTGCGACAGGCCACGCAGCGGCGCAGAACGCACTCAACACGGCAATGACCGCTGGCACAGTGGTCGCCAATGGGCTGCGAAGCGCTATGGCTCTGCTAGGTGGTCCTGCCGGCGTAATCCTGCTTGCTGCCGGCGCGCTCTATACGTTCGCCAGCAATGCGCGTGACGCGAAGCCGCCCGTCGATCTGCTCGCCGACTCGATCAACGACTTGGGCGATGCAACGCTTCGTGCACTGCGCGCCGACCTGCTCACCAAGATCGAAACCGAATCTAGGGGCGCAGCCGGCGAACTGACCGCGTTGAATGCCCGCGTTGAGACGCTACGTGACAACCTTTCTCGCTTTCCAAATAGCGCAAAGGCTCAAGAATGGCGTGAAGAACTCGAAATCACTGCTGAGAAAGCGCTCGTTGCTGATGAGGCGCTTGAGAAGTACCGCAAGCGTCTGCGCGCGGTTGACGAGGAGATAGGCAAGCGCAGCAAAGCGCCGGAGCTGAGCGACCCGGAGGAGCCTACATCCAGCGCGGACGGGCAGAAAGCCATCGTAAGGATGCGCGAGCAACTGGAACTGGCAAAGCTTCAAGGTGAAGCACGCGCACGACTTGCGGCTATTCAGTCGCTCGGCGCCGAGGCCACCAAGGAAGAACGCGAGGAGGCTGAAAAGCTGGCTGGCGAGCTGTATCGTCTGGAGCAGGCAGAGCGCACGCGCGGCAAGACTTCCGAGAAGACGCTTCAGACTCAGGTGTCCGCACTTGAGCTGCAGGCTCAGATGCTGGGCAAGAACGCCACCGAGGCGGCGCTGTACAAGCTGTCGATGGATGGCGCCACAGAGGCCCAGCTGTCTAGCGCTCGCTCGGCACTGCAAGCCGTTGATGCCTACGAGAAGCAAGCTGAGGCCATTCGCAAAGTTAACGAGGCGGAGGAGAACACCAACCGCGAGGCGGTATCGATCGTCGACGCGCTGATGACCGAAGAGGAGGCGATCAGGTCATCTTATGAGCGTCGCCGACAAATCATCATGGATGCGACTCTGCTCACGGCAGAAGAGCGCAACGAAGCAATGGTTCGGCTGGAGCAGGAGCGCGACGAGCAACTGCTGGAGGTCAATGGCAGCTACTGGGAGCGATACCTGGCCGCCGCAGAGGAGAGTTTGTCCAGCTTCGATGAGTTGGCCGGCACCGTTGTTGAAGGCTTCAGTAGCCGATTCGGTGACGCTTTCGAGTCGATGGTGTTCGACGCTCAATCTCTTGGCGATGCCGTCTCGGGGTTAGCAGAGGGAATGGCTAGGTCGATCGTTAACGCGCTGGGCCAGATGGCGGCGCAGTGGCTTGCGTACCAGGCCGTTCAACTGCTCGTCGGCAAGACGACTCAGGCATCCGCAGCCAGCACCATGACGTTTAACGCGCTGGCATCTCAACAGATGGCGGCGATCAACGCGTTCGCATCCACAGCAGCCATCCCGATCGTCGGGCCTTTCCTAGCCCCTGCCGCAGCTACTGCTGCGATCGCAGCAACAACGCCGATGGTTGGCGCTGTCGCCTCCCTGTCGCTCGCCGGTATGGCGCACGACGGTATCGACAGCGTGCCTCGTGAAGGCACGTGGCTGTTGGACAAGGGTGAGCGAGTCGTCGACCAGCGCACGAACGCCGACCTGAAAGACTTTCTATCAAGTGGCAGCGAGGGCGGCGGCGATATGACCGTCAACGTCAACCTGATCGAAGACTCCAGCAAGGCCGGAAAGGTGGAGAAAAAGCAAAACAGCGATGGCTCGCTGACTGTGAACGCATTCATCGCCGACATCTATGGCGAAGGCCAGGCATTCAAGGCCATCAGCAGGAAGTTCGGATTGCAAACCAAGGGGTGGTGAAAGCAGGGGGATGCTCCCCTGCTTTTAGCTCACTAGCCCAAGTCGGCCTTAATCGCCTGAACAGCAAGCTCAAGCGTCACCAGGGCCTCCTTCTTGGCGGCCTCATAAAGCGCTGAGCGTGAATCCATGTTCTCGACCCAGACGCCGACCTTAACGCTGCCGCTTTGCGAGGCTGCCTGGTCGAACAGATCGACATAAACCATGCATTTATCTTCGTTTGGATCGAAAGCGCCGACGCGGATTTCCATGTGCATCTCCTTTGAATAGAGCGGGAAGGATACCAAATGCCGCCAATTGAATATCCAGTAGAGCTTCCGTTCCCGACCAGGGATGGCTTTGCGGTCGAGGCGGCGAACAAGATCCTTCGCACCGAGATGCAGAGCGGTCGCGCGCGGCAGCGGATAAGGTTTACCAGCGTTCCATCATTCGTGTCGTTGCGCTGGATCTTCACCACGCCGCAGGCTCAGCTGTTCGAAGGCTGGGCAGACGACGTGGTTGGCGCCGGCTGGTTCGCGCTCACGCTCAGGACACCGATCGGCCTAACTGAGCACCAAGCGAGATTCCTAGAAAGCCCGCAAGGGCCGGCTCTGTTCGGGATCGATCGATGGGCCTACACGGCGAGGGTTGAGCTGCGCGATAAACCGAAGGTTGCGCCTGGTTGGGCGGTTTATGCGCCGCAGTACATTCTGCTATCGAGCCTATTTGACAAGGCCATGAACCAAGAATGGCCCGAATCGAAATACCAGACCTTCATGGGCGCCTTTGACGAAGGCATAAATCAGGAGTGGCCCGAATGACAGTGCTTGAAAAAGTCTATGCCTCGGGCGGCGACACCATCATCTTCACGCTAGAGCTGACGTGCGAGGCCTGGGATGCGCCGATTCTTCTGGCCGAGGGTTTCGACGATCAGCACTGCATTACCGAGGATGGCCGGGCGCTGACTTTCATTGGGTCCGGGATTGGCATTGCATTGCCGAAGAAGACAAGTAGCGGCGCGCAGAACTTGAGCTTCGCGATTGGCAACGTGACAGGGGAGGCGCAAGCCAAGATTGACGCGGCGCTTGAGGCGGAGAAGAAGGTGTTCTTGACCTTCAGGACCTACCTCGCCAGCGATCTAACGGCGCCGTCCGATCAGGTTTATCGCGCGACAGTGCTGAGCGGCAAGATCAAGGGTTCAACCGTACAGGTGACGGCTGGCTTCTTCGACCTCATCAACACGGCGTTCCCGCGCGACCTCTACACCGTCAACTTCGCCCCCGGCATTCGTTACCTATGACCTGGCTCGACAAATACCTCTCGTCCTCATACCGGGACGGGGGGCGCGACCTGCCGTTCGTGGATTGTTACGGCCTGGTGCGCCTGGTGCGCGAGGAAGTGTTCGGGAAGGGCGACCTGCCGTCGTTCGGGCATGTGCGCAACACCATGCCCGCCGA
>ERZ1673962.1189-NODE-1189-length-13304-cov-26.270813_pt1 | contig 13304 bp, 18 predicted proteins | sample MGYA00580188_ERZ1673962 | MGnify/ENA primary metagenome ERZ1673962 (study PRJEB41334, sample SAMN05608104) | rock metagenome | biome: terrestrial subsurface; feature: shale formation; material: shale | place: USA: Pennsylvania ... | reverse complement strand
CGCACGTCCGGATCTGTGTGGGGGCGGTCTGGTAACAGGCCGTTCTACCACGACGGCGTAAAGTACTCAGTAGGGAGTGCAAGTTTGAAATGAAAACCTGGCTATTTAAGCGACTCTTGCCTTGTCTCATCGCTCAAGCGTGTGAGTCACGGATACCGCGTTCTGGAAAACGTGGTGAAGCGGTGAACTGCTACGTTGTGGCTATGGACAGGAACGATGGGCCGTATTTCGTAGCAACGACTTTCGATGGGAAGAAGCTGTCGGGATTGAAATGGGACGGACAGTCCTACAGTGAAGACATGGATCTATCTCTGTCTGAGCTATCTCACGGCCAATTGAGCATTACCCACTATTACGGACTTTCCGAAGTTACGTTTTCTAGCATTTATGATTTTGCGTGGCACTACGTCACTAGAATCGTATATCTAAAAATTCGTCTATATCGGCATATTGACTCGTCATATCAATACTTCTTCAACAAAAAGCGATTGGTGACAAAGAGACGGATGGATCTATTGAGTTTCATGGTGGAAGATCAGTTGGTTAGAACACACGACGGCATTGATCTCTTGTCTTTGATGTCGAAAATTTATTCGATGCGGATGTTTTTGCACCCGTCATGGGAGGCTCAGAAAGAGAAGGTGCGGCTATATCTAGAGTCGCTTGTTCAGTCCGGCGAGCTGCGTAAGGTTAACGATGAATATGTTGTGGAAGGGAAGGCAATAGAAACGCTGGAGAGGCACGAGGAGATGGAGCAGCGTCATACGGAAGCTGTGAAACTTCAACGAAAGATGTTTTGGCTTACGTTTGTCGCAGTCATCTTTGCGGTAATCCAAGCAGGTGTTATCAAGCTGCCGACTATCATCGATTTGACAAGAGCAGCCCCATAATGAAATGCGCGCCTAACAAGTTGCAGCACTTCAGCCGCTCCGCGGCTCGGACCTCCAAAAGCTACGCTTTTTCCGGCCGGTGTGCAAAGTGTTAAATTTATCGAGCAAGCATTGAGACTATTGCCTAAATATTGGACGTTACTTTGTGAAAATAATTAAAAAGGTTGAGATTAGCTATTTTAGGTCAGTGTATTCAATTGATTTGAAGAACATTGATGATTTGAATATTCTTATAGGCGGAAATGACAGCGGAAAGTCAAATATATTAAAGTCTCTCAATCTTTTTTTTAACAACAAGACGGAATTAGGTCAAGATTATTATTTTCCAGACGATCTAACGAGAAAGAGAGAACAAGAGGCACGGGATACAAAGGGTCGTGCAACCATATGGATTAAGGTTCATTTTTACAATTTCTTAAATTGGAGATCACTTCCAAAAGAGTTTGTTATAAAAAAGGTCTGGAACCGCTATACCACTGAGCCAGAAGTGACATATCCTAAAGGCCTCCCGTCTACCGCAATTGCTAGGTTCCTAAATAAAATCTCTTTTCACTATGTGCCCGCTGTACGTGGCAGGAATATATTTAGTCACTACTTATCACTACTCCATGATGCACTGCTTGATGATGAGAAAGCAGGATTAATTACATCAACTGACCAGCTAATGAGTACTCTGAATGACAGCACTCAGGATATGAGTGAAAGAATAAAGGAAGGAGTAGGCATAGAAAGTACCATACAGCCTCCTACAAATCTGCGAGTTTTATTCAATGCATTGGATTTTTCAACTGAGTATGGTGAGCACAGCGTTCCTCTTCAAAAACGAGGTGACGGCATACAAAGTAGACATATTCCCTATATTCTCGATTTCATCGCTAAGCATACAAACACACATCACATATGGGCTTATGAAGAGCCGGAAACGTCTTTAGAGCTAGGTCCGGCGTTTGAACTTGCGGCACAGTTCAGGGAGGAGTTTTGCAAAGAAAACCAAATATTTCTGACGACTCACTCCCCTGCGTTTTACGATTTATCAGGAGATCATGTATCTAAATGGTATGTGTCCCAAAGGGAAATGGAGAGCGGCAATGAAACTCAAGCCGAAAAAGTGTCTTCCAAAGATATATTAGACCGTAAGTTAGGTGTAGCGGCACTGGTAGCTGATCGGGCAAGAGAAGCATACGATCAAATACGAACATTAACGACTACAATAAGTAGATTAGATGCAGAGCTAGTACAGCATGCAATTCCTCATGTAATTGTGGAAGGTGTCACTGATAAAACTATAATGGAGGAGGCGTTCCGGAAACTATATCCAGATGATGGGCCTTTTTGCGAGTTTTTACATGCTGGAGGAGCTACTAATATACCGCCATATCTGAAGTCCGCGAAAGTACTGTCAAAGGAATTCTCTCATGCTGTTATCGGATTATTCGACAGAGATCAAGAAGGCAGAAAGCAAATAAAAGACTTCTCTTCTAGCGGGAGTATAGATGGTACCGAATTTTTCGAAATATCCACAGAACGTAAACTATATGCTGGCTTACTTCCCCTGCCTGAATCACTTCATTCTATTGAACAGGATGTTAAAGCCAATCTAGGCGCGGATATCAATCTACCGGTGCCAATTGAATTTATGTTTCCTGCTGAGATTATAAGTCAGGCATTAAGCCAGGGAGTCATAGAGCTTGAAGATCGCATAGCAAAAGCAAATGATCCAGAGCTTCCAACCACTGTTAATCTAAGCAATCTTTATTCGAGCCAGCTCCCAGATGGAAGTGAATATCTTGCCAAAAAAGTAAAAAAGAGTTCTAAAACCCGATTTTCAGAATGGGTAACCGGTCAGTCGTCAGAAGCTTTTGAAAATTTTAGGCCAGTTTTCGAACAGCTGAAAATAGTTGTTGATACTGAGTAATCAAAATTTAACAAGTCAATGCAGCCGACCGCTATCGCGTCGGCTGATTGAAGCGTTAAATGTAATCATATATCGGAGAAAATATGAGCCAATTAGAAGAAACGCAGGAATCGTTATCTCGGATGCAGGCATTTGATCCAAAAAGTCTCGCAAGAGAGGAGGACCTTGGAAAGAACTTTGATTTTTCTGCGGTAGTAGCACCTGCGGGTAAGCTAATTCGCTTATATAATCAATTGGGTTTGTCTACTCTTGACGACTTCCCTGACCAAATCCTTGCGCAAATCAAGCAACAGGCTGATGCAGACTTTAATAGGTTTCAGCAAATATTGGATTTTGACCCCACCACTATTGAAAACCAAAATCCTAAACAGCCAGGAGATAACTTGGTTCAACAGGTAGGTAAGGCTTACGATCCTGCATTTCAAAAACTATTTCCATTTATTTCGTATGGAACTAGTAAAGCCGTGGATTTTCAGCGCATGGAAAACGAAGCCCGTGCAATGTTGCAAAATGTTAAAGATGAAGCTTCTGACATCACTACCCAGCTAAATGATCATCAGGTGCAAGCTCAGGAAGTGTTGGCAGACGTTCGAAAAGTGGCAGCTGAACAAGGGGTGTCTCAACAGGCCATTTACTTCAAAGATGAAGCCGAATCTCACGAAAAACTGGCTGAAATATGGAGGAGTAGAACAATAAAGGTTGCGTGGGGTTTAGGTGTGTATGCTCTTTTCAGTATATTTTTTCACAAAATACCGTGGATACAACCAGACGACACCATTCAGTCAGTTCAGCTAATTACTAGCAAGGTTCTGATATTCTTTGTGATTTCGTACATACTTTTTCTTTCTTCAAAAAACTTTTTATCTCATAAGCACAGTGCCATCGTAAATAAACATCGGCAAAATGCATTAATGACATATACGGCTATAACTGATTCGGCTGCAACGGAAGAAATTAAGGATGTGGTTCTAAATCACGCTGCATCATGTATTTTTTCTCCACAGGATACCGGGTTTATTAAGTCTGAATCGCAATCATCTCAGTCTTCGCGTTCTATAGTTGAGCTTTTGCCAAAAACTACTATGAAGCTTGATTCGTGAAAACATTTAACAAGGAGGCTGTTATGACCGAACATCTCGGTTCCTGTTTGTGTGGCACCGTTCGCTTCAAGGTAGAAGGGGCGTTTGACAGCTTTTATCTGTGCCATTGTCAGCACTGCAAGAAAGATACGGGGTCGGCTCATGCGGCCAATCTGTTTTCACAATCGGCTAAGCTGAGTTGGCAGTCGGGTGCTGATGCCGTGACTTCGTTTACGCTGCCAGGTACTCGTCACAGCAAGAGTTTTTGTAAGTTCTGTGGCTCGGCATTGCCCATTACTCAGGCGGCAGGTGTGCTTATCGTGCCGGCAGGATCTTTGGACACTGAAGTGTCCATATTGCCAACGGCCCACATCTTTTCGTCCAGCAAGGCCAACTGGGAAAAGGCGTCAGAAGAGGTGCCAACGTTCGAGAAGCTGCCGGATTGAGCGGTCATCTGTACTAGACTGTTACGTGCGATGGTGTTTCGGCAGAGCAGGGGAGCCACATGTTTAAGGACGTTATAGATTTTTGGTTCAATGAGCTTGAGCCAAGGCAGTGGTGGCAAAAGGATTGCGACCTTGATTCCATGATCCAGCGCCGTTTTGGCGCGCTTCATGAGCAGGCCAGGGTCGGAGAGCTGTTTGCGTGGCGCGAAACGGCTCTTGGCAGTCTCGCCGAGGTTATCGTTCTTGATCAGTTCTCGCGCAATATCTACCGTGACACACCCGACTCATTTGCCTGTGATCCCATGGCGCTTGTGCTGGCACAATGTGCAATCTCAAAGAATCTGGACAGGCAGCTGTCTGCTATTCAGTGTTCTTTTCTGTACATGCCGTTCATGCACAGTGAGTCAAAGCTGATCCACGCAGAAGCTGTCAAATTGTATGAAGCGTTGGGTATTCAAAATAGCCTTGATTTTGAATACAGGCATAAAGCCATTATCGACCGGTTTGGCCGCTATCCCCATCGAAATAAAATTCTGGGACGTACGTCGACTGAAGACGAAAAAGTGTTTCTTGAACAGCCAAATTCAGGGTTCTGAATGTCCGGTATGACGCCCGGATCGAACCGATAATGCAGTCTATGGCTGGGCTGATCTACCTTGCCATTCGTCCTGGGCGTGTAGGGGCGCATGTACACATGCTTAATCCCTTCTCGTTGCAACACCGCATTGAAGCGACGGGAACGATAGGCCGGGCCGTATCGGTCATCAGGCGTTTGTGATCTGCCTGGCGGTCCACTTGAGTGTTAGGCACAACTTCTGTATCAGCTCACCCTACTGCTGATGTATGGCGTGATCAACGATTAGGGCTCGAATATGGGGCGTGGTTCGTGCATTCTTATGGGGTGTTCATGTCGGTTGCTCTGTGCTGTTTGTTTGACGATAACCAGCATCTCTAACTTAACCGGCGTGAGCAACCTCCTTAGCACCCATAGCTAGTCATGCGATGGGCAACGTATAACAAGGTGGTGTCCGGTTTGGCGGGGGCAACTACACGATGAATATTGAGACCGTAGAAAAAACAGATCACCTTAGGCTGCTAGAGATTTGGGAAGGGTCGGTGAGGGCAACTCATGGTTTTTTGGCAGAAAAAGATCTTCAGGAACTAAAGCCGCTGATTTTAGAGCAGTATTTTGACGCTGTTGATTTAAGGTGTGCCAAAAACAGTAAGGGTGAAATACTGGGATTCTGTGGCGTACATGATGGCAACATTGAAATGCTGTTCATTTCACCTGATGCGCGTGGCAAAGGTGTAGGTTCTTTGTTAGCGGACTATGCAGTCAAGTTCCAAGGTGCTACCAAAGTTGATGTAAATGAACAAAATGAGCAGGCACTAGGTTTTTATCAGCATATTGGCTTTTCGGTAACGAGCCGTTCACTAGTTGATGGCCAGGGAAAGCCTTATCCGCTGCTGCATATGACGCTATAAAAACTTATCAATGCAGGTTGTTGGACGTTTACTACGCTTCGCTCCGTACTCGCCGCAACTGCAAGCGTTACGTTTACTAACAGAATGGAGAGTTTCACTTGGCCAATCCAATATTTGAGTTTCAAGTCGATGGGGAGACACTCTCTGTAGAGCTGTCGGCGTTTGGAAATCTGGCTATCTCTCTAAACGGTAAGGTAGTGAAAAGTGTGCGTGAATTCGGTCTACGAAGTGCTCATAAAATTGACGTAAAAGGTACCGTATACAGGATCGAGGTGCATATCTCTAATTTATTTACTGGTAAGATTTCTTGCAGGTTATTTAAAAATGAAGAGCTGATTTCTCATCAATATACCAAGGCGGTTTTAGGAGAAAAAAACAAATATTTGAGTTTTATATTGCTTATTGGATTTTGTGGAATACTTGGTTATTCTATCCCCAAAATGGGGGCATGGGTGTGGTTAAGCCCAATATTATTTATAGTGTGCATTGTAGTTGCCATGTCAGGTCGAGAGCGTATATACAATGTTCAAACTAAAAAAACGTAACAAAGCAAAGCAAACAGTGAAAAACTTTTCGCTCGCGCTACAAGTTTTCCCTGTTTGCGGCGTTATACGTAAGGATTAAGCAATGAGTTCGTACGGAACGTTGATATTCTTCTGTGGGAAGATGGGAGCTGGTAAAAGCACTTTGTCTGGCAAAATTGCTCGTGAACGTGGAGCAGTGCTTATTTCAGAGGATGAATGGCTAGCTGTGCTGTTCCCTGGCGAGATTAAGGATTTCAATGATTACATTAGTTACTCATCTCGTCTTAAGCCTGTGTTGAGATCACACATTGAGCAAGTTCTCTTGGCTGGTACCTCTGTGGTCCTGGATTTTCCTGGCAATACCCGGAAGCAAAGAGCATGGTTCAAAGATATATACTCGAAACACGGTATTCCTCATGAGCTCCACTATTTGTCGGTAGACGATGAAGTTTGTTTAAAGCAGCTTAAACAGCGGCAGAAAGAACAACCTGAACGAGCGCAGTTCGACACAGAAGAGGTCTTTAGGATGGTGACAGATTACTTTGAGCCGCCCGAAGAGTCTGAGGCGTTTAACATCCAGATTGTAGAACGGAAGTCCGCATAAAAGGTGACAGTCTTGATTTGCGTTTCCAGAGAGTGCAGCAATGCTTTGATAGAACGGTGCTTGTTTGTCCGCGATAGGTTTAATCGCAGACAGGATAGTTGCTGCAAAATGAGCGATGACATTAGCCCTTTAACGTAGCGTTATGCATCTAAGAGGTTAGTATGGTGTTAAAAGATGGAATAACGGGTTTTTTCCAGATGTCTCAAAGGAAGAGTTTGCCTCACATTGAGATGGAAACGTTTAAGAAGGAGGTTTCTGGTTCTTTAGCGCAGCTTGGTTATAGATTACTTTACTTTAGAGAAGCTGGTGTTACTCCAAACTTTCATTTGGTAGTGTTTGGAAAAGGTGGAGAACGGTTGGGTGTGATTTGTAATTCTATATACCCCGTTGTGGCCTTGGTCAAGGAAATTGATGTAGGCGTATGTGAATTGCGCTACATTGAAGATGAAAATGTAGAAAATCTGATAGAAAGTAACACTAGTTTTTATATTGTAAGTACCGCTGATCTGGATCAAGAGTTAACATCAGGCGCTTTAAAAGAATTAAATGAAGCGGAGCTGAGACAAATTAATTACTGGAAGCCTCAAACTATCGGTGAGGTTGTTTTTAACTGGTGGGATTAAAGAAGCATAACCAAGTCATGAAATTGATCTCAATGCGCTACGCTTCTTTCTGTAATTTATAACGGTGTTAGAGCTATTAAAGTTGGAAGCTTATGAGTTATATTGATTCTTACGATCACGAATATATTGGATCATTAGGATATCTTCCTATTTATCGTCCACTCCAAGTTATTGAGGGAGATAAGTGGGGTGGCTATGAATTTAGTGCTGCTCCAAATAATCTCGTTCTTGGTGGCGGTAGTGGCGAACACCCCGGTCTTGTTGTTCATAAGCTTGGAAGCCTAGCGGCTAAATTTCTATACGATCAAATTTCTGACGAAGAGGAGGAGTCTATTCCTAGAGAGGATATGGATTATGTTATTGATCAGTGCTATGCGGATGATATTCTTGAGTTCTGTCGTTGGTCTATAAGACAGTACGCCAGCTTTAAAGACATGGCAGAATCCATAACCTTCACTACTCCTTTGGGTGAAGATGAGGAAGTTGAAGAGTGGCTATGCAAATCGCTTGGCGAGCTGATATATTTCTCTCTTTCCGAACTAAACCCTGAGCATAATAAACTAAAAGGTATCTTTGGTCGCTTTGAGATTCAGGCCTCAATGCAAAATATCGCATGTGTTCCCCCAGGTTATCCAAGGTATGGTGGTCGTAGAGTAGAGAACGGTGAGTTAAAATGGGGGGTGCATCGTTGGCCAGTCAAGCCCTAACAATTATTCACGCGCCGATTTTTCGTCGCTTTTCGGCTCCAAAACGGCGTGTGAGCCGGACGTTTAGCAGGCCGAGTTACCGAGCAGTAGACACCTTCTATAGTTAGGTTTACCCCTGACGCGGAGGGGCAAGATAGCCAGGGAAAAGTACTAGCATTATACCGATGAGTTTCGCCGTGAGGCGTGTTGATGAGCCCGGACATGCGGCTTTATCAGTTTAAGCCCCCATTTAAACCGGGCACCTGGGATAATGCCGTAATGGCATCTTTTTTCAGCCGGCTCAAGGTTGAACTGATCTATGCTGAGCAGTACCGGAGCATAGACGAAGCAAAATCAGCGATCTTCGAATACATCGAAGTTTTTTATAACGGCATGCGTAGGCACTCAGCTTTGGGCTATGTGAGTCCAGCGGAGTATGAGCTCAAATTCGCATAACTAAAGTGTCTACTTTTTTTGGGTAGGACCACAATTCTGGGGTTCGGAAGTCATATGAATTCATTTTTGGATTTGCTTTTTTATAGGCATCGTCGCTTTAAGGGAGAAACCTATTTTAGAAATCATTTTCCTTTGATGCTTTTTATTAGCGCAATTTTTGCAATATTTCTTTCAGATTCTATTGCTTCGTTTATTATAATGGTTGGATTTTTTATTTTAATTGATCTACTTCTGGCAGTAGGTGCTTGTTTTTACTACAAAAATGATCTATAGGTGTGCAAAATTTTTAAAGCTAACAGGTGTAACTAGGTCGAAATTTATTGCGGCGCTCGTTTTTTACCAATAAGCTCAACACAAAATAATCACCACCACAAATTCGCCTGTTACGGGCGTTAAGCATAATTATGGATGCTGGCCAAGTTTTAACGATGCTGAAATATTGAGCATAAGATTCATTCGCGGTCTGTCAACCAATAAAAAGGCAGCTCCGGTAGTAGTTGATCTCAATTTCTCAGCGAGCGAGCGTTAGGCAACGATGTCGCTCTAGATTTGATGTGAAATTAAATGAAAAATTATTTTGAGAGCCCGTTCAAGGGAAAACTTCTGATAGAGCAAGTTAAAAACCCCAATATTAAGGTGGGGCGCTATAGCTATTATTCAGGCTATTATCATGGACACTCATTTGATGAGTGCGCTCGCTTCCTCGTGCCTGATCGCGATGACGTTGATAAATTGATAATTGGAAGCTTTTGCTCCATAGGGACGGGGGCATCTTTTATCATGGCTGGAAATCAAGGTCACCGATATGATTGGGTTACATCATTCCCATTTTTCTATATGAATGAGGAGCCGGCATTTTCGGGATCAGTTGATGCTTTCCAGGAGGTAGGCGATACCGTCATAGGAAACGACGTGTGGATTGGCTCTGAGGCAATGATTATGCCTGGAGTAAAGGTTGGCCATGGAGCGGTAATTGGCAGTCGGGCTTTGGTTACCAAAGATGTAGATCCATATACAATTGTTGGTGGCAACCCCGCAAAGGTGATAAGGAAGCGCTTTTCAGAACAGGAAATTTCAATGTTGCTAGATATGAAGTGGTGGGATTGGCCATTGGAAAAAATTAAAGAAGCAATGCCTCTTTTGTGTTCGTCTGATATTGAAGGCTTGTACCATTTTTGGCAGTGTTCAAGTGCCTAAAACGGCTGTCTTTAGGGAATGCGGAGGGCTTTGACCGAGGGGGCGGGTCAGGAGAGCCCTTTCAATACTTGCCTGTGATAACCCCGTTCCCGTATTATGTAACCAGTTACGTAATAGATTACTAGAGTTCGAGTTCTCTTCTTATGGATCAAATGCAGAGCTTCGGCAGCCTTTCGCTGGGCAGTCGATTGCGTCGGTTGTCGGACCGGTTGGTCTCCGACGTGGTAGATATCTACCAGGCGCAAGGAGTGGAGTTGAATCCCACCTATTTTCCGCTGTTCAACCTGCTCTACCGGCAGGGGGCGATGTCGGTCACTGAGGCGGCCGAACTGCTCGGTGTCACTCACCCCGCCATCAGCAAAATTGCGCAGAGGATGTTGGCCGAGCAGTGGCTGAGCAAGACCTCAGACCCCAACGATGAGCGGCGTCAGTTGATGACGTTGAGCGAGCGCAGCCAGGAGTTGCTGACCCGGATCAAACCGATTTGGCAGCAAATCCAGTCGCACCTGGACTTGCTGATGGCGGGTCAGCAGCACCCGCTGCTGACAGCGATAGATGAGTTCGAGGCACGTCTAAAGCAGCAGGGTTTCAAGGCGCCGGTCCTGGCGGCACTGCAGGATGTTCAGCCCCGCGCCGAGATAGATATCATCGGCTGGGACAGTCGGCTGCGCGATCGCTTCCGCGAGCTGAATCTGGCCTGGCTTGATCGCTATTTTAACGGTGAACTGACCGAGCAGGACCAGCAGGCCTTGGGCAACCCGGAAGGCTATTACCTGGCCAAGGGGGGATACATCTGGTTTGCGCGCTCCGGTGGCAACATCATCGGTTGCTGCGCGCTGGCCAAGCGGGGAGAACAGCGGTTCGAGATCTCTAAAATGGGGGTCGATGACAGCTTTCAGGGCCGGGGGGTTGGTCGGCGTCTGATGTTGACTGCGCTGGCCAAGGCGCGGGAGCTGGGAGCGACTGAGGTCTATCTGGAGAGCGCCACTCGGTTGGAGCGGGCGATCAACCTGTACTGTAATCTGGGGTTCCGTGCGATTCCCCATCCGGATGGCCAGTCAACTTATCCGCGCTCTGATATCTATATGACGCTGACGCTATAAACACGGCACCGTTAAATACAAGGTGATACACATGTCCACTACCGAATATCCCCTGGGCGAGCGGCGTCGACAGGAGTTTGTCGCTGGCGCCAAGGCAACTCTGCCACTGATTGTCGGTGCGATCCCGTTTGGCATTCTGTTTGGCACCCTGGCAGAGCCGAGTGGGCTATCGGCGTTGGGCGCACTGGCGATGTCATTGATCGTGTTCGCTGGTGCCAGCCAGTTCATCGCGCTGGGCCTGCTGGCTGCGGGAGCTGCTTTGCCGGTGATCATTGCCACCACGTTGGTTGTCAACCTGCGCCATATGCTTTATGCCGCCAATCTGGTGCCAAGAATCCGCCACCTGCCGCAGCGCTGGCGGATCATCATGGCTTTCGGACTCACCGACGAGACCTTTGCTGCGGTCAGCAATCGCTACCTGCAACAAGAAGAGACCCAAGAGCTGCACTGGTTTTACCTGGGTTCCTTCCTAGCTATGTACAGCAACTGGGTATTCTGCACCGCACTGGGGGTTGGCTTGGGCAAGATGTTTCCCGACATGACCCACTGGGGCCTGGATTTCGCCATGTCGGTCACCTTCATCGGCATGGTTGTGCCCTACCTGCGCAATACCCCTATGTGGGCGGCGGTGATCGTCGCCGGCACGATGGCAATCGCCACGGCAGGCATGCCGCACAAGCTGGGTCTGATGGTGGCGGCGATCTGCGGCATTGCCGTGGGGCTGTCACTGCAGATGCTCAATCAACAGAGAGCCAATCAAAGTAGCACCACAATGGAAGTGGTGGCGAAGAAGGGAGCCGACAGATGAATGAAGCTGCTTTGATATTGGGTATGTTCCTGGCCACTTTCAGCGTGCGTTACTTGCTGTTCGCAGTTGCCGGGCGGGTGCACTTTCCCTCCTGGCTTAACACGGCGCTGGGGTTCGTCCCGCCGGTGGTGCTGACAGCGATCATCGTACCTGCGGTGCTGATGCCCAGCGGCGAGCTCTGGCTCAGCCCGGCCAATCCCTGGCTGCTGGCAGCGCTGATAGCCGCGCTGGTGGCGATGGTACGGCGCGATCTGCTGACCACTATTCTGGTGGGGATGGTCACGTTTATGCTGTTGCGGTTTGGTTTTGGGCTTTAACGAAATCAGAAAGGTGATAGCGCTGGAAATCATAGACTTCAAAGGGGACGGCATGAAAATACTCGCCATTTCTGGCAGCGCTCGTGCAGCATCGACAAATACAGCCTTACTTTAAGTCATGAAAAATATAGCTCCGGCGGGAGTCGACCTGTTGGTTTTTAACAGAATAGATGCACTTCCTGAAAGAAAGCAGCTGAGTACTTTGCGAAGCCAGCACGAGTAAAGTACGCTTTTATACAGGAGTGCTTGGCAGTTCCTTGCTACTTGGATTTCACGTGATCATGGGTGGGCAAGCGTCAGCGCAGACGCATAATATATTCGCGAATATCGCAAAGGGTGTTCTTATGAAGGTCAACACAGAGTCAAATCACGTTTACACCATGCAACGAGCGCAGACATCTACGGATGCGAGTGCCAACGCCGGATCATTCTCTTCTGTATTAACCGCAGCCATAACCAAAACGGACGCCGCTAAAGAGGTTGATTTTACAAGCATGACGCGAAAGGAAATGTTTGATTGGATGAACGACCAAATCCGTAGCGGTGAAATGTCGCTTGATGAGAGCTCGCCCTTCATGGGAATGACCATGAAAATATCGGCGGTGACTGGTCAGCCGGTTGATATGGCTACAGACACCACGCGTATCAATTTCGTTGAGAAAGCCCGTTCAGGTATTGAAGCTGCCCGAGCAAACAACGATCTGGACTTGGCAAAGGCGTTGCAGGCTTCGCTTGAAACCATGCTTAGGCAGCAAGTGTAGGTGATCGGCCAAACATTACTGTGAAGTGGGCTGAAATGAACCATCGATTCGTAATCACCGGCGGCCCCGGTGGTGGCAAAACTACAATTCTTAGTGCCCTGGCGAAACGGGGCTATCACGGAGTGCCGGAATCGGCCCGCAGAATTATCAAAGAACGGTTGGCAGCAGGGTTAACATCTCGGCCAGATCCGGAGGCTTTCGCCCACGAGATACTAAGGTTGGATATCGAGAAGTATCGAGAGTTAAGAGCTTACGAACATCCTGTGTTTTTTGATCGTGGGGTGCTCGATGCGCTGTACATGCTTGATGAGGCGCGAGCCTTAACGCGCCATGAAATCTCGCAGTACGTAAGCCAGTCGGGAATTCAGATAATAAGTGCGACACTCATGGTTGAACGGCGAGAGGTGGCC
>ERZ1673962.1185-NODE-1185-length-13351-cov-2.892524_pt1 | contig 13351 bp, 13 predicted proteins | sample MGYA00580188_ERZ1673962 | MGnify/ENA primary metagenome ERZ1673962 (study PRJEB41334, sample SAMN05608104) | rock metagenome | biome: terrestrial subsurface; feature: shale formation; material: shale | place: USA: Pennsylvania ... | reverse complement strand
AATCTGGTCGGCAGGCGGCAGCATGGCGTTGATGGCCATTTGCAGGCGCCGCGGGCTTTCCTGACGGGTCATCGCGGCGGCGCTTGCCGCGTAGATGGCCAGGCGCAGCCCGTCTTCCTGAGAATTGCGTTCGATTTTCGCGGCCAGCGGGGCAAAGACCATGTTGCCAAGAATAGCGCCGTAAAAAGTCGTGATCAGCGCGACGGCCATGGCCGGGCCGATGCTCGAGGGATCGGAGAGATGCGTGAGCATCTGCACGAGGCCGACAAGCGTGCCGATCAGGCCCATGGCGGGCGCAACTTCGGCAGCGCGGCGCAGGATCGCGGCGGATTTCACCCAGCGGCCTTTGGCCATATCCAGCTCGGCGCCGAGCAGACGCTCGACTTCCTCGGCCGGCACGCCTTCGACCACCAGGGTCAGCGCGCGGGACAGGGCGGCATCGCGCCTCAGCTGAGGCAGGCGCTTTTCGACGCCGCGCACGCCTTCCTTGCGGGCGGCCTCGGAAAGCAGAATAAGGCGGCGGGCGGCTTCGGACAGATTGGCGGTTCGGGAGGCCAGCGCGCGGCCAACGGCCCGGACGGCCTCGATCACTTCATCGAACCGGTAAGAAACGAGCGTCATGGCAATGGTGCCGCCGATCACGATCAGGAAGGCGCGCAGGTTGAGAAAGGCTTCCCAATCCCCGCCCAGAAACACGGCCGTGCCGACAAAGCCGAAACCGGCGATGAGGCCGATCGGCGTTGCCAGATCCGTTGCCGATGTGCGCTCTCCGCTCATCCGCTGATGCCCGTCTTGATGATTTCCGTCATCGTCACGCCGAGACGGTCTTCCACAATGACGACCTCACCGCGGGCGACCAGCCGGTCATTGACGTAAATGTCGATGGCCTCGCCGACCTTGCGGTCGAGCTCCACCACGGCGCCGCGTCCCAGCTTCAAAAGGTCGGACACTTCGATATGCGCTTTTCCCAGCACGGCGGAAACGTTGACCGGTACATCGAAAACGGCTTCCAGGTCGGCTGCCGAGCGCTGCGGGTCGGCTGCATTCTGCGCGGCATCGCTCTTATCCTCGGCGCCGTGCGGCGCGTCGGTGTTGGAAAGATCGGGAAGATCCATGCCGGTTTCATTCTCAGACATGTTGCGGCTCCTTTTGGGCAGCAGGGGCAGTGGCGGTTTCGCTTTCGCCTTTCAGGCTTTGAACGTAACGATCGACGATCTGCGTCAATTCTCCGTCGATGGCAGAGAGTGAGCGGGTGATCCCGCCATCGGCCCATTCGACATGGCAATCGCCGAAGGCGACTTCCGGATCGCCGATCAGAAGGACTTGCTCGCTCATGCCGCGCTCATGGCAGAGGCGGTCGACATATCCCTTGAGCAGGCCCGAGAGACCGTCGGCGACGCGCAGTACCAGGTGCGGTTCGCGGTTGAGATGGGTGACGCATTCCTCGATCACGGCTTCGATTTCGGCTTGCGGGCGCTCGGCGATCAGCCGGGCAGCGAGCTTGCGGGCGGCGAGGAGAGAGAGACGGGCGGCGAACTCGCGCACCTCGCGGTTCTCCTGCTCGAGCTGAACGAAACTAGCGCCCAGCGCTTCGCCGATGGCGGCAAGGGTCTGCGCGGTTTGCTGCTCGATACTTGCCTCAGCTTCGGCATACCCGCGCTGATGGCCGATGGCTTCGCCCTCGGCGCGCGCTTCGGCGCGGATGGCGTCGATCTCCTCGTCCGTCAACTCGTGTTTCTTGCGCGGCGCATTCACGACGACGGGCGCGTCTTCGGCACGGAAGACGTTGTCGAACATGAATTTCACTTTCTCTTTTTCTTCTCTCATTACCGCACTCATCAGTACACGAGCTCGTCATCTTCTTTGTTGTCGGCCAGCATGATCTCGCCGCGCGCCGCCAGGTCCTTGGCCATATTGACCATGGCCATCTGGGCTTCATCCACATCGCGAAGCCGCACCGGCCCCATGACTTCCATGTCCTCGCGCAGGATGCGGGCCGCGCGTTCGGACATATTGGCGAAGAAAAGATCGCGGATCGTATCGGACGCGCCTTTGAGCGCGATGGCCAGTTTGTCCTTGTCGATGGAGCGCAAGAGCGTTTGTACGCCGCCCGGATCGAGTTTGCGCAGATCCTCGAATGTGAACATCAGCGCCTTGATGCGTTCGGCTGCTTCACGGTTGCGCTCTTCGAGCGAGGTCATGAAGCGGGATTCGGTCTGCCGGTCGAAATTGTTGAAAATTTCGGCCATCATCTCGTGGGCATCGCGCCGGTTCGTGCGTGAAAGGTTGGACATGAACTCGGCGCGCAAGGTCTGCTCGACTTTGTCGAGAATGTCTTTTTGCACCGCTTCCATGCGCAGCATCCGGGTGACGACTTCCAGCGCAAAATCTTCGGGCAGGTGGCTGAGCACGCGGGCGGCATGTTCGGAACGGATTTTCGAAAGAACGACGGCAACGGTTTGCGGGTACTCGTTCTTCAGGTAATTGGCGAGCACCTCGTCATTCACATTGCCGAGCTTTTCCCACATGTTGCGCCCGGCAGGGCCGCGGATTTCGTCCATGACGGCATCTACACGCTCGCCGGAAAGGAAGCGCTTGAGGAGCCGTTCGGTGGATTCGTACGTGCCCGTCAGCGCGCCGGTGGAGGACATGTGCGAAGTGAATTCCACAAGCAAACGTTCCACGAGCGGTGCCGAGACGGTGCCGAGATTCGACATGACCTGCGAGACGTCGCGGATTTCTTCATCATCCAGCTTGTCCCAGATCGCAGACGCGCTGTCATCGGAAACGGAGAGCATGAAGACCGCGGCTTTTTCAGGGCCGGTGAGTTTATCGAGGTCTTCCTTGACTTTGATTTTCAATTGTTCAGCCATGTGCCCATCTCCCCTTATGCCGGCTGCTCATGCAGCCAGTTGCGGATAATGGCCAGGGTCTCGTCCGGATGGCCGCTGATCAGTTCGCCGACTTTCTTGACCGAGGATTCGCGCACCTTGCCTTCGACGCGGGCGATATCGATCATGCTTTCCACGTCGGACGTGCGCTGCACCTGAGGGCCGGGCAGGGCGGCAATGGGCTCGCCTTGCTCGTCGGTTCCTTGTGCAATCATCTGCGTACCGTCTTCGGCCGTATATTGCGTACCGGCAGGCAGAGCGAGGTTGGTGCCCGTCGAGGCGGGTGCGTTCAAGCCTCTGATGAAGGGCCGCACCACAAAGAGCAGCACCAGGACGGAAATGATGAGCAGCGCGGCAATTTCGCCGATCCGGATATAGTCGGCCTTGCGCAAACCCAGGAAAGGCTCTTCGATTTCCGGCAGCTTTTCCGCCTCGCTTTGCGGAGCAAAGCGCAAGTTCACGACTTCGACCTGGTCGCCGCGCTCTTCGTCATAGCCGATGGCCGAGCGCACCAGGCTGGCGATCTTTTCAAGATCCTCCGACGAGCGGCTTTGATAATCAATCTGGCCGTCCGGCGTTTGATCGTAAACGCCGTCGACAAGAACAGCGACCGAGATGCGTTTGACGCGGCCAGCTTCGAGTACTTCCGTTTCGGTCACCCGCGAAATTTCGTAATTGACGGTTTCTTCCACGCGGCTCGAGGTGTCGGTGGCGGCGGCGGCGCCATCGCCGTCCTCCGGACCGAAATTGGCGTCCGGCACATTATTGCCGACGGTCACGCCGTCATTGACGGCGCCATCGGAGCTGGCGGAGCTTTCTTCCACGGTCTGCGTGGAGCGCACGACTTGGCCGTCGGGATCGTAACGGTCCGATGTGCGGGTGACGCGGTTGAAGTCCAGTTCGGCGGTGACGCGCACGCGGGCTTTTTCCGGCCCTACGATGCTTTCCACGATCCGCTCGATCTCCGAGCGCAGGCGGCGCTCATAGGCAATGTTGCGTTCGTCGAACGTGGCGTTGAGCGCAGCGGCGGTCTCGTTGCCGTCACCGCTGGCCAGAAGGTTGCCGGCTTCATCGACGATGGAGACACGGCCGGGTTTCAGCCCGTCCACACCGGAAGCAGCGAGATATTGAATGGCTTTGACTTGCGACTGGGCGAGCGGGGCGCCGCGCACTTTCAGAACGATGGAGGCGCTCGGCTCACGACGCTGGCGGGAGAAGACTTCGCGTTCCGGCAGCACCAGATGGACGCGGGCATTTTCAACCCGGTCGATGGAGCGGATCGTGCGCGCCATTTCGCCTTCCAGCGCGCGCAGGTAATTCAGGTTCTGCACGAAGCTCGTCGTGCCCAGCGCATCGGCATTGTCGAAGATTTCATAGCCGACAATGTTGCCGTTCGGCAGGCCCTGTTCGGCCATGGCCATGCGCATGCGCAAAACGCGGTTTTCCGGCACGAAGATGCGGGTGCCGTCGCCTTTGAGTTCGTAAGGGATGTTCTGGGCGTCAAGCTCGGCGAGAATTGCAGCGGCGTCCTGCTGGTCGAGTTCGGAATAGAGCAAGGCCATGGGCTCTTCGGTGACCTTGATGGTCACGAAGGCGAAGAAGCCGAAAAGGCCTGCGGCCACGAGGCCCAGTGCTGCGATACGAGACGGTCCGAGCGTCTTTAGGAAATCGGCAAAGCTGTTCACGCTACCACCCTAGTGTTGTCGCCTCTGCGTCCCTCTCCTTCTTGGATCGGTTGGCATAGTCGACAGGGGACGGTGGCAACTCCTTTGCCTGTGTGGCCGATCCTTTATCCTTTGGATCAAGCCCCCCTGTGTCGGTAGGCAAAATTTACCGGTATTGAGGTAACCAGATGCTTAACAGGAATGTATTTCCATCGGCTGGAGGGACTCAAAAGCGGAAATAATTGCCCCGATCTGTGGAAAAGTAAGGAGCTGGTAAGGATTGAAATCCGGGGGAGGCGCAGGAAACAAAGAAGGCGCCGGAATGACCCGGCGCCTTCTCGGCAGAAAGTACGCAGCACTCAATCTTACTGCCGGTGTAAATGGCTACTGCCGGTATTGCTGAACCCGTGTGGCGCGCAAACCGGCCAGGCCGTGCTTTTCAATAGAGCGCTGCCAGCTCAGGAATTCCTCCACGGTCAGCGTGTAGCGCTTGCATGCTTCTTCAAGACTGATCAGACCGCCGCGCACTGCAGCCACGACTTCCGCCTTGCGCCGGATGACCCAGCGCTTGGTATTAGGGGGCGGAAGATCGGCCACGGTGAGCGGGCTCCCGTCAGGGCCGATCACGTAGTTCACCCGAGATGACTGTTGCTCGCTCATTGCCTTGCGGTCTCCGTACTCAACTGTGGACACCAATCTAGGCTGGAGCCTTTTAAAAAAGGTCTAAGTGCCACGGTAAAGTTTCCATGAATTTCAACGGGTTAAGCGTGCCATCGCGGGACATAAAAAGGCCGTTCCCCCTTAAGTGCCGCTCGGCGGCTGGCTTTGCGCCTTGTCGCGCACTGCCAGCACATCCGAAGCCGGGATCGTCTGGTCGCCCAGATTGATCAGCGGGACGTTGCCGGAGAAGTCGACGCCGGTCACCGTGCCGGTGATGCGGGAGGAATATTGAACCTGCTCGCCGTCTTCGTTGGTGGCTTCGATATCTATGATGTAGAAGCCGTCGGGCTGGTCCACCCCGTCATTGTTCTTGCCATCCCAAACGAAATCCTGCGCGCCGGTGGCGCCGCTGATTTCCTTCGTGTAGACGGTCGCGCCATTGGCATCGAGAATGTTCAAGGTCGCGGTTTCCGCTTCCTCGGCCAGTCCGAAGATCCAGGAGGCCTCGCCGTCTTTCAACTCGGCGACGTTGGAGACCGCATCCACTTCCTTGCCGATATAAGAGACGGCCTGGCTGGAGCTTGTGGCGGCGGCGACGGCCAAGAGACTTTCCAGCTGGCGGTTCGTCTGGATCGACTGCTCGACGCCGGAGAACTGGACGAGCTGCTGGGTGAACTCGTTCGATTCGAGCGGGTTGAGCGGGTCCTGGTGGCGCAGCTGTGTGGTCAGCAGCGTCAGAAACGTATCGAAATTCGTGTCCAGCGCCGCCGAAGCGGTGGCGGATTGGGCGCGCAGGTTCTGCTGTGCCTGAGCGGCGACAGAGGCGGGGTTGCTGCCGAGAATATCCATAAAGGTCTCCGTTCCTATACCCGGATGTCGACGCCGGTTTCGCCATTGAGCATGACGCGGTAGCTGGTGATCACTTCGGCCTCGGCCTCGGCGGTGCCGGTTTCCCCGGCGCCGGGCGCAGTGCCGTCATTTCCTTCGCGTCCCTCACCGAAGGCGCTGGCATTGCCCTCGTCCTGCAGCGAGAAGGAGAGCGTGTCCTGGTCCGTGTCGAGCCCGGCATCCTGCAGCGCTTGCTGCAGTGCCTTGGCATCGCGCTGAAGAAGATCGAGCGTTTCGGCCTTTTCCACCACAAGATGCGCGGTCACGCGGCCGTCCGTTGCGACATCGAGTTTGACGTCCACGCGGCCAAGTTCCGGCGGGTCGATGCGGATCTCGAATGTGTTGACGCCTTTCTGGACGTGCTTGGCGATTTGCAGGGCGATCGCGGAGGCGGGCACCTGCGTTGCCTGCGCCTGGCCGGGCAGGGCGCCGAAGCGCAGCTGAACCGGGTTGGCGTTCTGGGTCGAGGTGCCGGTGGGCAAGCTCTCGATCTGAAGGCCGCTGGCGCTGTCGAAAGTGACGTTGAGCGGTTTTTCGGTGCCTGCCAGGCCAAAGCCGGCAAGATTAAGCGCGGCCGCCTGCTGGGGGGCAGCCGCGGGAGTTGCCGGGGCCTGCAGGCGCGGGGCGGTATTTTCCGTGCCGGCTACTTTGAACTCGGTTGCCGTGCCTTCCTTGCCCGCGCTCAATTTATCGGCGGCGAGCTGGCCCAGTGTCTTGCCATCTTTGCCCGCAAGAGCGCCGTCATCGGCCAGATTGCCGGATAGATCGGCATCGGCTGCAGCTTGCGCGGCTTGCAGCGCGGAGTTGCCCCCGCTTTCTGCGCCATTGGCTGCGGCGGCATTAATGTCGGGGGCGGCGCTGCGGGCGCCTTGCGCGTTATTGGTCTGGCCGGTGCCTTGCGCGGTGCTTTGAACGGCTGCGCTTGCTGCGGTGTTAAGGCCGCTCGCAGCGGCGGTCTGCGCGCTCTTGGCCGCTTCGGCGGCTGCGGTGTTCTGCGTGCCGGTTTCCTTGCCGGCATTCGTATCTGCGCCGGCCTGGGCGGCCTGCTCTGTGCCTTCGCCGTCCACGGCAGGCGCTGTGGCATCGGCATTTGCCGTGCCCTGCGCGGCTTCCTCGCCGTTCGGAGCGGGGCTGCCTGTACCCGTTTTAGCGGTATCGGCCGGAAGCGCTGCCTGCTCTGTAAGGCTGGCGGCAAGATCTGCCTCCTCGCCCTGGGCTTCTTCGGCGGGTTTTCCGGGCGTGTCCTTTTCTCTTGCAGCGGCTGCCTTTTCGGAGGCTTTTTCATCGGCGCGTTTGGCGCGCGCTTCCTCATCCCGGCGCTTTTCGGCGCGCTGATGCTCGGCCTGGCTCTCCGCGCGGCTGCTTTCGCCGCGTTTATCGTCGGCGCGGCGGGCCTCGCGGGCTTCTTCCGCCCGGCTTTCGGCTGCCGAAACGCCGCGCTGGTCGGCTTTTGCCTCCTGGCGCGTCTCATTCAAATGGCGCGAGAACGCGTCATCGATGGCGCCTTTGGACAGGCGTGCCGTCTCATTGCGCCGGAGAAGCTCGGTTTCCGGGCTGCGCTGCGAAGAAGAGGTACTGACTTCCATAATGACCTGTCCCTTAGAGGCAAGAATTCCTGCGTCCTACTGAGCAAGTTGGAGGCCAGAAAAAGTTCTTTCCAAATCAATGGCTTAGAATGAGAGCGCTCGAAAGGCGCGGCAAAGCCTGCCGTCGGGCGGCAGAAAATGCCCAGACGCGGCCGATGGCGTCATTGCAACGGCATATCTCTTGTCTATAGTGCGGCTTTCTGGGGCCTTTGGGCGGCGAAATGCGCCGCAGAGGCTCTTCTTCCGTGCAGCGGAATGCTGCCCGGCATAGAGGCCGCCGCGCCTTATGCTTTATGAATGTGACCGAAGTGATACGGCCGATTGATATGAGCGTGTCCGCACCATCCAGCGCGCAAGAGCCAAAAGGCGGGGTGAACAGCCTCGGCTTTGCCAAGCCGCCTGCCGAAACGCGGGTGGTCGTGGCGATGTCGGGCGGGGTCGATTCCTCCGTAACCGCCGCTCTTCTGAAAGAAGAAGGCTATGAGGTGATCGGCATCACGCTGCAGCTTTACGACCATGGCGCGGCCATTGCCCGCAAGGGGGCGTGCTGCGCGGGCCAGGACATTCACGATGCGCGCCTGGTGGCCGAGAAGATCGGCATTCCTCATTACGTGCTCGATTATGAAAGCCGGTTCCGGGATCAGGTGATGGAAGAGTTCGCTGACTCTTATCTTGCCGGCGAAACGCCCATTCCTTGCGTGCGCTGCAATGAGCGCGTGAAATTCCGCGATATGTTCCAAGCTGCCAAAGAACTGGGCGCGGATGCGCTGGCGACCGGCCATTATATTGCCAGCGAACCCGGCCCGGACGGCTGGCAGATGCTGCGCGCCGCCGACCCCGAGCGCGACCAGAGCTATTTCCTTTTCACCACGACGCGCGAGCAGCTCGACTTCCTGCGCTTTCCGCTGGGCCGCCTGCATAAGGCGGAAACCCGCGCCATTGCCCAGCGCTACGGGCTCGGCGTTGCGGAAAAGCCGGACAGCCAGGACATTTGCTTCGTCCCCTCCGGGCGCTATGCGGATGTGATCTTGAAGCTGCGCCCGGGCGCGGCGGAGCCCGGCGATATCGTGGATATGGACGGCAATGTGCTCGGCCGCCACGACGGCATTCTTCATTACACGATCGGCCAGCGCCGCGGTCTCGGTGTTGCCATGGGCGAGCCGCTTTATGTGGTGCGTCTCGATGCGGCGAAGAAACAGGTCGTGGTCGGGCCGAAAGACATGTTGCTGACGCATAAGATCGAACTTGCCGAAGTGAATTGGATCGGCCCCGGCAATCTCGATGAAAACGATCAGCCGCTCGAGGTGCTGGCCAAGGTGCGCTCGACGCGCCCGCCGGCGCCGGCGCTGCTCGTGCCGCTGGGGGAAGGGCGCGCGCGGGTTGAGCTGAAAACGGGGGAAGATGGCGTGGCGCCCGGTCAGGCCTGTGTGTTCTATGACGCGCAAACCGGCGCCCGCGTGCTGGGCGGCGGCTGGATCCGCCGCTCCGTCAACCGCTATGGCAATGCGGTGCGCGGGCGGCCGCTGGAAACGGAAACGGCGCGTGAGGCCGCACGCGGCGTGAAACAAAGGGCCGAGGCGTAAATCCCGCCTTCAATCCGCCATTTTCTGGCGGATTATTACGGAAAACTTTGGTAAAACTAATCTGCCGCGGCAAACTGGTAACGCCGTCACGAGGGAGCCCATCTTTTGAGCGTCAAATCGCGCATCGACGAAAAATCCGTCCGGGAAGCTTACGCTCGCTGGGCACCTGTTTATGACTTTTCCTTCGGCCCGATTGCCGATGCCGGCCGCAAACATGCGGTCCGCGCCATCAATCGCCGTTCGGGCTCCGTGCTTGAAGTGGGGGTGGGCACGGGCCTCTCGCTGCCGCGCTATGGCAAGCATTTGAAGGTGACGGGTATCGACCTTTCCACCGACATGCTCAAAAAGGCGCGCACGCGGGTGAAGGAAAAGAACCTCGCCAATGTGGAGGCGATCGTGGAAATGGACGCCTCCGAGCTGGCTTTTGCCGACGGGCAGTTCGACACCGTGGTCGCCATGTATGTGATGACCGTGGTGCCGGAGCCGGAAAAGGTGATGCGGGAGCTTGAGCGCGTGTGCGCGCCGGGCGGCCAGGTCTTCATCGTCAATCATTTTGCGCAGGATCACGGGGTGCGCGGGCGCATCGAGCGCTGGATGGCGCCTGCCGCGCGCGCGCTTGGCTGGCATCCCGACTTTAAGGTCGAAACGATCACGGGCATCACCAAGCTCGACCTGCAGGAAACCCAGCCGCTGAACCCGATGGGCCTTTTCACCATGCTGAGGTTTCAAAAGCCGGCGGGCGAAGAAGCCGCCGACCGCCAGAGCGAGGGGAAGGCTCCGCGCGCGGCGCCGAAAATTTCCGGCGAGGTGGAAGCCGGCGCACCTGCCACCTTTTAAACTGCGGCGCTTTTCCTATTTCTGCTTCTGGTAACGGGCAGCGCAGCGGGCTGACGCGATGACATCGACAAACGGGGTTTCATCTTCACGTGCAGGCGGCGCGGGGCGCGGCTTTGCGCTGCGGGTGGTGGAGGCGGGCTGGTTTCAGCGCTTCATCATCACCGTCATTCTCGTCAATGCCGTGACGCTCGGCCTTGAAACCTCCGCCGAAGCGATGGCGCGGATGGGCGGTCTTCTTCTGGCCATCGATCGCGTGGCACTTGCGATCTTCGTGGCCGAACTGCTTCTGAAGTTCTGGGCTTACCGGCTTTCCTTCTTCAAGAACGGCTGGAACAATTTCGACCTTGCCATTGTCGCCATTGCGCTGGTGCCGGCGGCGGGGCCCTTGTCGGTTTTGCGCGCGCTGCGCATTCTGCGTGTGCTGCGGCTTTTCTCCGTCATTCCCTCGATGCGCAAGGTGGTGCAGTCGCTGCTCATGGCGCTGCCGGGCATGGGCTCGGTGGCGGGCGTTCTCTTGCTGATCTTCTATATTTTCGCCGTGCTCGGCACCGAGTTTTTCGGCGAGGCCTTTCCGGACTGGTTCGGCACGATCGGGCGCACGCTCTATTCGCTTTTCCAGATCATGACGCTGGAAAGCTGGTCCATGGGAATCGTGCGTCCGGTGATGGAGGTCTATCCCTGGGCCTGGGCGTTTTTCGTGCCGTTCATTCTCTTTACCACCTTCATGGTGCTCAATCTCGTCATCGGCATCATTGTCGATTCCATGCAGATGATTCACGAGGGCGAGGCCCATGCGGAGCGCGAGACGATCGAGCGGCGCGCCCATGAGGAACGGGCGGCGATGGCCCGGGATCTGGCCGATATCAAGCGCGAAATCCGCGATTTGCGGGCCGCCCTGGCTGAGGGGCGGGAGTAGCGCGCAGCGCGCCACGCCTTGCTTGACAAGGGCGGCCACAAGTTCGGCAAGCGGGGGCATTTTCCACCTTGACGCCCCGGCCCGCCTATCCTAACTACCGCCTCGGTTTGGCGGAGTAGCTCAGTTGGTTAGAGCAGCGGAATCATAATCCGCGTGTCGGGGGTTCAAGTCCCTCCTCCGCTACCATCATCAGAGTATTAAGCGGTCTGCCTTTGTTCTCCTCGCGCGTGAGGTTCAGGACCCCGGCAAGGCTGCCGTGAAGGCTGATCTCCAGTTTGCCGCTCCGCTCGTCTGGGAGAATCTCAATGGCGCTTACCATCGAGCGCACGAGTTCCCGGGCTTCGGCCATCTCCGGCCCTTCGCCCTTCAGTGCTTCCGCGAGTCCGGAGATCTTTCTCTGCCATTCGGTCGCGGCATTGGGGTGAAGCTCGACGACCGGGCTCTCCTCTTCAAGCGAGTCGAGCTGCTGCTTCAGCTTGTCGCGTGTCCGTTCAAGTTCGGGGAGGCGCTGCTTGATTTCCTCAGACATGAGCCCGTCCAACACCGCCCGCACGCAGGCATCAATTTCCCGCTGGGTGCTTGCCAGCTGCTTCTCAAGCATATCCTTCTGGCCACGCTCCCGTTTGCGGAGCTGGCGGCGTTCTTCATGATAGGTCTTGATGGCCTCGGATATGATCTCGGGCGCGAGGAGCTTCTCCTTGATGCCGGTGAGGACGCGATCTTCAAGCTCGGTCATTTTCATGGTGCGGTCATTGTCGCATGTGCCGGTGTTGCGCCGCCGGGAACAGCCGATATAGCCGTTTCCTTTGCCCTGGTAGCTGCCGCCGCAGCAGCCGCAGCGCATGAGGCCGGAGAAGATGTGACGCGGAGGCCGCGCGCGGAGCGACCCGTGATCAGCATAGCGCTGCTTGCGGGCCTGTACCTTGTCCCAGATGTCCGGCTCTATGATGCGAAGGTGTGGGGCTTCTTCGATGATCCACTCTTCAGGCGGGTTGGGCCGCGAAAGCCGTTTGCCCGTGGCCGGGTCCTTCACCATGTGCACGCGGTTATAGACGATGTAGCCGAGATAGCCTTCGTTATAGAGGATCCCTGACCGCCGTTTCCGGTTGCCGTTGATCGTCGACACGTTCCATATGCCGCCGGTCGGTGATGAAATGCCTTCGCGATTGAGGCCTTTGGCGATGTCGCGTGATGACATGCCGGCGGCAAACTCGCGGAAGATCCGGCGGACGACGCGTGCTTCGGCCTCGTTGATCCGCCTTTCGCCGCGCTCAGGTTCGCCCTTGGCATCGAGCTTCTTGACCACGTCATAACCGTAGGCGCGGCCGCCCGGCACCTTGCCTGCCTTCACGCGGCCAGTCTGCCCGCGCCGAATTTTTGCGGCGAGGTCGCGCAGGAACAGAGCATTCATCGTGCCCTTCAGGCCAATGTGAAGCTCGGACACGTCACCTTCGGACACGGTGTGCAACCGTACGCCGGCAAAGGTGAGCTGCTTATAAATTGCGGCGATGTGTTCCTGATCGCGCGACAGCCGGTCCAGCGCCTCGGTGATGACGATGTCGAACCCCCCGGCGGCGGCGTCGGCAAGCATACGCGACGCGGAGGGGCGCGAGGCGAGATGCGCACCCGATATCGCGTAATCTGCATAGACTTCGGTGAGACTTGCGCCAAGAGACGTTAACTGCTTTTCGCAGAGCGCGACCTGGTCATCGATGGACCGCTCGTGTTGCCGGTCGGAAGAGTATCTCGCATAGATTGCTGCACGCATGGGCTATCATTCCGGGCTTTCAATTCGGCCTCATGATGCTCCCGTGCCATATCCCGTGCAAGCGCGCGCACAAGTGCACGGAGCGCGTCTTGCGGGTCAAGTGGGATATGAGGGTGAGGGCGCGTCATATCAGAAGGTCGGCGTCCATCCGCTGGTCAGAAGGAAAATCAGCGCGCCGAAGGCGATGGCCCAGGCAACACATGCGGTGATGAAGATCGGCAGGCCGAACAGCTCCCACCAGAGCGGCACGGTGCCAGGCTCGCGGTGTCTCATAACAGCCTCCTTCAGTTGCCCGACGCGGGTGGTTTGGGACCGCGGGGCGCGCACGGGCATTCACCGGATTCGCCGGGCAGCCGGTATTCGCGCCAGCAAAGCATGATGTTGAAGACCCAGCGCCGCTCGACCCGGCGGAGCCAGACCCACTGCCGTTTGCAGTGGCGCTCGCCAAGCCGCACGGGGTGCCACGCAAACCACGGCGTCCATGCCTTATAGATAAAGCCGGGTTTCATGGCCGTTCCTCTGGCCAGCCCATCACCTTGAATTTTAGGAATTCCCGAT
>ERZ1673962.1182-NODE-1182-length-13374-cov-3.261731_pt1 | contig 13374 bp, 16 predicted proteins | sample MGYA00580188_ERZ1673962 | MGnify/ENA primary metagenome ERZ1673962 (study PRJEB41334, sample SAMN05608104) | rock metagenome | biome: terrestrial subsurface; feature: shale formation; material: shale | place: USA: Pennsylvania ... | reverse complement strand
GGCGACCACCGAGATCTACACTCTTTCCCTACACGACGCTCTTCCGATCTCCCTGGCGGGACTGGATCAGATCAAACACCGGAATTTCCGTTGTTTGGGACAGAGCGTCCAGATAGAGCTGGCAGCGGTCCGACTCCCGGTAATCAGACCACCTCTTCTTGTTCGCCTTGCACATGGCCGTGGCATTCACGTAGCCATCGCTGGTGCGCCGAGAGATCGGGGTGCCGTTCCAGGAACGGGAGACCAGAGCCTGCTGACTCATCAGAGCGACAGTTGCGGAGGGATGGGACGACGTTGTTGTGGTGTTCATCGGTCTGCGGACGGCGACATGGGCTGGGCCCCACTGGCGGCGACGCCGGCGACAAGGGGGAAAGGGCTGTTGGTGCTGACCGCTTGCAGCCGCGGCGGCACGGGGCCAGCGATCACCAGCAGCAGAGTGCTCAGCTGAAACAGCAGCCCCACCAGCACCAGCAGGCGCAGAGCGGTGAGGCTGTTGACCGTGACGGCGACGGTTGTGGGCCGGCGGGTGCGGCAGAACGCCGGAAGCTGGGGGCGGCGCCCCGCGCCGCCGTTGCTGACCAAGTGAGGAGCAGCCATCAGAAGGCGGCCTCCTCGTCGTCATCCACAACCCAGCCGCCTCCAGCGCTGTAACCCTCCTGTTCCTCGAAGCCATCGGTGGGATCGACCTGCTCGTAGGGCACGAACTCCACGACCTGAACGGCGCGAGGCTGAAAGGTCATGCCGCAGCCGTTCTCCCCATCCCAGTCGTAGATGTCGAAGGCAACGACCACCTTGGAGCCGTTGCCGATGGCCGCTCCATCCCATGGCTGCTTTTTGGCATCGACGATGCGGGGGCCTTCGGAGAGGGAGCCATCACGACGCTGGAACTGGGGCACCTTGAAGCGGACCGCGGTCAGCTCGCTGGGTTTCTCCTTATCAGGCTTCCAGGGAAAGCCCTTCTCAGCACGGCGCTTACGGCTGCCGTGCAAAGCGATGAACTGGTCCTCCATCGCAAGCAGGAAGGACTGCGCCGCTTGGTCGCTGTTGGGGAGCAGGAGGTCGCAGGTCCAGGCCTTGGGTTTGCTCTTGTCGAGCTGGTGCCGGGGGGTGATCAGGTGGGCCCAACGCACTTCGGCGAGGGGCGTGCGGAAGATCGTCTTAGCCATGGGTTGACTCGGGGTGAACGGTGGACGAGAGGGGTTGATCGAATGGGGCAAGCGGCGGCAGGCCAAGGCGCTCGCGCAGCAGGTGATGCACGGCGCCACTGGCCGAGAGGTTGCGGGCTTCCATCAGCTCGCGGACCTGCAGGTAGACGTCGGTGCGGACCTGGGTCTGGATGACATGGCGACCGGCCCGTGAGCGGGGCTGCTCGCCATAGCGACGGGGCCTGCTCATGGCTCTGCCGGCGCCTGAGCGCCTTCGAACTCCTCGAGGAAGCGGTCGATGAAGGCGCTGTGTTGGTGCTGGGTGATGCGATCACCGATCGAGCGGGCATTGCGCGGCACCTGGAAGTGCTCACGGAACGCCGTGGTCAGCTCCCGCCGAGCGGCCTGTGGAAGGGCAAGGATGCGCTGGTGCGTGGCCTCGATCTCCTGGGCCGTGAGTGGCTCCAGAGCGACATCACTGCCACCGGCGCCTGCACAGGGTTCGGACGCCTCAGGAGAGGACGTCCTCGCCAGCAGAGCAGGACGTTGCATGCCAGCAGAGGCGAGCTCAGCGGCAGAAGTCACCTCAGGCTCTACAGGCATAGCCTGTTTGGCCAAAGGAATGCCCAGCAGCATGGCCAGCATCCAGCCAGAAGCCTGAAGTGGGTCGTCGACCTCGTCGGCCCACTCTTCACTGCTGACCTCGGCGCCACCGGCGTGCATCACCGTGACCCGCAGCTTGTGGCGGCCACGGATGTCGACCAGCTGGCTGCTGAAGGCAATGCCCTGGGCAAACGCCGGCCTGGCCGCTTCGACCACGGCGGCCAAGTCAAGAGATGGAACGGCCTTCACCTGTTCCTGGAAGGAAGCCAGGGCGGCCGTGAGGGCGCGTTCGGCGCCGCCTTTTTCGCCGAGCAGCTCAAGGGCGCCGGCTGGCACGTCTGCGCGTGCGGGGATCTGCGTCATGACATCAGGGTGTCGGGCTCGTGCCCGCTGGCCTGAGCTTAGCGGCTTTCTAACGCGAGCCGCAATCGGTTGGCGTCCTCGGACTTATCCGGGTTGCTTGCTGCGCCGCCGGGCGGCCGGCTTGGCCGTTGCTGCCGGGTCGCCTGTTTCCCAGGCTCGGATCCACTCATCAGGAAGGAACTGCTCGTCCTGTAGCCAGAGCTGCGTCAATTCCGACGAGGAGTAGTCGTCGAGGGCCAAGACCTCTCGGAACCGCTTGCGGTACATCTCCGGCACCGACCCGACGAGCCCCTCCAGTGCGTCAGTGACGTCTGCCTCGCGCTTCTTGATCACACGGCGCACGTGACGCCGCCACTTCTGGCAGAGCTCCTCGGCTTCCTTGGTCGAAAAGGTGGGAGAAAGAACTGCCTGGTAAGCATCCGGCACGGGCAGATACCCGATGTAGCAGCTCCAGAAATCAACGGCGTCCCAGGGTTTTCCGTCGTTGCCCCGCAATGGCTCGGCATATTCGAGCTGTTCGCGGATGCGTTGGGATTTCACCCCGTCCAATCGTCTGTCGCTCAGCAGCCTGCGGTTCAGCTCCTCAAGTTGGAAGAAGGCCTTCTGGCGCAACTCGCCGGCCTTGCCCTGCTCGATGACCGAGAGGTTGCCGTAGGAGATCACCTCAAACTTCGCTTCGGCACCCCACTCGCAGGCGGTGTACTGGGTCCAGCCGTTGCGGCGGCGCCAGTTCAACAGCATCTTCCCGAAGGCCCGACGTGACTCCTGTTGCCAGTCGAGGACGGCCTGGTAGGAGCGCCCCGTCAGGTCCATGTCGTATGTCATAGCCCGATTCTACGACCTGCTTGCCATTGCAAGCCAGAGCCTGTCAAGACTTGGCGGCATGGATTGAGTGGTTCACCGGCTCGGCCAGCAGCTTTTTGACCTGCTGACCGCTCAGGATCCGGCCCGTCTGAGCCTGGAAGCGCAGGGCCAGCGTGTACGGGTGTGCACCGGGATGGCAGCGAGCGAGCACCTGCAGCTGCCGGCTGAGTTCAGGCCGGTTCATGCCGTTTGCTCCTCGACGGCGCTCAGCTTCAGAACTGCCTGGGCCTGTTGAACCGAGCGGCAGACGGCAGCAAGGCCGCCGAGATCTTGCACCGCCTGCAGGAAGGCGCGCTGCTCCGGACTGACGACCCCGCAGTTCGTCTTGATCTCCAGAGCAACGAACTGAGCAATCCGCTGGCCGACCAGCTCGGGTGTGATCTCCAGCGAGCGCAGGCCGATCAGGTCACTGCTGCCCTTGCACAGCCCGAAGCGCACGAAGCGCCCCTGCTGGTCGACCAAAGCACCGGTGTTGTTGCGCCAGAGCCGTACCGGTCCACGGCCGCAGACCAGGCGGATGCGCTGCTGGATCTCGTGTTCGCTGGGGGAGGAGGCCATGCCTCCTGTTGCCGGGCCGCCTCAGGCGCCCGCATGTATTGGCAGTTCCGCCAATATGAGGGCAGTATTGGCTGAACTGGTCCCGCGGCTGATACCTCGATCGATGGCACTGCCGAACCTCTGGGGGCTCTACAACCTGCGCTCCTCCCCCTACTTCCAGGCCACCCTGCGCTCGGATACCGAGGCCACTCCCCTCAATCTCTTCGTGGGCCGAGAGCGAGAACGGCAACTGCTGCTCACCACCATCGGTAGCAGCCGCAGCTCGAGGCAGGCTGTTGCCGGCAGGCCCGGAGTCGGTAAGACCACCCTGGTGCAGGCGGTGAAGGCCGACGCCCGAGAGGCGGGGTACTGGACCTCCTCCGAGATCATTTCCTTGGGCAGTGAAGGCGGCTCAGAAGACCTGCTGGGCCGGCTGCTCAATGGCGCCTATGACGCCGTGCTGGCCAGTTTCCCCGCCGCTTCCGGACCAGCGATTGAAGCCGCGCAGCAGCTGGTGCGCAGCTTTCGCCTGCGCGGCGGCGGCTTTTCGGCATCAGCGTTTGGATTTGGGGTTGGCGGCACCCAAACCGAAGGCGTATCGACACCACCGAGTGCGCTCGTCCTTGATGGCCCACGGGCGCTGCGGGACCTGCTGGTCTACGCACAGGCGCAGGGGGCCCAGGGTCTGGTGCTGCACCTGAACAACCTTGAGAATCTCAGCGAGGCTGATGCCGACCGTGCCGCCGATCTGCTGCGCAGCGTCCGCGATCAGGCCCTGTTGCTGGATGGCCTGCACTTGATCGTGGTGGGCACGACCGACGCGGTGCGGACGGTAGTGCAAACCCACACCCAGATCCGTTCGGTGTTTAGCGATCCGCAGGTGCTCCAGCCTCTGGCGCTGGAGGACGTGCAGCTGCTGCTGACCAACCGCTACGCCGCTCTGCAGTTGAGCCCGGGGCAGCCCTGGCGCGCACCGGTGGATGACGCCGTGGTGGAGCGGCTCTATCAGCTCTTTCGCGGGGATCTGCGCGGAATGCTCAAGGCCCTCGAGGACGGCATGACGGCTTTGCTGGGGCTGACCAGTGCCGCAACCAGCGATGGGGCCGCGCCTGTCGGCATGGACGACCTGCTCTTGGTGCTGCGGCAGCGCAACCAGCAGGAGCTGAACGATCAGCTGGGGCCGACGGCCTGGGAACGTCTGCGGGCATGGGGCAACCGTGACCCGGAAGCCATTGAGATTCAGACAGGTCTCAAGACGCTCTGGGGCGTCAGCCAATCGGCGGTCTCCCAGACCCTGCAGCAACTCACCACCGCTGCCGCCGTGGAAGCCCTCCCCCGCAAGGGGCGTGATCCGATTCAGTACATGCTGACCGGAACGGCCCGGCTGGCCTTTTGACCGCGCACCATCACGGGCAGCGAGCACATCCATGCGCAGGTATTTGCTGAATGGCGAATACCTGGTGCGTATTTGGAGGGCTGTCACCCTCGCGAATACTTCATGCCTTGCCGCGTTGCCTGGCTGCCCACACATGCCTGGCCCAGCCGGGCTTGTAGCCGCGTTCCTGCTCCCGCTGCAGCAAGTCCTCGAAGGTGCGGCAGCCGGCTGCCGGGTGCGTCCGGCGTGGCCGGGCCTGCTGGAGTTGGGGGCGGTGCCGAACCGACCCGCTGATCTCGACCAGTTCACCCTCAAGCAGTTGGAGCCCACGGCGCTGCTCATCGCGTTCCTCGGCAAGAAACAGGTGGCCGCAGTCAGGGCAGACCTGTGATGCACTGGGGCAGCTGCAGAAGCAGACTGGGCAGTCCTTGATCGGAATCGAGACGGCCTCCCGGCGGCGGCGGCCAGTCAGGTTCCACGCGTGCTCATCGGTGGGCAAGCCATGGCGATGGGCATTGCCGATGTGATCGAGGATCACCGCCTCCTGCTTGCCCGGTGCGGGACGCAGGGCCCGGCCGACCATCTGCAGGTAGAGCGACAAGGACGCAGTTGGGCGCATCAGGATCGCGCCGCCCACTGAGGGGATGTCGGTGCCCTCGGAAATGATCATGCAGCTGGTGAGCACTTCCACCTCTCCGGTGCCGAGCCCGGCGATCAAGCGTTTGCGCTCCTCGGCTGACGTGCCGCCGCTCACTGACGCGGCCCGGATCCCCGCAGCGCGGAAGGCGCCAGCCAGCTGCTCGGCGTGACAGGTCGTGCAGCAAAAGCAGATGGCCGTGCCGGGGTGCAGTCGGCGCAGGTAGTGCGACACCGCATCACCGATCGCGGCCCGGTCCCCGAAGGCGCGCGCCGCCTGCTCCAGGTCGTACTCGCCCATCCGCTGGTGGAGTTCGGGCCCCTGCCCCTTGCTGTTCCTGGCACCTGGCCAGGAGAAGACCTTGGGCCGGGCCAGCCAGCCCTGCTCCACCAGCCAGGCCGCAGAGGGCCCCAGCACTAGGGCCTCGAAAAAGCCGCCGGCCTCTACGCCCAACCCTTTGCCATCGAGGCGTTCGGGCGTGGCGGTCTTGCCGATTAGATGCGCCTCTGGCCAGGTGTTGATGATCCGGCCCCAGACGTTGCCGGCCACCAGGTGATGGGCCTCGTCCTGGATGATCAGATCCGGCGCTGACAGCTGCCCCAGCCGCCGGGCCACGGTCTGTACCGAGCCCACGGCGACCTGCCGGCCCTGCAGCCAGTGGTCGGGGGCGATCACATCGGGCTCCAGCCCCCAGGCCCGAACGGTGCCCGTGAGCTGCTCGATCAGCTCGGCCCGGTGGGCCAGCACCAGCACCTTTCTGCCCTTGCGGGCAGCGCCCTGCACGATGGCGCCGATGGTCTGGCCTTTGCCCGCGCCGGTGGGCATGACGGCGCAGACCCGGCGGTGGGCCTTGAGGGCCGCGCGGAGATCGGCCAGCAACTGCAGCTGGTAGTCACGCAGAACGATTGACGGCATTGGCACCAGATCGAGCGGGACGACTGCTAGCCGCTCGCCTTCTATGGCTCAGGCTAGCGAGGCATGGCCAAAGCTATTAGGCTGCAGATCACGAGCAATGGCCTGATGCCCGACTACGCCCTGCCGGTGAGTGTCTCCATCACCCAGCAGCAACTCGCCTGGCTGGATGCCCGCAGGCGGCACGGCTCCCTCAGTCGCTCGGCGGCACTGCGGCAGGTGCTGGATGCCGCCATGGACCGCGAACTCCCGCTGGACACTCCGGATCGGGCATCACCGAATCCCGCCGCGACCTCAACAGCGAGCAGGTGAGCCGGAACCCATGGCCTCTGATGCCATTGCTGCGGCCCGTGGCCGCTGGCCGGAGATCCTGGCTGCCCTGGCGGGACTGAGCGGCGAGCAGCTCAGCAATCGCCATCAGCCCTGCCCGCTCTGCGGCGGGACGGATCGCTACCGCTTTGACGACAAGGACGGCAGCGGCTCCTGGTTCTGCAACCAGTGCGGCGGCAAGGACCAGCGCGGCGGCGCTGGCTCCGGCATCGACCTGCTGATGCGCCGGCAGGGCTGGAGCTTTGTGGAGGCAGCCCGGCAGGTGGAGGCCTTCCTTGGCCTGGTGCCTGATCACCAGGACACCCGAGCGGGCGGAGCCATCAGTCGAAACGGCAAGCCCTGGCGGATGCCCGAGAAGCCTCCCGCCGATGCCCAGCCACCGGCGTTGAACCGCGGGGCCACCGCCCAGTGGGCCTACCGCAATGGAGCAGGGGAGGTGCTGTTCTGGATCCAACGGATCCGGCTGCGCAGCGGCGGTAAAGCCTTCCTGCATCGCGTCTGGCTGGATGGGGACTGGCATCGCCCCAGCCGCAGCGACGCCTTCAGCTGCGACTGGCCCACCCCCAGGCCGCTCTACGGACTCCCGGATCTGCTGCAGCGCCCCAACGCTCCGGTGCTGGTGGTGGAAGGGGAGGGCACCGCCGATGCGGCCGCTCGCCTGTTTCCGCAGCACGTGGTGGTCACTTGGGCCAATGGGGCTAAGGCGATCGCCAAGGCGGACTGGACGCCGCTGGCTGGCCGCTCGGTGACGCTCTGGCCCGATGCCGATGCCGCCGGCCTGGCGGCCATGCAGAGCCTGGCCGCCCTGCTGCACCCACTCGACTGCCCGCTGCAATTGGTGGCCCTACCGGCAGATCTGCCCCAAGGCTGGGACCTGGCCGATGCCGACTGGACACCCCGGCAGGCTGCCCGGCAGCTGGCGAAAGCAGCCCAGCCATGGAGCCCCGCTGACGCGGGTGCTGATGGCGATGACGCTGGCGCTCCGCCAGTAACAGCGCCTGCTGCAGCCCCAAGCCCGGGCACGCCTTTTCAGTGCCTTGGCTACGACGCGGACGCGAACTTCTATCAACCCGGCAGCACCGGTCAGGTGATCCGCCTGCCCCGGGGTTGCCACACTGCCACCCACCTGGTGGCCCTGGCACCACTGGAGTACTGGGAGAGCCTCTACCCCAGTCGGACCGGTGTGAACTGGCCGGCTGCAGCCAGTGATCTGCACAAGAGCTCCGCCGCGATGGGGATCTTTGCGGTGGAGCGCATCCGCGGCCGCGGGGCCTGGTGGGATGAGGGCCGCACCGTGCTGCACCTCGGTGATCGCTTGATCACCCCCGAGGGGGAGCACCCGATCACCAAACCCTTCCGCTCGCGGCACATCTACCAACGCCTCAAGCGCCTGGAGGGACCGTGCGGCGTTGAGCCCCTAAGCGTGCAGGAGGCGGCCGTGATCGTGGGCATCGCCAACCGCTTTCGCTGGGAGGTGCCGGCCTCCGGCACCCTGCTGCTGGGCTGGGTGGTGCTGGCTCCGATCTGCGGAGCCCTGCGCTGGCGCCCCCATCTTTGGCTCCCCGCCGGCGCCGGCTCGGGCAAAAGCCAGATCCTCGATCTCTTCGTGGCGCCATTGCTCGGCGACCTGAGCCTGGTGGTGGTGGGCGCCACCACAGAAGCCGGCCTGCGCCAGACCATCTGCTGCGACGCCGTGCCGGTGGTCTTCGATGAGGCGGAGAGCAACGAGAAGGGCGACCAGCAACGGATGCAGGCGATCCTGTCGCTGGCGCGGGTGGCCAGCAGCGAGAGCAGCGCCGAGATGCTCAAGGGTTCCCCCAGCGGTGACGTCAGCCGCTACCGAGTGCGCTCGATGTTCCTGATGTCATCGATTGCCACGGCCCTCAAGCAGGGCGCTGACAAAAGCCGCTTCGCGCAGCTGACCCTGCGCAGCCCCACTGAGATGGGCAAGGAGGAGCGGGAGGTGCATTGGCAGAGCCTCGATCGCGATCTCGAACGCCACATCACTCCGGAGCTGGCGCGGCGATTGATCGCCCGAACTGTCTCGCTGATCCCGGTGATCCGCCAGTCGGTGGTGGTCTTTTCCGCTGCGGCGGCACGGCACTTCGACTCTCAGCGCCTCGGCGATCAGTACGGGACCCTGATGGCCGGCGCCTGGTCGCTGCTCAGTGATGCGGTGCCCACCCAGGAGGAGGCGGAGCACTGCATCGCATGCCACGACTGGGAGAGCTACAGCCAGAGCACCGAAGTTCCGGATGAGGCCCGCTGCATTCAGACGATCCTGCAGCGCCAGGTGCGGGTGGAGACCGACGACAAACCCGTCACCCGCACGATCGGCGAGCTGGTGGAGCTGGCGGCCTGCCACGCCAGTTGCATCGATGTGAGCCAGGGCCTGGCGGCCCAGACCCTCGGGCGCCATGGCCTGCGGGTGGATCAGGACCGGCTGCTGGTGAGCAACACCGCCAAGGCGATTGAGCAGTTTCTTGCTGATACCGCCTGGCAGAACAGTTGGCCCGTGGTGCTGCTGCGCCTGGCCGGTGCGCAACGGGCCGGACCGGTGCGCTTCTGTGGCGCCGGCATGGTCAGCCGTGCGGTCGCCATTCCCCTGGGCGAGCTGTAACGAGCAGCCGTCACAAACGGGCCAGACATAACAGCAGCGGTAACGCCCAAATCACCTGCCATGCAATTGATTTGGGCCGCTGTAACGATGTAACGCTCCAGGGATCCGATAGAGCCTCCTATGAATTCAACGGCACATGCACACCCTCCGAATCAGCCCCTGCTGCTTGCTAAAGCCTCTATCTCTGAAAAAGGGTTACAGCGTTACAGCCACCCCTAGAAGCTCCTGCTGGCAAGCCCTCTCGGCTGTGACGCCCATCGTCACGCCGCGTCACACCTGAAACAGTCATGGTCACCACCACCTCCACCTGGCTTGATCCCATCCCCGGCCTCTGGCGGGATGAGGAGGCCCATCGCTACTGGCTGGGCGATCACCTCTTCCCGGTGTCGATCACCGGCGTGCTGGCCCATGGCCTCAGCGAGACCGCCAAACGGGCCATCGAAGCGAAGCGGCCGATCTGGGAGCCGCGCGGCACCACGGTGCATGCTGCGCTGGAGCACTACAGCCAGGCCCGCTTCCTGGTGGGCAAGAGCGCCCGTGAGGCCCTGCTGGATGCCGAAGCCATGCCAGGCCATCACCAGTACCGGGACTGGATCCTGCCGCTGCTGCAGCTGTCGCTCTGGGATGAGGTGCAGGTGATCGCCAGCGAACGGCTCACCTGCTGTCTGACCCGCAACGTGGCTGGTGCCTTCGATGGGGCGTATGTCTCACCAGCGCTGAGCGAACGCCATGGCCAGCCGGTGCGGGTGCTCTACGACCTCAAGACCCTCTCGGCCCACGGCCGGCCCTATTCCACCGCCGCCCAGCTGGGGGGCTACATGGCGCTGGAGGCCGCGCAGGGGAACCACCACGAGCTGGGCCAGACGATCTGGAGCAAGCCCGGCGAGGCGTTCACCAGCAGCTTTTACAGCCGTGAGCAGTGCCTGGCGGCGTGGGCTGCGGCCTGGAGCCGTTACTGCCTGAGCCACCGCCCTTTCTGATCACTCAGGCATCCGCGAGGCAGACCAAGGAGTTGGCTTGCAGTGCAGAGCCGCTAGATTAAGCAGGCTCGGAATTATCCGGGTCAATGATCTAGCGCTCTCTGATGGCGGACCTCCTGCTCGCTGCTGCTCCATCGGCATCCCTCGCAGATGCGGCTGATCTCGATGCCCTGCTGGATGCCGTCACCACGATCAAGGCCCGGCAGAAGCAGCTGGAGCAGCAACTGGAGCCCCTGCTGGAGGCCCTCAACGCGGCGATGGCGGCCGGCCAGCTGGATCCAGCCTTCTCCCACCACGACTGGGCCTTTGCTCACAGCCCCGGGCGGCTGACCTACGACTTCCCGCCGGTGGTGCAACAGATCGAGCAGCAGCTCAAGGCCGCCAAGGACAGCGCGATCCAGCAGGGCAGCGCCACCGAAAAGCGCGGCAAACCCTTCTGGACCATCCGTGCACCCAAAACGCCGGCACTGCCGTTCTGAGCCCATGGCGCAGCACGACCGCCCAAGCAGCGCCGCTGATCCGGTGGAAGAGCTGCGCTCTGCAGCCAGCGCAGAAGACGACAACGGCCAGCCGCTATTTGAGCCCACCGACCCCGCCCGACCGATCGGTCATGCCAACCCCCCGCGTCGCACGAGGGGGCTGACAACTCAGCCAACCCCTCGGCCCTCGCGTTTGGAGGTGGAACGGCGTGTGGCAGAAGCGCAGCTCTGGATCGCGCAGCGCAATCCTCTGGCGCTGATCGTCGAAAAAGCTCGTGAAAGCTGGGGGGTGAAGAACACCCAGACGATCAATCGCTACCTCAACCTGGCGCGTGAGCGGATGGTGGAGGAGCTGATCTCCGACCGGCGCCGCCACCAGGCCGAGCAGATCTTTGCCCTCAACGACTGCGCCCGCCGAGCAATGGACGCAGAGCAGTTCTCCGCGGCGGTGGGCGCCTTTCGCGTGATCGCCGAAATCGGCGGACTGCTGCGGGCACCGATCAAACCACCCGAGCCCCATGGGGGCGGGGCCAGAAGCTGATGGACGGCCTACTTCTCGATCCGGCCAGCGACCGCTGGGCCGATTGGGGCCTGTTGGATGCTCCTGACCCCTGCCGGCAGCAGAACGGCCCCCAGGCCCAGCAGGCCTTCCGGGATTTCATCGTGGCCGCTTATCCCGGCTACGCCTTCCACACCTGGGCTGAGCGACTGATCGCCCTGCTGCAGCGTGTGGCTGATGGGAAGCTCAACCGCCTGATCGTCTGCTGCCCCCCGCGGCTGGGCAAGTCGCTCCTGGTCTCGAAGCTGTTCCCGGCCTACTGGGTGAGCCGATACCCGAGCCGTTTCTGCGCCATCGCCTCGTATTCGGCCGAGCTGGCCTATGCCCATAGCCGTGAGGCACGGCACTACTACCGCGCGGTCGGCCACCCCCTCTCCAAGGACTCCACTGCCGTTGGCAACTGGCTCACTCCTAATCGCGGCGGCTGCATCGCCGCCGGAGTGCGCGGACCCTTCACCGGCAAGGGCTACGCGCTGGGGATCATCGATGACCCCTACAAGGGTCCAGAAGATGCCAACTCCGCCGGTCAACGCCAGAAGCTGATCGAGTGGTTCCAGTCCGTTTGGCTGACCCGCGCCGAACCGGCCCCAGTGGGGCCCTTGCGCTCTGGTGTTGCAGGTGCGGCGCAGGTGGTCGTGCTGACCCGCTGGCACCAGGACGACCTGATCGGCTGGTTGCTGGAGCAGGAGGGCGGCGAGGCCCCGCAGCGCTGGCAGGTGCTGAACCTGCCGGCCATTGCTGAACCGCCCCAGCAGCTGATCAAGTTCCCCGCCACCTGCACCATCGAGCCGGACTGGCGCCAGCCCGGTGAGCCGCTGTGTCCGGAGCGCTTTCCCCTGGCTGAGCTGGAGCAGATCCGCATCCGCGCGGGCAGTTACTGGTGGAACGCGCTGTATCAGCAGCGCCCCTCACCGGCAGAGGGTCTGCTGTTCCAACGCGCCTGGATCCGCACGACAGCGGGCACCCCTGCCCCAGACGGCCGGGCGGCGCAAAGGCCCTTTGCGGCGGTGGTGCTCAGTTGCGATCTGAGCTTCAAGGGGGGAGCGGAGAACAACTACTGCGGCTTCTGCCTCCTCGGCCTGCTGCCGGATCAGGAGGCCCGCCACCCGGCGGCACAGGCCAAGGCACGGGGTGAGCAGCTCCACCCCAGCGCCGCCCGGGTGCGCTCAACGGCCGAACCGCAGAGAGACGACATCCACCGGATCGAGGCGATCTGGAGCCAGCACCACCGCCTTGACCTGCCGGGGGTGGTCAAATTCCTCGGCCAGACCATGGCGTCGCTGGGGCAGGGGTTGAGTCCTGATGCGGTGCTGATCGAGGACGCCGCCAATGGCCCGGCCGTCTGCCAGCTGCTGCAGCGGCAGATCCCTGGCCTGATTTCCATCAGACCCAATGGCAGCAAGGTGAGCCGGGCTCATGCCGTGTCCCCATTGCTGGAAGCCGGCCAGCTGGCTTTTCGCAGCGGCAACGAGGCCCTGATCAGCGAGTTGCTGGGTTTTCCCAACGGGGCCCATGACGACCTGGTGGATGCCTTCTGCCAAGGCGTGATCTGGCTGCAGACCCAGCACTGGCGCAGCCAGGGCAAGGCCACGCCACGCCCCCTGCTGTTTTCCCGCTGAGGGGCATTCCCCCATTTCTGATGAGCACCACACCACAAGCCCACCGCCCCAGGCCCCAGCAGGCCACTGCTCGCGTGACGACATCCGGTCGTTCGCGAGGACCATTGCGCTCACCCCATGCCGCTGCTGATGCCTTGGTAGTGGAGCACCTGCCGTTTGCAGCAAAGGTGGCGGCCAACTACGCACGCCGCACTGGTCATCCCAAGGAAGATCTGGAGCAGCTGGCGGCGATCGGGCTGATCAAAGCCTCACGTCGCTACGACATTCACCGCCCGGGCCGCAGTCCCAACCACTTCATCGCCTACGCCCGGCCGTTTGTGAACGGCGAGATCACCCATTACCTGCGTGACA
>ERZ1673962.1181-NODE-1181-length-13418-cov-2.647085_pt1 | contig 13418 bp, 10 predicted proteins | sample MGYA00580188_ERZ1673962 | MGnify/ENA primary metagenome ERZ1673962 (study PRJEB41334, sample SAMN05608104) | rock metagenome | biome: terrestrial subsurface; feature: shale formation; material: shale | place: USA: Pennsylvania ... | reverse complement strand
TTATCGAAGCAGACCCAAGATTTATCGAACTGTTTAAGCGTACCTGGCCAACGGCCATCATCCGCCCTGCCGTTAGCAAAAGCACCGGCCTTGGCAATATGGACGAAGTCGATTTCAACGTTACGGCACCGGCTGGTCTCGCTGCATCGCATTTACGCCGGAAGATAGAAAATTTCCCGCAGCACAAAGGATATGTTGTACCCGACCCGGCACGGCGTGAAATTTTCCGAAACTGGCTGAAATCGCTCGGGTCAGGGATCGCACTAGGTTTTGCATGGCGTTCGGGTCATAGAAACGCCACGCGTGATCACTTCTACACAGAGCTGAGTGATTGGATCGAGCTTTTCAAAACACCCGGCATCAAATTAATCAACCTACAATACGACAATGCCGCGCCCGACCTGGATGCTTTCGAACGAGATCATGGGATCAAAATTCACCAAGCCCCCGATCTCGATCTTTATTCAGACCTTGATGGCGCAGCGGCACTGACCAAAGAGCTGGATATTGTCGTCACTGCGGGAACCTCAGTGGGGGATATGGCCGGCGCTGTAGGCGTTCCCGTATTCACCTACAGTTTCGCCAAACATTTTGTCAAACTAGGAACAGACTATGTTCCGTGGTTCCCCAGTATGAATGTTGTAGATTTTCATCCAGATTTTACACCTAAAGAAGAATACGTTCCCGAAGTGATCAAAAGATGCCAAAACCTTATCGGCCAGATGCAAAGGACAGCGTCATGAATGGCAAGAACCACGTCTTGGCAGAGCCTGCCGCCGCAGTAGGGGTCGATCAACTGGTCCAAAATGGACTGCAGTTTCATCAACAAGGTGCGTTCGACAAAGCAGCGCGACTTTACGAGAAAGTCCTAAAAAAGGAACCAGGCAACCTCGCTGCACTTAATTTCCTTGCCGATGCGAGATTGCGGGAGGGCAAACCGGCGCGCGCCGTTCAAACTGCGCAGAAAGCGCTCAAACTCAAAGCGGATATGCCCGGAACACTCTTCATTCTCGGCAATGCGCTCGGCGCCATGGGCCGTCACTTAGAAGCGGCCCGCCAACTTGAAGAAGCCATCCGGCTGAAACCAGACTATACCGATGCTTATCTCTCACTCGGCAACGCCTACCGGGAGCTCGGCGACGGGCCAAAATCCCTCGCAACGTACGAAAAGCTTTGCGATCTTGATCCCAATTTTGCCGAAGCACGCTTTAATCTCGCCAATGCCTACCGGCGCGAGGAACTGCTGGAAGAGGCCGCAGAAGAATACGAAGAAACACTGCGCCTCGATCCTGGCATGGCCGTCGCGCATAGCAATCTCGCTGGCACATTCTCCAAACTCAACAGGCCGGAACAAGCACTGGATCACGCGCAAAAGGCCATCGCGCTCGATCCCTCTCTGAGCATGGCTTATATTAATGCCGGTAATGCCCTCAAGACTCTCGGTGATTTGACGGCAGCGGAAGCTCAATACAGAAAAGCCCTAGAATATGCCCCTGAGGACGCAAGCACCCATGGCCTGCTTGCAACGAGCCTCCAGGGCCAGGGCCGCTTCGAGGAAGCCTTTGCCGAATACGCCATTGCCCGGAAACTGAATCCACGATCCGATCTCATTCTGGGGGATTTGAGCAAGGCACAGCTCGCTGCTGGCCACCTTGATGAGGGATGGGACAATCACGAGGCCCGCTTTAAAGCCGGCGCGAATACTGGGAACCGGAATTTCCTGGGCATTCCCCGCTGGAATGGCGAACCGCTAAAGGACAAAACGATCCTAGTTTGGAAAGAACAGGGGGTCGGGGACGACATTCGTTATGTTTCGTGTCTTCCCGACCTTCTAGCCGTTAAACCGAACGGCGCAACCTGCCGGGTTGAAACCGATCCCCGTCTCGTCAAACTCTACGCCCGCAGTTTCCCGGATGCGATCATCGAAGGTATAGGTGCCAACGATGCGGCCGACGACATCGACTATCAGATTCCGATGGGCTCTCTCACCCGCTTTTACCGCCGCTCGCTTGACGCCTTTCCAGAAAAACCCGGCTATCTCGTCCCCGACCCGGAGCGCCTGCAGGAATTGCGCAGCTGGCTGGGCGAACTCGGCGACGGACTGAAAGTCGGTTTTTCCTGGCGGAGCGGGAATATGGGGGAAGGACGCTCGATCCATTACACACAAATCGAAAATTGGGCAGCGCTGCTGGCTCTAAAAGGGATCGAACTCATCAATCTGCAATATGGCGCCGTCGACATCGAGTTGAATCAGGCCGAGGAGAAGACCGGCCGCATCATCCACAATTCCGACATTGACCTTTTCAACGATCTGGACGGAGCGGCGGCTCTAACCGCCTCGCTGGATCTCGTCATCACCCCGGGCACCTCGGTCGCAGATATGGCCGGCGCCGTCGGCACTCCCACTTTTATTTATACTCCCGCCTTCCACCCCATGATGCTCGGCACCGATCACCTGCCCTGGCATCCCTCCATGCAAGCCTTCCCGCGCAAATGGAATGAACCTATGGCCAGGGTTGTGGAAAAAATTACCGCAGCCCTCGCCGCCCGGCTCTAAGTCCTTGTTTTTCAAAGCCGCCTTACCGGTACGCCTTACTGGGCGTAATTTTCCGGTAAGGCGGCAAAAAATGCCTGCAAACGGCAGGTTTTCCCCACCTTCCCTCCCGCTGAGAACATGCAACTCATTGAAATAACTTAGTTTTTCAATGTGGCCCGTCCTTTGCTCATATCCCTTCGACCATTGCCGGTTGTCGGCACGAGGAGATCGATATGAGCGATCAACGGACGCTTTTTACGGGTGACAAGACGAGTGTGAATAAGTTCGCGTTCCGTAAAGACGCCGTTTACCCGGAATTAATCATTAATTCCGAGTATATGGCTCGTGCCGCAGTGAAACAGACCGGCTTAAACCCGGAGGGTAGCAACAATGGCTGAAGTGGTTCTATCGGGTGCAATCCGCTCGAACCTTTTGAGTATCCAGAACACGGCGAGACTGCTGGACGACACCCAGCTGCGCCTGTCCACGGGCCTCAAGGTAAATAGCGCGGTCGACGATCCGACTGCATTTTTCCAGGCACGCTCGCTGAACACGCGCGCCGGCGACCTGAACCGGCTGGTGGACTCGCTCCAGCAGTCGATCAATACGATTCAGACGGCTGACGAAGGCATTACCTCGCTGCAAAAGCTAGTGGAAAGCGCCAAGGCGCTCGCCAACCGCGCGCTGGAAACGCCCATCACGCCCTCTTCTTCGGAAGGTCCGCGCCAGGTCGTGACCGATCCCGACCAAACTGCCGTAGCCTTTGCAACGGGCATCGCATCAGGTGATTCCATCACCATCCAGGTCGGCGGCGGCTCGGTTCGCTCGGTTAGCGTTGGCAGCAAAACCATCGGTGAACTTATTAGTGCTATCAACCAGATTACTGGCGTTACGGCCGAGATTACCAATGAGCGCTCGCTCAAAATCGAAGGTGATAGTGGCCGCGCGCTGGTCATCTCTAGTGGTGCGGGGTCCGTCGCGCAGGATCTCGGTCTTGCCGGTTCCTTCACGAACGGTACGAACCGCGACAAATTTGAGACGGACTATAACGAGCTCCGTCTCCAGATCGATCAGCTGGCCGGCGACGCGAACTATCAGGGCGTCAACCTGCTGCGCGGCGACGATCTGACCATCAATTTCAACGAAAGTCAGACCAGTCAGATCACCATCCGCGGCGTCGACTTCACCGTGGACGGCGACCTGAGACTGCCGGAAATCACCGCCCGCTCTTGGGAAAACGAGGTGAACCTGCGCAATACAGTCCGCGATCTCGATGCGGCAAGCCGCACCTTGCGCACTCAGGCCTCCACGTTCGGCTCCAACCTCGGCGTGGTGGAAATCCGCCAGGGCTTCACTGACCAGCTCATCAATACGCTGGAAGGCGGCGCGGCAGATCTGACTTTGGCCGATACGAACGAAGAAGGCGCCAATCTGCTTGCCTTGCAGACCCGCCAGCAGCTCGGTTCGGTGGCGCTCTCCATCGCCTCGCAGTCCGAACAAAGCGTGCTGTCTCTCTTCTAAAGAGAACTTTCTGCGGCAGTTCATTGTTGCCTTTTACTTCAGCGGAGCTTCGGCTCCGCTTTTTTTTTGCATTTTTTTTCGGCGGATTTCCGCCCAATTTTCGGAAAAATTGAGACGCATAAAATTTTTCCAAGCCCGTTTACCGGCCATTAAACGCTCTTTGCCATGATCACATCGAACTCAGAAAGAGTTCCGGTTCAGGAAGAACCAACTGCTAATCCTAGGAAAGGGATGCTAAAATATGTCTGGTATTACTCTCTCGAGCGCTGTTCGCGAAAACCTTCTTTCTCTCCAGAACACCGCTAAACTCACCGCTGACACTCAGAGCAAGCTTTCTACGGGTCTGAAGGTCCGGAGCGCTGTCGATAACCCGACGTCGTTCTTCACCTCGCAGAGCCTGAACGCGCGTGCAGGCGACCTGAACGCCCTGCTCGACAACACCGGCCTTGCCGTTCAGACGCTGCAGGCGGCTGACGAAGGTCTTTCGTCTCTGACGAACCTGGTGCAGCAGGCCCGTGCGACGGCCACACAGGCTCTGAACACGCAGATTACGGCTTCTAACCTCAGTTCGGATGACACCAGCGCGACCGGCGCAACCAACATCTCCAGCTTGGCAAGCGTCGCCAACAACGATAAAATTGTCGTGACGACAACGGGCGTCGAAGGCACTTCCTTCACGTTTAGTGCAAGCGCTGCAGCGGGCATCAGCTTCGATGACTTGGTCACCGACATTAACGACAATGCCACCGGCCTTTCTGCCAGCTTCTCCAATGGTGTTCTGACGATTAATGGTGCCGCGGGCAATGACCTCACCGTGAGCGGGACACTGGCGACGAGCCTCGGTATTGCTGGTACGGCCACGAACGGTGTCAACCGTGACAGCTTCGTGACGGACTTCAACAACCTGCGCACGCAGATTGACCAGTTGGCCGGTGACGCAAGCTTCAACGGCGTTAACCTGCTCGACGGCGATGACCTGACGGTGACGTTCAACGAAACCGGCACGTCCACGCTGGAAATCTCCGGTGTGACCTATGACTCGTCCGGTCTCGGCATTTCCGCTCAGACCAACACGAGCTTCTCGACCGACTCGGGCGTCCAGTCCGCTCTGACCAGCCTGAACGGCGCACTGAACACGCTCCGCTCGCAGGCATCCACCTTCGGTAACAACCTTGCCGTTGTGGAAAACCGTCAGGACTTCACGAACAACCTGATCAACACGCTGGAAAGCGGTGCCGCCGGTCTGACGCTGGCTGACACCAACGAAGAAGGCGCGAACCTGCTCGCTCTGCAGACCCGTCAGCAGCTCGGCTCGATCTCGCTCTCTCTCGCTAACCAGGCTGACCAGGCCGTGCTGCGTCTCTTCTAATAGCAGCACAAGACGACATCTAAAGCGGCGGGGCCCAGGAAAGGCCCCGTCGTTTGCTTTTGTGCCCCGCCCTCCAAGGCGTCCTGTAAGAGACCGCCGAGACAGCCGGGTTTCCGCCCGCCGCAAAAAGCAGGTAATCTGCCTCATCTTATGCAGCGGCGAATCAGGGGTGCAGAACCATGGCTTTGAAAGTCGAACTGAAACCGGGCGAGCGCATTATCCTTGGCGAAAGCGTCATCACCAATGACAGCCAGCGCACCCGGCTCTTCATCGAAGGCACTGCCCCCATCCTGCGCGAAAAAGACATCATGCGGGTGGAAGAGGCCGACAGCCCTTGCAAGAAAATATACCTAGTCGTCCAAATGATGTATCTGGCCGCCGATCCTTCCAAACATCACGATCTATATTTCGAACTTGTGAAGGATGTGAGCGAGGCGGCCCCCAGCGTGGTGCCGCTGATCGACGCCGTTAACAACCGAATATTAACCGGCGAAATGTACAAAGCTCTTAAGGAAGCTCGCAAATTAGTGGATTACGAGCAGGAGCTAATTGCCAATGTTAAATCCGGCTGAAGCCTACGGTAAGACGGCTAAGATGGCCCCTGGGGCCCCTCGGGAGCTGGAAGGGAATCTCCTCATCAAAGCCGCATCGCAGCTTCAACGGATCAAGGAAGGCTGGCCCGACAGCAAAAAAGAGCTCTCCGGCGCGCTTCTCTACAATCGCAAGCTCTGGACGATTTTCGCTGCCTCCGCGGCCGAGGACAATCATCCCCTTCCCCGCGAGATCAAACAGAACATCGCCAACCTGGCGCTCTTTATCTTCAAGCATACGGCCTCTGTGGAAGCGAAACCCGCGCCCGAGCGCCTGGATACGCTGATCAACATCAACCGCCAGATCGCCGCCGGCCTCTTCCAGAAGCCGGGGGCAAGCACGGCCCCTTCCGAGCCCGCGGCCGCGAATTTCTGAACCCGCAATTGCCGCAACGCTCTCTGCCGCAGAAAAAACAAAGGCCCGCCGAAGCGGGCCTTTTTCATTTCATGTGCCTTGGAAGTCTGCCGGCGTCTTAACGGATGAAGTTCAGAAGCGACAATTCGTTGGCGCGCGCGGTTACCTGATAGCTTGCCTGGATCTGCACCTGCAGCTTACCGATCTTGGCACTGATCTCGTAAGGGTCCGCCCCCTCCCGGTCCTCCACAAGCCCCAGAGACAGCGACAGGCTCGTTTCGTGGCGGGTCTGGGTCTGCTCCAGCCGGTGCTGCGTCAAGCCAAGCTCCGTCACCACATCGGCCACCGACGCTTTACCCTCGAAGGTTAGCTCCTGGCCGATACGTTTGGTCAGCGCGGCATAAGCATCCGGCGCATTGGGATCGGCGTCGGAGAACTGAAGCGCGGCATAAATCGCCTGGGCCTTCAACGTATCGCGGATCGGGCTTTCATCGGCACGGGCACCGTAGGAAATGCTCTGCCCCTCACCGATACGCGCGGTGACGCTGTCACGGGCAATACCTGCCCCATCGCCCTTGTACCAGTAGACCGTGTTGTCCGGTGTCCCGTCGATCAGGTCCGTTGCCGTATCGAAGGGCGGGCCATCTACGCGCTGCGGCGCGGTCCCATTACCATAATCGAAGAAATTATCCGCCGCTTCCTTGGCCGAGGCCGCCCGCAGCGTCGTCTGGGAAAACTCCTGCAAAGCCGCATCGAAAGCGGCATTGAAGTTTGCCGCCGTCGCATCCTCATCCGCGCCGATCAGGAACTGGCCCTCTTCGGGCGGGTTCGTATTCGTGGCTTCCAGCGTAATAGTCTCCGTCGTGCCATCGGGCAGATCGACTTCGATGGAAATCGTCTCTCCCGCATTCGGCAGCGTGGCCGAGAAGGCGATGGTCAGCCCCGCCGGTGTGCCTGTCGGCTGCGGCACCGTGGTGCCCGTCAGATTGGAGGTCGTCGCCGAGAGCTTGAGGCCGAAGGCGTTGGGCGACGCGCTCTCGGCAATACGGACTTCCTCGGGATTGGGCTGGCTCAGCGCCAAGCGCCCGCGATTGTCGGCGCCAAGATCGGCCTGACGGCGCTCGTCGATGAGCTGCTTCAGACCGGCATGGGTAACATCGCCTTCCAGAATTTCACTGGGCAGCGCCACGGGGCGCGTATCGGTGTTCTTGCCGGCAAAAAGATAGCGGTCATCGAGTTCCAGGTTCAGAAGCGACACCAGCTCATCCAGGTTCGCGCCCGCATTTGCTTGAAGCTGCGTCTGCCCGGTGCTCAAGAGCTCGAACGTGCTGGTAAGCGAGGCGGTCTTGCTCGTATTGGCAATCTCCTCCACGCGGGTCAGCGCATCGACGGAGGCTTTCGTGCGCAGCTTCACCCGCTCGATCGTGGAGATGAACCCGTCCGTCTCTTTTACCTGACTGCGCAGGGAAAGTACCAGCGTGCGATCGCTGCCGAGCCCGGAAAACGTATCGGACTTCTTCTGGGTGACGAGCTGACGGCGCAGGTCTTCAAACTGCGTCTGCAGGCGGGAAATATCGTCCTTGAAGCGAAGAGCTTGAGACAGAGAAGAAATTTGCATGGCTTACCTGCCAATTGTCAGAAGGGTCTGAAACATTTCCTGGATCGCGGTGATCACCCTGGCATTCGCCGCGAACGCGTTCTGCAGCACCAGGAGGTTTGCCATTTCCTCATCGACATTCACCCCGGTCCCATCCGCGAATTTTTCTTCCAGTGCATTTTTGACCAGCGACACGCTTTCAAGATCGCGCTTCACTTCGGCGACCTGGCCGGTCTGAAAGGAGACGAGCCGGCGCGCAAAGGCATCCACCGAACCGGAGAAGGGCGATCCGCCGCCGCCGATCCCGCTATCGGGATGATACTCGCGCTGGTTCTCTTTCAGCCGGCGAATCAGATCGAGCGGACGGGTATTGTCACCGGAGGGTGTCGCGGGCGAGGTCTGATAGGAGACGAGCAGCGTATTGTCGTTGCGCACCGCATCGTTAAGCTGAATACGGCCGGCAAAGCCCAGCTTCTGGGTCTGCCCGTCCTGGCTGTTGGAATAGATCTTGTTCGTCGCTCCGTCCACGAAGAGCGCAAGGCCGGTACCAGCGTCCTGCAAAGCGGCCGGCGTGACGACAGCCGATACGCCGTTCACATCCGAGGTCGCGCCTGCCCCGTCATCGAGGAAGCGGATCGTGTTCGCGCCCGGTGTGGAGGCAACAACTTCAGCAGGCAGCGCCGCATTGATATCGGTAATGATATCGCCGATCGGTTGATTGAAATTGATGCCGACGACCTGATCGTTCGGATTGGCCGTGACCGTATTGGCAAGCGGCAGCGAGGCTGGATCGTCCACCGCAATGAAAGTGATGTTCACCGGCGTGCCGGGCGGCGTCACCGTATAATTCAGGTGAATTTCATTGCCCGGCTGGACGTTCGCAATATCGATATCGAAACCGCTCGCCGGGCCCGCCGTTGCCGCAACGCCGTTCACCTGCTCTTCGGAAAAGGCAAGCGCAAGGCCCGAGGCAAGCTCATCGAGCTGCGCCTGGGTCTCCACCAGAACGTCATCGCGCAGCTTTAGATAGCCGCCGATCTCGCCGCCCTGAAAGGCGCCGGCCTGAATGAGATCGACTTCCACCCCGCCCGAAGTAATGGAGATCGTGCCGACATTGCGCTGCGCCGGGTCCGTGGAATATTGCGAGTTGGCCGCAATCGAAGTGCGTTCGTCGAAATTCAGCACCTGGGCGGTCTTGTCCGCCAGGAGAAAACCGCTGGAGGTGAAAACCGATAGCGAGCCGTCATTCTGCTCAACGACGCGGATGTCGAGCAAATTAGAGAGCTTGTCGATCGCCAGATCGCGCTGGTCTTCCAAATCCGCCGTGGAAATCGACCCGTCCTGGCGCTGGGAAATCTGCACATTGACATTGGCAATGTTCTGCAAGAGCGCGTTGACGTCATCCACCGCCGTGGCGATGTTATTTTCCGCATCGAGGCGCAGCCCCTGCACCTGATTGGTCAGATAGTTCAACAGCTCGGCGGAGCGGCTGGCCTGGTTGATGACGGACTGACGCACGGCCGAATTGGCCGGGTCCGTCGTCAGATCTTGCAGGCTGTCGCCCAAAGCTTCCAGAACGCCAGCAATCGACGTCTCGTCCTCCGGACGGCCGAAAAGATTATCCACGCGCTGCAGGAAGCTGGAGAGCACTTCGAGGGAACCTGCCCGCGCATTCTGAGTGCGCAGCTGCTGTTGCAGGAAAAGATCGACCTGACGCACCGCTCCTTCCGAGCGCACGCCAATACCTTGCCCGCCCGCCACGACGTTCTGCTGCGGCAGAACCTTGCGCGTGTAGCCGGGAGTGCTGGCATTCGCCACATTGCGCGAGACGAGATCGATCCCGGCCTGCGTGGTGCGAATGCCGCTAAGGGCAACACTGATGGACGAATAAAGACCCATGGTCCCATTTCCTGCTTAAGGCGCCGGGCGAAGGGAAAGGCACCAATGCCTCTCCCCGCCTCAGTCAGCCGTTAGCGCTTCATGTTGAGCGTTTCCTGGACGAGTTCGTCCGTGGTCGTCACGATGCGCGTGCCCGCCGTGTAGGCCTGCTGCGTGATGATCAGCTTGGAGAACTCATCGGCAATATCCACGTTCGAGGCTTCCGTCGCCTCGCCCACGATATTGCCCGGATCGCCGGTCAGCGGCTCACCCGATTCCTGCGTCACGGCAAAGGCCGTGCCGTCGATCTTTTTCAGCTGGTCCGGCGAGTTGAAGCGGGCCACCGAAATCTCTGCAAGATCCAGCGTCTTACCGTTGGAATAAGAGCCCGTCACACGGCCATTGTCACCGACCCCAACCTCCACGAGCCGGCCAGCGGCAAAACCGTCTTGGTCGATCTCATTGACCGTGACCTTGCCGTTCGGATCGGAAAATTGCGTCACGTTACCGGAGCCGTGATTGACGGTGATATTGCCGATATTCACCCCGTTCACCGTCAACCCCGTAATCGTGGTGGAGTTGACCGCCGGGTTCAGCTGGCCGTTCTGAAAGATGTAATCCTGGCCGACATTGACCCATTTGGGCTGCGCGCCGGTGGCCGCATCATTGCTCTTATAGAAGAGGTTCCAGGTATCGCCATTGCCGGTGCCGGCACCGTCCGCCGCGTTATCGACCTTGGCCCAGCGCAGCTGCACATTGAGCGGATTGCCGGTCGGATCGAAAAGCGTAATGGCGCCGCCCGAAAGCGAGCGGTCAAGGAAGATATTCTCATCACCTGCTTGTACAAAACCGTTGATTGCAGGGGGCCCCCCGGGGGCCGTGATCGTCGAGGGGTCGTTGGCGAAAGGGTTACCGGGGTCAGTCGGATCACCCGCCGTCAGCAATTCGCTGTTGGCGGTGTTGGGGTCGAAGGCCACAGTCTTGGGATCGGACGGCAGGTTGACTTCATAATCGAGCTGGGTGGAGGCCTGAGCCGGCAGGAATTGCCGGGTGACCTGAATGACGCCCGGCGTATTGCCGGACGGGTTGCCCGTTGCCGGGTCGATGGCCAGGCCCTGAAGGTAGTAGCCGCCGCCATTCACCAGATAGCCGTTCTTATCGACCGTGAAGTCGCCGCGGCGGGTGTAGCGGTCCACATTCAAGAACACCGGATCGTTATCGACCGTGGCAATCCGCTCGGACACCACGAAAAACCCGTCCCCATTGATCGCAAGGTGGGTTTTCACGTCCGAGGCGTTGATCACGCCCTGCACGGAATTGGTGAAGGCCGGCCGGGCCGTTACGGACCCTGGCAAATGATTCCGCCCGCTGGACACCGTCACCACATCGTAAAAGCTCGTATCCGTCCGCTTGAAGCCGACGGTCTGCGAGTTGGCGATATTGTCCGAAATATGCCCGAGGGCGCTGGCCTGCGCCCGGATCGAGTTAACGGCCGTGGTCATCGCACCGAAAAAGCTCATCGCATTCTCTCCTAACCTGCCCCCGTCCACGATCCCCGCAGGAGGCACTTTCAACTGCCCTTCCATGAGCAAGGAAGAGGCCAGATTTTTTATCTATATTTTTCAATAGGTTAGGGAAAGTCGAGATCAAAACCCCCGGCAATCTCCGCCGCCGGGCGGCAAGTTTTGCCCGTCCGGCCCGACCAAATGTGCAAGGCGGCTATACGCGAGCGTTTCTTGATCAATCCCCCGCCAGGCCCTAGTTTCGGGGCCATTCTGCCATTCAGCGCTGAGCGAAGGGGCAGGCGAGCCATGCTTGGCCAGGCGCCTCGAAAACAGGGAAGAAAAGAAATATGAAGTTTCAAGGGACACAGGATTACGTCGCCACCGAAGATCTGCGCGTGGCGGTGAACGCCGCCATTACGCTGGAACGCCCGCTCCTGGTGAAGGGCGAGCCCGGCACCGGCAAGACCGTGCTGGCAGAAGAAGTGGCGAAAGCCCTGAACATGCGCCTGATCACCTGGCACATCAAATCCACCACCAAAGCCCAGCAGGGTCTTTATGAGTATGACGCCGTCTCGCGCCTGCGCGACAGCCAGCTGGGCGATGAGCGCGTGAAGGACATCGCCAACTACATCGAGAAGGGCAAGCTTTGGGAAGCCTTCGATGCGGATGAGCGCGTCATTCTTTTGATCGACGAGATCGACAAGGCCGATATCGAATTCCCGAACGACCTGCTTCAGGAACTCGACCGGATGGAATTCTTCGTTTACGAGACCGGTGAAACGATCAAAGCCAAGCACCGGCCGATCGTCATCATCACCTCGAACAACGAAAAAGAGCTGCCCGACGCCTTCCTGCGCCGCTGCTTCTTCCACTACATCAAATTCCCGGATGATGAGACGATGACGCAGATCGTCGATGTGCACTTCCCCGGCGTCAAAGGCCGGCTGGTGCAGCAGGCGCTTTCGATCTTCTATGAAATCCGCGACGTGCCGGGCCTGAAGAAAAAGCCCTCCACCTCCGAGCTTTTGGACTGGCTGAAACTGCTGCTGGCCGAGGACATTTCGCCCGAAGCGCTGCGCGAAAAGGACCCGACCAAGCTCATCCCGCCGCTCCACGGCGCGCTTCTGAAGAACGAGCAGGACGTGCACCTCTTCGAACGCCTGGCCTTCCTCGCCCGCCGCGAGCGCAACTAGGGAGGCTGCCCCGCCGCCCCTCCTTCGTCACCCTCGGGCTCGACCCGAGAGTCCATCAGAAGGCTGCGGCAGGTGGAACAACCTCATGGATGCTCGGATCAGGCCCGAGCATGACGATTAGGGATAAGGGCGGCCCTTTGAAAACGCCGCCCTGCCCTTTAAGTTATAAGAAAGCGCCAATGGGCCGTTTGGCCAGAGGGATGCCCTCGAGAGGAACGCCATATGTTTATCAACTTCTTCCAGGAACTGCGCTCAGCCAATATTCCGGTTTCCTTGCGCGAATATCTGACGCTGATCGAGGCGATGGATTCCGATGTCATCGAGCAGAAGGTCGAGGATTTCTACTATCTCTCGCGCGCCGCGCTGGTGAAGGACGAGACCAATCTCGACAAGTTCGACCGGGTCTTCTCCCATGTCTTCAAAGGGCTCGACAGCCTGGAGGAAGGCGATCTCGCGCAGATACCGGAAGAATGGCTGAAGAAGCTGACCGAGAAATTCCTCACCGAAGAGGAAAAGGCGCAGATCGAAGCCTTGGGCGGCTGGGAAAAGATCATGGAGACGCTGCAAAAGCGCCTCGAGGAACAAAAAGAGCGCCATGAAGGCGGCAATAAATGGATCGGCACCGGCGGCACCTCCCCTTTCGGCGCTTATGGCTACAACCCGGAAGGGGTGCGTATCGGGCAGAAGGAAGGGCGCCACGGCAAAGCCGTGAAGGTTTGGGACAAGCGCGAATACAAGAACCTCGACGACAGCGTCGAGCTTGGCACGCGCAACATCAAGGTGGCGCTCAAACGCCTGCGGCGATGGGCGCGCGACGGCGCGCATGAGGAGCTCGATCTCGACGGCACGATCCGCGCCACCGCCGAGAATGGCT
>ERZ1673962.1180-NODE-1180-length-13425-cov-2.987659_pt1 | contig 13425 bp, 14 predicted proteins | sample MGYA00580188_ERZ1673962 | MGnify/ENA primary metagenome ERZ1673962 (study PRJEB41334, sample SAMN05608104) | rock metagenome | biome: terrestrial subsurface; feature: shale formation; material: shale | place: USA: Pennsylvania ... | reverse complement strand
CAGCTGCTGGAGGGGTGGCGGGACTCTCCCCTGACCAGGCAGCTGGTCTGCCAGGCCCTGGGGGGAGCAGGCCCCAGCTGTGTGGATCTCCCAGCCCAACAGGCCGCGATCTGGCGCCTGCTCGGCACAACCCTCGCCCCCGTGTTGCTGATGCTGGTGGGCACTGCCCTGCTCCTGCGTGAGCTGGCAAGGCGCTGGCTGGGCAAGGGCAAGGGGGGTGGCAGTGGTGTTGGCAGTTTTGTTGGAAACCCTCCCCTGCAGGGCCCACCGCTCAGCCTGGCCCAGGCCACCCTGCTGATTGCGGGAGGTTTCGTGGTGCTGGGGGAGCTGGTGGTACCTCTCCTGCTGGTTCCGCTGCTGCAGGGGCTGTTGAGCCCCCTGGCGGCGGAGCCAGCCCTGCAGCAGGGGCTGTTGGTAATTGCCCTCTATCTCGGCCTGATGGCGGCCCCCTTGCTGTTGTTGTGGTCCCAGTTGAGGCCCCACGGCCAACCGCCTGCCGGTGGCTGGCTCCAGTGGCACTGGCGCCCCCTGGGCTCGGCCCTGCGGCGGGCGCTGGCCCAGCTGTTGATGGTGCTTCCCCTCGTGGCTTTGGTGAGCTGGCTGCTGGAGAGGTTGGTGGGCGATCCAGGCGGCAGCAATCCCCTGTTGGAGTTAGTGCTCAACAGCGCCAATCCCCTTGCCCTGCTCTGCTTTGCCCTCACGGCCATGGTGCTGGCCCCCCTGTTTGAAGAAACCCTGTTTCGGGGAGTGCTGCTGCCGGTGCTGGCCGAGCGCTGGGGTGGTTTCGCGGCGGTGCTGATCAGCGCCCTTGTGTTTGGGATTGCCCACCTGAGCCTGGGGGAGTTGCCACCGCTGTTCGTGCTGGGCCTGGGCCTGGGCTGGCTGCGACTCCAGAGTGGCCGGCTAGCGGCCAGCGTGTTGATGCACGGCCTCTGGAACGGGCTCACCTTTGCCAACCTGCTCCTGCTGGCTGGCTGAGCAGCGTCTGGCCCTTGCCGGCAGCTGCTCTGGGTGGTTCAATCCCGGGGAGTTTGGTCCGTTCTCTTGGTTGCCTCCCTATTGCCCCGGCAGGCTTCCGGCAGAGCTGGTCTCCAGGGCGGATTCCTCGAGCTTGTTAAGAGTTCGCTCTCAGGTCGCAAGCTCGACCGGCGGGCCCCCTGGATGGCCAATCTCCATCGGGCCGCCGATGGTACCCTCCTGGGGCTAGGCATCTGCATGCTGGCCATGAGTGGTCTCACCCTTCACTGGCAGAACCGTTGGGGCGAGAGCTATCAGCAGCTTGAGGCCTCCCAGATGTTGGCCCACAGAATGCAGGAATCCGCGGCCTTATTGGAGCAGCACCACCTGGGTGCCCTGAAAAAACCAGGTTTGCTGGTGCCCACAAGCAGCGAGAAGCTCATCTATCTTGCCGCTCCCCATACCCCCAGGCCTGCCAATGCCACAGAGCTGTTGGGCAGTCTTCAGATAGGCATGGGTACCCTGAGCCAGATTCGTCCGGGCTACTGATGACGGCCAGTCGCCGCCCCGGACCCAGCCGTGGTCGCAGCAATTCCCGCCAAAAGGTTGTGGCGATCCAGCCCGTCCCTGTCATTCGGCTGCTGGCTGTCTACGGATTGCTCTGCGCCGGGCTGGTTGCTCTGGCCGGCCGCCTTGCCTGGTTGCAGGTAGTGGATGGGGCCAACCTCCAGGCCCGGGCCCACGCCATCCAGACCCAAACCACCCAGCCGATCGGTAAGCGACGCACGATCGTCGATCGCAATGGCCGTCTGGTGGCCCTGGACGAACAGCGTTTCAGCCTCTGGGCCCATCCCCGCTACTTCAACTTCCCCGGCGATGACCCCCAGAAAGTTAGAAGCGCCGATGACGTGGCATCCAAGCTCGCGGCCGAGCTCGCCCTGCCCAAATCGGGGTTGCTCGAGGCCATGGCCGGCCGCCAAACCGGGGTGAAGCTCCTCTCCGAGCTCGATCCGGAAACCGCAGGCAGGATTCGCCAACTCGGCATCAGCGGCCTAGACCTGGAGCCCTATCCCCATCGCATCTACCCCCAGGGCCAACTCTTTGCCAACGTTGTTGGCTTCCTCAACCTGGAGCGGGTGCCCCAGGCAGGGCTGGAGCAGAGCCGTGACGGGGAGCTCAAGCGCAACGAAACCCCCCTGCAGATGCGGCGTGGTGCCGATGGCACCCCCCTGCCAGCCGGCCTGACGGCAGGCTCCCTCTACGGCGACGACCTGCGCCTCCAGCTCACCCTCGATGCCCGCCTGCAGCAGGTGGCCCAGCAGGCCCTGGTCAAGCAGGTGAAGCATTGGAATGCCAAGCGCGGCGCCGCCATGGTGATGGATGTGCGCAACGGCGAAATGCTGGCGCTGGTCTCAACCCCCACCTACGACCCCAACCAATACTGGAAGTACAACCCGGGGCTGTTTCGCGAGTGGTCAGTTCAGGATCTCTACGAGCCCGGTTCCACCTTCAAGCCAATCAACCTGGCCCTGGCCCTGCAGGAAAAGGCCATCGAGGCCAGCGGCCGCGTCTCCGACAGCGGCAGCTTGCAGATCGGTGGCTGGCCAATTTTTAACCATGACAAGCGGGCCAACGGTCTGATTGATTTCCCCACCGTGCTCGAGGTGTCCAGCAACGTGGGCATGGTGTTGGCCATGGGCCAGATGAAGCCGGCTCGCTTCTGGCATTGGCTTAACAACCTGGGCATCGACCAAACCCCAGACACCGACCTACCCGGGGCTGTGGCCGGTGAGCTCAAAAGCCGCGGTGACTTCACCAGCTCGGCGATCGAACCGGCAGTGGCCGCCTTCGGCCAGGGTTTCTCCCTGACCCCGCTCAAGCTGCTCCAGCTGCACGCCATGCTGGCCAACGGTGGCCGGCTGGTGAGTCCCCACATCACCCGCGGCCTGCGCTCAGGCGATGGCCTGGCGACTGGCCCCAGCAGGGAAGGCCTGCCCATGCTGGACCCGGCGGTAACTCGCACCGTCATGGCTTGGATGGAGTCGGTGGTGGAGAAAAGCAGCGGCCTGGGCATGAAGATTCCCGGCTACCGCATCGGCGGCAAGACCGGCACCGCCCAGAAGGCTGATCGGGGTGTTTACATCCCGGGTGCGCTGATCACCAGTTTCGTGGGCCATCTGCCCATCGATGACCCCCGCTATGTGGTGCTGGTGGTGGTGGATGAACCCAAGGGGGGAAATACCTTCGGCTCCACCGTGGCTGCGCCTGTGGCCCGCCAGATCATCGATGCCCTGCTGGTGCTCGAGCGCATCCCCCCATCCCGACCCCGGGAGGTTCAGAAAACGGCGCCCAAGGCCTGATTCCTGTTGCCGTTCCCTCAAGGACGGCCAACTCCTGTGGGTGGGTCCCGCCACCCTGGCTAGCGTGGATCAAGTCTGGCTAGATGGCCGGATCTCTCCACCCAGCTCCCGTCCATGGCCAACCTGCTCGATCAACTCGCCGCCATGACTGTGGTGGTGGCTGACACCGGCGACATTGACGCGATCAAGCAATTCACCCCCCGCGACGCCACCACCAACCCCTCCTTGATCCTGGCCGCAACCCAGATTCCCACCTACCAAAACCTGATCGATCGCTCCCTGCAGGAGTCACGCCAGGCGATGGGTCCCGGGGCCTCGGCTGAGGAGGTGGTCTGCGAAGCCCTGGATGAGATATGCGTCACCTTTGGCAAGGAGATTCTCAAGATCGTGCCGGGCCGGGTTTCAACCGAGGTGGATGCAAGGCTCAGCTTCGATACCCAGGCCACGATCACCAAGGCCCGCAAGCTCATCGGTCTCTACAACCAGGCGGGTATCAGCAACGACCGGGTGCTGATCAAGGTGGCCTCCACTTGGGAGGGGATTTGCGCCGCCGCCCAGCTGGAGCGGGAGGGCATCCACTGCAACCTGACCCTGCTGTTCGGCTTCGCTCAGGCGGTGGCCTGTGCTGAGGCCGGGGTCACCCTGATCTCCCCGTTTGTGGGGCGCATCCTGGACTGGTACAAAAAGAGCAGCGGCCGGGCCAGCTACCCCGGGCCCGAGGATCCGGGCGTGGTCTCGGTGACCCAGATCTTCAACTACTTCAAGACCTACGGCTACAAGACCGAGGTGATGGGGGCCAGCTTCCGCAACGTCGAGGAGATCATCGAGCTGGCGGGCTGTGACCTGCTCACCATCTCTCCGGCTCTGCTGGACCAGTTGCGCCACACCGACGCTGAACTGGAGCGGAAACTGAATGCCTTTGATCCGGCCCCCACGGAGGCCCAGATCCATCTCGATGAGGCCAATTTCCGGCAAATGCTGGCAGCAGATCCGATGGCCACCGAAAAGCTTGATGAGGGGATCCGGGGCTTCTGCAAGGCGATTGAAAGCCTCGAAACCCAGCTGGCCCAGCGGCTGGGCCAGCTGGAGGGAGACGCCGCCCTGGTGGGCGCCAGTGCTGCCCAGAACCAGCCATGACCAGCCTCGGCCAATGTGGCGGCACCACGACTCCGAGAAGACGCCCCGTGAATGCCCTTGACACCATGCGTGCCCTCGCCAGTAAGGGTGAGGTGCTCCAGGTGAACCCAGGCGAGTTGATCTTTGCCTCGGGCGAATCCGGCGATTGCATGTTCGGCCTGCTTGAGGGCTGCGTCGAACTCAGCTGGAACGGCGACCAGGGGCATGAGCAGATCGATGCCGGCGATGTATTCGGCGCTGGTGCCCTGGTCACCAGTGAGCATCGCCGCTACGGCAACGCCAGGGCGCTGACTCCCTGCAAGCTGCTGGTGATGAACCGGGAGAAGTTTCTATTTGCGGTGCAGGAGTCGCCGATGTTTGCCATCGAGTTGCTCGGCTCCATTGATCAGCGCCTGCGTCAACTCAAGGATTGCACCAGGATCTGAGCCGCAGCAGCGGGCGTTGCCCTCCCTAGCCCTGAAACAGCAACCGCCGGATAACCCGCTGGGCAATGTCCCCGTAGCCCATTTCTCCTGAGAGGATCTGGGCGATGCGCTGCGGCGCAGTGGGCCGTTTGACCCCGAGCTGATAACCCACGCGGGGTACGCGATAAAAAAGCTGGGCAATTCGCTTGCCCCAGGCCATCGACTCCCCCCATTCGGCTCGCATGTAACTGGAATAGCCGGCCAGGGCAGTGCCATCTCCGGCCAGCCAGGCGTCGATCGCTTCTGCGGCCCGGCAGCCACTGATCAGGGCGGGCCGAAGCCCCTCGGCCAGGAAGGGATCACAGAGGGAAGCTGCATCGCCAACCGCCACTAGGCCGGTGTTCTCGCCCCGGCCATGGAGGGGGTAATGGCCATCCCAGATGCGCAGTTTGCCTGCCCTGCGCTCGCCCCCATCGGCTGGCAATCCCAGGCTTGGCAGCAGCTTGGAGAGCACCTGATTCGCATCGGCGGGATCGCGGCCGATGAAGGTGCCCACACCGATACTGAAGCCCCCGTGGCGCGGGAATGCCCAACAGAACCCATGGTGCACCAGGCCGAATTCAAAATGTGCGGTGCCTGGCTCGGCCACCTCAGCGTCAACTTCCACCGCCATCGTCTCGGCAAAGTGTGGCCTGGCAGGCCCCAGGCCATGGCGGGCAGCCAGCTGGGAACCAGAGCCGTCGGCGATCACCACCGCCTGGGCCTGGAACTCCAGGGCCTTCCCCCCTGGCCCCAGGGCCCGCAGCTGCCAGCGATCGCCCTGGCGCTGCAGGCTCTGCACGGCCACGCCCGGTTCAAAGCTGGCCCCAGCGGAGCGGGCGTGCTCCACCAGAAAGGCATCGAGCACGGATCGGCGCACGATCCAGAAAGGCGCATCGCCAGGTAGCTCGGCGGTGACGGAGTCTTCCAGGCACCAGGTGAAGCGCACCTGGTTGATCACCGCATCCACAACCGGGCTCAGGTCGAAGGGGAACAGGGACTGCATGGAGGCCGCCATGCCCCCACCGCAGGGTTTCGGACGCGGGAAGCAGCTGGCCTGATCGAGGAGCAGCACGGCATGGCCAAGCCGTGCCAGGTGGTAGGCGCTGGCTGCTCCGGCCGCTCCAGCGCCGACGACGACGACCTCAGCGACGACCTCGGCAGTGCCGGCCGCAGGGATGGTCACACCTTGAGGATGTCGGCTTCCTTTTCGCCCAGGTGTTTCTCGAGTTGGGCGATGTACTTATCGGTGAGCTTCTGCACCTTTTCCTGCTCGTCGCGGCTCTGATCCTCCGAGAGGTCACCTTCCTTTTCCTGTTTCTTGATCCTGTCGATGGCCTCGCGACGCACGTTGCGCAGGCCCACCTTGCCCTCCTCGGCATACTTGGCCGCTAATTTGCAGAGGTCCTTGCGGCGGGCTTCGGTCAGGGGGGGGATATTGATCCGAATCACCTTGCCGTCGTTGTTGCAGGTGAGGCCCAGATCACTCATGGAGATGGCCTTCTCGATCAACCCCATCGAGCCGGCATCAAAAGGCTGGATTTGGATCGTCTGGGAATCGGGGGTGGAGAGGGTCGCCAGCGATTTCAGGGGCGTCTCGGCTCCGTAATACTCAACCGAGATCTTGTCGAGCAGGGAAGGGTTGGCCCGGCCCGTGCGGATGGTGTTGAAGGTGCGCTGGGTCGCTTCCAGCGACTTGCGCATGCTGTCGTCCAAATCCATGGCGGGGTTCAGGGGTGAATGCGAGTGCCAATTGGTTGGCCGGCAACTGCCCGGCCGATGTTGCCTGGTCCGAAGAGATCAAATACCACGATCGGAATGGCGTTGTCTTTGCAGAGGGCAATGGCCGTGCTGTCCATTACCTCCAGCTCGGAGCTGAGTACCTCCAGGAAGGAGAGGCTCTCGAAGCGCACCGCGTCGGCGTGCTTGTTGGGGTCCTTGTCGTAGACGCCGTCCACCTTGGTTGCCTTGAACACCACATCGGCACCGATTTCAGCCGCCCGCAGGGCGGCGGTGGTGTCTGTGGTGAAAAAGGGATTGCCTGTGCCGGCGGCGAAGATCACCACCCGGCCCTTTTCCATATGGCGAATTGCCCGGCGGCGGATGTAGGGCTCGGCCACCGCCTGCATCGAGATGGCGCTCTGCACCCGGGTGGGCACACCGGATCGCTCCAGGCCGTCCTGAAGGGTGATTGCATTCATCACCGTTGCGAGCATGCCGACATAGTCGGCGGTGGCGCGATCCATCCCAGCTGCCGATCCCTTCAGGCCGCGAAAGATGTTGCCGCCGCCGACCACAATCGCCAGCTGGATGCCATCGGCAACGCAGGCAGCTACGTCTTTGGCAATGGATTGAACGATTTCCGGATCGATCCCATAGCCCTGCTCACCCATCAGCGCCTCGCCACTGAGCTTGAGGAGCACGCGCTTGTAACCCATCGACCCCACCTATTTGCAGCACCGTAGCAACGGCCTTGCGCAGCGGCATGGCAACCGCTTCGATAACCCCATGATTCAAGAGGGTTATGGGCCAGCCTGATTCCAGCCAGCCCAGGTCCTCCAGTGTGATGGCCCGGTTGACCCTCTCGGCCTTGGAGCGGGCCAGCCAGGATCCGGCCATCTGGCGGCAGCCGGAGGTTCATCACGCAGTGTTGATCAGCGGTTTGACCGTGATGGTCAACGCCATGGCCCATCTGCAGGCAGACCTGGAGTCAACCTCCGGCTGAGTAGGCCTAAAATTCAATCCCCCGCTGGGCCTTGACCCCCTGTTCCCGGAAGGGATGGCGCACCATCTTCATCTCTGTCACCAGGTCTGCCCGCTCCAATAGGGGTGCCGGTGCCCCCCGGCCGGTCAGGGCGACGTGGGTGAGTTCCGGCCGCAGGTCCAGGCCCTCCAGCACCTGATCGATGCCCAGGTAGCCCAGCTTGAGGGCCACGTTCACCTCATCGAGCACCACGAGTTTGCGGTTGGCGTCGGCGAGATAGGTGAGTGAGCGTTCCCAGGCCCGCTGCACCAGCATCCGGTCGCGATCGCGGTCCTGGGTCTCCCAGGTGAAGCCCTCCCCCAGGGCATGCCAGTGCAGGGATTCCCCGAACAGCTCCAGGGCTTTGGCTTCACCCGGCTGCCAGCCCCCTTTGATGAACTGCACCACGGCCACCTGTTCGCCATGGCCGAGGGTTCGTAGCGCCAGGCCCAGGGCCGCGGTGGTTTTGCCCTTGCCATCGCCGGTGAACACAAGCACTAGGCCCTTTTCCAGATTGCGCTCGCCCACCCGCTGTTGTTGCACCTCCTTACGGCGCGCCATGCGCCGCTGGTAACCGGCGGCATCAGCCTCCGGGGCCAGGTCGCCGCCCGGGCCCAGCTCCGCCGCCACAGCATCTAGTTGGCTCTCGGGTTGGTTATCGGGTTGGTTGTGGGGTTGGCTCAAGGGTCGCTGACGGCTGGCGTTCCACTCTGGCTGCGGCGCGCCAGGGCCGCATCCACCGCCTGCTGTTGGTCGCGGCGGGTGATCCAGTGGTGATAAGTGCGGGTGTGGATCGCCACCGAGTGGCCCATCATCCGGGCCGCCACCGTGTCTGGCAGGCCGATGTGGATCGTGCGCACGGCCCAGGCGTGGCGGAGGTCGTAGGGGGTGATCGGCAGCTCGTAGCGGCGGAACTGTTCCGCCACCCTTCTGCCCACTTGTTGCAGGGTGGTGCGGCGCAGGTCGGTAGCCACCGGGGGCAGGGGGGGCTGGAGCGAGCCCAGTTGCTCCAGGCCGAAGTGCTCCACCCACTCCGGCTGGAAGGGCCACACCTGGTGTTCCCCGGTTTTGCTGGTGGGGAGAACCCGGATCACCCGGTCACCGCCAGAGGCCAGGGCCGAGAGGTCGGAGAAGAAGATCTCGTGGTTGCGCAGGCCGTAGGTGGCCATCAGGCCGTAGGCAAGGCGCCAGCAGGGATTGGGGATCTGGTCGACCAGGGCCAGGATCTGCTGATCGCCAGGCAGGCGGCGGAACTGGGCTGCGTGCAGTCCGTAGCCAGCCGCCCTGATGGTCCAGTCCTCCGGCAGCTCCAGCCCGGGCAGCCAGGGCGGTGCCGCACTGCTGACGACTGCGGCTGGTGGGGGCGTAGCTCTCGAGCACCCTCTCCAGCAGCGTCAGTTCCAGGGGCAAACCCTGTTCGGTGGCGATCGCCAGCAGCCGCCGCAGGTAGGGCCGGTAGGCACTGCTCCAGGTGGTGCGGCAGCCGGCGGGGTTGCGACGGCGGCGGGGATCGCCAAAAAAAGCGGCCTCAAAGCCCTCCAGGCCCAGGGGATCCCCGCTGGGTTGGACCGGTTTTGCTGGGGCCAGGGCCCCCCACTGGGACCAGTCAAAACGCCCCTGTCTCTGCTGGCGCAGCACCTCCTTGAGGCGTTCCTTGGCCCGCTCCAATCCCGTGCCATCGGCATGGAGGCCGAGGCTGATTCGCTGCATCCGGTGGCGCCCCGACCCCATGCGACAGGGCAGGGGCCCGCGCAGCCCTAGGCGCAGGCCGCGTAGCTCCAAGCGCAGGGACACTCCGGCACGGGCCAGTTGGTCGTTCTCCTGGGCCAACTGGGCCAGAAGGGCCGACCGGTCCAGAAGGGCCAAATCTGGTGCTCCAGCACCGCTTGCCATCGATCCTGTCCGGGCTCCGACCTTATCGATCCAGCGCGGATGCGGCCAGGGGAGTTGCTGCAGGGCTACGCTCAACCTCTCTGAGCCGGGCGGAAAGAAGGCATGGCCAAGGTTGGCGTGCTGCTGCTGAACCTCGGTGGGCCGGAGAGGATCCAGGATGTGGGCCCATTTTTATACAATCTGTTTTCCGATCCGGAGATCATCCGGCTGCCCAACCCCGCCCTGCAGAAGCCCCTGGCCTGGTTGATCAGCAGCCTGCGGGCCGGCAAATCCCAGGAGGCCTACCGCTCCATTGGCGGCGGTTCGCCGCTGCGGCGCATCACCGAGCAACAGGCCCGGGAACTCCAGAGCGAGCTGCGCTCCCGGGGGATTGAGGCCACCAGTTATGTGGCCATGCGCTATTGGCATCCCTTCACCGAGTCGGCGGTGGGCGACATCAAGGCTGACGGGGTGGAGGAGGTGGTGGTGCTGCCCCTCTATCCCCACTTCTCGATCAGCACCAGTGGCTCCAGCTTCCGCGAGTTGCAGCGTTTGCGCCAGGCCGACTCGGGCTTCTCGCGGCTGCCGATCCGTTGTATTCGCAGTTACTACGACGATCCCGGCTACATCGGCGCCATGGCCGGCCTGATTGCCCGGGAAATTCAGGCCTGTCCGGAGCCGGCCCAGGCCCATGTGTTCTTCAGTGCCCACGGGGTGCCCAAGAGCTACGTGGAGGAGGCCGGCGACCCGTACCAGAAGGAGATCGAGGCCTGCGCCGCCCTGGTCATGGAGCGGCTCGAGCAGCTGCTGGGCCATCCCAATCCCTCCACCCTCGCCTACCAGAGCCGGGTGGGGCCGGTGGAGTGGCTCAAGCCCTATACCGATGAGGCCCTGCAGGCACTAGGTGCCGACGGGGTGAAGGATCTGGTGGTGGTGCCGATCAGCTTTGTGAGCGAACACATCGAAACCCTCGAGGAAATCGATATCGAATACCGGGAAATCGCTACCGAAGCGGGCATCACCAATTTCCGTCGCGTGGCGGCCCTTGACACCACGCCTGCCTTCATCAAGGGCCTGGCCGACCTGGTGCAGCATGCCCTGGAGGGCCCCGAGGTGAACCTCGATCAGGCCGCAGAGTTGCCCACCAAGGTGAAGCTCTATCCCCAGGACAAGTGGGCCTGGGGCTGGAACAACAGTTCCGAGGTGTGGAACGGGCGCTTGGCGATGGTCGGGTTTTCCGCTTTTCTGTTGGAACTGATCAGTGGGCGGGGACCGCTCCATGCCCTCGGGCTTCTCTGAGCAGCGCCGGCGGCGCAGGGCCCTCGCTGGCTTGGTTCCCGGCTTGATGGCTGCTTCCAGCTTGATGATTTTTACCGGCGTGTTGCTGGCGCCGCAGCTGAGCCAGGCCCAGAGCCGTTGGGGGATGGGTGTCTTTCCCGTCACCAGTTTCCTGGCCTACACCAGCCATTTCGGCACCCGTACCGGTCCCTGGGGTCGGCTCGAACCCCACTACGGCCTCGACATCGCTGCCCCGTTGGGTTCACCGATCCGCAATTGGTGGGCTGGCGTCGTGCAGTCCGTCATCAATGACGGAGCCTGTGGCGTCGGCCTGGTGATCCGCTCCGGGAACTACGAGCACATCTACTGCCACCTGGCCGGGCGGGTGGCAGGGGGCACCTACCGCAGCGGCCCGGTGGCCCTGGCCCCTGGACAGGTGCTGGGTACCGGTCAGCTGATCGGACATGTGGGCATGAGTGGTCGCACCACGGGCCCCCATCTGCACTGGGGCATGCGCCATCGCGGCCGCTGGCTTGACCCGGCCCTGATCCTGCGGGCTATGGCCGCTGCACGGAACTCGCAAAAAGTTCGCTCTTCTGCCCCAGAAGCCCCGCCAGCAACTAGGGTTGCGATTGCTCGTTAACCCGCCAAGCTGATTGGCCTGTTGCAGCCGTGACGCTGACGCCCCTCCCCCCTGCGGTCCAGTCCGCCCCAGCCAGGTCAAAAGGAGCCAGCACTGGCCAGCAGGCCAGCCAATCCCAATTAGTCAGTGGCGGCTACGCCCTGATGGATGCCTTACACCTCCATGGGGTGGAGCACATCTTCGGCTATCCAGGCGGCGCCATCCTGCCCATCTATGACGAGCTGCACAAGGCAGAAGCCCGCGGCTGGCTGAAGCACATCCTGGTGCGCCATGAGCAGGGCGGCACCCATGCCGCCGATGCCTATGCCCGCGCAACAGGCAAGGTGGGCGTCTGCTTCGGCACCTCTGGCCCCGGCGCCACCAACCTGGTCACTGGCATCGCCACCGCCCAGATGGACTCGGTGCCGATGGTGGTGATCACCGGGCAGGTGCCGCGGGCCTCGATTGGCACCGACGCCTTTCAAGAAACTGACATCTTCGGCATCACCCTGCCGATCGTGAAGCACTCCTGGGTGGTGCGCGATCCCAGGGACATCGGCCGGATTGTGGCCGAGGCCTTTTTGATCGCCGCCACGGGCCGGCCGGGTCCGGTGCTGATCGATGTGCCCAAGGATGTGGGGATTGAGGAGTTCCACTACACCCCTGTGGCGCCCGGGACGGCAATTCCGGCTGGCTTCAGGTTGTCCCCCGAACCCGATCCCGAGGCAGTCGCCGCTTCCCTGGCCCTGATTCGCCAGGCTCGCCGGCCCCTGCTCTACGTGGGTGGTGGGGCGATCAGCAGCGGCGCCCACGCCGCCGTCAAGCAGCTGGCGGAGCGTTTCCGCTTGCCCGTCACCACCACCTTGATGGGCAAGGGAGCCTTCGATGAGAAGCACCCCCAGTCGGTGGGCATGCTCGGCATGCATGGCACCGCCTATGCCAATTTCGCAGTCACTGAGTGCGACCTGCTGATCGCCACCGGTGCCCGCTTCGACGACCGGGTCACCGGACGGCTGGACGGTTTCGCCCCCCGGGCCCAGGTGATCCACATCGACATCGACGCGGCTGAGATGGGCAAGACACGCCTGCCGGACGTGGCCTTGGTGGCCGATGTGCAGGCCGCCCTCGATGCCCTTCTGGCCGCCTCAGCCCAGGACAGCTCGGAGGGCCGCACCGAGGCCTGGTTGCAGCGCATCGACAGCTGGAAGCAGAACTATCCCCTGGTGGTGCCCGCCCCCGAGGGCGAGATAGCCCCCCAGGAGGTGATGGTGGCCCTGCAAGAGCTGGCTCCCGATGCCTTCTACACCACCGATGTGGGCCAACACCAGATGTGGGCTGCCCAGTTCCTACACAATGGCCCGAGGCGCTGGATCAGCTCGGCTGGCTTGGGCACCATGGGCTTCGGCATGCCCGCAGCCATGGGCGTGCAGACCGCCTTCCCGAATGAGCAGGTGATCTGTGTCGCCGGCGACGCCAGCATCCTGATGAATATCCAGGAGTTGGGCACCCTCAGCCAATACAACCTGCCGGTGAAGGTGGTGGTGATCAACAACGGCTGGCAGGGCATGGTGCGCCAGTGGCAGGAGAGCTTTTACGGGGAGCGCTATTCCGCCTCCGAGATGACCGGTGGCATGCCCGACTTTGCGGCCCTGGCGGAGTCTTTCGGGGTGAGGGGAGTCTGCATCAAGGAGCGTTCCAGCATGCGCCAGCAGCTTCAGGAGGCCTTTGACCATCCCGGACCTGCCTTCATCGACGTGAAGGTGCGCCGCAATGAAAACTGCTACCCGATGGTGCCACCGGGGGCCAGCAATGCCCAGATGGTTGGCCTGCCCAGCCATCCGGAGCTGGCGATCGACACCAGTCGCCACTGCCATGCCTGCGGTAGCACCACCGAAAGTGCCCACCTGTTCTGCCCCAGCTGCGGTGCCAAGTTGTGATGGCTCTTGCCGCCTTGCTGGTGGCTCTGCTGATCTGGCCCGCCGGTGTAGGTGCGGCGGAAATACTCCAGGTTCG
>ERZ1673962.1178-NODE-1178-length-13458-cov-146.019846_pt1 | contig 13458 bp, 7 predicted proteins | sample MGYA00580188_ERZ1673962 | MGnify/ENA primary metagenome ERZ1673962 (study PRJEB41334, sample SAMN05608104) | rock metagenome | biome: terrestrial subsurface; feature: shale formation; material: shale | place: USA: Pennsylvania ... | reverse complement strand
CCTGGTCTTTCTGCCGATCCTCCTGGCGACCAGTGCGTCTTCGCTGGCCGGCCTGTTGGCGGTGGCACTGGTGCAGCGGCTGCGCCTGTGGGACCCAGTGGTGCTTGCCTACTTCGTCCCCGGTGCGCTGCTGCTCGGTGGCTTCATGGCGCTGTTGGCTGGGCTGTCGGCAACGGCACTGGCGTCGTTGTCGTCGTTGCTGGGCAATCTGACCCTGTTCGGTTTGATCATCGCCTTTCTGGTCGTCGGTGCGCTGCGCAAGGTGCCGGTGTACGAGGCGTTCGTCGAGGGCGCGCAGGAGGGCTTCGATGTCGCCAAGAGCCTGTTGCCCTACCTGATCGCCATGCTCTGCGCGATCGGCGCTCTGCGCGCCTCCGGCGCGCTGGATTTCGGTCTGGAAGGCATTCGCTGGATGGTGGAGGCGCTGGGCTGGGACACGCGCTTCGTCGATGCCCTGCCGACTGCGCTGGTCAAACCGTTTTCCGGCAGTGCGGCGCGAGCGATGCTGATCGAGACCATGCAGAGTCAGGGCGTGGACAGCTTCCCGGCACTGGTGGCGGCGACGGTACAGGGCAGTACCGAGACGACCTTCTATGTGCTGGCGGTGTACTTTGGCGCGGTAGGCATCCAGCGCGCGCGCCATGCGGTGGGTTGCGCGATAGTGGCGGATCTGGCCGGCATCATCGCCGCGATTGCCGTGTGCTACTGGTTCTTCGGCTGAGCCGAAGCCGCGCACTGCCCGGTGCCGAGTCCTGGCTGGCGTTTATTGCGATCAAAAAAGAAACCCCGGCCACATTGTGGCCGGGGTTTCTCTTTGCAGCGACTGCAGTCAGCGCCGTTGGCGTCGTCGCTGCATCCAGACGATCAATCCGAACAGCAGGAAGCCCGGAATCCACATGAATTCCTTCGGCCAGCGATCGGTCGGTGCGCGAACGCGCAGGATCTGCTGGTCGAACTCCAGGCCCGCCTCGGCGGCCGGGCTGCCGAAGGTCACGCTATCGATCAGCACCTTGCCATCGTCCTCGTAAGTCATTAGGCCGATCTTCTCGAGCTTTTCCTCACCGCTTTCGCCGTCAGGGATTGCCAGCAGCACGACGAACTCGCGCGGGTCGCCCACGTCATCCTCACCCAGCACGCGCAGGCGCAGCTGACTGTCTTCTTCCACCCGTTCCAGCGTCTCGACCAGCGCGGCTGGCTCGATGTCGCGATAGGGGTCGTGGATGATGTCCATCCAGAATCCCGGGCGGAACAGGGTGAAGGCCACCAGCAGCAGCAACAGGCTTTCATACCAGCGGCTGCGCACCAGGAAGTAGCCCTGGGTGCCGGCGGCGAAGATCAGCATGGCGATGGTCGCCACGACAAAGATCAGCACGCCGTGCCAGAAGTCCACGTCGATCAGCAGCAGGTCGGTGTTGAAGATGAACAGGAACGGCAGAGCCGCCGTGCGCAGGCTGTAGTAGAAAGCGGTGATACCGGTCTTGATCGGGTCGCCCTTGGACACCGCCGCGGCAGCGAACGATGCCAGGCCCACCGGTGGCGTGACGTCGGCCATGATGCCGAAGTAGAAGACGAACAGATGCACCGCGATCAGCGGCACGATCAGACCATTCTGCTGCCCCAGCGCCACGATCACCGGCGCCAGCAGGCTGGACACCACGATGTAGTTGGCGGTGGTCGGCAGGCCCATGCCGAGGATCAGGCTGAGGAAGGCCGTGAGCAACAGCATCAGCAGCAGGTTGCCCATCGACAGCAGCTCGACCAGGTCGGCCAGCACCAGGCCGACGCCGGTCTGCGATACCGCGCCGACGATGATGCCCGCCGCCGCTGTGGCGATACCGATGCCGATCATGTTGCGCGCACCGGCGATCAGGCCCTCGCGCAGATCGACGACGCCATCCATGAAGGTGCCGTGCTCGTGGGTGCCGTCCTTGCGCAGCATCGACAGCAGCGGCCGCTGCGTGAGCAGGATGATCACCAGCATCACCGAGCCCCAGAATGCCGACAGGCCGGGCGACAGCCGCTCGATCATCAGGCACCAGACCAGCACCACCACCGGCAGCAGGAAGTGCAGGCCGGAAAGCAGCACCGGACGCGTCTCCGGCAGATGCTCGAGCGGGGCATCAGGATCCTCATGGGGCAGTGGCGGATTGCTTGCGGCAATCTTCAGTAGGCCCAGATAGACCAGTGCCAGCAGCGCGCCGATGACCCACAGCGCGGAATCGCCAAGTGCCGGTTTCAGCCAGCCAAGGCCGTAATAGACGCCCAGGGACAGGCCGGAAATCAGCGCCGCGCCGAAGGCGAAGCCGATCAGGCGCTGCATCCACGGCTTGGCGACGTTGGCCCGCGGCAATGCGGTGAGGCCGAGTTTGAGCGACTCGAGATGGACGATGTAGACCAGCGCGATATAGGAGATCAGCGCGGGAAGGAACGCGTGTTTGATCACCTCGACATAGGGGATGCCGACGTATTCGACCATCAGGAATGCCGCAGCGCCCATCACCGGCGGCATGATCTGGCCGTTCACCGATGAGGCGACTTCCACCGCGCCGGCCTTCTCGGCCGAGAAGCCGGTGCGCTTCATCATCGGGATGGTGAAGGTACCGGTGGTCACCACATTGGCGATCGACGAGCCGGAAATCAGGCCGGTCATGCCCGACGCCACGACCGCGGCCTTGGCCGGGCCGCCGCGGAAATGCCCGAGCATGCTGAAGGCCAGCTGGATGAAATAATGGCCAGCGCCAGCACGTTCGAGCAGTGCACCGAACAGCACGAAAAGAAAGACGAAACTGGTGGAAACGCCCAAGGCGATACCGAACACGCCTTCGGTGGTGATCCATTGGTGGTTGGCCAGCGCGGTGAAACTCACTCCGCGATGGGCCAGCAGACCGGGCATCCAGGGGCCGGCGACGCTATAGACGAGGAACACCAGGGCAATGATCGCCAGTGGCGGGCCGAGTGCGCGGCGCGTGGCTTCCAGCAGTAGCGGAATGCCGAGGCAGGCCGTGATCAGGTCCATGGTGGTCAGGTTGCCGGGGCGCTGCGCCAGTTGTTCGTAAACGATGAACAGGTAGGCGGCGGTGGAGGCAGCGATCAGCCCCAGGGCGATGTCGAACAGCGGTACGCGGTCCCTGGGCGATCTCTTGAAGGCCGGGTAGGCCAGAAATGCCAGCAGCAGCGCGAATGCCAGGTGGATCGAGCGGGTCTCGGTGTCGTTCAGTACGCCGAACCCGAGTACGAAGGGCAGCGGCGAGGCGATCCACAGCTGGAACAGCGACCAGAGCAGCGCCAGCCCGGCGATGACCGCGGCCATCGGGCCTTCGGGCAAGCGCGCACCGACATCCTGGGCGATCAGTTCCTCGGTGGACAGTTGTTTGTCTTGCATGAATTGAGGCCTGTTTTTTCAGGTAACGGAACCGCGAAAACCCGTGGCCATGGGGCGCACGGGTTTTCGGCTAAGGCATCGACGTCAGGGCCGCATCCGCGACGCGGCCCCGCTGAGCCTTACAACCAGCCGCGTTCCTTGTAGTAACGCTCGGCGCCTTCATGCAGCGGCGCGCTCAGGCCCACTTCGATCATCTCTTCCGGCTTGAGATCCTTGAATGCCGGGTGCAGACGCTGGAAGCGCTCGATGTTCTCGAACACCGACTTCACCAGCTGGTAGACCACTTCGGCATCGACCTTGGCAGTAGTGGACAGCACGGCCTTGCCACCGATGGACTGCGTCGGCTGGTCGTTGCCCTTGTACAGGCCGCCAGGGATCTCAGCCTTGGTGTAGTAGCTCTTGGCAGCCAGCAGCTTGTCGATTTCCGGGCCGGTGATCGGCACCAGAACTGCATCGACGGTGGTGGTGGCTTCCTGGATGGCGCCATTCGGATGACCGACGAAGTAGGTCATGGCGTCGATGTTGTTGTCGCCCAGAGCGCTGGCCTGTTCGGCCGGCTTCAGTTCGGCGGCGAGGGAGAAGGCCGACTTGTCCCAGCCCTTTTCCTTCATGATTTCTTCGAGGGTGTCGCGCTGGCCTGAACCGGGGTTGCCGATGTTGACGCGCTTGCCCTTCAGATCATCGAGACCCTTGATGTTGGCGTCTCGACGCGCCAGCACGGTGAAGACTTCGCTCTGCAGCGAGAAGACGGCACGGATGTCGTCCATCTTGCCTTCTTTCTCGAACGGCGCCACGCCTTCCATCGCCTTGTACTGATGGTCCGACTGCATGATGCCGAAGTTGAACTCGCCACTGCGCAGGCCGTTGACGTTGGCCACGCCGCCGCCGCTCGCCGGCGCGTTGCACTTGATGTTTTCCGCGTTGCGGTTGACGAAGCGGCAGATCGATTGCCCGGCAACGTAATAAACGCCGGTCTGGCCGCCCGTGCCGATGGTGACGAACTTCTCTTGCGCCTGTGCCACTGCGCTCAGGCCGGTTCCCGCCAGAGCAGCGGTAAAGATCCATGCCAAGGATTTGCCTTTCATGGATGCACTCCTTTTTGGTTGTTTTCGGATTCCCGGCATCCCTTGTGAGTCTGCGCGGAACTTGAGTCTAGCAGGCGACCGCGTCGGTAACAGCCAGCGGACCTGCCATGTCGATCCGGGCAAGCGTCGCGTCCCACTGCTAGGACCGGACTACGGCAGAAGGGTTGCGCGTGAGGCGCCATATTTTTATGTACGAATGCTGTACCGCATGTATTATCTGTACAGCTTTAGTGGCCTAATGCCATGCCTGTTGTAAAAGCCGACCGGCGGAGTAGGACTTCAGTCGCATTGCTAGTCGAGATCGATGATATCAATCTGACATCAGCCTCCAGGCGAGGAGACTTGCTGATCGGACAGGACCACGGGCCTGCCGACTGAAGCGCCATCAGGGGCCATCCAGAGGGGTGGATCAATGCTGGCGCTTTTTTCGTGCCCGTCTTCGGCGCTACAAAACCGATACAAACGACCCGCTGGGCCGTCCGCAGCAAGGAGCGATCACCGCAGGGTGGCGATATTGGCAGGGAGTGCACGAGGTACCGAAAAGGTGCATCGACCGAGACGTCCGTGGCGGAGAAGAACAGCACGCTTTGCCTTGTTCACGAGACCACCATGCGCATGAACCTGCCGGTCACTGGCCGCGACGTTTCCATCAGCGACACCGCCAATATTCTCTCCACCACGGATCTCAACGGTGACATCACCTATGTGAATCCGGACTTCATCAAGATCAGCGGCTTCGAGGAAAGCGAGCTGCTTGGTCAGCACCACAACATCGTCCGCCACCCGGACATGCCCACCGAGGCCTTCGCCGACCTGTGGTCGAGCGTACGGGGCGGCAGCTCATGGATGGGCATGGTGAAGAACCGCTGCAAGAACGGCGATCACTACTGGGTCAGCGCGTTCGTCACGCCGATCAGCCGCAACGGTCGGGTCGTCGAATACCAATCGGTACGCACCAAGCCCGCGCCGGCTCAGATCGCAGCCGCCGAGCAGCTGTACGCGCAGTTGCGCGACAAGCGTCCACCGGTCGCGCTGCGCCGTGCACCGCTGAGCGCCCGCAGTCGCGTCGCGCTTCTGGCGGCGCTGGGTGCCGCGCCGTGCGTGGTCGGCGCGCTGCTCGGTGGAGCGGGTCTGATCGCTGCGCTGGCCACCGCCGCTGCCGCCGTGCTGGGCGCAGGTGCAATGGCCTATGTCGCGCTGGCACCGCTGCAGCGCCTCGCCGAGCAGGCACGCAGGGTTGGTGACAACCCGGTGGGGCAGCTGGTCTATGCCGGCCGGCGTGATGAATTCGGCCAGATCGCCTTTGCCATGAAGATGCTGGAAACCGAGGCCGGCGCCATGGTCGGCCGTATCGGCGATGCCTCGCGTCAACTCAGCCAGCATGCCCACGAACTGCTCGGTGCGATGGACAGCAGCACGCAGAGCGCTGCACGCCAGCAAAGCGAAACCGATCAGGTCGCCACGGCGATCAACCAGATGGCGGTCAGCGTGCAGGAAGTGGCAAGCAACGCCCAGCGCACCGCCGAGGCAGCCAGCCGCGCGGACAGCGAAGCGGCGACCGGCACCGAGGTGGTTAACCGTACCGGCGCGGCCATCGGCCGACTGGCGCAGGACATCCAGCAAGCCGGTGACGTGATCCATGAGCTGGAGGCGCACAGCAATGACATCACCAAGGTGCTAGACGTCATTCGCGGCATCGCCGAGCAGACCAACCTGCTGGCGCTGAACGCGGCCATCGAGGCGGCGCGGGCCGGCGAGCAGGGCCGTGGCTTTGCCGTGGTCGCCGATGAAGTACGCAGCCTGGCATCGCGGACCCAGCAGTCGACCCAGGAGATCAACAGCATGATCGGCGCGCTGCAGGGCGGGGCACGGCAGGCGGTGGAGGTCATGCAGCGCAGCCGCGAGCAGGCCATGCAGAGCGTCGAACATGCGGCCCAGGCGGCGCGCTCGCTGCAGGGCATCAACAGCCGGGTCAACGAGATCAGCGCGATGAGCATACAGATCGCCGCGGCCGTCGAGCAGCAGAGCGCGGTCAGCGAGAACATCAACCAGAACATCGTCAGCATTCGCGGCGGCTCCGATCAGCATGTGGAGAGCGGCCTGCGCAGCCGGCAGAGCGCGTCGGGCGTCGCCGAGCTGGCGAGCAGCATGGAGATGTTGGTGCAGCAGTTCTGGACGCGGCGGCGCGGCTGAAGGCTTGCCGATGCCTCGAAATGGTGCGTGCTGTAGAGGGCGCGGCGCGTTGCCCGCGCCATCTGCGCCGGGCTTGTTACGCTGCGCCCGTAAAGGCAAAATGCCACTAGTTTCGCATGCTGCGAAAGCTGCTTTACCGCTCAGGACAACCGGACCTGATAGCTAAGGCGCCAGCCGTGACATTCCCTTGGGGGTGCACCACGGCTGGCGCCTTTTTTTTGGGCTCGTTTCGCTGCAAGGCGCGCCCTGACAGAGATCGGCACTCAACCTGCATGTGCTTGCACGAAAGATGAATCAATGCTGACCGAAGAGACGCTGCGCACTGCGCTGGAAGAAACCATTCAGGTACTGGAACGCACGCGACGCTCGTTCAAATCGCGCGAGCTCGGCCAGCTGCGCCGGCGCCTGATTGAACTGCTCGAGCAACTGGAAACTGACACGGGAGAGAAGGGCGAGCGCTGATCGCCAAACCGTAACCGGCCCCCTGTACAAGGATGTCCGCCGCATCCATGCGAGCGCTGCCAACAGAAGCAGCGCCGAACCTGCCTCGCGTACTCAGACCCCATTTCCAAGGAAGATCTGTTTATGCGCACCAACCTCCCCGTCAACGACCGCGAAGTCACGGTCGGCGAGACGGCGAACATCCTGTCCACCACCGATCTGAACGGCACCATCACTTACGCCAATCCGGATTTCGTGGCGATTTCCGGCTTCAGCGAAGACGAGCTGCTCGGTGAGCCGCACAACCTCGTGCGGCACCCCGACATGCCCGAGGCCGCCTTTGCCGACCTCTGGCAAACGCTGCAGGCGAACAGGTCGTGGATGGGCATCGTCAAGAACCGCTGCAAGAGCGGAGATCACTACTGGGTCAGCGCGTTCGCCACACCCGTCGGCCGCGACGGCAAGGTCGTCGAATACCAGTCGGTGCGGACCCGCGCGCAGCCCGAACAGATTCGCGCCGCCGAGGCGCTTTACGCACGCCTGCGCGAGGGCCGTGCCGCAGGCGCATTGCGCGCTTCGCGGCTCGGGTTGCGTGGCCGGGTGGCGCTGCTGGCTGGCCTCGGCAGTGCCGCAGGCGCGGCGCTCGGCGCGTTGCTGCTCGGTGCGCCGCTGGCCGCCGGTGCCGCCGCGGTCGTGCTAGGCGGTGCGGTGGCCACTGGCTTGGCGGCGCTGGCGCTCGCACCGCTGACGCAGCTGGCGCGCCAGGCGCGACGCATCGGCCACAACCCGGTCAGCCAGTTGATCTACACCGGACGCCGCGACGAGATCGGCGAGATCGCCTTCGCCATGAAGATGCTGGAAACCGAAGCCGGCGCCATGGTCGGGCGCATCGCCGACTGCAGCCGCCAGCTCAGCAGCCACGCCCGCGACCTGCTCGGTGCCATGCATGGCAGTACCGAAAGCGCCTCGCGCCAGCAGCAGGAAACCGATCTGATCGCCACGGCGATTCGGCAGATGACCGCCAGCGTGCAGGAAGTCGCCCTCAACGCGCAGCGCACGGCCGAGGTGGCGGCCCGCGCGGACAGCGAAGCGGCCAGCGGCCGGGAGATCGTCGGCCTGACCGGCAGCAGCATCACGCGGCTGGCCGGTGACATCCAGCAGGCCGCCGAAGTCATTCATCAGCTGGAAAGCCACAGCCAGGAAATCAGCCGCGTGCTCGAGGTGATTCACAGCATTGCCGAGCAGACCAACCTGCTCGCGCTCAATGCCGCCATCGAAGCGGCGCGTGCCGGCGATCAGGGCCGCGGTTTCGCTGTGGTGGCCGACGAGGTGCGTCAGCTGGCATCGCGCACATCCAGCGCGACCACCGATATCCAGAGCATGATCGGCTCGCTGCAGGCCGGTGCGCGCCAGGCCGTGGACGTCATGCAGCGTAGCCGCGAGCAGGCGCAGCACAGCGTCAGCCATGCCGACCAGGCCGAGCATTCGCTCGGCGGCATCAACAGCCGTGTCAACGAGATCAGCGCCATGAGCAGCCAGATTGCCGCAGCGGTGGATCAGCAAAGCTCTGCCAGCGAGGAGATCACCCAGAGCATCGTCAGCATCCGCGGCAGCTCGGACAATCACGTTGCCACCGGTCTGCACAGCCAGCGCAGCGCCTGCGGCGTCGCCCAGCTGGCCGATGGCATGCTCGAGCTGGTGCAACAGTTCTGGGCGCGGCGGCGGGCGTGATCGCTGCAGTCTGTCGCTTGCACGGGACAGACTGATGTCAGGGTGGCATCATGCGCTCGTCGGCGCTTATTAAATGACGCCGGTTGGCTGGCACTTCGCTGGCCATTACCGCGCCGACGAGGCATTTCCACATGATGCGCGCCTTACTGCTGATGGTCGCCTGCCTGACGTTGCTGCCCTGGACCGGCAACGCGATGGCGGCTGAGCCATCGCCGGTGCTGCAGACGAGGGGGGCGGCGACGCTGCAGGTCGGCGCAGTGGAATACCTGCTGGGCAGGCCGGACGCGGATTTCACCCAGATCGCCGCAGCGGACCTGCCCTGGCAGCGGCTGAACAAACCCAACCTTGGCAAACAGCGCGACGGTGCCTGGCTGCGCCTCCGGCTGCATAACACCGGCGACGCCGCGAAGCGTTGGTATCTGCTGCTGAAATGGCCGGTGCTCGACCGCGTCGCGGTGCGCCTGTATTACCCGGACAGCGACCGCTGGGGGCAATCCATGCTGGCCGGGGATGCAGTTGCACTGAGCAGCCGACCGCTGGCCGACCATCACTTCGTCTATCCACTCGAGCTGCCGGCGGGCGAGCGAGCGGTGGTCTATCTGCAGCTGCAGGCCAGGGAAACCCTCGCCCTGCCGCTGGAGCTGATCGACGAAAAGCAGCTGATCGAGGGCAAGCTTCGCGACGTCACGCTGGTCAGCCTGTTCTTCGGCGGCATCCTAGTGATCGTGCTGTACAACTGCAGCCTGCTGATCTTCACCCGCGACGGCAGCTACTTCCTCTACGTGCTTTACCTGCTCAGCGCGGTGTTCTACGTGCTGACCATTACCGGCTTCGGCCAGCTCTACCTCTGGCCGGAAATCCCCGAGCTGTCGGCACGCTTCTACGGCCTTTCCGCGGCGTTGTGCTTCTTCACGCCGATGCTGTTCGCCCTGCGCTTTCTCGGCATACGCCGCTATGGCGGCTGGGTCTGGGCGGTGTCCATCAGCCTGACCGGCTACTGGGGCTTGGCGGTGCTCATGCTGCTGCTGGCACCGACCCTGGCGCGCTATCTGTTCATGGACAGCGTCGCGCTGCTGCACTGCGTCGTGACCATGGCCGTGACGCTCAATCTGTGGATGCGCGGCAATCCGTCCGCGCGGCTGTTCAGCATCGCCTGGAGCACCTTGCTCGGCTTCACCGTGGTCAACCTGCTGGCACTCAACGGCACCTTGCCACTCAATGCCTGGACGCTGAATGGCCAGCTGATCGGCATGTTCGCCGAGTTCGTGCTGCTATCCATGGCGCTGGCCGAGCGCATCAACGTCGAGCGCAACCGGCGCATCGCCGCGCAGCAGCTGGCATTGCACGCCTCGGAATCGCTGGCCGAGGAGCGCGCACTGCGCTTGCAGGCCAAGCAGGAGGCGCTGGATCTGCAACTGCGCGCCAACGAGGTACTCGAAGCGCGGGTGTACGAACGCACCCGTGCGCTGGAAGAAGTCCGCCACGGCCTGGAAGCCGCCAATGCCGAACTGATGCGCTTGAGCACCACCGATTCGCTGACCCAGCTGGCCAACCGCAGGCGTTTCGATCGTCTGCTGGACGAGGAAATCCGCCGCGCGCGGCGCGCCGGCAGCCCACTGTCGGTGTTGCTCGCCGATATCGATCACTTCAAGCGGGTCAACGACAGCTACGGCCACCCCTTCGGTGACGAGTGCCTGCGCCAGGTAGCGGCAGTGCTCGCTGCCCACTGCCAGCGCGCCGGCGACGTCGCGGCGCGCTATGGCGGTGAGGAGTTCGTCGTCCTGCTGCCGGGGCTCGACGCCGAACAGGCCGTCGCCCTGGCGGAATCGATCCGCTGCACGATCGCGCACCTGCAGCTGCAGCATGGCGAACAGCCGGTGGCGCTGACCATCAGCCTTGGCGTCGCCACGCTGACCCCCTCGCTCGTCGCGCCGGCCGATCTGCTGGCGGCGGCGGATGCGGCGCTCTATCAGGCCAAGAACGCTGGTCGCGACCAGGTGGCTCTGGCCGCTGAGGTCAATGCTGGCGAGCAGACTCCGGCCCTCAACGCTTGAGCGATATGAAACGGTCCTGCGCGAGGTCCGCGCGGCTCGCTGGCATGCCCTGAAAAAGGGACCGCCTGCTGCGCGCCTAAATACAAAAAGTTACATACAATGACCCGCTTCAGGCTCCGGTCGCCCGGCGGGGCCGCGCCGATACCACACGTCCTTCCGAAGCGCTTCCGGCTCGATTCCGGCGGCGCTACCGGCCATGAGAAATCGATGCCGTTCAATGCACTGCTGGTCCTGTGCTTCATGCTTCTGCTTGGTGCTGCGCCGGGCCGGGCGATGGCCGAAGACAGCCTGATGATCGAAAGCCGGCACGCTCCCGGGCTGCAAGTTGGCCAACCGGAATACGCGCTTGGCCGGCTGGAGTCTGGCTTCGACCAGGCACGCAGCGACGATCGGGGTTGGCAGCCGCTGCAGGTACCCAATCTGCTCCGCCAGCCAGCAGGCGCATGGCTACGATTCCCGGTGCACAACCTCCAGGCAAATGCCAGCAGCTGGTATCTGTTGCTCAAGTGGCCCGTGCTCGACCGCGTTACGCTGCGCGTCTACTACCCGCGGCAGGACCGATGGGGTGAGCCCATGGTCGCTGGCGATACGCTGGCGGTCAGTCAGCGGCCGGTGGTCGATCACAACCTGGTCTTCCCGCTGAACCTGCAGCCCGGCGAGCAGGCGGTGGTCTATCTGCAGCTGGAGGCCAGCGAGCTGATGGTGCTGCCGCTGGAGCTGGTCGACGAGACGAGCTTCATCGAGGGCAAGGTGCTCGATACGGCGCTGTTCAGCCTGTTCTTCGGCGGCATGATCGTCATCGTGCTGTACAACCTGAGCCTGCTGATTTTCACCCGCGATCTCAGCTATCTGCTGTACGTGCTGTATCTGCTCAGCGCAATGTTCTACGTCGGCACCATGAGCGGCTTCGGCCAGCTGGTGTTGTGGCCCGGCGCACCGCCGTTCTCGGCGCGCTTCTACACGCTGTCGGCAACCCTGTGCTTCCTTACTCCGCTGCTTTTCGTCGTACGCTTTCTGCAGGTTCGCCAGTACGGCGGCTGGGTCTGGCACATCACCTGGGTGCTGGGCTGCTACTGGATCACGGTGCTGTTGGCGGTGCTGCTGATTCCGGATCATGCACACTGGCTGTTCATGGAATACGTGGCGCTGCCCTACTGCCTGATCAGCCTGGCGGTGACGCTCACGTTGTGGGCCCGTGGCAACGTATCGGCGCGGCTGTTCAGCATCGCCTGGATAACGCTGCTGGGTTTCACCGTCATTCACCTCCTGGCGCTGTGGGGCTACATGCCACTCAATCGGCTGACGCTGCATGGCCAGCTGGTAGGCATGTTCATCGAGTTCGTGCTGCTATCGATGGCGCTTGCCGAACGGATCAACCTGGAGCGCGATCAACGCATCGCCGCCCAGCAGCTGGCGCTGGAGACCTCGCGCAGCCTGGCCGACGAACGCGAGCAGCACCTGCAGGCCAAGCAACAGGCACTGCAGATCCAACAGCGTGCCAATGAAGAGCTGGAAACGCGCGTAGTGGCGCGCACCAAGGCGCTCGAGGAAGTCCGTCACGGTCTCGAGCTGGCGAATGCCGAGCTGCTCAGACTGAGCTCCACCGATCCGTTGACGCACCTCGCCAATCGCCGCCAGTTCGATCAGCTACTCGAAGACGAGGTCCGTCGCGGACGCCGCAACGGCACGCCGTTGACCGTCCTGCTGGGCGACATCGATCACTTCAAGCGAGTCAACGACAGCTACGGCCATCCGTTCGGCGACGAGTGCCTGCGCCAGGTCGCGGCGGTGCTCCAGCAGCATTGCCAGCGAGCCGGTGATCTCGCGGCGCGTTACGGTGGTGAGGAGTTCGTCATCACGCTGCCGGCAACCGGCGGGCCGCAGGCGGTGCTGCTGGCCGAGCGGATGCGGCAGGATGTCGAGCGGCTTGAGCTCGACTGCGACGGCGAGCGCGTCAGCCTGACCATCAGCTTTGGCGTGGCTACGCTTGATCCGCAAGCCGCGGCGTCGCCGCTGGAGTTGCTCAGTGCAGCAGACCGTGCGCTCTATGAGGCCAAGCGCAGCGGCCGCAATTGCGTGGTCGAGGCCGCCGACCTCGGGCCGGATGGCGCGACTGTGTTTGCCTGAGGCGCGGCCGCCCCTCAGCTCTCGGCCGGTACGAAACGCACCCGCACCAGCAGGCCGCCGAGAGCGCCCTGATCCAGGCTGATCTCGGCGCGATGGGCGCGGACGATTTCGCCGACGATGGCCAGCCCGAGGCCGGCACCATGGCCGCCGGTGTCGCGGCGGTAGAAGCGCGCGAAGACGCGATCGCGCTCGGCGGCCGGAATACCCGGGCCGTCGTCCTCCACCTCCAGCACGGCGCCGTCAAGCACGCGCAGCACCACGTTGCCGCCGTCGCCGGTATGCGCCAGCGCGTTGTCCAGCAGGTTGCTCAGCAGTTCGCTGATCAGCGTCGGCTCGCCGTCGATCCATACCGGTGCCTCCGCCTCCAGCGCCAGGGCGACGCCGCGCTTGTGCGCCAGCGCGGCCATCGCCAGGCCCAGCTCGCGGGCCAGCTGCGACAGGTCCA
>ERZ1673962.1177-NODE-1177-length-13461-cov-3.893182_pt1 | contig 13461 bp, 8 predicted proteins | sample MGYA00580188_ERZ1673962 | MGnify/ENA primary metagenome ERZ1673962 (study PRJEB41334, sample SAMN05608104) | rock metagenome | biome: terrestrial subsurface; feature: shale formation; material: shale | place: USA: Pennsylvania ... | reverse complement strand
AGGCGCTCTTGCGATTGCGCGCGCTGGTGTAGTGCGAATAGTGGAAGAGCCCGAAATAGAAGCCGTGTATCTCGATATCGGGCTTGTGCGAAGCGGCGATCTTGTAGAGCGAGTCCTGACTGCCGCCCATCCAACCAATATCCACGGTCCCGACCGGCCCGGCGTCGAAGAACCCTTCCTGCTCCAGATAAGCGATGAGCAGATCGCGCGCACGCCGGGCGTTGTCGAGGATCGCCTCGCGGATGGCGCAAATCTCGTCGAAGTGTTCGAGCAACTCGAACGTCAGTGACTCGGGGATCGAAGCGTTCAGATCACTCAGACGCGCCTTCAGTTCATCGGGCAACAGGGCGTGCAGTTGCTCGCCTGTCAGGTCGACGCGCTCGGCGAGCATGGCCAGCGACAGCATGGGGATGCGCTCGGCCAGCCAGCGATGCTCGCGCGGTGTGATCTCGAACACCGAGGGCAAACGGAAGGCCCGCCTTGATCCGTACAGATAGCGCAGATCCAGATCGAGTCCGCGCTCGCGCGCGATGGCACGCGCGAGACGCAGAAAGATCATCCCATCGCGGGCGATGAAATAGAGCCGCCGGATGCCGCGCTGACAGGCTTGATCGAGTACGTCGCGGATGAAGCCGTAGAAGAGCGGACCGGCGAGTCCGGCCCCGATCAGGGCGTGCGGCGAGGCGTCCGGATGCAGGATCCGATAGGTCTTGGAGGTACCGGCCAGCAGTTGGCAGAACAGGCTGTCCTCCTCGTGAGAGGCCCACTCGATCTCGGACAGCAGAGCACCCTTGTAGCGTTCGGCCGCGATCCCCATGGCACGCGGCATCCGCCAGTCGGCGCGAACGTCGTCGCCCAGATGGATCAGCTGGCCGGGCGCGACGCCTTCGGCCTGGAGGACATGCCTGAACAGCTCGCCCGAGCGCTTGGTCAGTCCCAGATCGGATGCCACATAACACGGACAGGCGGCCAGCCGCGCGTCGATGCCGGCCAGCAGGCGCTCGACCTCGGCGCCCGTGAGATCCGTGTCCGAGATCAGCACCACCCGCTCGCCGGCATCGAGCAGTCGGTGAACGCGTGCGATGTTCTCCGGGATGCCGATCAAGAACTCGGCGGTGATCTCCACTTCGAGCTGCCGGATCCTGGCGATCAGAGCAGGATCAAGCTCCGGATAACGCTGGGCGATGCGAGCATAGATCTCGTCGAGACGAACCGCGATCGGTTCCTCATCCTCCGTACCCTCCGGATAGTGCACCTGGTAATCGGCCGTGGTGCGAACTTCCAGGAATTCCTCGACCAAGCGCGTCGGCAGCCCGAGATCCTCCTGGATATGCAATGCGTGCCGCAACGCACAGAGCACGCCACGCACGCTCGCCGTGCGATAGGTCACGAGCGTGTCGAAGACGCCGAAGGAGAAAACCGTTTTCCGGGTCATGCCGCATCCACCCTCGAATCTCCGCCGGCATCGCAGGATCCAATGCGGCGGGGATCAGCGTTCATTTTCTATGAGATCCATGACGCACACTACGGAGTACCGCCCCAAGTGCCCGTGCGTCGAAATTGGCATCATAGCACCTGGCCCCCAGCTCATGACGCCAGATTGAGGTGATTTAGGCCATACTTAAGGAGTAGGATTGAAACATGGGTACGGTCGAGCGATCGTCCCTGTCATCGCCATTCCAGGAGGAGTCGCCTATGTATCGATCGATCCCAATACTGGCCTTGATGATGGCCGCCTCGGGGAGCTACGCCGCCGTAAAGGCGCCAACCCTGGGTATCGAGCCAACCCACAGCCTCGATCACAGCATTCTGCTGGCACAGGGGCCGCGCGGTCCCGGCGGCCCAGGTGGGGGGCCGTATGACTTCAGAGGTCCGGGCGGACCTGCCCCTTATCCGCCCCGTGGTCCCAGAGGTCCGGGCGGTCCTGGCTTCTACCCAGGTGGTCCAGGCCCCGGACCGGGTCCACGTCCGGCACCGCCGCCCGATCCGGGCCCGGCAGGCATCATTCCCAACATCCTGCCGTTGCTCTTGCCGCCCCCCCGTCCGTGACGGCTGCCCCTGGGGGATCCACCGTTCTCGTAGGGTACGCACAGCGTACCCTACGCTCGATTCAGCGCAGACCGAACGCAGGCCCGCCCTCTTCGCCCGGACGATGACTCGGATCGGTCGGGATGCAGGCCAGCCCCTGAGGTTGGATCATGCAGCGCCCCGCTATTTCGCCGCGTGCTGTCTGGATCAGACAGGCCGAACCCTGGGTACGGTCCACACAGGCATCGACGGCTTCGCGCGGCGGCCTGGGCGCGCGATCGGGTATCCCGCTCGCGGATGGCGGCGGCCTCATGGTCGCGGCATCTCCAGGACCGAAACCGGCGCCGCCCGGTCCACCCGGCATCACACGCCCATCCGGCGGCGCACGATCCGGCACGCATACCCAGTCGCGCCCCCGCTCCTGGCAGGTTCCCGCGATCGCATGGACGCCGTCCTCGAAGGAGCAGACCGCCGAAGCGGCCTTGTAGAGACAGGCGTCGAGGGCCGCGCGCGGCGGGCCGGACGGGCGCTGGGGTCCGGACGATCGCGGCGGATCCTCGGCGCAACCCTGACCACAGACCGCCAGCCCCAACAGCGCCACAAAACCGGCCAAACCCAAGCGCGCGCGTCTGATCGAAGCGTCCTTCCCCGCCATCGGTCTCAAGCCTCGACTGAGTCCTGACGTACCCGATAGGGATTGAGCGGCCCCTGGGCATACTCATCCGGCTCGAACGGGATGTAAGAGCGGGCATGGAACTGATGACAGACCTCATCGGCGAAGAAGGCGCCCTTTCGGGTCAAGCCGGCGAAGCCGCCCTTGTCCTCGACCAGCCCCTCGGCGACGAGCCGCTCCCATAGTTCGGGGAAGGCTTCGTCGAACTCGATCCCGGTCAGTGCCCGATACTGCGCCTTGTCGACATCGCGGTTCTTGAGCGGCAGCACCACCGCCCAGCGCTTCTGCTCCTCGGCATTGCGCTTGATGCCGCGATTGACCGGCAACCGACCCGAATCGATGCGCCGATAGTAGTCCTCGAAGGTCTGGGTGTTGAGCAGGAACCGATCGCGCAGACTGCTGAAGGCGGTCAGACCGAAACCGACCTGATCGTAGAGCTGGCAGCACTGATTGTGCGCATAGTGCGAGTATTTGGCCGGATCCTTGGAGAAGACGCGCCGCAGATTCTCCGTGTAACCGTGCTCGGCCAGGATCTCGATGGCGGCCTGCTTCATGCGGATCGCCTCCTCGAACGCCGGCAGTTCCTGCGGGCGCAGTTGGACGATCTTGTCGATCGGTCCCTGAGCATCGCCATAGGAATCGATCTTGAGCCGATAGAGCTGGATCTCCTCGACATCCAGACGCGCGGCCTCATCGATCATGCGCATCCAGCCTTCGAGCGTCTGGCCCGGATAGCCGAAGATGAACTCGATGTTGAGCTGGAAGCCGTCGGCCCGGCAGGCCTCGATCGATGCCAGCGCGGTCTTGACGTCGTGCGGACGGTGCATCTTGCGCAGGATCTCATCGTCGAGCGACTGCACGCCGATGGTGAGCCGGTCGACGCCATGCTCGCGCAGGATGCTCCGGCGCTCGGCGCCATGCTGGTCGGTCAGGGTGCCGGGGTCGACGTCGAAGTTGAACTGGGTGACGCGCGAGCAGTCGACGCGCTCCTTGAAGCCGGTCAGCATCCGGTCCAGTTGCGCCGGAGTGAGCAGGGTCGGGGTACCGCCGCCGACCAGGATCGAACGTGCCTGGAATTTTTGGATGCCGAGCCGATTGCGGAACAGATCCATCTCGCGCTCGAGCGCGTCCAGATAGCGTTCGGTCTCGTCGTGCGTCTTGTCGCCGAACTTTCCGAACTTCACCGGGTAGTGACAGAACAGACAGCGCTGCTCGCAGAACGGCAGATGCAGATAGATGTCGAACAGCCCATCGGGCGGAAGCACATAGTCGTCGAGCAACTCTTCCTCGGTCGCCTCCGGATACATGGTGATCGGCGGATAATGGACCGAGGGGAAGAAATCGCCTGACCGGGCGATCAGTCCCAGCTCGCGAAAACGCGCAAAGTCCCGGACACGCGCCTCCAGACTGTCGCGATGCGCGGCGATTCGGGGATCTTCGGTCTTGATGCTCATGTCATTCATCGCTCTCACCTCGATTCACGCTGGAACGACCAGACCGGCGCGTTCAGCGATGGCGCGCAGATGGTCGTCGTTGGGCCGATAGCGGGTGTCGTCATAGATCGGGAACAGATGCTGGAACGCCTGCGGCGTCCCATCGTGGACGGTTAGTGTGTTGGCCCCGGCCATGAGTCCGAGATACTGACCATCGGCCTTGAGTTTCTCCAGCGAGCTGGTGGTCGGCATGAGCGCGTTCGGGTTCAGGATGCGCAGCAACGCCATGAAGTTGAGCGTCGTCTCGACATCGCCACGCGGCTCGTGCTCATAGACGGTGCCGTGTCCGGGGATGAAGACCGAGGCGCTGACCATATCCAGATCCAGCTCGCTCAGGAAGCGCAGATCGCCGACCAGATCGTCCTCGGTCTGTCCCGGCAGGCCGACGATGATGCCGCTGCCGACCATGAACCCCAATTCGAGCAGGTCGTCGAGGCACTGGCGTCGTTCGCTCCAGGTGTCGTGCGGCTTGGCCGCCTCGTAGAGCACGGGATTCGAGGCCTCGATCTTGAGCAGATAGCGATCGACGCCGGCCTCGCGCATCGCGCGGTACTGGTCGCGGCTCAAATTACCGATACAGCCGATCAGCTGGATGTCGGGTAGGCGATCCTTGATTTGGGCGCAGGCGCGGATGACGTTGGCGACGAAGCGCCGATCCTTGTTCTCGCCCGATTGCAGCAGCAGCACGCGCCGACCGCGCTCGTGATGTAGAAAGGCCGCGATCTCGACCAGATCGTCGCTCGGAATGACGTACTTCTGGGTGTCCTCACAGCCGATGTTGCAATAGTTGCAGCGTTGCTTGCAGATATTGGAGATCTCGATGACGCTGCGCACCTCGGCGCGCCGGTCGGGAAAACCGCTGAGCCGCGCCTCGCGGGCGATCTCGAACAGCGCCTCCTGCGCCTGACCGCGTGCGTTCAGGGCGGTCTTGACCGACTCTGCGAACGCCTCGCCGGCCTGGATCCGTGCGCAGAGTTCGCGCGGATCGAGCGGCTGGATGGACTCGACTGTCTTCATACGACGAAACACCTCGATGGACGCGGTTCAAGTGAAAAGTGTTCTGGCCGAGATGATCGCCACGCCCACGACCCCGACCAGACTCCCCGTCAAACGCCGGATGCCGGGCGTCTCCCGATAGAACAGCGCCATGATCAGGAGCACGAACAGCGGCTCGGTCGACAGCAGGGTGTTGGCGATCGCCAGGGGTGTCAGCTTCATCGCCAGCAGCGACAGGAAGAATCCGCCCAGGGTCACAAAGGTCGCAATCAGACAGAAGCGGACCGCCAGACGCCAGTCGGACAGGATCGGACCCAACCAGTTGCCGCGTCCCAGATAAAACAGCGGCGCAAACAGGAACAACGACACCACGCCGCCGGCGATCCGCAGCCAGGTCGCCGTGAGCGCGTCGACCTCGCCGAGTGCGCCCTTGGCCATGGTCACGGAGACGGCCATCGCCATCACCGACCCCAGACCGGAGAGTACGCCGCGTCGGGTCGCGCGAACGTCCGCGTCCGTTCCCTGCCCGGCCTCGTCCTCGGGCGCCATCAGCACGATGGCCACACCCAGGATGACCAGTCCCACGCCCACCCATTGCAGCCAGAACAGCGACTCGCCCAGAAAGACCACGGCCATGGCGATGGTCGCCACCTGCCCCAGCAGCATGAGCTGCACCACGGTATGCGACGACAGCTCGCGCAACGCCTTGAAAAACAGCGTATCGGCCACCCCGATACCCAGCACGCCGCTGAAGAAGAGCACCAGGGCCGTGGTCCAGCTCATGGCGTTCGGACCGATCAGCCAAATCAGCCCCCCCAGAACGACCAGCCCGAAGACGCCCTTGGCGAAAGCCAGAGCCATGGCCGGCAACTGCTCGGCGAAGGGTTTCAGCAGCAGCGCACCAACCGCCCAGGTCGCCGCCGAACCGAGGGCGGCGAGGATACCGATCAGTTCCAGAGCCATGAGCGCCCCACACCGATCGGGACGTTCCAAGTCCTCATAGGATGCAATGTAGCCAAAGACTGCATACGGATTCCATCACGGATTTTGACGTTATCGGCACGCACGCTACGGCCCGGGAGTCAGACTTTGACGCAGGTCGTTCACGATTTCGCCCACGGACTGGGTGGTCGGTTCGCCCATCTCGTTGGGCTCCATGATGAGCCGGTCGGACTGGGCGCTCAGCGCGTCGAGGATGGCCGAAGCCTCGGCCGTGCGTCCTTCCTGGATGTATTGGCGGGCCAGATAGGTCTGGAGCGTCGGAATGGCGTCGATCCCCTGATCGGTGACGACTTCGCCATAGGGCGAGGTGCTCACGAGCGACTCATAGTACATTTCCGCGCTCTGGGTATTGCGATTCATGGCGGCGTCGAGCGCCTGCTCGGCGACCGCCACGCTGGTGGCCCAGGACTCCGGATAGTTGGTCATGAGACTGTTGAGTGCGGCCTCGCGCTCGGCCCGCTCGGCCTGGGTCTCGTTACCGCGCTTCGGGCGGGCCTTCTGGCTGAGTTCGGTGAGACGCTGGAAATCGCTCTGACCATAGGTCTCCAGATCACGCTGGCGCATCTGGGTCGCACGTTCGCTGAGACGCTGACGACTCTCCTCGAAGCGCGCGCGCGTGGCGTACTGCTCACCGAGGGCCGTCAACAGCGGCTCGCTACCAGGCGGGCCACTCAAGATCGGCGCCGCCGCGTCGAGTCCGGAGGCCCGCATCACGCGCGTGATCTGGGCGAGTTGGCGCTCCAGCCCCTCGATGCGCCGTGCCTGTTCGTCGAGCAGGCGTTCGGCGGTCGGGCCGGCGGCTTCGATGGCGGGCTTAATCTCGGGCGTCTGCGCGCGAACCGTCCGCGCACCCTCGAGCTGGGGTTCCCGGATGTTTGTAGAAGCCGTGTGATCGTCCGCACGCTTGTGTAGGGGCGAGAATTGCAGCCCGATCGCGACGAGGGACAAAATCAGGGCGATGGCGCCCAGAATCAGTGCCGACTGCGGTGATTTCATGATTGTGAACTCCGGTATGAATGCGAACGTCAGACGCCGTCTCGGGTGCGACCATCGCTGTGCTCAGCGTGAGAACACCATCAGATAGCGCTGCGGGATCACCTGCTCGCTGGATTCGAGTTCAAAGCCATAGGCCTTCAACTGCGAGGCGATCAGCTCCTGGCGGATATAGGGGCCATGGTAGGGCAACAGGCCGTCCTCGACCGGACCGTTGTCGACGATCACCAGATGCCCATCGGGCTTCAGGGCTTTGAGGATGCTGGCGATCATGCCGTCACGCTCGGCCTGGGAGGAGACACCATAGAGGATGTGATAGAGCGAGCACATGAAGACCATGTCGGCCGTGCCGGGTTCCGGAATCGCGAAGCCATCGGTGGCCGAGACCGCGCCGACGACCTGTTTCAGTCCCCATTTGCTCGCCAGACCATTGAGATATTCGACGTGAGAGTCCTTGGTGTCGAAGGCCAGCACCTGCCCCGTCGCCCCGACCCGCTCGGCGAATTTGAACGTGTAGAAACCGGGACCGCTGCCGATGTCGACCACCCGGTCGCCGGCCTTCAGCGGCAGACGCTCCATGATCTTGGGCGACTGCTCCCAACTGTCGCGCTTCGGGTTGTTGAAGAGGATGAAATCCTCCAGCGCCTGACGGCGGATGATGCCGATCTCGCGCGTCTTCTCGTCGGTCGCCTCCTCGATCGGAATAGAGGTTGCCTCCAGCTTGTATTTCCTGGCGATGTAGAACTTGAGATCGGCGTAGTCGTTCCGAGCGAGATAGGCGATGAACTCGGCCGTGAGCGGATCGCGCGTCAATTCACGCCTCTCGTCCTCAGTGGCGATCAGATACTGGGCGATCCATTGCAGGGCGGTGTATTCACCGCCGAAGTTCTCGTTGGGGATGATCTTGTCGTAGAGCTGGATCGCTTGGCGCGCGGCCGCGACATCTGAGTCGTTGAGTGCCTTGAGCATCAATCGGCCGGCAGCGATGCCGAAGGGCGTGATGTCGAAGGAGTCGAGGCTGCCGATGTGGATCACGGAATGCGAGTCGCTCACGCGGATCGAGTCCTGCTCCGGCGCCTGGGTGTAGACCGGCGGCCTGGGCGCCTGGGGCGCGCTCTTGCGCAGCACCAGCAGATAACGGTAGGGCGACAGATCCTCGTTCGCGACCAACTCGAAGCCATAGTGATAGAGCTGGGCCTGGACGAACTCCCGATCCACGTAAGCATTGTGCAGCGAAGCACCGTCATGGTCACGATTGTCGAGCACGACCAGATAACCGCCCGGGCGCAGCGTCTGGTTCAGGGTCTCCATGAACGCGTCGCGCTCGGTCGGCTGGCTCCAGGCGTAGAGCACATGATAGAGCGAGGAAATGAAGACCAGATCGGTCGGGTCGCGCACCACGATGTCGTTTGGCTTGGAGTTCACGGGGCGCACACCGTCGATGCCGGACTGGTCGACGAAGGTCTTGAGCTGCGCGACATAGGCCTCCTCGGTATCGGCGGCATACACGACCGCCTCCGGTCCCAGCGCCTCGGCGATTCGGGTCGAGAAGTAGCCGAACCCCGCGCCCAGGTCGATCACCCGGCGCACCTTGGGTTCGAGTCCGGCGATGATCTCGACGACCCGGTCGGTGGCATCCCACTGCGAGCGCATCGGGTTGTTGAACAGCAGCAGGTCGTCGAGAAAGGTGAGCCGGTCCAGGTGCGTCGCGGGATCGTTCGGCGTGTAGTCGCCCGCGCGATACTTGCGCTGGAGATATTCCCGCAAGTTCCTGGCGTCCTCGCCGAGGAAGAAGTCGAAATACGCCCGCTCCAGCCTGGATTCGGGACGCGCCGCCTCCAGGCCGACCGCGTTGGCGTGCAGCCAGGCCCGTCCCAGCCAGATCAGGGCCGAACCATTGCCGCCCGGAACCTCGCCTGACTGATGGGTTTCGATGCCTTCGATCGCGCGGGCGACCCGGTCGGGATCCCGGGTCTCCAGCCCCTCGAAGAGCATCTGAGCACTCGCGCGCGCCGCCTCGGTCACCGGATTGGGGACGGCCCCGACACGCACCATCGAACGCTTGCCCGGCAAGGGTACCTCAAGCGCCGGCGAGGCCGGTTCGGTCGCCAACACAGGTTGGACAATGGCGATCGCCAGCAAGGAGGTAAGCAGCAACGGCAGCATGGTGAGTGGTCCCAGCGATAAAAGAGCGCAAGGTTAGCAAAGCAAGCGCCATTCAGCGACCCGAACCGCTCCGGGCGCCCTGGAAGTAATAACTGAGTTTGTCCGAGAGATTGAGATATTCGATCTGGGTCTGGGTCAGTTCGGAGCGATGCAGACTCTCGCGAATCCCGGTCCCCTCCTCGATCAGATCCAGCACCAGTGCCTCCTCGGCGGGGATCTCGTCGGAGTAGACCAGCACGTTGGGCTTGAGCAGATCGTCGGCGTTGATCGAGATGACGACCGCGATGCGCTCGTCGTTCAGACGCACCACGGTACCGGGCGGATAGACGCCCAGGTTGGTGATGAAGGTCGTCAAGACCTTGGGGTCGTAGCACTGACGCTCCTTGGAATACATGCGCGAGACGGCCTGATGCGGCGAGAGGCCGCGCTCGCCGCCGAAGCCGTTGCAGAGATTGTCGTAGCGATTGACCACAGTCAGGATACGTGTGAGCAGCCCGATATCGTCGGCACGCAGTCCGCCGGGATAACCGCTGCCATCCAGATGCTCGTGATGCTTGGCGATGATCTCGATGACACCGACCGGCAGCGTACCGATCTGACGGGCGATCTCGGCGCCGTAACGCGGATGCTGCTCATAGAAGCGCCGTTCGGGTTCGATGAGCGGCTCTTTCTTCATCAGGATCTGGGCGGGGATCTTCAGGTGCCCCAGGTCATGGAAGAGTCCGCCCTGACCGAGCAGACGCAACTGTCCCTGTTCGAGTCCCAGCTTGCGCCCGAGCACCAGCGCCAGAGCCGAGACATTGATGGCATGGTTGTAGCTGTTCTCGTCCTGATGCTTGAGATTGACCAGCTGCACCGTCGTCTCGGCGTCCTCGGTCAGTTCGCCGACCATGCTGTCGACCAGCTCGCCGGCCTCCTCGGCCGCCTGCGCGGGCGATGAGCGCAGATGCGCCATGAGTTTGCGCGCCAAGCCCACTTTCTGGACATAGGACTTGGCACACTGGTTCAGACGTGAGCGGCGCTGCTTCAGGCGCTGGATACGCGCGTTCTTCTCGGCCCATAGCGTCGATTGAAGATCGCCCTGGCTGTCGTCGGCCGGATCCGTGGTGTTCTCGGGCACGGCTTCAGCCAATTCTTCCTCGCTGAAGACTTCGCTGCGATCCAGGTCGACTTTGACCTGCTCGATGTCGAGCTGGCGCAGGATGCTCAGTTGACGCTGATTGCGGATCTTGAAATTGTTCGTCAAGAACGGATGGCTCATCCAGGGCAGATCGAGCATCACGAACAGGCCGATGCGTAGCTGAGTCTTGTCGAGAAACTTTTCGTTCACGTGTCGAACCGCATCCTGACTGTTTAGGCTTGGGTTTGTGCGTGCTCCGGCTCTCGCGACCCCGTGCGGGCGATCGGCGGAATGTAGTTGGCGTGATTCTATAACGGTTGTATGTCCCGTCGTCCGACTCGTTCCATCACGCGCGGCTTGATTCTGCGCGCGCCCACTTGTAGCTTGCATCACCAAGCCGCGTCCGGCATGACATGTCTCTTCAGGATCGAACCCCAGTGACCGACTACAAGCCCACACTCAATCTCCCCAAGACCGACTTCGCCATGAAGGCCAACCTCGCCCAGCGCGAGCCCGAGATGCTCAAGCGCTGGGAGACGCTCGACGTCTACGGCCAGATCCGCGCCGCGCGCGCCGGAGCGCCGACCTTCATCCTGCACGACGGCCCGCCCTACGCCAATGGCGAGATCCATATCGGTCATGCCGTCAACAAGGTCTTGAAGGACATCATCGTCAAGTCGCGCACGCTCGACGGCTTTGATGCCCCGTACGTACCCGGCTGGGACTGCCACGGGTTGCCGATCGAGTTGCAGGTCGAGAAGAAGCACGGCAAGCCGGGGCACAAGATCAGCGCCGCCGAGTTCCGGGTCGCCTGCCGCGACTATGCCGCCAAGCAGGTCGACAAGCAGCGCATCGACTTCAAGCGACTCGGCGTGCTCGGCGACTGGGAGCGGCCCTATCTGACCATGGACTTCGGTTTCGAGGCCGAGATCATCCGCTCGCTCGGGCGCATCATCGCCAACGGGCATTTGCAGAAGGGCGAGAAGCCGGTGCACTGGTGCGTCGACTGCGGTTCGGCGCTAGCCGAGGCCGAGGTCGAGTATGCCGACAAGCAATCCATCGCCATCGACGTGCGTTTTGCGGTGGTCGATCCGGCCATGCTCGAACTACGCTGCCATGGCAGCCCCAACGGGTGCGGCGAGGGGCCGGTCTCGGTCGTGATCTGGACCACCACGCCCTGGACCCTGCCCGCGAACCAGGCCGTCGCGCTCAATGCCGAACTCGAGTACGTCATCGTCGAGGCCGTCACCGAGCAGGGCCGCGAACGGCTGCTGGTCGCCGAGGGGCTGCTCAAGGACACCATGGATCGCTGGAGCGTCCAGGAGTATCGGGTCGTCGGCTACGGACGCGGCATCGACTTCGAAGGGGTCAAGCTGCGTCATCCCTTCTATGATCGCGAGGTGCCGATCATCGTCGGCGAGCATGTGACGCTGGACGCCGGAACCGGCGCCGTCCATACCGCGCCCGGTCATGGTCTGGAGGACTACATCGTCGGCCAGCGCTATGGTCTGGCGGTCGACAACCCGGTCGGCGGCGACGGGCGCTTCCTGCCCGGCACGCCGCTGTTCGAGGGCGAGAACGTCTTCAAGGCCAACGAGCATGTGGTCGAGGTGCTCAAGCAGCACGGCGCGCTGCTCCTGGAGACGCGCTTCACCCACAGCTACCCGCACTGCTGGCGTCACAAGACGCCGATCATCTTCCGCGCCACGCCGCAATGGTTCATCAGCATGGACAAGCAGGGCTTGCGCGACACCGCCCTGAGCGAGATCGAAGGGGTGCGCTGGATGCCCGATTGGGGCCAGAGCCGCATCGAGGGCATGGTGCGCGGCCGGCCCGACTGGTGCATCTCGCGCCAGCGCACCTGGGGCGTGCCGATTCCGCTGTTCGTCCACAAGGAGACCGGCGCGCTGCATCCGCGCACCGATGAGCTGATCGAGCTGGTGGCCAAGCGGGTCGAGAAGCACGGCATCGAGGCCTGGTTCGCGCTGGAGCCGGCCGATCTGCTCGCCGACGAGGGTGCGCTCTACGACAAGGTGCACGACACCCTGGACGTCTGGTTCGACTCGGGCGTGACCCATGCCTGTGTCCTGGAGCACCGCGACGGACTGAGCGCCCCGGCCGATCTCTATCTGGAAGGCTCGGACCAGCATCGCGGCTGGTTCCAGTCCTCGCTCATGACCTCGGTGGCCATGCACGGGCGCGCGCCCTATCGTCAGGTACTCACCCACGGCTTCACCGTCGATGCCAAGGGCGAGAAGATGTCCAAATCCAAGGGCAACGTGGTCAGCCCGCAGGACGTGATGAAGACGCTCGGCGCCGACATCATCCGGCTGTGGGTGGCGGCGACCGATTATCGCAGCGAGATGAGCGTCTCCGACGAGATCCTCAAGCGCACGGCGGACGCCTACCGACGTATCCGCAACACGGCGCGCTTCCTGCTCGCCAATCTGGAAGGCTTCGACCCGGCGGTCAACTGTGTCGCGCCGTCCGAGATGATCGAACTCGACCGCTGGGCCGTCGATCGTGCCCACCGGCTGCAACAGGAGGTGATCGCCGCCTATCGCGACTATCAGTTCCATCTGATCTATCAGAAGGTGCAGCAGTTCTGCGTGGTCGACCTGGGCGGGTTCTATCTCGACGTCATCAAGGATCGTCAGTACACCACGCCGGCCGACAGCCTGCCGCGTCGCTCGTGCCAGACGGCGATGTATCACATCATCGAGGCCATGAGCCGCTGGCTGGCGCCCATCCTCAGCTTCACCGCTGATGAGATCTGGGCCGCGATCCCCGGCGAGCGCGCCGAGACCATTTTCACCGAGACCTGGTATGAGGGTCTGTTCGCGCTCGACGCCGGCGATTCGATGGACCGCGCCTTCTGGGATCAGGTGATCGCCGCGCGTCTGGCGATCGGTCCGGCGCTGGAGAACGCGCGCAAGGCCGGCGCCATCGGTTCCTCGCTCGACGCCGAGCTGGACCTGTATGGCTCGGAC
>ERZ1673962.1174-NODE-1174-length-13502-cov-35.083885_pt1 | contig 13502 bp, 13 predicted proteins | sample MGYA00580188_ERZ1673962 | MGnify/ENA primary metagenome ERZ1673962 (study PRJEB41334, sample SAMN05608104) | rock metagenome | biome: terrestrial subsurface; feature: shale formation; material: shale | place: USA: Pennsylvania ... | reverse complement strand
CAACGGCCAGCCACTTCAAGCCGCCCGATCAGGGCACTCGTGAATAAGGCGGGATGATGGTCGCCCTCCAGGCGGTCGGCGCGGCTGCCGGCAACATGATCGCCATCCACAACGTGGTAGCCGCCTCGGCCACCGTCGGCCTCCTGGGCCGCGAAGGCGTCACGCTTCGCAAGACGATCCTACCGACACTCTACTACGTGATCTTCGCAGGCATTATCGGCATGATCGCCTTCCACGGCCTGGGGGTGGTCGACGGCTTGATGAGCTGACAGAGCGCCTCGTAACACTCTGGCAAACGACAGCAGGCCCGCATTGTGTGCGGGCCTGCTGTCGTGTAGAGGTCATCAACATAATATTGAATGTGTTTACTCCAGGGGCCTGTTTATCAACAAGGCACGGCGTAATAAATTGCCCAACATCGCCGAAACGGCAGCCTTCATGTCGCAAGTTTCTGGAGCAGACATCCCATGACCCATTCTGTATTGCCCCCTACCCGACTACAGCAGACCCGGTTGCAGCAGGCCCGCGAGCTCGAACTTCCTTCCCGCGAAGCCATGCTGCGGCGCGCCCCCTCCGTCCAGAAATTCTGGGACAGCCATCGTCAGCTGCTGAGTGACGCCTGGCGTGAATGGGAAGCCGTCGAGCAAGACGACCTCGCCATCCTCGATAGTGGATTGATCGACGAGGCGCTGCGCACTGCCGTCAAGCAGGCGTGGGAAAATCCCGAGCGCGAGACGGACGTCAAGGCGTTGATGACAGAAGTCGCCACTGACGTCTATCAGTGCCAGCTCTTCGATGTCGAGCGCATTGCTGATCTGCGCAACATGCTGGAACAGGCATGGGACGCCGGCATTCCGCTGCGCCCGCCCTACGGTATCGTGCTCAATCGACGCGGCGCCATGCTCGACCGTCGCTCAGAGGGCTATCTGGCGGCACCGAGTTTCCAGGCGTTCTATCAGCAACTGCTGGACACCTACATGCGCCCGATCTCGCGGCTGCTGTTCCCGGAAATCATCGGCTACGACAGCCAGTCCTTCGGCTTCTCGATCCACTATCAGCCCACCACGGACGCCTCGATTCGACCGCATACCGACGCCTCGTCCGTGACCCTCAACATCAACATGAACCTGCCCGACGAGACCTTCGAGGGCTCTGAGCTGGACGTTCTGGACGCCGCGAGCGGAGACGCAGTTCGCTTCTCGTTCACGCCCGGTTCGGCCATGCTGCATCGCGGTAATGTGCCGCATGCCGCGCAGCCGATCACCAGCGGCCAGCGCTCCAACCTGGTGCTGTGGCTATATGGTGAGCAAGGCCAGATACCGCCACAGGGCGCCCAGCGTCGGGCGATACCTGCCAGAGACCGCTGGGTCGCCTCGAGCGCCGAACAGGATGATTTCGCACCGTTCTGATGGCCAGCGTGCTCTACTGGTAAACATTAGTGAGCAAAAACGACAAAGGGGGCCTTTGATAGGCCCCCTTTGTCGTTGTCATGCGATCGATAACGCCGCTCAATCATCCGCTCATGACCACCTGATCATGGCCTCGCCTGCCATGACGGGAAAGCCGAGCAGGCCACGAAGGGTCGCGGCATCCGGCGAGAGAGTCAGCCAGCTCACGGCCACGATATTGAGCAATACCGCACACCAGAACACGAACCGGTAGCTTGTCTTGCGCGTCTTGTGACGCAGGCTCTGTTGGGCGATCAGCGCGCCCGGCCAGCCACAGACAAGCTCCATCAGGTGCAAGGTGCTCTCGGCCACGCGCCACTCATCCTGTGCGGCCGCCTGCTTGTCGACTCGATAGACCAGATACGTCACCAGACTCATGCCCAGATACGCTGCAGGCAACATCCACGGCAGATGCCCTTGCTGCCATCCCGCCCCGAGAACGACCGCGACGACCAACGCCATCAGCCACGCGAACATGACACCAGCGGACGTACTCGAAGCTCCTGCCCCATGGGTGCGAAAGCGGATGGCACGTGGGCGATTGTTGTCATCCATGCCCAACTGATAGTGCACCTGCGCGCTGGCCTTGGGTCGCCCACGCCCCTGGTAGGCGCTGATGTGGGCAAAGACATCCTTGCCACCCGACGCCGGGGTGATGAAGCCAAAGCCCTTGTCATCGTTCCAGCGCGTCAATCGTCCTTGAAGGTTCATCGTCTCATATCTTCCTGAGCAGGCCCTTAGCCGATGAAGGTGCCCGTGGCGTTGCCGCCGCCCTTGCCGCCGGAGCCACCATCGCCGTTGTCGTCGTCATCTTTTTCATCTCTTTCACCCCTGCGCTCCCGCTCGTCACACTGATCGCCCCAAGGGTCCTGATCCCGTGAGTCAGCGCCGCCTTGTTCATGGTCGCGGATATCGGCAGCAGAGGCCTTTTGCGAATTGGCGTACACGGCGAGCGCATCATCGGGATTGCGCGCCGGGACCTGGGCCTGCTCTTGATAGCCCTGGGTTTCCAGCAGGCTCGCGTACCACAGGTTGCCCTTGAGGCTGATGGTCAAGTTGAGGCCCAGGAACAGGATATTGGAGATCAACTGCCCTCCCTGCGTCGCCGGAATGAAGACCGAGCTGAGCACGATGAAGCCGAACAGACTGGCCGCCAGCAGCCACATGCGCTTGTAGAGCGCCCAGAACAGGCCGAAGAAGAACGCCGGCCATGACCAGCCGATCTTGACGGCACGCGCCCCGTGCTCGGGATGCGTCAGAATACGAAATGAAGCCATCGTGAAAATCCTTGTCTGTGATGCCGAGCGGGCAACAAGCTGCGACAGGCTCGGATAAATGACACACGCTTCGTACTATACCGCCGGCCACTTGTCAGGACCATGAACTGATCTATCGCTATCTCACTGATTTGCATCGGGCTTGTCAGCCGGTCAGAGAGGACTGAAAGTCACCATCAACCTCGAGCGCCTCCCTGAGTTGTGCAATAAGACGGTAATCGTGGAGCGTGTGTCCAACATGACCGACAAAGGCTCCGATATCGACGTGCGTATTGGCTCCCTGCTGACCTCGGGCTGTCAGCTGTGAGAGTCGGCAACGTGGGCGCGTGGTGCACCGAGCTATTTCGCCCGCGAGGGCACCCCGGACTCGCTGGAGGCCTTGGCCGGACAGCGCTTCGTTGCCTCGAGCAACGTGAATACCAGCAAGGAGTGGCACTTCGGCCGCGCAGGAGAACACGCCATACGAGTGGGCCCCGGCTAACGATGAGCAGCATTGCCGCCTGCATCGAGGCCGCCCGCAGTGGTTGGCATCACCCGCGTGCTGTCCTATCAGGTCGGCGAGGATCTCGCAGCGGGTCGCCTGCAGGCGGTACTGGAGGAGCTAGAGCCACCATCGCTGCCGATCCACCTGTTGCACAGCGAGGGTCGCGGCGCGGTGGCCAAGGTCCGCACCTTCCTGGATTTTGCCGACGAACGCCTGCGCGCCAATTCTGTACTGAATCCCTCACCGTCAGCGCGATTGACCGACTGAGCCCCCCTCCGACGGGCTGAAGGCCGTCATGTCCTGTTGCAACAGGCTCGACAGGCGACTGGCGCCATCACTCAACTGACGGCCTAGGCGGCTGATCAACTGCACATGCGGCGTGACGAACTGGGCTTCCTGCAGTGGAATTCGACACAGGCGGCCGGCGGCGACCTCCTCGGAGACCACGAATTCCGGCAGCAGGGTCACGCCGCCATGCAGCGCGAATTGCTTGAGCATGGCGAGGGCGTTGCAGGTCAGGGTCGGGCTCAGCATGACACCGGCCTGATGTTCGGCCTGGGCCACGATCTGGCGGATGCCGAATGACACCTCCGGCAGGGCCAGGGAGTGACTGGCCAGTGTTGCCAGCGACAGCGGCTCGAGCTTGCCTGCCGCCCGCCTTGAGCCTTCCTGAGCCCCGAACCGTTGGCCCCCGAACTGTCGAGCCAAGGCATGCTGCGGATTGACCACTGCACACACCGGCTGCGGCCGCGAGACATGCGTGCGAATCTTCGGATCACGAGTCGGGTGAAACACCAGCCCCAGATGCGCCTCGTCCTCGACCACCTGCCGGATCACTTCATTGGTTCCACACAGATTCACCTTGAGTTCGATGCCCGGATAGCGTGCGGAAAAACGACTCAATGGCCCCGCCAGCCCCTCGATGAAGCCCTCACCGATCGCCAGCACCAGCGAGCCGCTTTGCAGCCCCTTCAATGACTGCAACGACTCGAGCAGAACCTCCTGCTGCGCCAGACGCTGCCGGTAATACTCCAGCACCCGCTCCCCCGCCTCCGTCGGCTTGACCCCGCGACGATGGCGCTCAAGCAGCGGCATGCCCAGCTCATGCTCCAGCTGGGTGATCTGTCGACTGACCGCGGAAGGCGCCACATTCAGGAAATCCGCTGCCGCACGCACGCTCCCGAGTCTTGCCGCCTCATGGAAATGACTGATACGTCGATCCTGCACCAGACTCATCACGCCCCCAGTATTGCCTTGAAGGCAACATTAAAGTGAATTCGGGATTATTGCTGGAACACAGAAGCGCTGTCCATACTCGAGTCACCGGGTGCTACTCCCCCTTCACCACGACAGGAATCACACAATGACAACAACCGTCGGTGTCATCGGATTGGGCAACATGGGCGGCGGCATAGCCGCAACCCTTGCTCGCCACGACTTCCCCGTATTCGGGTTCGATCTCTCTCAGGCTGCGCGTGACAGGGCCGCTGCGACAGGCGTCACGCCGGTCAATTCCCTCAACGAGCTGCTCGAGAAGGTTGATGTGGTGATCCTCTCGCTGCCCAAGGCCGAGCATGTCGAACGCCTGTGTCTAGGCGGCGAAGACGCGCCAGTCAGCGATGCAGCAGAAGACCACCATAAGGCCGAAAGCCTGCTGGCCCTCGCCAGGCCGGGGCTGATCGTGATCGACACCACCACCTCGACTCCCGAGACCAGCCGCAAGGTGGCGGCGGCGCTGGCGACGCGCGGTATCAACTTTATCGACGCCCCGGTGTCCGGCGGCCCCAAGGGCGCCGCGAGCGGCAGCATGTCGATGGTGATCGGCGCCGAGGATGAGGTGCTGGCAAGCGCCATGCCGGTGCTGGAGGCCATGAGCGGCAGTCGAGTGCACGTCGGTCGCTGCGGGGCGGGCAATGTCGCCAAGATCGCCAACAACATGCTCGCCGCCTGCCACCTGATCAGCACAGCGGAAGCCGTTGCCATGGCCGCCAGAGCGGGCGTCTCCCCCGAGAAGTTGCTGGAAGGCGTGAATGCGGGTTCCGGGCGCAGTGGCGCGAGCCAGGTGATGTTCCCCAACTGGGTGATCAACAAGGCCTACGATTCCGGCTTCACCATGGGCCTGATGCGCAAGGATGTCGGGTTGGCCAGTGATCTGGCGCAACAGCTCGGGATGGAACTGCCCCTCGCCAACGCCGTCGCCCAGCTATGGAACGAGAGCCGCGCGACGCTGGATGACAGCGAGGATTTCTGCGCCATCGTGCAACGCACTGACCCGACTCTCTTCGGTCACGGAGCATAAGCCATGCTGACCCACGACATGACCCCGGCATTCTCAACGACTCAGCGTATCGCCGAACTGATGCAGGCGTTTCAGGACAGCAGCCAATCTCATGACGATACTCTTGTCGTCAGCAGCCTAATCGGTGGCGAGTTCATTAAAGGAAGCGGTGAGCGCATCGAGGTGCGCAACGCCCAGGATGACAGCCTGATGCTGTCCTTCCCGGATGCCGACATCTCTCAGGTCGCGCTCGCCAATGCCGCCAGCCGCGAGGCCCAGCAGCAGTGGGCTGCCCTGACCGCCCAGGCCCGTGGGCGCGCCATCTACCGCATAGGCAGCCTGGTCCGAGAGCAGGCCGACACCCTGGCCGAACTGGAGGCGCTGAGCGCCAACAAGCCGATTCGCGATGCGCGGGTCGAGGTGGCCAAGGTCGCGGAAATGTTCGAGTACTACGCGGGCTGGGCCGACAAGCTGCACGGCGAGGTGATTCCGGTCCCGACCTCGCACCTCAACTACGTCACCTACGAGCCGCTGGGCACCGTGCTGCAGATCACGCCGTGGAACGCGCCCATCTTCACCGCTGGCTGGCAGATCGCCCCGGCCATCACCGCCGGCAATGCGGTGATTCTCAAGCCCTCGGAGCTGACGGCGCTGTCCTCGCTGGCGCTGGGCGTGTTGATCGAGCGCGCCGGTGTGCCGCGCGGGCTGGTCAATGTCATCGCCGGCTACGGCCATAGCATCGGCCAGGCGTTGATCGCCGAGGGCGACATTCGCAAGGTGGTGTTCGTCGGCTCGCCCGCCACCGGCCGCCACATCGCCACCGCCGCGGCGCAGCGTTGCATCCCCTGCGTGCTGGAGCTGGGCGGCAAGTCCGCCAACATCGTGTTCGAGGATGCCGATCTCGAGGTGGCCCTGCGCGGCGCCCAGGCGGCCATCTTCTCCGGCGCCGGGCAGAGCTGCGTGTCCGGCTCGCGCCTGCTGGTGCAAGCCTCGATCTTCGACAAGTTCACCACTGCGCTGGCTGAGGCCGCCACGCAATTCACCCTCGGTGACCCGCAGGACCCGGCGACCCAGATCGGCCCGATCAACAACGCGAAGCAATACCAACATGTGACGTCGATGCTTGCCGGCGCCATTGAGGACGGCGCGCGTCTCGCCGAAGGGTCAGCAGACCCCGTACCGGACACCGGCGGCTATCATGTCACGCCGACGGTACTGCTGGGCGACAACGCCATGACCTGCGCGCAGGAAGAGATCTTCGGCCCGGTCGTGGTCGCCATACCGTTCGAGGATGAAGCCGACGCCATCCGCATCGCCAACGACAGTCGCTTCGGGCTGGCCGGCGCCGTCTGGACACACGACGTCGGCCGCGCCCACCGCGTGGCACGCCAGGTGCGTGCCGGCACCTTCTGGGTCAATGGCTACAAGACCATTCACGTCAGCTCGCCCTTCGGCGGCTACGGCGAGAGCGGCTATGGCCGATCCTCAGGGCTGGATGCGCTGCGCGAATACAGCGAAGTGAAGAGCGTGTGGGTCGAGACAGCAGCCGAGCCCGCCGCCAGCTTCGGCTATGGGGCCAGCTTGGAATGAAGATTGGGCAGTAAGCAGTCGTTACCTCACAGTCCTGATTTGCTACCACCGAGCGCTGCCATCGACATGGGGTAGCGCTCGAAGGGTGATTTCGGCCATATAACGTCACGCCCACTGCCTGACCGAGGTTTCTTGCCCCCTCCGCAACTCGAACGTACTTGGCGTTTGATAGCTTCATCCCACCATGACTGATCTTTTTGCCCTGACCAATAAGTGAAACGCAAGGAAACACCCCCAGTGCCCATGGACACTGCGACTAAAGATCAGCTTGCAGCACACTTCAATGACACTACGATGGGAACGATCCCATCACTTTTGAATTTCCGAGTGTGACATGCCTTCAGACAACCAAAGCACTTTCGTATCTAGCCGCCGCGCTACCCTGAGGCAAGTTGCACAAGAGGCTCGCGCATCGAAGACAAGTGTCTCTCGCTACTTTGGTGGAGCACGCGAGCAATTATCACCCGACCTACAGAAGCGCATTGCTCAGGCAGCCGCTCAACTTAACTATCGTCCCAACTTAATAGCACGCAGTCTTAAGGGAGGCCGTACCGGCCTGATTGGTATGCTGGTTGCAGATATCCGGAACCCCTTTTCGGTTGCCGCCATGCATGGAGTGGAACAAGCAGCACGAGAGCAAGGCTTCTCTCTAATGGTTTGCAACACTAACAATGATCCTCTCCTTGAACAGGTCCATCTGACTCAATTGACCAGTTATGGTGTTGAGGGTTTGGTAGTCAATGCCAGTGGGCAGGCCAGCCAAGAACTTATTGATCTGGCCACTAACGGGTTTCCTATAGTGCTATTGGACCGTCAATTACCGGGAATCGAGGCAGACATGGTCGGTCTCGACAATGATGCCGCCATCGACATCGCTATTGCGCATCTCAGAGAGGCTGGATATCGAGACGTTCTCTACCTGAGCGAACCAATCAACCACACCAGTTCACGCCAAGAACGCTTGTCGCGACTCACCTATCAGCTAGCCGCGCATGAGGGCACGCTAAATGGCCATACCTTTATGCTATCGCTGTCTGATGACCTAGCTTCATTGTCACCCGTGATAGAACAGTTCATGTCCACGGCAAATCGACCTGCCATTCTGTGTGGCAATGGCAATATGACGTTGATGGCGGCACGTTGCCTCAAACATCTCAAGCTGGACCTCGGCTCTATTGGCCTCCTGGGAATTGACGAGCTGGAATGGTGCAGTCTACTTACTCCGGGCATCACGACATTGGCGCAACCTACGGAAGAAATCGGGCGGCGTGCCTTTGCCTGTCTGCTGGAGCGCAATCGTGAGGCCTACGTCGGGCAGTCACGGCATATCCGCTATCACCCAACATTGATCAAGCGTGGCTCAACATCCTGTCCTGACTTCCACGCCACCTGAATCACTTATCTTTTCATTTCTGACATGCCTTAACCCTTATAAGGAGACAAGGAAGGATGACGTCATATCATGATATGGTATTGTTACCAAAGCCTGATCGTTCTTCAACTCTTCCGCAGGTTTCCGTCTGCACCTCTGCTTTCGGTAGTACCTTGATACTGGCACAGGGGCAGGCCGCCAGCCTGGACTGGATACGTGAGGCCGGGGCCGACAAGGTCGAGATTCGTCGCGAATTATTACCTACTGACTTCCAAGCTTTTGATATGCTGGGCGCGCAATGCGCAGAACATTCACTTGGCGTAATTTATTCCACAGCAGATGGGCTCTGGAATGAAACGCGTCCTGCCGAAAGCGTGTCTAGGCGACTACACGAGGCACGTGCACTGGGAGCGGAAAGCATCAAGTTCGCACTCGGTGACTATCGTGGGGCCGGTCGAGATACTTGGCAAGCGCTGTCAGTCTTGTTTACCGATAGCGGGGTCCCTCAGATACTGATCGAGAACGATCAGACCTCACAAGGTGGCTCCATCTCCGCGATGACTGCCTGTTTGAAGGATGCCGAACATGCTGGCTGTTCATTAGGAATGACGTTCGATATTGGCAATTGGCAATGGTGTGGCGCCAGCGCACAGCAAGCCGCGGAGCGCCTCGGCCGACATGTACGCTATGTACACTGCAAAGGTGTGAGTACTGATATCTCAGGCAAATGCCACGCGCGCGTACCAAGTGACAAAGATCTTTGCGAGTGGTCTACAATGTTCCGCCATTTTCCTAAAGATGTAATGCGCGCTATTGAATATCCACTGCAACCCACACCCCCTCTTGCGCAAGACGATATGAGGCATGCCGATCTTCGCTATCCTTTATCCGACCTACCAAGCATTACTCGTCGCGAGGTCGAGCGGCTGAGAGCGATCACTACTACTCGGTAAATACTACTCTGTCTCCAAGCACGATTTTTGTGACCGCTTTACCACATGCTGGATTTTTCTTGTTCCACACAATCATTCCTGGAGTATTCGTGAACAAATCACACTTTCGTAAAAATTCTCCGGAGATCATCGCTTTTGGCGAAGCCATGGCTATGCTGGTAGCCGATGAAACCGGTGCACTAGAGTGCGTAGATCACTTCCATCGCCGAGTGGCAGGGGCAGATACCAATGTCGCTATCGGTCTAGCACGACTGGGCTTTCATGTTGGTTGGTTGAGCCGCGTGGGTGACGATAGCTTTGGGCGCTATCTACGCAAGACACTCGGCGACGAGGGGCTGGACTGCCAGTTCTTGCATACCGACCCCCTGCACTCCACCGGATTGGTGTTCAAGGCACGCGCCAATCATAGTGAGGATCCTGCAGTGGAGTACTACCGCCGCAACAGTGCTGCAAGCCAGCTATGCATTGAAGACGCGAAAGGCATCGACTTTTCGCAATTGCGTCATTTGCATGCCACAGGCATTCCACCCGCGCTATCTTCTGCCACTTGCGAGCTTTCAGAGTACATGATGGCAAAGGCACGTAATGCCGGAGCCAGTATCTCGTTCGACCCCAATCTGCGACCTTCCCTATGGAAAAACGAAAACGTGATGCGAGAGACTCTCAATACTCTGGCAGTAAAAGCTGATTGGGTATTACCGGGGCTATCTGAAGGGCGCCTTTTAACCGGCCATGAAAGACCAGAAGCCATCGCTGACTTCTATCTCGATCGCGGTGCGCGAGCTGTGATTATCAAACTCGGTCCACAAGGTAGCTACTATCGGGGGGTTCTCAATGGCCAGCTTGAGTCCTATACGGTCGAAGGCATTCCGGTGACACGCGTCCTAGATACCGTTGGTGCTGGTGATGGCTTTGCCGTAGGTCTTATCAGCGCTTTGCTGGAAGGCTTCACTCCATCTGAAGCACTGCATCGTGCCAATTTAATAGGAGCTCGTGCCGTCCAAGTTATAGGCGATATGGAAGGGTTGCCAAACAGTGATCAGCTGAAAGACCTCACCCAACATCTCATCTGACCTGCAAACATCAGGCAGCACAAAATTTCGTTTTATTGACACAGGAGTGACACCTCATGAGAAAACGTATCGTTGCCTTTCGCCGACTCAACCAGGAACAGCTTACACAGCTTCGGCAGCATTACGATGTCGATTTCTTCGAGCATCATGAAGACGCGGATAGCCCGGCCTTTCATGCGGCGCTTGCCAAAGCACATGGCCTCATCACTGCTGGCCTTAAGGTCACACCACAGCTGATCGATAGCGCGCCGCATCTGGAAACCATCGCAAGCATCTCGGTCGGCTATGACAATTATCCGCTAGCAACGCTGAACGAACGAAATATTCTGCTGTGCAACACCCCGGATGTATTGACCGAAACCACAGCAGATACTGGATTTCTTCTGATCATGGCAACTGCACGTCGAGCAATTGAACTGGCCAGCTGGGTAAAAGACGGTCACTGGAAGTCTAGCATTGGACCTGACCTCTTCGGGAGTGATGTTCACGGCAAGACACTAGGAATGGTGGGATTCGGCCGTATCGGAGCTGCCATCGCACGTAGGGGATCACTTGGCTTCGGCATGCAGATACGCTACACCATGGCATCGCCAAAACCCGAACTGGAGAAGGAACTGGGTGCACAGCGCTTAAGTTTGCAAGAACTGCTGGCAACGTCCGACTTCGTCTGCGTGAGCGTGCCGCTGAATGCAGATACCGAAAAGCTGATTGATTCAGCTGCCTTGAAGCGTATGAAGCCCAACGGCATTCTGATCAACATCTCGCGTGGCAAGGTCATCGACGAGCAGGCGCTGATTGAGGCTCTTAACACGGGGCAAATTGGCGCGGCAGGGCTGGACGTGTTCGAGCAGGAACCACTGCCAGTTGAATCTCCTCTCCCGTATATGCCCAACGTGGTTGCCTTACCTCACATCGGGTCGGCCACCCATGAGACGCGTGCCGCAATGGCCCAACGTGCAGTCGATAACATGTTACTGGCGCTGGCGGGCAGTAACCCGATCAGCCCAGTGAACCCAGAAGTACTGACAAGAAGAGCCTCTGTCTAATTCATATCCCTACCACTAGACGAATAGCTTAGGACCTGCTGCGCAATCCTCTAGACCAAAGAAGAGTCGATGAATGACGAAATTGTCGCTAGTTTGACTGTATGATTTAGATCAATCCAAAAAAAACAGAATGCTCAGTGGCATTCACCGCCTGATCAGCACCAATTGCTACAGGAATCGTCCTTCTCATGACCGACACTCGACTTTCACGCGACAGCAGCAGTGTTACTCTGCAAGACATTGCCGCCCATGCTGGTGTCTCGCGCAGCACGGTATCGCTGGTGCTACGCGAAAGCCCATTGGTGGCGGAGCGTACACGTCGCAAGGTTCAGAAATCGATAAAGACATTAGGCTATGTCTACAATCGCGGCGCCGCTGCCATGCGTGGAGGACGTACGCAAACCCTGGGTGTCGTGGTCTATGACATTGCCAATCCGTTCTTCGGTGCCATGGTGGCAGGCATCAATGCGGAACTAAGCCAGCAGGACTATGTGTCATTCCTGGCTAACAGTGAAGACTCAGTGTCTCGCCAACAACGTTTCCTTGAACGTATGCGCGAACATCGTGTCGATGGACTACTTCTATGCCCTGCCGCCGGCAGCTCGCCTGACCTGATCAAAACGATCGAAGACTGGGGGATGCCTTGCGTCCAAATTCTGCGCTATCTCGGCACCCCACCGTACGATTACGCAGGCACTGACTTTCGTCATGTCGTAAGACTGGGGATGGATCATCTAGTATCACTTGGACATCAGCGCATCGCCTTCGTCGGGGGCGCCGAGCACGCAGTCAGCCAGGATCGCCTCAAGGCCTATGATGAATGCCTGCTACGCCATGGGCTTGCCTATCGCCGCCTGATTCTTGGCGAAGGTGTCACTCGCAAGGATGGTTTCCTGCTTATTCAAGAGTTAATGCAGGAAACCTCTCGGCCCACGGCAGTCATGTGTCACAACGACATGGTGGCCTTCGGTGTCATGCTGGGGCTCAAGCGCATAGGCCTAACACCGGGTAAAGACTGCGCAGTCATCGGCACTGATAATGTCGAAGAGGCAGCTTTGGGCGATCCACCTCTGACAAGTGTAGCCACGCATCCTTATGCGATTGGCGAACAGGCGGCTCGATTGGCATTGCGCCGAATAGCTGCTCCCAAGGCCCCCCGTGAGCAGGTTGTGCTATCCCCAAGCCTGGTGATTCGCGACTCGTGTGGCAAACCACTCAGCGAGAATGACATTCGAAGAGATATCACTGCATGCCTCAATTGAGAATTACTTACACAAGCAACCTAGTTTGGTACATGAGAATCAGATGTTGAAGCGCACACCTGATTGCATCAGACACTAATCGTTTCGACCCTTCCAGAGCGCCACCCATCGACAACAACAATGCCATGCCAGGAGTTAATTATGAACTTTAACTGGATCGATCCAAAAAAAATTCGTCGCCTACCCCGCACTCTTCTCACAGGCTCACTATTGACAGTAATCCTTGGAGCTTCAACTACAGCACATGCCATGGACCTGCGATTTGGCCACGGGGGCACGGCTGAAACAGCTTATCAACTTGGCGCAGAGCGCTTCAGTGAGTTGCTGTCTGACCAGACCGACGGTGAAATCAGCGTCACTATCCTCGGGAACTCGGTCATGGGGCATGAGACGGAAATGTTTGAGCAAGAAATGGCTGGTGCGCTCGACATGGCTATTGTCAGCCCAGGCCTGATCACAGACTTCTCTCATTCTGCCAACATCTTCTCGGTACCTTTTCTGTATCGAGATGTCGATCACTGGCAAAAGGTTTTGGATGGCCAAGTAGGCCAAGAGATCGCCGACCGTATTTCACAGGAAACCGGTGTCAAGGTATTGGCCTACTTTGGGCTCTTCGACGTTTCATGTGGATTTGGCTTCATCCAGCATGCGCCCCACTGGGCTACCGATCAGGTAGATCATCGCAATGAAATTGCTTTCGTTTCGGTAGCCGCGAGCGC
>ERZ1673962.1171-NODE-1171-length-13512-cov-39.487404_pt1 | contig 13512 bp, 11 predicted proteins | sample MGYA00580188_ERZ1673962 | MGnify/ENA primary metagenome ERZ1673962 (study PRJEB41334, sample SAMN05608104) | rock metagenome | biome: terrestrial subsurface; feature: shale formation; material: shale | place: USA: Pennsylvania ... | reverse complement strand
GATGATTATCGCTCAACCCTGTTAGAATCTGGGATTAAAATGCGCTAGCCGTGGGTATTTTGTAATATGCGCGCTGTTATGTTTGACATAATGGTGACCTTAATTAACTACTCTCAAGTTAATACAACATTACTTGAGTAACTTTAGTTATAGCTTACTCAGATAATATAAACAATAAAAAGTTAATATGATCTGAATCAAAACTAAGCGCTGTCATTTTTGATAGGTAATGTTATTTACGTACCACTGCTTAGCACCTTGCGGAGTCATGACCTCAAAATCATCGTCTACTTGTTTTTTTAATAGCGCTCGAGCCATTGGTGAGTCAATAGAAATGTAATCGTTGCGATCATAAATTTCATCGGGGCCGACAATTCTAAAATTTTTACACTCACCGGCCTCGTTTTCTATTTCTACCCACGCTCCAAAAAAAACTTTGCCGTCTTGTACGGGTGAGTAGTCAACAATTTTTAAATCGGGGATGCGTTTTCGTAAATAGCGAACACGACGGTCAATTTGACGTAGTAAACGTTTGTTGTACTGATATTATAACCCTACCCAAATATATACTAAAATTACTGTTTTAATACTTGTTAGATAATAAAAAAGAGTTAGTATTAAGGAAAAGTAAATATACTATATAATAAAAAGTATGGCATACATCCAAAAAATAAACGTAAAGTATCATGACAAAGAGACTGGTAGTATTTGTGAGCTACCTGCTCTTTATACAGAGAAAGGTGTCGTGATATCACATATAAGGTATCTTGCTTGGTACAGCTCTAAAAGCGAGTCATGGAAAGAGCGCTCTATATTTTCTTTAAAGCTTCTACTCACATATATTAATGCCGTACCTAACTTTGAAAACTCAACTTTATTATTAAAAGGTTTTACTAAAGCACTATTAGTAGGAACAATCGATTACGATAAAATGGATGATGAACTTGGATTGTATTGGAAGGCAAGAAAGCCTAGAGATGCAAATAATATATTATTTCATATAACGCATTACTCTGATTTTTTAGCTTTACAGGAAGGGTTTGACTCATCAAGGATAAACCCCTTCAGAAAAGCAACAAGTTATGAAGAAAGATTAAATTGGTGCGCATATTATCATAAGCATGCAAATGTGTTCCTAAACCATTTATCTAATCAAAATGACGCTGCCTTTAATGCGAAGAGAGTAAGATTCATTGATCGGTTATTAGAGCCTAAAATAAATAATGAAAAAGCGATGAAATTCCCCGATGAGCACTTTGAAAAGCTTCTTTATATTGGAATGGTAAAAGGCTCAATACCAGACTATAAATCTCAAGCCATGACCATGTTATTAAATTATGGTGGATTACGTAAAAGTGAGCTATTTCACCTTTATGTTTCAGATATAACTTTACATCCAATATATCAAGATGAAGCACTAGTTAGGGTCTATCATCCAGAAATAGGCCGCTCACCTGACAGTAGTTTCGCAACTAGGCGAGAATACCTACTCGAAAGCACTTTTTATAAACCAAGAAATACATACCGATTATCAGAAAGGCTATATGCGGGTTGGAAATCACCTTTACTTACAAATAAAGACGGTTATTTTGAAGTGATATTTAATCCACCGGAAAAAGCAAAAGAGTTTTTAATATCTTGGGTTAACTACCTAAAATATCAACGTGTAGAGCCTGTAAAAACAGATTCTCACCCATTTGCATTTACCAACTCCTCAGGAGCGCCTGAAACGATAAAAAACTTTCAGCGCATTCATAAAAGAGCTGTTAAAAAAATTGGGCTGGAAGTTAAAAAAGAGCTTGGAACTACAGAGCATGGGCACAGGCATGCATATGGTTATCGCGCACGACAACTTGGTTTAAGCCAAGTTGAAATTCAAAAAGCAATGCATCATAAGAGCTCTCTATCCTGCTTGATATATATACAACCAACCTCAGAAGATATTCGTAATAAGATGAGAGAGATTAAATGAGCAAACTTAAAGGTAACTCGAGCCTTCCATTAAATATACCTGTATCAATAAAAACATTGGGTGAATACAAAGCAATATGCAAAAAAAACGGTATCACTAACTCAAGGCTACATTTAGAAAATTACAAAAGCATACCAGGTCTTATTGCACATCCAGAGAGGGTTTTTAAGGATGAGTGGGTGAGCTATAAAGATACATTTGATGTCCCTGATTTTTATTCCTATAACAAGTTAAAGAGTATTATTAAGCCATTAGCTCTTAAATCACAAAAGGAATACAGGGCATTTGTTAAAAAACAAGGTGACCCTCAAATACCAAATGATCCGCAGGGGGTGTGGGAAAGTGAATGGGAAAATTGGTTTAAATTTTTAGGTAAAAAAGAACCTTACAATTTAAAATTTATTGCAAAACCATATATAGCTTGGGCGGTAAAAATAGAAGAATTTATGACCCAAGCATTAGGGGGAGGCTCTAAAAACTCATTGCTTTGTCGATTCGTTCGAATCTATATAGAAAAACATGATAAAAGCTTAACTCCAGAAGCATTTCTTACTAAGCAAAAAGTTAATATCAGACCTTTAAAGCAAGAATTAGAAAAGTTGAATACCGATAATATGCGGCGTAATTTAATAATTGCAGTAAATGAGTTTTTGGACTTTGTGATTACCAATGATCTAACTAGTGAGGATGAGGAAACTGGAGAGATCATTCGAGTAATGGATGCTAGAAACCCTTTATCGCTTCTATCAAATTCATCCAGTGTGATGTCTCCTCAGCGAGCTGAATCAACTAAACCTTGCTTACAGTACTATTTTGTTAAAAAGGCCCAAGAGTGGATAATCCCTGCGAAAGCAAAAAATTTTAGAGACCTAAAGCATTTGCAAAAGTTTGATGCTGACTGGCTGAAAGTATCAGCGTGGGAAGTAGATAAAAGTGATCCTGATTGCGTAATAAAAAAGGTTGGAGAGCAGCTTTATATGTGGTCTCCGATCAATTGGCTGCATACGTTTACTTTGACAAAAGTTCCATTACGGGGTCGTCAGATTGCATATAATGACTCAGGTGAAGCTGATGATGTAATAGCTAATGTTGATCAAAATGGAAAAATAATTTGGGAAAAAAATAAATCTATTTTTTCAGGGTTAACAAAAAACCAAGCTTTTATAAAAAGAATGCCTGACGATAACGCAGGGATGTTTATCACTACAAACAAAACAAGTAATAATGGCCAAGGTTATTCAATTCCGTGGATACCTGAAGATCTTATTTACTGGTTGATAAGACTTCGTAAATGGCAGCAAAAATATAATCCTATAGATAGTCCTACAAACTGGTCTAGTTGTAAAAGAACAAATTTAAATGAGTTGCAACTTAAGGCTAAAGGAATAAATTGTTTTTTATTTAGGGCTTATCAGGATGTTGAGCCACAAAGTGTTGGTAATGCGCTAACACCAAGGTTAGCGGCCGCACTTTATAATGTTCAACCATCAAACTTAGAGCTCGCAACGCTATCAGGGAAGGAAACAACATTAAATCAATATAAGTCTAAGTATACTCCTCACTCTATGCGAGTGAGTCTTATAACGGCTTATATAATGGAAATGGGGATGCCTATTGAAATAGTTATGAAAGTTGTTGGGCACTCGTCAATTGTAATGTCTATTTATTACTGCAAAATTACGCAAGGTGACATTAGAAAACGATTAGAGGAGGGCGAGAAAGAGGCATTAAAAACGAGGGTTGACGCTACTCAAAGTTTAATAGAACAAAATAAGATAGAGAAAGTAAAAAATGAACTGGTATCAAATAATGAAGATTTACTAAATTCATTAACAAACTCTATTCCTGCAGGAAACTTCATTTTCAGGGATTATGGTATCTGCCCATATGCTGCCACTCGTTGTGAAGATGGCGGAGAACTTAATGGTAGTGGTACATCATTGCGTGTACCGGCTCCATCTGGTTATCTAGGGACGCAAAACTGTCTACGCTGTCGTCACTTTATTACAGGTCCCGCATTTATTGGTGGATTGCTATCCATCACTAATGAAATATTACTTTACTCTAACACCCAGTCATCTCAATGTACAAAGTTACAAAATAAAGTAACTACTCTTGAGCATAGTTTAGATGAATTAGATCGTAAAGAGTACGTAGCTAATTTAAAAAAAGAAAAAATAGACTTATCAGAGCGTAAAGTTCTTGAGTTAAAAATAAGAAAAACTGAGTCAGAATATGAAAGTGCAGCCAAGAAAATGGATATGCTTTTATGTGACTTACAGTCAGCCTATAAGCTAATTAAAATGACACAGTCAATAACTAATCAAAAAGACAGCTTGTCTCTAGTTAAAATGAGTGATGCAGAAATAGAGATATCTTTAGAAGAAACATCATTATTTGAGCAGCTGCAAGAGGTTTGTGAGAATGCAACGATTTACGAGTCGGCCAATGCATCGCATGCCATAATTCCAAGATCTCAACTGTTGGATAAAATGGCTGCATTTAATGAAATATCTCCAGGTTTATTCTTGCTAACAGAAGAGCAGCAGTTGCATGCTGGAAATCAACTGGCACGCCTTTTAAAGTCTCGTTTAAAAACATGGTCAAAAGTAAGTCGTGTAATTAATTGTGATATTAAACTCTCCGAGCTTCTTGGTGAGGAACAGGTTTTAAAGTCTGAAATAGAGTTTATTAATAAAAACAATGTATTAACTGGTGTTGAGTCATGAGTATGTCACCTGAAAATCTACTAACTGAATTACAAAAAGGGTGTTCCGCTAAAGTTAGTGAAACCCTCGAAGCAATTTATAAGGTTTGTATGGAGCAAAGAAATAGAGGTGTTGATGACTATTCTATTTCTACTATATCAAAGTTAGGCACTCAACGAGGAGTCCCAAAGGCACAAAGCATTCGCAATAAATCGGGTGAAAAATATAGAGCACTTATTGCATCATTTGCAGAGAGTAGCCCAGTAAAAGATCTTGGTAAGCAAAAGCATCAAGAGTTAAATTGGATAGATGAAATAAATAATCCAAAGCATCGATTACTAGCAAAAATTCAAGCTTCCGAGTTAATTGCGACTCGAAAAAAGCTACAAGAAATTATTCCACCAAACCTTAAAATTGATATTTATGACTACAAGTCTACTGGGCTTGATTCAGAGCACAAACTGTCGCCTCAAGAGCGCAGGGCATTAGAATATTTATTATCAAATAGCTTTCTAAGCAAATGGAAATTAACACCAACTGATTATGGGGAGCTTATTGATGAAAATAAGCAGGCTGTTTTTAAAGCGGCTACCCTTGACGCTATAAAGAAAGCTTTAGATTTTTTATAGCCGTAATATCTATAACACACGCTAAAATTTAATTTGCTGCGACAACTAACTTGAAAAACTCCGGTACCGATTGGTCCAGTCATAGAATTTTATGAGGGTGGGTCGTCTTCGTCACCAAACTCAAAATAGACTGACTTAGAAAGAGAAGCTCTTGAATACCTCATATCTAAAGAGTTTATGCGCCGAGCAGGTTTGGAAGTGGGGCCAAACGGTAGTATATTATCAAGTAATGATAAAGATAATTTTCTCCCGGTTGCAACTTTAGATGCTGTTAAAAAAGCATTGCAGTATTTGTAATAGTGGGATGGGGCAAACTAATTGTATACCAATCTAATAACGCGTGAAGGATTAGACAAGCTAAATAAAGAGCTTAATTATCTTTGGCACGACTACAGACCTGAAATAACAAAAAAAGTAGCTTGGGCTGCTAGCCTTGGCGATCGTTCAGATAATGCCGATTATAAAGAAAATAAAAGATTACTTAGACAGATAGATTCTCGAATTAGGTTCCTTAGAAAGCGCATCGAAGCCGTCAAAGTTATTGACTACTCTCCTCAGCAAGCCGGCAAGGTTTTCTTTGGGGCATGGGTAGAGATTGAAAATGATGATGGTGAAACAAAAGCTTTTCGCATAGTTGGCCCTGATGAGATCTATGGTCGTAACGATTACATTTCTATTGACTCTCCTATGGCCAGAGCGATGCTAAAAAAGGAAGTTGATGATGATTTTCAAGTTAAAACGCCAGTAGGGATAAAAGAGTGGTTTATTAATAAAATTGAGTATAAGTAAAGAGCTAGTGCAGCTTATGCGACAACTAACTTGAACAACCCGAAAGAGAGTGCTTATATTTCAGCCCTCTGAACTTTAGTCATCAAAGTCTCCTTTGGTATAAAGACTGTCAGTCTGTTTAGAGCGATTTATAGTCATTCACACCTAAGAACTACACTTTAAAGTGGTTTAGGATATGTGCTTACTGGCTACGAATAATGAGCGACGCGCGCATATTGTTCCATTTAACTTTACTGAAAAGTTTTAGAAATCTTAGTGATGGCAATACCTTAGATTATTTGTTAAAACTATATAATGTAGAAAAATGAGCGTGGCATCGGCAGAAATATGCGCGTTGAGCGCACTATTAAATTGTTATGTAACTATTAGGAAAATCGAGAATGAAAGTTGATTATGAATATTTAAAGCAACTCTTAGAGGCATTTGAGGAAGTTCCTAAACCTTTCCCCCTTATCAGTGAAATTTCTAAAGCTTCTAGTTCAGTGGACAATCAATTTGCTTTTCATATGGGAATTTTGCACGACCAAGGTTTCCTTCAATATCTTTTCAGCAATGGTCGGTCACCTTTTACACCTGATTACGATGATATTGATGACTTTTCTTGGTGTGACTGCAATGTGCGCCTTACAGCGCAGGGATATGATTTTTTGGCTGCTTTACACCAAAAGAACATTTGGAAAGCTGTCAAAGACGACCTTAAGGAAAACTCGATAGAGACTGTATGGAAAGTAGCTCAAGCAATGGCTACAAAAATCGCAGCATCAAAACTAGAAAAGTACTTGAATGCTTCAGATGTAAAATAGTTACATAACAAATTGTTCAAGAGTGATTCGGCACGCGTAGCATTTTTATTATGCGTTAGGTTTGGTGTTTAAGGTTGTATGCGGAAGCATTGGTATTGCGTGCCTCACACCTTAACAAGGCGTTACATTTCTCGGAGAAATTATGGATAACTGGCTGTACACGGAAGTTCTTAAAGAAGATGATCTACGAGTTCCTACATTTGCTAGGCAAAGCACCATTAATTGGATGAAGGCTCTTCGCTTCGAAATAATAAACGAACACGGAAGCTCAACTAAAGAACAGTTCGAATCTTGCCTTAGGCATTTCAAGGCGGTATACCCCAAGAAGCTGGTTCCTTTGAATAACAGCTATATTTTCGAGTCGTTATACTCGTCACTTACTGGTAGCCTTTCTTTGCAAACTTCTGCTAAGAATTTCAGCAAAGAGTCATGGGTGCTTCCTAGCGCAATTGTTAGCTGGTATTACTCAGTGTATTTTTCGGTATTATCAATGTTCGGATCTACAGGCCAATCTGTTGACGATAACCATGCATCAGCTTATAGGGCATTTGGCTCAAATTTGAGCGATCAAATGCCACACCCTCTAAATATGAAAGCAACACATGTAAAGAACGAAGAATATAGCTCGTTGTTTCCCCAGTACCCAGAGGCCAGTAGTTTTAGCTTGAGTAAAACATTCCCTGAGACTGAAGAATCTGCAAAAGGTATGATCCTCGAATATCTTTCAGGAAATGCTAAATACTACACATGGCTCACCAAAGATAGAATTCTCAAAAAAGCTGATTTTAGTGATTTTAGAACTAAAATCGCCAAAGAAGAGAGAAATAGGCGGCTTCCCAAAACGGTAGCCTTTATGCATTGTGCATTTCGATACAGGGGAAAAGCCAACTATCGCGATGGTATATATCTTACTTACGGGAAGGCCTCGGCCGATGAAACAAAAGAATTTCTCGAAGATATGAAGGTAGTTTCCCAGTTTGCATTTATTGCTGCTCTCGCGCTAGCCCATAGATCACCTCTTAAAACTGAAGTAGTTAAGTTCCTTGAGGATGTAGACAAAAACCTTAAAGGTATTGATTGTATGAGCAGTGATGAATGCTTTTGGAGGGTGCTGTGAATCAAAATGTAACAAGCGCAAGCAGTCGGAAAATCTACTCGCTAGCGCTCCTAAATTTCCGCTGTTGCGGGCGTTAGTTGACACTCAGTTTTCAAGCAAAGGAGTGGACTGAGTACTCCTAATGTTTAAAATGAAATTTACTGTCAGTTGTTAGGTATGTCGGAGGACAATAATTATAAATAGTTCGTTACATGTAACTGTAGCTAACCTTATGTTTTATATAACTTTGTTTAAGGTTACACTTTTGGATGTTTTTAACTATCTCAAAAGTAACCTTAATTTGAAATTATTACCATTAAATTCAGGCAATTAGCTGTATATTAGTTGCGTTACATTGTTATTGTCCGCACGAGCATTGCTCAGAGCCATGTTTTTTCGTATTAACGTAGCATTTTGTGATTGAACTTTAGCGAGCATAGCTTTCAATTCTGCCACCTCAGACCGCAACTCTCGATTGCGGTCTTTGTATTTATTAAGTTCAGTTTGTTTGGCATCACGTTGCTGTCGAATGTCTTTGTTTACACCGCCTTTAATACGCTCTAATAGTTCAGGGCAATCACGGTGAATCAATGCTCGACTTACACCTGCTTCTTCGGCAACGGCAGCGACACTCATTTTACGTTTATGAGAAACAGTATTTGGACGACCTTTTTCGATTCGAACAATGGCAAGTCGAACCGCTTTATGTGTCGCTTTTTCTTTCTGGTTAGACATTTATCACCTCGATATCCTTTCTCTCGTTAATCTCTTGCTTCATAGCTTCAACATCAATACCCAATGCCACTAGAACCTTTTCACAGCGTTCCATGCCTTTTTTTACCGCCGCTCTACCAGCTTCACCAATATCATCCAATTGCATCAGTTTCATTTGCTGCACTAGCATTCCCTCCCAATAAGGCAGGTGTCGCTTATCTACAATGCCGCTTTCACAGCTATCAGGCTTACCACACTTACACTCATCATCATTGGTGCACCACCCAATACCTGTTGAGCGAATTGGTATGGAGCTAGAGTATGCCTTTGCCATAGCACTAAGAGAGCCAAAAGATTTAATTAACTCTTTATCCTCACGGACCTTCATGATGTTTTGAGCTATGTCGCCACCAGTGATAGGCGTGTCTAGTTCAAACCAATCTTGCTTAATTTCTTCTTCAACCAGATATTTCTCTCGAAGCATTTCTTCAAACAATTCAGCATCCAAAGCATCATTAAAGGCATACAAAGTGGTCATGGTAATTGACCAATGTTTAAAGTGATCTTTTAATGCTCTCAAGTCACCTAATTCAGAGTGAACCGCATAATTAGCAAAGGTACGTCTGAATTGGTGCGCTGATAGGTTCCAATTACTCCCTATCTGTTCACATAAGTTTGGCAACCTAGCGTTAGTCATTGCCACCCCTGACAATAGGTAAATTGCGTTTCCTTTTCCCCGGTTTTTCGATAGGCAGATGTGGTTTGATATTTCCTCAAGTCGATGTGCTTCCACATGATCGTTGCTTGCTTTCGCTTTTAGTAAATCACACTCAAGTTGATCTTGAAGTGGAGCGCTCAAACGGCCAAGAATATCAATCGCTTCCGTGGCTATCCTTGGCGCAATCCACTCAGCTAACCCTGTATGTGTTTTCTCAGAGACAGTTTCGATGTGGTAGTAAGTGGTGTCACCTTTCGTTTCAGAGCGATACGCATCACGCTTAATGCCTAATATTTCATGGATACGCATACCCGTTGTGAGTAACAGCCAGAAGATACAGCTATCTCGAAGTAGCAATGTTTCTCTCTTTTTTGACGATTCCAGAATTTCATCAGCTTTATCTAGGTATGATTTAGTGAACTGGCACAGCGGAATTAGCACTTTATTTGGAATAATGGGGGTCTTACCTTTGGTAATGGCTTCCCGATACGCTTCACCAACATACCCTGCTTGCTCATTAGCGGTTGATTGAGGCCAAGGATGCTCTTTGACAAAATCAAACTCTTTGCAGTGGTAATAAAGGTCTTCTAGAATGCGGAATCTATCCACCTTGGTGACTGCTGTCAGTGGTTTAGTCTCGCCTTTTCGTTTTGAGTGCAGGGTATTTACATGCCTAACGTAGGCATTTGAGGTAAAAGCTGTCAGCCCATGTGTAACTGTAGTATCTGAACTTAAAACCCACTGAAAATAACTTTTCAACTTGTCCAATGTTTTCACAAGAGTATTAAGAGCTAACCCCTTTTTGAATTTGCTCCAGATTACCCACTTTGCCATGCGCTTCATTTGAGTATCATCAATCGTAGAAAAAGTAAGGTTTAATGCACTTGCTATAGTTGCTTTCGTACCTTTACTAGCAGGAAACACCCATACATCTTCCTCAAATCGAGATAGCGTTTGGTATTCACCATTGGCGAGTTTAATGTAGGTCACGATACCCGTTAGAGAGCCATCAATGACTTGCTCAAGCGCACTGGTGCTTGGCTTTGGACATTGCTGAATTGCAAACTCAGCTTGTGTGAGTATTAACTCAATTGAACTCATTGCGTCACCTTCAACATATCAAGGTTTTGCCAGTACGGATGTGGATTAGATCTTGCCCGTTCTTTTTCAGTCTCTACACGCTGTAGCTGGCCAAGCTTAGCAAATTCAGGGACAACTTCTTCATCTACGATTCTTAGAACATTTTTTAAATGACGCTTCCAGTCTTTACGACCAAACTCGTCACGGCTTCGAATAATCGCCCAATAAAAACTAAAGAGTTTATACAAATCATCACCTGTAATAACGAAGCTTTTACAGCGGAAGCAGCCTAAAAAGTCATTACAGAACGAGCCATTTTTCGGTGCTTTATCGCCATTCTTAGGGTCTTTACAATGCCCTACAGGGACGCTTGGCTCTGCGCACGTTAGCTCTTTAACTCGTATCTCACCCATTAAGCCCAAGTTGCGCTTTGATTGCTCGGGAGCTTGCAGGTAGTGGTCAAGCGTTCCTGTCCCACTGTGTTTGGCTTGCCGCGCAGCAATTAACAAACTCTCACCACTCAGCTCATAAATACCATTGATGAACGTCTTGCGAAAACGGCTTACATTAAGTTTCATCGTTCGACCATCTTCATCTCTTAAGTCGTACTCTTTGATGAATTTTTTGATGTTATATCTAAGCAGCCTTTCTGCTAGAGAGGAGGCCGTACCTCTCTCGGCACCTATGTGGGCAATTCTAGACTCATAGACAAATAACAAGTCGGAATCGATAGACTTTCTCACTTGGCTATTACGCTCAATGATAGCCTCAATAAGATAAGCCACATCAAGCTTTATTCCTTGCACTACTTCAAGTTCCTGTGATTTTCGTAAATTGTGCAATTGCGTGGAGTTGCCTCTTTTTTTGAATACGGTTAAGAGCTTGCGGCAATCTTTAAGTGGGTGGTCGGTCAATGAGTCGGTAGTCATATTGAGAAGCGGAGATGTGTTGATGCCTGTCTGAATCGCCACAGCTAACAAACACAGTGTTAACTGATAACCTGTTAGTGGTTCGGTCTTTTGATAAATCGGCTTAATTGCTTGTTTTAGCGCAACCACCACCTGCCTTTTTTCATGGGGAGTCAGTGGTTTCTCGCCCTTTGCACGTTTACTTGAATTTGGAAATGGGCTCTTAGGAAAGAAATCACTGTTTAGGTTTATGTCATCAATGACTGACCAATAGCCCTTGTCCCTCATGTGTATCAGCATTGACTTGAGATGAGTGTAGTAACCTTTTAGGGTGTTATACCCTAACTCACAACCTCTAAGGTGCAGTAAATATTGCTCGATCAACTCTGGCGTAATGTCATCTTGTGTTAAGTCCTCACCCGCTGAATACCTAAATAATGTAAGGTATTCAGCGAAATGGAAAAAACCATTTTTAAAATAACCTTTTTGAGTTTCCTCGCTAAGAGCATCGGTATTTTTCAGCAGAGCTTTTGCGGTGTAGTACACTCGATTTGTAATGTCGTCATAACCTTTGCCATAGAAACGAGTAAAATTGACGTTAGAACCATTGCCACCTTTTGAACCGATATTCGGGTAATTCACTACAGGGTTGATTGGTCGGACTATTTCTCGATTTTGAGCAGTGTCAGTTGTTGACTCTACTGCCGATGTTTTCTTTAGCTTGTCTTTGTTAATAGACAGTTTTTTTCTTTGTCTCGCCATATTTCACCTACACAATCGCATCAATCTGTTGTTGATACTCAATCGACAAGTCATCGACCAAATCATTAACCAAATGTAAATATTTCATCGTGGTTGTGATACTTGAATGTCCAAGCCGAGCTTGTAGGTACATCAACGGTTCAAATTTACTGCTTTTATGCTCTAACATTCCTTTCAGCATGTGCGTTGCATAAGTATGCCTTAACATATGCGGTGATACGTGAAAGGGTAATTTAAGCGACTTGAGAGCCTTACCAAAAGCAGAACCTTGAGAAGCCCACCCTTGACCATCAGGCGTTAAAAACAAGCAATTTGACTCCACTTCCGACTCTTGTTGCTTCTGAAAACGAGCCTCATTGACATAACGCCACAAGTCCTCCATCAATCGTGTCGGGATGTGTATTTTGCGCTCTTTCTCACCTTTGGTTCGTGAAATATTGACCTCATAGTAAGCTCTGTTTCCAGTAGGCTTTCTTATTATATTCAAGGGAAACAGCAACAGTTCTTTTCGTCTAATTCCTGTCTGTAGACATAAGCGAACCATCAGCTTTAAGGTTGAATTTTCAATCGCAGATAAAAGATCTCGCACTTCAATTACCGATAAAAATTGAGCTTTTTTCTCAAAGGTTTTCATCATCAAATCAGAGCTGTATTTCTTACCACCATTTCTTTCTGTATGAGCTAAAAACTGCTGGCCTTTATTCACTGAAACGGATTCTAGAGAGTAAGGTAATGACTTAAACCACTTACCGACGCCATAAGAATAGAAACGCACTATCGTTCTTAAATGCTGATTGGTTGAATTTACCGACATGCCAAACTCACCAACACAAAGGTCACGATAAGCACTGACTAACATTTCATCTTCACTGCTTTCTGAAATGTCTCGCCAATCCAAACTGTTCTGCTCACAGAATGTCAGGAATTGAGCTAGGTGATTGCCATACGTCCACCAAGTGTTCTCACTATTCACTCGACCTCGTTTTAAGCACTCATATACCAAGAACTGCAACGCCTCTACACAAAGCATTCCTGATTCAATCCCTAGATCTGAATTATCAACTTCCCACGTTAAGAGGGGAAAGTTAGGGTACTTCACACTTTCAATTTCAAAGTCAGATGTGGATTTAATGCAAAGCATAATCGCCCTAATTCACTGTATATTAACACAGTATAATTGTACGCATTATGCTTTGCTACAAAAATAAACGATTTTTTATGTGGACATTGGTATGTAACACGTTTCTGGACAAAAACGAGTTAGAGCCGAAGGTCGGCTCTGTGCCATTTGCAGACATTAGCAACGCCTGAGCTCAGGTGCATTTGAGACAAC
>ERZ1673962.1169-NODE-1169-length-13541-cov-6.095358_pt1 | contig 13541 bp, 11 predicted proteins | sample MGYA00580188_ERZ1673962 | MGnify/ENA primary metagenome ERZ1673962 (study PRJEB41334, sample SAMN05608104) | rock metagenome | biome: terrestrial subsurface; feature: shale formation; material: shale | place: USA: Pennsylvania ... | reverse complement strand
TATAATTTGGTTTATTTCAGTTAATATAATTTATATTTAACTTTGTTAATAAAAAGTTTGTAGCTAATAAAAAGATTAAACCAAATAGTAAAAAAACAATAACATGGAAAAAAGCTCCAAATCAAGGAACTAGATTTCAATTAACTAATCAAGATAAAAATAAAGTAAATGATTCTCAACTAGCGATTGAAAGTAAAAAGTAAACCAATACAATAGGAAGAACAAAAACTATTGATACCAATATAGAATAAACATAAATTAATACCTTTGAAAAGTTCCAATGTATAAAGTTTTTATATAAAAAAAGTATATCTAAAAATATATTTTTAATTATTTGTTTCATGAAAATTAATTAACAATTAATGCAGTTTTATTTTAATAAATAAGATAGAATTTGCAAAATAAAAACAAAAAAGTAAAATAAAAAAAATATTAAAAAATATAAAAAATGAAAAAACAAGATATTGTATTTGCTATAGCAAAGCTCCCACTTGATTTTATAATTATATTTTGTCTTTTCTATATTTCTAGAGAAATAAGACAAATAAATGATTTTATTCCATGAGTAAATCTACCACTACAAACTATAGATGATACTAGTTTGTTCTTTTTTGCGTTATATGGAACATTATTATATATATTTATATTTGCAATTCACTGACTATACTTTATAAAAATAACTTCTTCTAAGATAAGTGAGTTTTTACAGATTATAAGATATAGTTTTTACTGGTTAATTTTTTATTCATTTTTTGTTTATCTTTGAAAATGAATAATTTATGAAATAGAAATACCTAGACTTATAGTATTATTTACTTTTATAATTGGTACTTTAGCTGTTATTCTAGAAAGAATATTCTTAAATAAATTTGAATATTTTTTATTAAAAAAGTGATTTTTATCAAAAAGAAAAATACTTCTTATAAATAATAAGCCAAAAAATAAAATAGAAAATATTATAAAAGATATAAAAGATGCTAAAATATATAAAATAATTTGATATTCTAATATAGAAAAGGTTGATTGATTAAAAATTAGTTACAAATGAAATATAGATAAGTTAAAAAAATTATTTGAATCAAAAAAATGTGATGAAGTTTTATATATAGATAGTGATTTTTCAAAAAACGAATTACATAATTTATGGGAATTAACTAGAATATTTTGAGTTAGATACAGATATATAACTAATTCTTTTGATGTAACAAAAACTAATACAAGTCTTTCACTTATAAATAAAATACCAGTTATAGAGATAAATAATACATCTCTAGATAGTTGGTGAAAAGTTTTTAAAAGAATATTTGATTTCTTATCTTGAATAATCTGAGTTATAGTATTTTCTCCTATTTTTATAATTGTTTCTATATTAATAAAAATAGAAGATCCTAAATGACCTATAATTTATAAAAACAAAAGAATCTGACAAAACTGAAAAGAGTTTAATCTTTTCAAATTTAGATATATGAAGTGGAAATATTGCGTAAAAGAAGCATATAACATAGATCCAAAAAAAGACAAAGCTTTAGAGTTCGAAAAAAAATTAATAGAAAAAAACTCAACTAGAAACTGACCTCTATACAAAATAAAAAATGATCCTAGAAAAACCAAAGTTTGAACATTTATAGAAAAATACTCTATAGATGAATTACCTCAATTTTTCAATTTAATTTTATGAAATATGAGTTTAGTATGACCTAGACCACATCAACCAAGAGAAGTAGAAAAATATGACATAGAACAAAAAAGACTACTTACAATAAAACCATGAATAACTTGAATGGCACAAGTTAATTGAAGAGAAAAAAATGATTTCAAAAAAGAAGCTGAACTAGATATATTTTATATAGAAAATTGGACTATGTTACTTGATCTAAAAATAATACTAAAAACTTTTAATGTTATTTTTTCTAGAAAATAAAAAAGAAGCTATTATGCTTCTTTTTTTATTATCTCAATTAATCTTTCATTTTCCTTATCAGTTTTTTTTATATCAATAATTATATCAGCTTGATAATAATCCATTATTAAATCTGGCCATTCTATAAGAATAACTCACTCATTATTATCTAAAATATCTTCTCATCAAATAGCAAAAAACTCATCATAATTAGACAATCTATATAAATCAAAGTGATAATTATTTCAATATCTGTTATAATAAGTATAAGTAGGAGATGTAACATCTTCAGATACCTTTAATAAATTGTTTAAAATATGTTTACTAATAGTTGTCTTACCTGCTCATAAATCACCTCTAAGAAATATTATTGATGGCTTAGATATAGGTATTTCAAGTGTGTTTATATTATCTATGGTATATTTTTTAATCATATCAAGAAAAAATAATGTTAAAATTTGCTTTAAAAAAATATTTGTTATATAATAAATATATCAAATTTAATAATAACTTTTAATATTTTATGGAAACATTAATAGAAGTAAATAAAAAAGAAGAAAATGGTATATTAGTTTTTGAATTTTCTGGAGAACTAGATGAAACAAATGCTGATAAAACATTTAAAACAATCTATGATGAAATTGGAGGTTTTGAAAACAAAAAAATCGTATTCAATATGTCAGGATTAAAATACTTAAACTCAAAATCAATTGGTTATATAGCAGATGTATTTTCAAATATTGAAGATAATGAAGGACAAATGCATATATCTAATTGTTCAGAAGGTGTAAAAGATATTTTAGAATTAGTTGGTATAACAACTATTGTTCCTACTGTTGATACTGAAGAAGAAGCTGTTAAAGCAATGAGTTAATAATTTAAAAAAGATATACTTAAATAAGTGTATCTTTTTTTATATATAAGTTTTTAATTGTTTTTCAAAGTTATCTATACTAAAATACTTTGCTCTTTCTTCACAAGCTTCTTTCATAGATAAAGCTTTTTCCTTATCCAAAGTTTTTACACAAGAAACGATATCATCTATTTTAGCACTTTTATCTATAAGGTATCATGTTTTTCAATCAATAATAGATTCCTTAAGTCATCAGTCATTAACTCATATAACAGGTTTTCATGCAGCCATACTTTCAACAGGACTCATTCAAAAGTCTTCATCAATAGGAATATAAATACTAGCTATACAATTAGAAACATAATCCGTAAATCAAACATTTCAAGGCAAGGTAACAAATTCTATATTATTGTATCATTTAGATATATCAAAAATATAGTTTTTTTGTGGGTCATTTTCTCAATATATAACAATAAGCTTTTTATCAGGCATTTTTCAAAAAGCTTTTACAATTCTATCTACCCTTTTAGCATCAGATAATCTAGCAAATGATAAATAATAATCTTTTTGATCTTTATATTTAAACTCTAATAAATCAACAGGTGGATATAATATAGTAGAATCTAATCATAAAAATTTTTTTATTCTATCTTGAGTATTTTTTGAATTAGTTAATATTAAATCCATTTTTTTTACATCATTTTCATACATTTTTTTAAAAATATATGAGAAAACTTTAAATAAAGGTCTAAGCAAAAAAGGTACTTTTTTAAGATATAAATCATGTAAATCATAAATATATCTAGGTGGAGTATGACAATAATAGATTTTTTTTGTATCTTTTTTACAATTTCTAACTGAACTTATACTATCTCATGAAAAAATAACACAATCATATTCATTTAAAAATTTTGTATTAAATAAAAATGCCCATTTAAGCTTGATATGTCTAAATCATTTTTTAAATATTTCACTTGAAACACTTATCATTTTTCAAGTAAATCCTTCTTTTCTCAAATCAAAACTTCAAGAACTAAAAAATCAAGAAGCCAAATCAGAGTTCAAAGCTTTTGCCATCATAAGAATTAATCTTTCTCATCATCATTTGTATAAAAATGTATCATGCATTATTATTATCTTATTTTTTTTCATTTAGTATATTTTTTAATTTATATAATTCATTAAATGCATCTATAGGAGTTAAATTATTTAAATCCATTTTTTTAATTAATTGTTCTACTTCACTATCTCAATAAACAACTTTTTCTATATACTTTATTTCTTCTCATCATCAAATATTAAGTTGAGTCTGAGAAGTTTTTGAATGCTCAGATTCTAAAAATCTTAACATTTTTTTTGCTTCACTTATTACATCTGTTGATAAACCAGCTATTCTAGCAACCTCTAATCAAAAAGATTTTTTTATTCATCATGGTATTATTTTTCTAAGAAAAACTAAATTTTCATCATTTTCTCATACAGCTACTGAAAAATTCTTTACTCATTTAAGCTTAGTTGATTCATCTATTAATTCATGGTAATGAGTAGCAAACAAAGTTTTAGCTTTTATTTTATCATGATTATGCTTAAGTATAGACCAAGCTAAACTCATTCAATCATAAGTACTAGTTCATCTACCTACCTCATCAATTATAACAAAACTATTTTCAGTTGAGTTATTTAATATATTAGCTACTTCTTGCATTTCAACCATAAAAGTTGATTGTCCCAAAAATAAATTATCATTTGCTCATATTCTAGAAAATATACTATCTGTAATAGGAATAATAGCTTTTTTTGCAGGAACAAAAGATCAAATATGAGCCATTAATATAATAAGAGCATTTTGTCTTAAAAAAGTTGATTTACCTCACATATTTGGTCATGTAATAACATGCACATATCCAGATTTATCCATAAGTAAATCATTACTTATAAAATCAGATACGTTTTTTTCTATTATTGGATGTCTTCATCATACAACTTCAAAATTATATTTATCTGTTATTTCAGGTTTTATATAATTATTGTTATATGCAACTGTTGCAAGTCATGCTAAAAAATCTATATTTGATGATTTATCACTTGTTTTTTTGATAACAGAATAAGAGTCTAATATTTTTTCTCTAATATCTAAAAATATATTGTATTCTCTTGATGCTTTTTCACTTTGTGCCTCAAGTATTTTTTGCTCAAACTCTTTTAGTTCTATTGTTATATATCTAGAAGCATTAACAAGAGTTTGTTTATGTATAAAATTATCTGGAATTTTTGATGTTTGTGATTTTGGTATTTCTATAAAATATCAAGAAGCATTAGTAAACTTGATTTTTAAGTTTGATATTCAAGTACTTGTTGATAAATCGTTTTGATAATTTAACAACCATTCTTGAGAATTATTTATAACATCTCTATATTCATCTACTTTTTCATCATAATTATCAGCAATTATTTCTCATGCTGTAAGAGAGTTTTCTGGATTTTCTTTGATGGAACTTTCTATTAAATCAATTATTTTTAATATTTCTTGCAAAACAAACAAAGTTAAACTATAAATCTAACAAAAGTGTAGCCAAAATAGATATTTTGTAAAGTAATAATTAACTTGAAAAAAAAGATTAAATAGATATTCTAAACAAATAAAATAGTAATAATTTTAAAACAAAAAATGATAAAAATTCATAAAAACGATTCTATAGTAGATATTATTATAAAAATAAAAAATACTAAAGAAAGAGAAATAATTTTAGAATTCCCTTTTTGACATCCAGTTTTACATAATTATACATCTCTTAGAATATTAAAAGCAAAAGCTTGAAAAAAAGATTTAGTTATTATTACTAATGATAAAACTGCAAAAAAAATATGAAAAAGATTATGAATAAAATACTCTATAACTGATAATCCTGATTTAATAGAATATAATTATAGTTTTTTTGAATATTTTTTATATACATTCAAAAACTATTTTAGAGAAATAAAAGATGTTTTTTTACAAAAAAATAATGATAATATAATATCTAGATATAGAGATAAATACTGAAATTCAAAAATGTGATACTTTATAAGTTTCTTATTTCTATCTTTATTCTTATTAATATTTGTATTTTATTTTGCAGTAAATGAAACAAATATTGAAATAACACCAAAAATAGAAGTAAAAACTAAATGAAAAAACTTTACTTTTACAGAATCAGAAAATGATCAATTAGTATTAGATGATAACACTATAAGGTTAAAAAAAATAACAAAAGAAATTTTCATTGACTCAAATTTCTGAACATCATGAGTATCGGAAGATACTGTTTCTACATCTAGATGAAAAGTAAAACTATACAACATGTTTAGTGATGAAATAGAATTAATTGATAATACTAGACTTGAAACTCAAACATGATTAGTATACTTAATAGAATGAAATGTTGTAATACCATCTAGTAGTGTAAGTTCTACATGAGCTGTAATACCTTGAGAAATAGATGCTTATGCAAAATCTAGATTGAGAGATAGCAAATGAAATATAATATGATCTAACTGAAACATAGATACATGAATAGCTATGTTTTTACCATGATTAAAAGAAGATAGTGACAAAGTATATGCTCAAACTATAAGTCAATTCAAATGATGAAATGATAATTACAAAAAAATAGTTACAAAACAAGATATAGAAAATGCTAAAACTATACTTAGATGAAAACTTGAAACACAGGCTTATGAAGATGTAAAGCAAGATATAAAAGATAGTAACGAAAGAAACAATGTACAATATGAAGTTTTTCCAGTTGATTGAGTAACAAAATATTCTGAATTCAATGTAGTTTGAGAAGATCAAATAAATATCTGAGAAGAAACTGATAGTTTTAAATTGTGAGCATCAATAAAAATAACTACATATTCTTATAACAAAGAAATGTTATTAACAAAACTTAGACAAACTGTTAGAGATTGAATATTAGATAATATAGAAGAGCTATTAGAAATAAATGAAGATTCTCTAAGAATAATATCTCCTACTCTAAGCACTTCAAACTACCCATTTTCTGTAAAAACTACAGCATTGGTAGAAGCTTTCTTTATACATAACTTTTTATCTGAAAACAATAATTATGTAGATAGATTAAAAAGTATAGTAGTATGATTAAATAAAGATGAAGCTGAAAAAATACTTATAAATACATGAAAAATAAGTAATGTTGAAATAAATATTAGACCTTTCTTTTTGAATAAAATATCAAAGATAAAAGATAATATAGTATTTAAAATAAAAAAATAAAAAAACTAGAATTTAAATTCTAGTTTTTTTATTATCTTTTTCTATTTCCTCATTTGAATCCACCTCTATTTCCCCCTCTAAATCAACCTGATGATCTTCTGTTTCATCCACCACCATTTCAATCTCTTTTAGCTTCTACTATAAGAGGTTTTCTTGGATTTAAGTCTTTGAATTTTTTTAATACATAATAAGCATCATCATCTGCTAAGTTTATAAAAGAAAATTCTCTCATTATATCTATATTACCAACATCTCATAATTTTGAGTCAGTTTCTTTTTCTATAAATTGAATAAGACTACCTGGAGTAAATCCATCTAATTTACCTTTTGCAACGAATAATCTTTTTTGACCATCAACTCATGCACTAGCTCTATTTCTATCTCTAGAATCTCTAGAGTCAGAACTAAAGTTTTCTTGTTTTAAATCACTATAGTGAGTAGAACAAAATTCTTTACCATATCATTCTTTTAATATAGCAGCTAATACTTCAGCAGAATCACCTAATTCTAATAAATCTTTAGCTAAATCTATATAATTTAATTCTTCTTTATTTTGAATTAATTCTTTTGTATTATCTATTAATCTTTTTTTCTTAAACTCAATAACTTCTGAAACTTGTGGTAAAGTTTCAACTTTTATCTTAGTTTTTATAGTTCTTTCAACCCAAGATAACATTCTTGAATCTTTTCTAGAAACAAAAGAAATAGCTTCTCATTTGTTACCAGCTCTTCAAGTTCTACCAATTCTATGAGTATAAGTTTCTGGATTATCTGGTAATGAGTAGTTAACTACATGAGTTAAGTTATTTACATCAATACCTCTAGCAGCAACATCAGTAGCAACAAGAATTTTTATAGCTCCATTTTTAAATCTAGCAAGAGTTTTTTCTCTCATTTTTTGATCAATATCACCATGAATACCTTCAACTTTGTAACCTCTATTCATAAGTCTAGCAGCTACATCATCAACATCAGCTTTAGTTCTACAGAATAAAATACCATAGAAATCGAATTCTACTTCTATAACTCTACATAAAGCTTCAAATTTGTCTTGTTCTCTAACTTTGTAACATTTTTGTTCTATATTAGAGTTAGTTAATTCTTTTCTTTCAATAGTTACTTTATCATGATCTTTTATATATTTATGAACTATGTCTTGAATTCATCTAGGCATAGTAGCAGAAAATAATAAAACTTTTTTATCACTAGGAGTAAATTGAATAATTTCTTCGATTTCTTCTTTGAAACCGATATTTAACATTTCATCAGCTTCATCTAAAACGAAATAATTAATATTATCTAATTTTAAAGTTTTTCTTTTTGTTAAATGATCGATAACTCTACCAGGAGTACCAACAACTATTTGAGGTTCTCTTTTTAATCCTATTAATTCATCTCTAACATTTTGACCACCATATAATAATTGAATTTTTACACCTGAATCAGCAAATGATTTGATTTCATCTGCAACTTGTATAGCTAATTCTCTAGTTGGAGCTAAAATCATAGCTTGAATTCATTTAGCTTTCATATCTAATCTTTCTAAGATAGGTATTCAAAAACTAGCAGTTTTACCAGTACCAGTTTGAGCTTGCCCAATAATATCTTTATTTCAATTTAATAATAAAGGTATAACTCCAGCTTGTACAGCAGATGGATATTCATATCATTTAGCTTGAATTTTTGATAACATTTTTTCAGATAAACCTAAATCAGAAAATTTAATTTTCGTATTAGTGTCTCCAGAATCTATTTGTTTTACAGTCATTTTATATAACTTAAATTTTAAAAATATAAAAAAAGAACAAGCATATAAAGCAAGTTCTTCATCATTTAAGTGAAAAACTTCTTTAAAAAATCAATATAATATAATTAATCTTACGCCATAACCCTCTATTTGACCCAAATTAATTATATCCCATTATATTGAGTCCTTAAGGAAGTTCCAAATTTATGGCTGGATTATATATATAAAAAACCAAAATGCAAATATAAAAACGTCAATATTTTATTTTTGTAAATATATATGATAAAATAATAATATATAAATAGTCATTAAAAAAACTATGACAGAATTAAAAAATAAAATAAAAACATTCTTTAGAGCTGACTTACTAGCATGAATAACAGTAGCTCTAGTTATCATACCACAATCAATGGCATATGCTTGATTAGCATGATTGCCTATTTATATATGACTTTATACTGCATTGGTATGAGTTATAATATGATGATTATTTTGATCTAGTAAACAAATGTCTACATGACCTGTTACTATAGTATCCATAATGACTGCTGCAACTATATGATCTCTATGACTTCAATCAATGGAACAATACATTATTTATGCTTCTATGATGGCATTTTTTATGTGATTAACATATCTAATACTATCAATTTTTAGAATGTGAATAATAGTTGAGTTTTTATCACATCCTGTAATTGTATGATTTACAAATGCAATAGCCCTTATAACAATAATAGCTCAAGCAGAAAAAATTTTTTGATTTTCTGTAACTAAATGACTTTGAATATTTGAACATACTTGGCAAATTATTATAAAATCCTTAGATGAATTACATCTAATAACATTTTTATTTTGATTTATAGCAATACTATTTTTACTGATACTTAAGAAATTTCTTCCAAAAGTTCCTAGAGTATTATTGTTATTAATAATATCAATAGCAGTATCATATCAAATATGATTTGAAATAAATTATTGATGAAGTGTTGTTGGAGTGATTCCTAGTTGACTACCTAGTATAAATTTAGATTTTTCAAAGGAAATATTCTTATGAGAAAATACATATAAAGTAATGCTATTTGCATTTATAGTATGACTTATATGATTTACTGAATCTATAGCAGTAGCAAAATGAGTAGCAGTTAAAACAAAACAAAAAGTATCAGCAAATAGAGAGTTATTATGACAAGCTGCCGCAAATATGTGATCATCTATTTTTTGATGATACTGAGTTGCTTGAAGCTTTTCTAGAACAGCTGTAAATCTTAGAGCAGGAGCAGAAACCTGAGCCGCATCTATAGTTACGTGAATAATAGTAGCAATAACCTTGATATACTTAACTCCAATGTTATATCATTTACCAATAGCCACATTAGCTGCGATAATAATAATTGCAGTATCTGATTTAATAAAAATTGAACCAATAATAGAAGCTTGGAAAGTACAAAAAAAAGATGCTTATGTTGCTATTATTACTTTTTTAGCAACAATGTTTACAAGTCCAAATGTAGAAATGTGAATAGCAACATGAGTTATATTATCCCTTGCTTTTCATATATATAGATCAATGAAACCAAAAGTAATTGAAGTTTCAATGTATAAAAACTGAATATTTAGAGATGCTAATTTTTTCAAAATTAAAAAATCTAAATATGTATCTGTTTTTAGAGTTGATTGAAATTTATTTTTTGCAAATGCATGACATTTTGAAAATCAAATACTAAATTATATATCAGAAAAACCAGATTTAAAAATAGTAATATTTGACTTTGAATGGGTATGAAATATAGACTCTTCAAGTTATGTCGTACTTAGAGATTTAGATTATAGATTAAGAAAACAATCAATAAAAGTATATTATTGTAATTTGAGAGTAAAAGTAGTTAACAAACTACATAATGTAGGTTTTATTGAATCAATATGAAAAGACAAAGTATTTGAAAAACTACAAGATATAATAGAGTATTTAAAAAAACAAAATGAAAAAAGAGATTTAGATTTAAAGCCATTATTAAAATATAAAGCAAAAAACAAAAAAACCGAAAAAATATGAGAAAAAATGCTTTATAAAAAAATAACATAGAAATAAAATTCTATGTTATTTTTTATTCAAAAGTTTTATAATTTTTTCAATATTTTTCATATAGAGTTCTAGATCATCAGTTACTTTTTTCAAGAGAAGATAATCATAAAGATTCTATATAAAATTCAGCAATCTTAGCTGTATGAGCTTCTATTTCTAGTAATGGAGGTATTCATTCATAAGAATCAATATCAAATTTTATTTTTCATAATTCATATGCTACCCTATCTTTTTTCTTGGCCCTAGTTTTTTTAAATCATAAATGATTTAGTAACTCTATAAATAACATTATGTCATTTATTTTAAACTCTTTTTCATAACAAACTCTCATTACTGATGAGTCTGCATCTTTTTTTTCTTTTCTTTTGATAGTGTAGTAAAAAGTTGATTTTCAATCTTCTCAAATCTTTTCTCTTATTCTAAAACTTGTCTTTCATTTTGTTTTTTCTATAGCATCATTTTCAAAATCATAATATATATCAATAACTGTTCATCTAAAAACCATTTTTGCTCATGCTTTTTCTAACAAGTCTATTTCTAACTTTTCTTTATCTATTCAAAGTATTTTTATTTCTTTTTCTTGCTCAAAATCATTTACTAAATTTTCACTTATAGTTATAAGTCAATATTCTTTTGATTTTATAAGTAATTGAGATAATGCATTTTGTCACAATATATTCTCTATTTCAACTTTTATAAGGTTCTGAACTTCATACAAAGAATCTGGTAAACTATTAACAGAATTAGACTCTAAAAAATCTAAAAATTGTTCTACATCAAGATTGTTTTTTGTTTTATCAACCATAATAAAAGTTTAATAATTTATTTTTTTAATATTAGACAAAAAACAATAATATGCAAGATAAAATTGACTAAAAAGTATTTTATTTTACAATAACTAAACAATTTTTGGAACAAAAAGGAGTAAAAGATGAAGAAACATCTTCATATGGCTCTTCCTCAATCAATACAAAAAAATGATTTGAGCAATGAGCAAAAAGAAAAAATCTACCAAAACTTCAAAAAAAGAGTAGAAAAAAAGAGCAATCACAACTATATAGACCTTGGAGAAAAACCTATTCTCCTTCGACTGTATTTCAGCGGTAGCCTCTTTGACTCAATTACAGAGTTTTTGGTAAGTTTTAAATCATTTGAGGTTATAAAAGGAAAAACTCCTGGAACCGAAGATGAAGAAATTGGTTTTACTGCAAAAGTACGAACTATTGTAGTTGATAGACCCTTTAAACTCACTGTTCTGAGAAAGCAATTCAAAGCTTATCTCGAACTCATTGAGTAAAAAAATCCCCCTTATCATAACTTGATAAGGGGTTTTATTTATTTTTTCTTTTTAGAATAATATCTTTTTTTGTTTGGATTAGTTTTTGGTTTTTTCTTAAATCATTCCTGAAAATTATCATATCAAAGTATTTTTGCTTTTGGTACTACTTCGTTTTTGTATGAATCATCATCAATAACTTTTACTTTTTTACCAATAGTTTCTTCTACTTTTTTTAAGTATTCTTTTTCATGATCTATACAAAATGTTATAGCTACTCATTTTTTACCAGCTCTAGCTGTTCTTCATATTCTATGAACATAATCTTCTGGCTCTAATGGTATATTATAGTTTATAACACATGATAAATCATTTACATCTAATCATCTAGAAGCTATATCAGTTGCAACCAATACTTTTATTTCTCAATCTTTTAATGCCTTCAAAGCTCTTTGTCTAGCATTTTGTGATCTATTTCTATGAATATTATCAGCTTTTATTCATATAGATTTTATATATTCTAAAACATATTCTGTATCATCTTTTGTTCTAACAAAAACAAGTATAGAATCAAATTCTGGTTTTTTTACAAGATATTGTAGTAATTGTCTTCTATGACTAGCTTTTACATGATAAACTTGTTGATTTATATTTTCTGTAGTAGAAGCAACTTTATGGACTTTTACTTCTTCTTGGCAATGAAGTAAACTAGAAGCTAATTCTTTTATTTCTTTTGGCATAGTAGCTGAGAAAAATAAAGTTTGTCTTTTTTCTGGTATTCTTTTCATTACCTTTTTTATATCAGGTAAAAATCCCATATTTAACATTTTATCCGCTTCATCCAATACTAAATAATCAATATATGATAGTTTTATAACTCATTGATTAATCAAGTCCTCCAATCTTCAAGGAGTAGCTACTAATATATCTATTCATTTTTCTATAGCTTTCTTTTGATGAAAATCATTAACTCAACCATAAATAGTAGTGCTTTTAAGATTTACATTAGAACAATATAGTTTCATAGAGTCTCATATTTGTATAGCTAACTCTCTAGTTGGAGCTATAATAAGAGCTTGTAGTTTTCTTTTTGCTTTACCTTGTTCTTCTAGCTCTTTTCTTTCATTATAAAGGCTTTGTAATATTGGTAATACAAAAGCAAAAGTTTTACCACTACCAGTTTGAGCACTAGCTAATATATCTTTTCATTTTAAAGCAAAAGGTATAACTTTTTCTTGTATTTCTGTTGGAGTATCAAATCATTCTTTATCCAATGCTTTTTGTAAAGGTCATACAAGACCTAATTCGTTAAATTTCATTTTTTTCTTGATGTTAAATTATATCAGATATATTAACCAGATTTAGTAAAGGCCCAAATTTAAAATAAAAAAAAGTTAATTATTGAA
>ERZ1673962.1167-NODE-1167-length-13569-cov-35.462705_pt1 | contig 13569 bp, 12 predicted proteins | sample MGYA00580188_ERZ1673962 | MGnify/ENA primary metagenome ERZ1673962 (study PRJEB41334, sample SAMN05608104) | rock metagenome | biome: terrestrial subsurface; feature: shale formation; material: shale | place: USA: Pennsylvania ... | reverse complement strand
GGCCGCTATTGTCTCTTGAGTCATGCCATGCGATTGAAGCCCGCCTGGAAGGGGATGAGGTGCTCTTCAATGGCCTCCTCATCCAGTGCCTCCGGCGAGAAGTCTTCCCCCAGCATCTGAAGTAGCTCGTGACCATGAGGATCCTGCTCGCCGGCACTGGCGGCTTTCAGGGCAGCATATCCCTGCACACCGCCGATATCCTCTGGCGGGCACGCCATGGCACCATCCAGCCATCTTGGACAGGGGGATACTGCCTCTACCTCTGTTGCTTCGATGACAATGCGATGTTTCCAGTCATCGCCAAAATCATAGAGATAATGGAAGTCATTCCCCTTGGCCCGATTCACCAGGGTCTTCAGCTTGGCATTTCGCGACATGGTAATGGGGCGTTCGCTGAAGTCGTCGGGTTCAGCGTAGTAGCGGCCGTCACACTCAAACTCGTAGAGGTGTTGCTCCTCCCACCCCATCACGTCCTGGATAAGCTCGTGTAGTCGGTGCAGATTGATCGTTTCTGGCACGACGACTCGACGCCAGACCAGGGGATCCGTGTCCATCAATTCAATACGTAGTTGAATGTCCGCCATTCGGCCTCCTCGAGTGAAGTCGCTGCGCATGAGCGTGTTAATATCCGGGCGATTGACCGGATTGTCCGTTTACGCCGCAAGTCGACTCGCTATCACGATGATCCAGTGATGGTGACTCACGTATCAACCGATGCGTTGTCCTCACTCTCCTTCAGCAATCCCTCTATCACCAGAATAGAGCGTTCATGCGGTGCTTGTGGGGTAGAACGATTGCCTTGTTCCACTTCAAAAGGGAGTAGTGCAGAGACCAGTACCGCGGCGATCAACGAGAATAATGCATCAAAGTATTTCATCGATATCCCCCTCCAGACAATGAATGTGTCTACAGAGACTATGCCGCGTGCTACAGAATTGCCTTTCGGTAATATCGATATGAACTAGCGGAACAACCGATGTCAGCGGCTGGCGCGTCGTCAGCGAGCGTCGGGAGCTCGTTCGGTGTCATTCCAGTCGATCACATGGCTGATGATCTTCCAGCCGGCCTTGCGCGCCGCTTTCTCTGCCTGAATTTTGGCTTGAACCTTGGAGATGCTGTCAGTCTGCACCGTGAAGGGCTCTTCCCATGCCAGCCGCTTGTTCTTGACGCCCAGTGTCACTCTGAGCCCCTTGAGAGGCGTGGTGGTTTCTCTGGCGCGGGGTGCTTCAGGACGCGCGCGAGGAGCGGTCTCTCGGGAGGTTGAGCTGGCGGTTCTGTTGGTACTACGCACGAACTTGTCGAGTTCGCGTTTCATGCTTTCTTCGAATTGGTCGACTGACATGTCACTCATCTGGGTAACCCCGTTTGATCAAAGGAATTCACATCTGAAGCAGCAGGGAGTCAACACACATAGGTGGTGATGACTTGCGAGATTTCGGTAAGGCGTGTCTTGCCGGTAAATTCAAATCTCACCGTACCGAGTGCCGAGAAATAGATCGTGAGCTCTGAATCAAGATCAAAGGTGCCGGAAGTTTCGATGGAATAGGTTTCAATCTTCTTGTAGGGGAGCGAGGTGAAATCTTTCTTGCTGCCGGTCAAGCCTTGAACATTGACAGCGATAATACGCTTGTTGGTAAACACGACCCCGTCACGCATTGATTTATAGGCTGAAATGATTTCTTCGCCCTCGATCAGCAGGTCATTGACGCGTTCGGCATATTCATCGTTCTGTTTGAGTTTAAAAAAGCCTTTATTATTGAAATCTATCATTGTATTACCTTGTGATTCGACAGTGCTGCCATCTGGGGATACTTCGCTAGCGCATGAGTAGGAGCCTTCCCTCGGCCTCTGGCGGGACATGCGGATTTTTTCAGTATCAGGACTAGCATAATCCATCCCGCGCCAACGGAGTAGCCCCGCGCCCTGACACCAGAGCTCCGAGGCGATCAAGTGTGCTGCATGGCAGTGCAAGAAGGGAGAACGCGGAATGCACGCCGGCCTCTCTGGTCAGCATGACGCTTGCTGTCCGATCTCGGGAGGCCACCTTCCTTCACTCGGACGGCCAGACCTCTTCGAGACTTTGCAGAGCGGCTTCTACACAGGGCTCGTGTTGCTTGTCGTGACGCCACACCACACTCAAGGCACAGGGCAGGCGGGTATCCGGCACGATATTGAGGCCTCGTTCCTGGCGCTCGGCCAGCGCCAGTACATCGCGAGCCAGTGTCAGCCCGACGCCGGCGCGCACCAGGTCCAGCATGCAGACTTCCTGATCCACCTGCGCGACGCGGTGGGGTGTGCACTGACTGTCACGCATGGCATGCGCCAGCAGGCGTGAGTGAACGGAGTTTTCCGGCGTCACGATCCACGGCAGGGCGGCCAGGGAAGGCCAGTCAGTGTCCGTCAGGCGCGCTGACCAGCCGCTGGGGGCGAGAATGAAATAGTCGAAGAATGCCAGCTCGCGATAACAGAGGGAGTCATCGCGTGGGCCTTCTCCGGGGGGAGCGAGGTAGAAGCCGATTTCCAGTTCATTCTGGCGCAGCGCCTTGAGGACGCAGCCGCTCATGCCGTGATGGAGTTCCGTTTCCAGATTGGGTGCGCGTTCCAGAAGATGGCGCAGCAAGCTGCCCAGACGAATGAATTCCGGGTCGACGATGGTGCCGATGCGCAGCTTGCCGCGCACTGTGCTGTGCAGTGCCGCGGCGGCCTGCTCGAAGCCACGTGCGCTGGCCAAGGTCTTCTCGGCACTGGGCAGCAAGGCTTGGCCGTCGGCCGTCAACAACAGGCCATGGGGGTGACGCTCGAACAGGCTCAATCCCAGGCCTTCCTGCAATTGCTTGAGCTTGAGGCTGATCGCGGGCTGGGTGAGGTGCAACGCCTGCGCCGCTCGCGACACGCTGCCGGTGCGCGCCACGGTGACAAAGGCGTTGAGTCGGGACAGATCCTGCATCAGTGACATCCCTGTGTTTGGCATTTTCTGGCCGGCGAGACACGTGCTGCTGGCCCTGCATCACGCATTGTGGCCTGAATGCGTTCTCTGCCACCTATTGGCCATTAGTCGCGGTAAGCCGTGTTCACCCGGGACAGGCCTCGTGATCGAAGCGCCTGTCGCTGTCGAAATCTCTTCCTTTTTATTCATTGTAACTGATTGATTATAAGCGCTTAACTGTTGCTCTGGTTCTCGAGGGAAGTGGAGAAATGTCTGAGCGAAATCGGATATCAGCAATCGTTATATCTCACCCAAGAATTACTCAATTGCACCCTGCGCGTGGCGGCGTAATTTCATGAACACTTGCTGATGGCATGTCCTCGTTCGTCATAGACCAGGCGAAGGACCTTCAGCGCCAGACATGTGCATGACACAGGCTTATTCCTATAAAACACCGCCAGCGGAGATCAGCACCATGACGACAGCAGCCAACGCTATCCAGCATTTCATCAACGGCCAGGTGACTCGAGGCGACTCCAGCGTCACTCAGGATGTCTTCAATCCGGCCACCGGCAAGGTGACCGGTCAGGTCGCGCTGGCCCGTAACAGTGATGTCGATGCCGCCGTGGCTGCTGCCAACGCCGCTTTCCCGGCCTGGGCCGACACGCCGCCGATTCGCCGTGCCCGAGTGATGTTCAAGTTCCTCGCATTGCTCAACGAGCACAAGGACGAGCTGGCGGAGGCGATCACCCGCGAGCACGGCAAGGTATTCACCGACGCCCAGGGCGAAGTGGCACGCGGCATCGATATCGTCGAATTCGCCTGCGGTATCCCGCAGCTGCTCAAGGGGGATTTCACCGACCAGGTCAGTACCGGCATCGACAACTGGACGATGCGCCAGCCGCTGGGCGTCGTCGCTGGCATCACGCCGTTCAACTTCCCGGTGATGGTGCCGATGTGGATGTTCCCGGTTGCCATCGCGGCAGGCAACAGCTTCGTGCTCAAGCCGAGCCCGCTGGACCCCAGTGCCTCGCTGATGATGGCGGACCTGCTCAAGCAGGCGGGTCTGCCGGATGGCGTCTTCAACGTGGTGCAGGGCGACAAGGATTCCGTCGAGGCGCTGATCGATCATCCCAAGGTGCGCGCCCTGTCCTTCGTGGGCTCGACCCCGATCGCCAACCTGATCTATGAGCGCGGAGCACGTCACGGCAAGCGCATCCAAGCACTGGGGGGCGCCAAGAACCACATGGTGGTGATGCCGGACGCCAATCTCGACAAGGCGGTGGATGCCCTGATCGGCGCGGCCTACGGCTCCGCCGGCGAGCGCTGCATGGCCATCAGTGTCGCGGTAATGGTGGGCGATGTGGCGGACACCCTGGTGCCGCGTCTGGCCGAGCGTGCCCGCGAGCTCAAGATCAAGGACGGCATGAACCTGGACGCCGAGATGGGCCCGATCGTCACCCGTCAGGCGCATGAGCGTATCTGCGGTTACATCGAAAAGGGTGTCGCGGAAGGCGCCGAGATGATCGTCGACGGGCGTGAGTTCACCGGCAACGACATCGGCGGCGACAGCACTGAAGGCTTCTGGATGGGCGGCACGCTGTTCGATCACGTCACGCCGGACATGACCATCTACAAGGAAGAGATCTTCGGCCCGGTCCTGGCCTGTGTCCGTGTGCCGGACGTCGCGACCGCCATCCAGCTGATCAACGAGCACGAATTCGGCAACGGCGTGAGTTGCTTCACCGAGAGCGGCAGTGTCGCGCGGGAATTCGGGCGCCGCATTCAGGTGGGTATGGTCGGCATCAACGTGCCGATTCCGGTCCCGATGGCCTGGCACGGTTTCGGTGGCTGGAAGAGCTCCCTATTCGGGGATACCCACGCCTACGGAGAAGAAGGGGTGCGTTTCTACACCAAGCAGAAGTCCATCATGCAGCGCTGGTCGGATTCCATCGATGCCGGTGCCGAGTTCGCCATGCCGACGGCCAAGTAAGTCGCTCGCGACTGCGGTCATCTGCATTCTGGTTACCTACCAGCATACGCCAGCTGTCTGGAGAGGGACGCGTCATGTCAGACAACAAGAACAACCCGCATCGATCCCCGGAGGGCGAGCAGGACGCTCGCCCCGCCAAACCGGGCGACGATCTCTCTGAATTCGATTACATCATCGTGGGCGCCGGTTCCGCCGGCTGCCTGATAGCCAATCGTCTCAGCGCCAACCCTGACCACCGCGTGTTGCTGGTCGAGGCGGGCGGACGTGACAACTATCACTGGATTCACATTCCGGTGGGCTATCTGTACTGCATCAACAACCCGCGCACCGACTGGATGTTCCGCACCGAGCCGGACAAGGGACTCAACGGCCGTTCGCTGATCTATCCGCGCGGCAAGACGCTGGGCGGCTGTTCCAGCATCAACGGCATGATCTACATGCGCGGCCAGGCGCGGGATTACGATCACTGGGCCGAGGTGTCCGGCGACGACGAGTGGCGTTGGGAGCAGTGTCTGGCTGACTTCATGCGTCACGAGGATCACGCGCTACTGGATGACGGCGCCAGCAGTGATCCTGGGCAGCATGATTTCCACGGTCACGGCGGGGAATGGCGCGTCGAGCGTCAACGACTCAATTGGGAAATACTGGATGACTTCGCCATTGCGGCCGAGCAGGCCGGCATTCCGCGCACCAAGGACTTCAACCGTGGCAGCAATGAAGGGGTGGCCTATTTCGAGGTCAACCAGCGGGCGGGTTGGCGCTGGAACACGGCCAAGGCCTTCCTGCGCCCGGCGCTCAAGCGCAGCAACCTGACCCTGTGGCATTCCACCCAGGTCAATCGTCTGCTATTTGCGGGCGGCGAGCAGGGCATGGGGGCTGAAACACGGGCTGGCACAGGGGCGACGGACGCAGCGAAGCAAGCCTCCGATCTGCGCTGCACGGGGATACAGGTCGTGCGTGATGGCAAGGTCATCAACCTCTCGGCGAAGCGTGAGGTCGTGCTGTGTGCCGGCGCCATCGGCTCGCCACATCTGCTGCAGGTTTCGGGCGTCGGGCCCAGGGCATTGCTGGAGGAACATGGCGTCGAGGTAGTGAAGGACCTTCCCGGCGTCGGCGAGAACCTGCAGGACCACCTGCAGATCCGTTCAGTCTACAAGGTCACCAATGCCAAGACCCTGAACGCCATGGCCAGCACCTTGCTGGGCAAGATGGGCATCGGCATGCAGTACCTGTTCAAGCGTTCCGGGCCGATGAGCATGGCGCCGTCGCAGCTGGGGGCCTTCACGCGCAGCAGCGATGACTACGCCCACCCCAATATCCAGTATCACGTCCAGCCGCTGAGCCTCGAGGCCTTCGGGCAGCCGTTGCATCCCTTCCCGGCGATCACCGCGAGTGTCTGCAATCTCAACCCCACTAGCCGTGGCACGGTGCGTCTGCAGAGCGCCGACCCGCGTCAGGCCCCAGCGATCGCGCCCAACTATCTGAGCACCGATGAAGACCGCAAGGTCGCGGCCGATTCCCTGCGGGTCACGCGGCGTATCGCCTCCCAGCCAGCCTTTGCGCGCTACAAGCCCGAGGAGATCAAGCCGGGGGTCGAGTACCAGACTGATGAAGAGCTCGCCAGGCTCGCCGGCGATATCGGCACCACCATCTTCCATCCGGTGGGCACCACGCGGATGGGGCGCGCTGATGACCCGATGGCGGTGGTCGACAGCCGTCTGCGTGTGCGCGGCATCCAGGGGTTGCGGGTGGCAGATGCCGGCATCATGCCGACCATCGTCAGCGGCAATACCAACTCGCCGACCCTGATGATCGCGGAGAAAGCCGCTGGATGGATTCTGGAGTCAGCTGTCGGAGGAGACTGATACGAGGCCCTGCATGTCCCCAATGCGTCAGCCAGTGCTGATCGCTCAAGGCCGGCTTGTCTGACCCTGAGCCTGCAGGGGGTAGCTTCCAGAGCATGAGAAGTACTCAAGCGCTGAGCGTCTTATGACACGAGGTGAACGTCGAGGCTTCTGCGTGTGACGTTGGCGCATCGGCTGGCGAGACCCTCGCGAAGCAAGGAGCGGAAAGACTGCCGCGTCAGGTGCTGGCTTCTGCGTGACAGTCGCCGCTCATGAGCGCTTGAGACCCACAGGCCGCCGACATTGACGTGTCGGCGGCCTGTTCGCGTCTGGCGGAAACTTGGTCGAGGAAGGCGTTAAGAAGGTGCGAGGGGGCGCGAGGATGTGAAGTGCGCAGTGCGAGATTAATGAATGAAATTCATGTTTGCATGAGAAAATACCGTGTCGCGATTCATGCTTTTCGCGGTTGCCGGGAAAGTATAATGCGCGTGGAATAAAAAATGTATAATGCCGCGCTCTTTTCATTACGAAAAATTATTGAATACAGCGAACTGCCCGAGCAAGAGCGACGTCTCGCCCCTCTTGCTCGGGCTTTCTCACTAAGGTGGTAGTCGTGCAAGAAGCAGTTCCCCCCGCCAGTGATGGCGATCATCTGGACCCGCGTGTCTTCATCCCCGCCGTATTGGTCATCCTGGCCTTCATCGGCCCGGTCATCCTGTTCCCGGATGCCAGCACCGCGCTGATCAATGCCGCTTTCTCCTTCGCCACCGGCAAGTTCGGCTGGCTGTATCTGGTGGCCGGCCTGAGCGTCGTCGGATTCCTCATCTGGCTGGCCTTCAGCCGCTACGGCAACGTCCGCCTGGGCGGGGCAGAGGACACGCCCGATTTCTCCTACTTCAGCTGGGTGGCGATGATCTTCACCTGCGGGATGGGGATCGCGATCGTCAACTGGGCGTGGGTCGAGCCGATCTACTACTACACCTCGCCGGCCTATCACGTGGCGGCCAAGAGTCGTGAGGCCGCGGAGTGGGCGCTGGCCTTCGGTCAGTTCCACTGGGGGCTGACGCCATGGGCCTTCTATTGCCTGCCGGGCCTGCCGATCGCCTACTCCATGTACGTCAAGAAGCGTGATGGCGTGCGTCTGTCCGTCGCCTCGCGCGGCGTACTGGGCCGTCATGCGGATGGCGCCTGGGGCGTGTTGCTGGATTCCATCGTCGTGTTCGGGATCGTCGGCGGCGTCGGCACCTCGCTGGGGCTGGCGGTACCGCTGGTATCTCAGCTGGTCAGTGGCATCCTCGGCATGGAAGCTAACTTCGGGCTGGAAGTCGCGGTGCTGTGCATCTGGACGGCGATGTTCTCCGCCAGTGTCTGGTTCGGCCTGGCCAAGGGCATCAAGATTCTCTCCGACGTCAACGTGATCCTGGCGATCTTCCTGCTGGCCTTCACCTTCATCGTCGGTGACTCGCAGTTCATGGTCGAAGGCTTCGTCAACAGCCTCGGCAAGACCCTGGGCAACTTCATCCCGATGAGCCTGTGGACCGACCCGGCGGGGGATTCCACCTTCTGGAAGGACTGGACCGTCTTCTACTGGGCCTGGTGGATCGCCTACGCGCCGATGGTGGGTCTGTTCGTGGCGCGTATCTCGCGCGGCCGTACCATTCGTGAGCTGATCATCGCGGAGCTGGTGTTCGGCTCGCTGGGAACCTGGGTATTCTTCGCGGTGTGGGGCGGTTACGCGCTGGATCTGCAGATCAGCGGCGCGCTGGACATCAAGGCGCTGCTGGACAGCGGCGGTATCCCGCTGGCGGTGGAAGGCATTCTGCAGACCCTGCCGTATGCCAAGCTGGTCACGGTGGCCTTCATCCTGCTGTGCTTCATCTTCCTGGCGACCACGCTGGACAGCTCGGCCTACGTGTTGGCCTCGGTGGCCTCACGCAAGCTGTCCGGGTATCAGGAGCCCAAGCGCTCGTTCCGCTTGATCTGGGCCTTCCTGATTGCGGCCGTCGGGGTCGCGCTGATCCAGTTGGGTGGCCTGCAGACGGTGCAGACCTCGACCATCGTGGTGGCGCTGCCGATGATTCCGGTGATGCTGATTCTGGCGCTCTCGATGCTGCGCTGGCTCAAGAATGACTTCCCCAAGGAAGAGCTGAATCCGGTACTGGTCATCGATGACATGCCGGCCTTCCATCGCAAGCCGAAGAAGACGAATCGCCAGGCGTAACCGCGCTATGCGCTGAAAGAGACGGCGCAAAACCTAACGACAAGGGCCCCTCAACATGAGGGGCTCTTGTCGTTTCTGGCGTATGGAAACGCCTGACAAGGCGCAGGTTTGGCCAGGCTCAGGCCTACCATGCCCAGCCCTTCGCTCGGCCACGTCTCTCGTTCATTTCTCTCGGTTATTCCAGCCAGGGACGATCAAGTCCTATAGCGCTTGGCAAGAGGTGCTCAACAGTAGGCTCTCAAGCAGGCGGACGGCAGCGGACGACAAGGCAAAAAAGGGGAGTGGGCGGATGGTGGGGCTTCATCCGTGTGTATTCGTGGTGGGCGACGGCCAGCATCGAGTATCCAGAGCCGCTCGGATTGGATGACAGGACGCAACAATCCTGGCCTGAACGTCTGGCCCTCAGGCCTTGGGTTGGCGGTCTCTTGCTGGGCGATTTATGAGGTAGGAGTTCGCATCTGACCTGAAAACCGCAGCAGCTCGACACCTGTATGCATGAACATGCAGTAAGTTGTGCACGTCGTGCCGGACGCCACCTCGGGTTCCTCGTTGGCGGGATGAATCAACTGGTGCTTATATTGCAACACGTTAGGTTTTCGCTATTCCCTGGTTAGCTATTATTTGTTTTTGCTATGGGAGCTTCTCGCCAATACTCCTCGCCCCGTTACTCCCTGATTTAACGAGGAATTTGCGAGGTGCTGAACGTACGTTTTCCCATGAAGACCCTGACGGCCGTGATGGCGCTGGGCCTTTCTGCCAGCAGTCTGGCGCAGCAGGAAGTGATGACTCGTTCCAATGGTGCGCCGGTCGGCAACAACCAGAACTCCCTGACCGCCGGCCCGAACGGCCCGACACTCCTGCAGGACCACCACCTGCTGGAGAAGCTGGCGCACTTCGAGCGCGAGCGCATTCCGGAGCGTGTCGTCCACGCTCGCGGTACCGGTGCCTACGGTGAGTTCCGTGCCACCGCGGACCTCACCGACCTAACCGTCGCGGCACCTTTCCAGGACAAGGGCCAGGTGACGCCGGTCTTCGTGCGCTTCTCCAGCGTGATCAACAGCAAGGGCTCGCCGGAAACCCTGCGTGACCCGCGTGGCTTCGCCGTCAAGTTCTACACCGAGCAGGGCAACTGGGACATCGTGGGCATCAACTTCCCGGTGTTCTTCATCCGCGATGCGATGAAGTTCCCGGACATGATCCATGCGCTGAAGCCGGACCCGCGTACCAACCTGCAGGACCCGAATCGCTACTTCGATTTCTTCAGCCATATCCCCGAAAGCACCAACATGCTGACCTACCTCTACTCGCCGCTGGGGATTCCGACCAGCCTGCGTGAGATGGATGGTTCTGGCGTGCATGCCTTCAAGTTCGTCAATGCCGAAGGCGACTGGAAGTACGTGAAGTTCACCTGGAAGTCGCGTCAGGGCAACCACGGCATGACGCCGCAAGAAGCCGCCAAGGTGCAGTCCACTGACTTCAACCATCTGACCGATGACCTCTACACCCATCTGGATGCCGGCGATGACCCGGTCTGGGATCTCTATATCCAGATCCTGGATCCCAGCCAGCTGAACAGCTTCGATTTCAATCCGCTCGATACCACCAAGTTGTGGCCGGAAGACCTGATTCCTGCCCGCAAGGTCGGTGAGCTGACGCTGAATCGTACGCCGGACAACTTCTTCCAGGAAACCGAGCAGGCGGCCATGTCGCCGGCCAACCTGGTGCCGGGTGTCGAGCCGTCCGAAGACCGCATGCTGCAGGGGCGTCTGTTCGCCTACGCCGATGCCCAGCGTTATCGCCTGGGAGCCAACTTCATGCAGCTGCCGGTGAATGCGCCCAAGAATGAGGTGCACAACAACCATCAGGACGGCGCGGGTTACTCCAAGCCGCGTTCCGGCTCCATCAACTATCAGCCGAGCCGCAACGCCGACTCGCTGGTGGATGACAGCCAGTACGAGTACAAGCGCTACACCCTGAATGGCACCACCCAGCAGCAGCCGATCGGCAAGCAGCAGAACTTCGCTCAGGCCGGTGAGCTGTATCGCTCCTTCTCCGAGCAGGATCAGGACGCTCTGATCCAGGCGCTGGGGACTGACCTGGGCAAGGTCAAGAACGAGGAGATCCGCGAGATCATGGTCAGCCACTTCTACCAGGCCGACCACGAATACGGTGAGCGTCTGGCCGAGGTGGCAGACGTCGACATGGATGACGTTGAAGAGCTGATCGAGGACTGAGACATCTGAGGCAGCGGCTGAAAGCAAAGCGTATGAAGAAAAGCGTGATGCGATCGCGATCAACCGCTGCCCGGAAGTCCCGGACCTGTTTCACCCGGCAGGGGAGCTTGCGCTCCTCTGCCGGCCGCAACACGAGCGCAACATGTGCGCCAGACGAGCTCAACACGAGCGAAAGACCAGAGAGGAGCGCAAGATGCATACGATGCGAGCCACAGACCCCAGCGGGCAGCAACACGGCCTGGGCAGAAGATGGCTGGCGGTGTTGGCCAGTCTGCTGATGATGGTGATGGCAGGGCAGGCTGTCGCGGCTGGCGACATCGATATCTTTGACGCCGCACGCGACGGCGACAATGCCGCGATTCGGAAATATGTTCAGCAGGGCGGTGATCTCTCGGTCACCAATTCCCGCAGCTATACCCCTTTCATTCTCGCGGCCTAGTACGGGCATACCGACACCCTGGCGCTGCTGAAGTCTGCCGGAGCTGACGCCTGTGCACTCGATGAGAAGGGCAGCAATGCCTTCATGGGCGTGGCATTTCGCGGCTTTGACGAGACAGCCAGATGGCTGATCGCCAATACCGACTGTGATGTGAATCATCGCAATTACAGTGGCCAGACGGCGCTGATGATGGCGTCTCTGTTCGGCAATGAAGACATCATCAAGCTGTTGCTGCAGGCAGGTGCCGACCCCTCGATCCAAGATGCGCGTGGCAATACTGCGCAGTCATTGGCGGCGGCCCAGGGCCTGTCACGTATCGTGACATTGGTGAAGTTCAATATGTGAGGTCAGGCGTGACCAAGGGTGCCGGTGAAGCCTGTTCGGGGAATCTATCGGCTGACAACGCGCTTGGCTCACAGGCCCTTGGCGCCACCAACCCGACGTTCTATCGATTTCACGTTCCATCAATCTTGAGCTCTATCAATCTGACGTTCAGTAAAGTGCAAGTCTTGCAGATCTGACCAACCCAGCCCAACGCAAAAGACGAGAAGTGACATCATGAAAGCCATGAAAGTACTGTGTATGACAGCTGCGCTGTGTGCTGTGAGCAATGCGGCATTTGCCGACAATGGCGAAAGCGATATCCGTGTCCGTGAGGCATTGAGCGAGAGCCGTATCATGGGGCAGGCGCAGCCGGCCGAGCGCAGCACGCAAGTCTATGTGGAAAGCGGCATGAGCGTGGCGGCAGGCAGGGTGCAGCACGCCTTGAGTGAAGAAGGCAGCCGCGAACATGCTCGCAAGTGGGCCATTGAAGACAAGAATCACGCGACGGATTTCGTGAATGATGCCGGCAAGAGTGTCCCCGCCACCCGCATCGAACATGCCTTGAGCGAGAGCGCCTGACAGCCGATATCACCTCCGGGATGGAGTGTGCGTGACATCATGGTCGAGTCTTTCTGAGCGCTAGCTGCCAGCCAGCAATGATCAGTACGACACAATAACGTGAAGCCCGCCATTTGCGGAAAGACGCTTGACCATGACGATGTCATCTTGCTCCCGGAACCGGCAGGAACCCTTCAGCAAGGATTCTTGTTGAACCACGCGTTCAATCGCTGACGCCAGAATGTCTTCAATCGGCGTGATTCAGCGGATCAGAGTCCTTGCTCGAGCGCTCCTCGCGCCTATATCACTACCGACTGTGCCCCTCCCATTACCCCCAGTGTTGTGCCCTGATCAGTCCTTTACGCATCTCACCGAGAACATGCCATTCTTGCCAAGTGTCGCTCGGCGGATCTCGCCCTTGCGCGGATTCCACCAGGATTAGGCCAGTGTTCTGGCAAACGCTTTCGTCGGCGCTGCCTCACTGCGGGTCCAGAATTCGGCGTAGGCGCCTTGGGTGATATACCAGCCCTTCCACTTCACGCCCGCCGGTCTGGCAGAAAAGCCGGTGAGATTGATGCGAGCCTGATCGAAGGACGTCAACAGGGGGTCGGGTTGAGTCGCCTTGAGCGTGATGGCGATATCATGATCGCCACGCCAGCCCGTCGATTCGATCTCCTTTTCTGCAATTCCGATGGCGCGTTCCAGCGCTTTCCAGTCCTCATCCGAGGCGACTCTCCAGCCCGCCGGGCAAAGATTGCGTGCATCACTGACATCGTGCCAGTCATATAGACGGCCATATGACAACAGGTTGTCTGGGTCATCCTCAGGGATGAATGCCGTCCGGATGGGCGAGCCATCCTGAAAGCGAGTCGTTCTAAGGTTGTCGGCAAGCCAGGTCTGATCACCAATCTTCACGCTGCGATAGGTATTGCCTTCCCTGTCCTGAATCGAGGTCTCCGGCTGGATGAGCTCGTCATAAAGGCTGTTGGCAAACGACATGTTCGGAATCATCATCAGAAGACCTGTCACT